>ULSK01053047.1_pt1 | contig 73534 bp, 53 predicted proteins | sample 1956311 | NCBI WGS metagenome assembly ULSK01 (sample SAMEA4835706, study PRJEB28245) | human gut metagenome | biome: gut microbiome; material: fecal sample | place: Denmark | collected 2008 | reverse complement strand
TCATTTTTCGTAATATTGCATTTGCCTTTGGACTCTACCAATTCGACAAATTGCAGACGCAGCAAAACTTTTCCGGAATTTTATCCACTGAAATCCAAAGATTTTTAGTAACTTTGCGGCGATTTTGCACCGGCGCCCGAGGCGAAGGTGCTTTTAGTGTCGGCAGCCGCATGCCGCACACCGCCATAATTATGCAAGCAATCATCGACATACAACGATATGATTAAAATCACATTTCCCGACAACAGCGTCAAAGAATATGCCAAAGGCACGACGCCGTTAGAAATAGCCAAGAGCATCAGCGAGCGCCTCGCCGCCGATGTACTGGCCGCCACCGTCAACGACGAAGCATGGGACTTGACACGCCCCATAGAGTGCGACGCCACACTCACGCTCCACAAATGGGACGACCCCGAGGCCAAGCACGCATTTTGGCACACCAGCGCACACCTGCTGGCCGAAGCGCTGCAGGAACTCTTCCCCGGAGTCAAATTCGGCATCGGCCCCGCCATCGAAAACGGGTTCTATTATGACATCGACCCCGCAGGCAATTCCATCACCGCCGCCGACTTCCCGCGCATCGAGGCCAAGATGCTCGAACTGGCACGTACCGCCAACCCCGTGGTACGTCGCGACATTTCCAAAGCAGACGCCCTCAAGCTTTTCGGCGACCGCGGCGAGAAGTACAAATGCGAGCTTATCAGCGAACTCGAAGACGGACACATCACCACATACACCCAAGGCAACTTCACCGACCTGTGCCGCGGTCCGCATATTCCCACGGTAGCACCTATCAAGGCCGTAAAAATCACATCCTTAGCCGGCGCATACTGGCGCGGTGACGAAAAGCGCGACCAATTGACTCGTGTATACGGCATATCCTTCCCCAAGAAAAAAATGCTGGACGAGTATCTCGTACTGCTCGAAGAAGCCAAGAAGCGCGACCACCGCAAAATAGGCAAAGAACTCGAGCTGTTCACCTTCAGCTCCAACGTCGGCGCCGGACTGCCCCTGTGGCTTCCCAAAGGTGCCGCCCTGCGCGACCGCCTCGAGCAATTCCTCCGCCGCATCCAAAAGAAATACGGTTACCAGCAGGTAATCACTCCCCATATCGGCAGCAAGATGCTGTACGTCACCTCCGGACACTACGCCAAGTACGGCAAGGACTCCTTCCAGCCCATACACACCCCCGAAGAAGGCGAAGAGTACCTACTCAAGCCCATGAACTGCCCCCACCACTGCGAAATCTTCCGCGCCTTCCCGCGCAGCTATCGCGAACTGCCCCTGCGTATCGCCGAATTCGGCACCGTATACCGCTACGAGCAGTCGGGCGAACTCCATGGACTGACCCGCGTACGCGGATTTACGCAGGACGATGCACACATCTTCTGCGCCCCCGAGCAAATCAAAGACGAGTTCCTCAAAGTGATGGATATCATCTTCTATATCTTCAAGGCACTCAACTTCAACAACTACGAGGCACAAATATCGCTGCGCGACCCCAAACACAAAGAAAAATACATCGGCAGCGATGAAAATTGGCACTTGGCCGAAACCGCCATCATCGAAGCCTGCGAAGAAAAAGGCCTCAAGGCACGCAAGGAACTCGGCGAAGCCGCATTCTACGGCCCCAAACTCGACTTCATGGTCAAAGACGCCATAGGTCGCCGTTGGCAACTCGGAACAATACAGGTAGACTACAACCTGCCCGAGCGCTTCGGCCTCGAGTACACCGGCGCCGACAACCTCAAGCATCGTCCCGTGATGATCCACCGCGCACCCTTCGGGTCGCTCGAACGCTTCGTGGCCGTACTGCTTGAGCACACTGCCGGACATCTGCCCCTGTGGCTCGCGCCCGACCAAGTGGTAGTGCTGCCCATCTCCGAGAAATTCAATGACTACGCTCGCAGCATTGTCGACCAACTCGACCAAGCCGACATCCGCACTATCATCGATGACCGCAACGAAAAAATCGGCAAGAAAATTCGCGAAAACGAGCTCAAGCGCATACCTTATATGCTTATCGTAGGCGAGAAAGAGCAAGAAAACGGCGAAGTTTCGGTAAGAAAACAAGGTCAAGGTGATCAAGGTTCGATGAAAATTAGTACCTTTGCCGAGCAAATAGCACAAGACGTCAAAGACTCCGCAGGACATTAAAGCTCTGCGAAGCCTTTAACGCGCACAATATAAACATAATACACAACATCTACACCCACTGAATGGAGAAAAAACCCTATCATCCCGGCCCACGGCCTCCGCGCCCCTCGGGCCCCCGTCCCCCAATGACGCGTCGCGGCGAAAAGCCCGCAAATCCCAACCTCATCAACGAACAAATTCGTGCACGCGAAGTACGTCTCGTAGGTGATAACGTCACACCGGGCATATACTCCATTCACGACGCCCTGCGTCAGGCCGAAGAACTCGAGCTGGATCTCGTGGAAATATCCCCGACTGCCGAGCCGCCGGTATGCAAGATACTTGACTATCAAAAGTACCTGTACCAGCAGAAGAAAAAGCAGAAAGAGATTAAAGCCAAGGCAACCAAAGTCGTTATCAAAGAAATACGATTCGGACCTCAGACAGACGACCACGACTACAACTTCAAGCTGCGCCACGCCATAGGCTTCCTTAAAGAAGGCGCCAAAGTCAAAGCCTACGTCTTCTTCAAAGGACGCTCGATACTCTTCAAGGAACAAGGCGAAGTACTGCTGCTTCGCTTTGCCAACGACCTCGAAGAATACGGCAAAGTAGACCAAATGCCCCTTTTGGAAGGCAAACGCATGATTATCATGTTGTCTCCCAAGAAGAAATAAACAACACTATTAATAATTAAACAAAACAACATGCCCAAGATTAAGACTAACGCCGGTGCCAAAAAGAGGTTCGCCCTTACCGGCTCAGGAAAGATCAAAAGAAAACATGCTTACAAGAGCCACATCTTGACCAAAAAAACCAAGAAGCAGAAACGCAACCTGACCCACTTCGGCTTGGTAGCCAAGAGCGACGTCAACAACGTTAAAGCACTGCTGGCCCTCAAATAAGGAGCATAAACAAAACCCGCGCCGCAGCATAAGCCTACACGCAACGCAGCATCGGCACCTAAGCATGGCCCTGCTCCGGGACACCGCGCAAAGGCTCACAAGCAACGACGCAACACCATCTCTTTTACACATTTACTAACCGAATGTACAGCGTAACAATACACTAAGAGCAATACAAGCCGCTGTCATTCAAAACACCAAAAAGAAATGCCAAGATCAGTAAACCACGTAGCATCTCGTGCTCGCCGTAAAAAAATCCTGAAACTTACACGCGGCTACTTTGGCTGCCGCCGCAACGTCTGGACCGTCGCCAAAAACACTTGGGAAAAAGGTCTGACCTACGCTTATCGCGACCGCAAACAAAAGAAACGCAACTTCCGCGCACTGTGGATTCAGCGTATCAACGCCGCCGCACGCGTCGAAGGCCTCAGCTACTCCCAGCTCATGGGCCTCATCCACAAGGCCGGCATCGAAATCAACCGCAAAGTCCTCGCCGACCTCGCACTCAACAACCCCGCAGCCTTCAAGGCCGTTGTAGACAAAGTTCGCAACGCCTAAGACATAAGCGCACACACAACGCAGCGGCGCGACTCCCTCTCGGGAATCGCGCCGCTGCCGCTTTCTATTCGTGCAACGCTAAGCCAAGACTATCGACTGAAACTATCAAGGTACGCCGCCGCATCCGACAAGTCTATGCGCGGGCAGTCCTTCAAGTCCGCAGGCAAGGCCGCATCGGCATCGGCGGCCACCACGTCCACCGCACCCCAATGATAGCGAAGGTCGGCCGCAATTCGGCCATACGTCTGAGCATCAGCCTGTAGACACGGATAGCACCGCGCACCGCACCTCTGAGCAAAGTCCGTGCCCGGACGTCGCGAATCGCCCACAGCCGTGAACGCCGTACGACATCCGGCGGCGCGGAACACGCGCACCGCCTCGGCGACAGCTTCATAATCCGCCGAGACGACAAGCACGCGCAAATGACACAGCGCTTCGCAGCCGAAAGCCGTCGCAAGACGCGCATCGGCATTACAGCGCCGCGGCGCCGGACGCCCGTGCTCCTCCATTTTCCGTTCAAGGTAATTGTCTGCCATAATTCAAGTATTTCAGCCGTATCAGCCTGAGAATGTTTTTATAATGAATTTTTTGTAGGGGGCGTTCCCTCTACGATATACCTAAATGCGCATCGCGGACTCCGTCGCATGGCGTTTGTACGCCGCCTCGGAAGTCCGCGATGGCCGTATGCAGTTATGTTCAGCAAACAATCAGCAGGTGATAATTCTTCTTGCCGCGCTGCACCAGCATATACTTGCCGGCCAGCAGCATATTTTCGTCAATGGGTGCGTACACATCGGCCACTTTCTCCTTGTTTATGGACACGCCGCCACCCTGCGCCAACTTGCGCATCTCGCCCTTGCTGGCAAAGAAATGAGCTTCATCCACCAGGATATCAGCCAGTTTGGCGCCCATAGCCTGGTCACGCGTAACCTCCATAGAAGGCACGCCTTCCATCACTTCGAGCAACGTAGCCTCATCGAGGTTGTGCAGCGCGTCGGCGGTGTTGTTGCCAAAAAGAATCTTGGAGGCCTCGACGGCGGCTTCGTAATCCTCGGCCGAGTGTACCATCGTGGTCACTTCCTGAGCCAGACGCTTTTGCAGCGGACGTGCACCGGGATTTTCCTGCTGCTGACGGCACAGGTCTTCGACCTCTTCCTGCGTCAGCGAAGTGAAAATCTTGATATACTTGGCCGCATCTTCATCGCTGACATTGAGCCAGAACTGGTAGAACTTGTACGGCGAAGTGTAACGACGGTCAAGCCATACGTTGCCGCTCTCGGTCTTGCCAAACTTTCCGCCGTCAGCCTTTGTAATCAGCGGGCAAGTAATAGCCCACGCATCTTCGGCGCCTTCGATGCGTCGTATAAGCTCGGTGCCGGTGGTCATATTACCCCATTGGTCCGAGCCACCCAACTGCACCTTGCAGCCCATGGTGCGGTATAGATTCAGGAAATCGTAGCCTTGCAGCAACTGATAAGAGAATTCGGTGAAGGACATACCCTCGCGCGACTCGCCGCTCAGACGCTTCTTGACGCTATCCTTGGCCATCATGTAATTGACGGTGATATGCTTGCCGATGTCGCGTATAAACTCGAGGAATCCGAAGTCCTTCATCCAGTCGTAATTGTTGACCATCACTGCGGCATTGGGTGCATCGCTGTCAAAGTCGAGGAAATGTGACAGCTGGGTCTTGATGGCTTCCTGGTTGTGTCGCAGGGTCTCTTCGTCGATAAGTTTGCGCTCCTGACTCTTCATACTCGGGTCGCCGATCATGCCGGTTGCGCCGCCTACCAGTGCCACCGGACGGTGTCCCGAACGCTGAAAGTGGCGCAACATCATCACGCCTACAAGGTGTCCTATGTGCAGCGAATCGGCAGTCGGGTCTATACCCAGATATGCCGTGGTCATTTCTTTGTTCAGTTGGTCTTCGACGCCGGGCATCATCGTATGTATCATGCCTCGCCACGTCAATTCTTTGATAAAGTCCATTGAAGTGTATCTATCTTTGTATTATATTGTTGTCCGATATTGTAATTCAACAAAAGCGATGTGTCACGCCAGACGCTCGAGTGCGGCGGCGATACGGCGCATGGCCTCGCGCAAGTTGTCGTCCGAGGTGGCATAGCTCAGGCGTATGTATCCCGGAGCGCTGAAAGCGGCGCCATCCACAGTGGCCACGTGCGCCTCGTGCAGCAGATACATTGCCAGAGCTCCGCTGTCAGCGATGACAGTGCCGTCAGGCGCCTTGCGACCTATGTATGCAGACACCTCGGGGAACAGGTAGAACGCACCCTGAGGCTCGTTGATGCGCAATCCGGGGATAGCACGCGCCATCTCCACCACCAAGTCGCGACGGCGGCGGAAGGCGACACACATCTCGACCACGCAGTCCTGCGGACCATTATAGGCGGCTTCGGCAGCCTTCTGCGCTATGGATGACGCTCCGGACGTATATTGTCCCTGCAATTTGGTCACGGCCTTGGCCACCCACAGCGGAGCAGCGCAATATCCTATGCGCCAGCCGGTCATAGCATAAGCCTTGGACACGCCGTTGATGACTACTACGCGGTCGCGAAGCTCGTCAAAAGACGCCAGCGATGTAAAGCCGCCCGCAAAATTGATATGCTCGTAAATTTCGTCCGAGATGATGATGATGCGCTCATGGCGCGCGATGACATCCACCAGTGCCTGCAACTCGTCTCGCGTGTACACACTACCCGTGGGATTGGACGGCGAACACAACAGCACGATGCGCGTACGATCGGTGATGGCGGCCTCCAATTGTGCCGGCGTCACCTTGAAGTCGGTGTCTATGCCGGCCGGAACCGTCACTACGGTAGCACGGGACATCTTCACCATCTCTATGTAGCTGACCCACGCCGGAGTGGGTATCACCACCTCATCTCCGGGATTGGCTATGGCCAAAATACTGTTGCACAGCGCCTGCTTGGCGCCATTGCCCACAACTATCTGCTCAGGGGCAAAAGTCACGCCGTTTTCGCGCTCGAGCTTGGCGCTGACAGCACGGCGTAGCGACATATAGCCCGGCACGGGCGAATAAAAGCTAAAATTGGCATCTACGGCCGCCTTGGCTGCTTCCTTGATATGTTGCGGTGTATAGAAGTCCGGTTCGCCGACACTCAAGTTGATTACATCCACTCCTCGAGCACGCAATTCGGCACTCTTTTGGGACATCGCCAAAGTCTGAGACTGGGCAAGAGATTGCACCAGCAACGACGGTTCTTGCTTCATAAATCTATGTATTATATCGTGTTAGTAATCGTAATTTCTTCCTATGGTCTCTCGTGGGAAAACACTCACGCGTGCGCAGGCACACCCGCGCATACGCATATACTTCGGACAAAGGTACAAAATCTTTGCCTAACGCACAAAAGCCTATACATACATGCCTGATATTCTTGACAATTTCCGTTTCTATTCCCAAAAGTTGGCCATTTGGCCGGTTTTTGGGAATAGAAAGGAGCGTCTTGCGCAACTTTGCCGCGCAATTTTGGCCGAAATGTCGGCGGCTTATGCTATCTTTGTGCTCGCAAACGAGGGCATAGCCCGGACGAAGACACTGAGCCTACCCCAAAAGAACAAGACCTCGCCGTCATGGCCAAACAACGTAACCCAAGCTTCGAAATACTGCGCGTGGTGGCGATGTTCCTCATCGTCGTCTGGCACTTCCTGATGCACGGCGTCGGGCAAAAACCCGTGGGCGTGAGCGCCGATGCCGCCTCGCTGTTCAACCTCTGCTCCATGGAACTGGCCGGTTGTCTCTCCAAGGTCTCCACCAACTGCTACATCCTCATCACCGGATACTTCCTTATAAATTCCACCAAACCCAAGTGGCCTAAAATACCGAAGACCTGGGCGCCGATATTCTTCTACTCGGTGGTCATTTTTGCGCTATTCTTCGCCTTCTCGGACTTGGCGTTGAGCCGGAACGACTTCGGCAAGTCACTGATGCCGCTATACTTTGACCGCTACTGGTTTGCGACACGCTACGTGGCATTGGTGGCTCTCGCGCCATTCCTGGCCACACTGGCACAGACGCTGACGCGCCGACTGTACATCGTGCTGCTGGCGGTGATGGCCGTCATCAATTTCGACTTCCTGCTGGGCGATGAACTAAGCGGCAACAACTCACTGCCATGGTTTGTATTCCTGTTCTTTGTAGGCGGCTACATCCGATTGCACTTCGACCATGACGGACCCAACCATTTCGGCAAAGCTTATTTTGCAGCCGCAGTTGCATTGGCCGCCGTATTCCTGGGGCGCATCTTCATACATTACTCGCCGTGGACGGCGCCCATGATGGTTGATTATCATGACAATAACGGCATACTCTTCGGCGTGGCACTGCTGCTGTTTCTTTGGACGGCTCGGCTCAAAGCGCCGAATACAACCTTCGTCCGCGCCATGGTGCGCATCGCGCCCCTCACTTTCGGCGTCTACCTGATACACGACAATGTCTACGTGCGCCATGCGCTATGGAACGGCTGGATAGACGTGCACGGCGCACTACATTCGTGGTGGTTTGTGCCGCTTTTCGTGGCCTCCACAGTCGCCATATTCATCGCCTGCATAGCCATCGATGCCATACGCGACCGCATATTCCGTCTGCTGCGCATCAACGACCGCATAGACACCCTCTCCGACCGCGTCTCCGTCATCTCGACCCGCGTAGTCACGCTTTCGGCCACCATCATCCGACGCCTGCGCAGCCGCCACCGGCACGACAGCCCCGACGCAAACGCCTGATTATCGAACCATCTTGCCGTATCACGGCAATATCCATGATAATGCGGAATGTCGAATGTGGAATTTTTTGGCTGAGGACCTTAAAGACCCTAAAGACCTTAAAGTCCTTAAAGTCCTTACAAAACAGGATAAGTCCGAGCCAGTTGGCATTAGTCCGAAAAGCAACTCCGATGCTGATTTTTTCTCACCCATAAGCGGCTAATTCACAGCCGCTTATCTTTAGAGCGGTAGACGGGGTTCGAACCCGCGACCCTCAGCTTGGGAAGCTGATGCTCTACCAACTGAGCTACTACCGCGTGGCGTTGGTGCCGCAAAGTTAGACATTTTTTTTGAGACGGCAAACGCCCGAAAGGCCAATTCGGCAACTCAAACACAGCTATCGTCTGACAATTAAGCCATTATCGCCGACAATCGTCTCGCAACTCAAGCCCGCGCAAAGCCATCCGACCGAGCTGCCGATTATCGGCCCTCTTGCATTTATATTATACCTTCCGGAGTAACTACTCCGGTATAGAGGGGCACACTGTATTCCATGCGCCAAATTTTTCCAAAAATTAATGACGCTTAACAACTTTTATATTATAAATATTTTATACCTTTGCACAGACCATGATAGCGGTGGCACGGCTTGACAACCGTCACACCCCGATTGCTACTCTTCCATGAACCACGCTCCTGATATCTACAGAACCCTAAGAACCATTAACACCATACATCGCACATGACAAAACTGAAAATGAGCCTTTTGGCTCTGCTTACGTCCTTGCCTTTTGCGTCAAAGGCCAACACCGGATTGACAATGGACACATCGACGCAAGTCGATATGACGTACACCCAAAGCTCCTCGTATTACGTGATTAAGACCACCGGCACAGATCCCCATATATGTTCGACAGCCCTTCCTGCTAATATGGATGTCAAGGATTGCCGCCTCGAATTCGATTATCAGACATCAGCAGACGTTGATTTGCAACTATTTTTTCGCGATCCCGAGAGCGAGGCGCGCTCGCTGAAAGTGCCCGGAGCCTTGAAGACAACCGGCAAAGGCGAGTGGAAACGTTTCGTGCTGAATATCACGCCTCAACGCAACGCGTTCAGTTGGGGCAATAAAGGCAGCAAACTGCGTATCGACTTCGGCAACCGAAGCGGAGTCACCATCAATATACGCAACCTCGGGATCAAAGGCTGCACACGAATGTCTTCGGACCAAAAAGCGTCCTTTGCACGCGGTGTTGAGCGCTATCTCGCCGCCGATTACACCGCCCGGGTGACTTATGTCGAAGTAGGCAAGGACAATATCCTGGTACGCGGCACCACCGCCTCCGCCGGATGTAAACTCATAGACTCGCGTATGTATGGCGACTTGACGCTCAACACCGAGTGCTTCGATGCTGCCTCCAACCTCCCCGCAGGCCAATTTGAGGTGACCATACCACGATACATCGAAGTTGCAGGCTGCAAATACGACCGATTGCTGTCTCGCTGGGCCATCACCGATGCCAAGCATAATCTGCTGTCACACGGACGTTATGCCGATAAAGTATACGAGATACGCCACGCCTCGCCCGGCATTCTCAAGACCAAGAAAGGCATAGGCGGTATAGGTCCGGTAGTCGCCGGAGACATTGACAATCTGGGCCTCGGCTCGGCCACACTGAATATTATACTCAACACCTTTATGGGATGCAATAATGCTTCCGGATGCACTGTGCCTTACGTCTACAATGGCAAGACATTCTATATCAACCAAGGGGCCATCGACGGCTTGGACGGCACGCTCAAGACTTGCGAAAAGAAAGGCGTAGTTGTGGCCGCCATCCTTCTCGTTGTTCCCGACGGCGGCGAGGCGGCTTACTCCTCGACAATGCGGCATCCCGAATACAGCGGCAAAGCGCCCTACACCATGCCCGATTTGGGTAGCATCTACAGCATTGAGGCATACGCCGCCACCATCGACTACTTGGCCAACCGCTATTCACAATCAGGCAACGGCCGCATCCACCACTGGATACTGCACAACGAAGTCGACCAAAACCTGTCGTGGACCGATATGGGAGCACAGCCGCTGCTGAGATACGTAGACACTTACGAAAAGTCTATGCGCCTCGTCTCCAATATCGTGCGCCAATACGACCCCAACGCCTACGTCCTGGCTTCGTTCACATCAAGCTGGAACAAAGCGCACAGCACCGATGGATTTACCGCCAAAAGTATGCTGGATAACATCGTAGCTTACAGCAACGCCGAAGGAGACTATCGCTGGGGCGTGGCCGCACATCCCTATCCGCAAAACTTCTTCAAGCCCAAGTTCTGGGAAGCCGACACCCAGGCCACCTACTCCGAAGACTCCGGCTTCTCCACATTCAAGAACATCGAGGTGATATCCAACTGGATGCTGCGCCGCGAGCACTACTACAAAGGCGAGGAAAAACGCATACTATTCTTCTCGGAAAACGGCGTCAATTCGCTGGACAACAGCACCTACAACCTCAAAGTACAAGCCGCCGGCGCAGCCTGGGCCTGGAAAAAGACGATGCAAAACGCCGGCGTGGACGCCATCATGTGGCACAACTGGTGGGACAACCCCGCCGAGGGCCTGTGCCTGGGCCTGCGCACCAAGGACCACGTGGCCAAGCCCTCCTGGTACGTATGGCAGGCCGCCGGGACAGACAAAGAATCCTCAGTCTTCGACCAATACCTTTCCATCATAGGCATAAGCAACTGGGGACAGATACATCACGGCGTCAGCACCTCCGGCAGCGAAAATACGCGTCTCGAGCTTGACCAATCCTCGAAGTCTGATATGACCATCACCTATGACGGCACCTATCAGAATTATACGCTCAAGACCACCGGTGGCGACCCGCAGGTAAGCACACAGGCGATGTCCGCCGCCAAGTCCGACAACTCCAACACATTGGTATTTGAATACCAGTCAGCAAACGACATCCCCGACTTCCAAGTATTTATCTCACCGCTGGCTTACGAAGAACGCTCCGTCAAAGTGCCCCTGAGCGCCTCCACCGACTGGAAACGCGTATACATCAATCTCGCACCCCTCGCCAAACAATACGGCTGGGGCGGCGCCGGCAGCAAGCTGCGCTTCGACCCCGGCAGCGTCTCGGGACGCACCATGAAGATACGCCACATTTGCGTCAACAGCGGCGAAAAGTCGCTGATAGCCAATCTGTCGACAATTTCGGACGGCGCCAACCAATGCACCGTCAAAAAAGATGCCAACACCGGCAGTGCGACCATCGTCACCGCCGCCGGCGGCGACCCGTTCTTCTACTCGTCCAAGCTCGCGGCCAATCTGTTGCCCAAGGCCACGAAGCTTATGTTCGAATATCAAGCATCAACCTCCGTGCAGGACGCCAAGATATACTTCGTAGACTACGCCGGCGAGACACGCTCCATCAGCCTGGGCAACCTGAATGCCTCCACCAAATGGACACAGAAGACCGTGGACATCGCCGAGCTGTGCCGAATACACGGCTGGGGCTTCGAAGGCGACTATATGCGCTTCGATCCCGGCACGAAATCCGGACTGACATTCAAGATACGCAACATCTGCATCAACACCGGCGAATACGCCTCCACGCTCAACCTCCAGCTGGATAACTACAATTCACACGACAACTCATTGTCTCGCGATGCCGAATGCAACCCCTCCGAAAGCGACATTCTGTACGGCCAAAACCTGGCATACTCAAGCTGGACAATCAACACCACCGGCAGCGACCCGTACATTGTATCCAATCCTTTGGACAAAAACCTCAATGCCAATGCTACCAAGTTGTACTTTGAATACAAAGCCTCGGCAGACATCACGCCTCTTGTCGCTTACTTTATGTACCCCGAGACCAATACACGTTCCACGACTTATAACGACAAAATGCCGGCCACTTCGGAATGGACACCGGTAATCCTTGACATCTCACAGAAACGCAAAGAATACGGATGGGGATACGCCGGCGACCGTCTGCGCCTCACCCTGGGCAAGAAAGTCGGTGTCACCGTCAACCTTCGTCGCCTCGCCATCTACGATGGCACAAGCAATACCGTGGACGTCAACGATATCACCACGCCCACAGACTTCAGCGTACGCGGCGTACGCGGCGGAGCCATCATCACAAGCAGCACTCCGCGCACATTCACCATCTACAACATTGCCGGCGTAATCGTCAACCGGCTTGATGTCGAAGGCGAAACACTCGTATCCCTCGACCCGGGAGTATACATCATCAACGGCGTAAAAGTCGTAGTATACTAACGCTTGACATACACCTAATACGCATAAGGCGGAAGTCGGTCAACCAAGCCGGCCTCCGCCTTTTTGCGTATATCGAAACAGATACTGCACCTAAACCGCAAATTGCAAAAAAAATGCTAACTTTGTCAAAACAAACGCCAAATCAAATCTCAATGAATAAAGCGACTCTCACCATCTTTATTTCTATTTGCCTGTCCCTCGTGGGCGCCATATCGACCCGAGCTCAGCAGACGCCGGCACCCGGCACCGATGCTGCGCTATACTACGACAAGGCAGCCAAAGGTGATGCCGAGGCACAATTCAACCTCGCAATATGCTATTACGAAGGCACCGGGGTAGACAAAAACTACACCGAAGCATACGCATGGATGCTCAAAGCGGCGCAGCAAGGCTTCGCCCGCGCCGAATACAACCTCGGAGCATTTCTCGAAAAAGGCATCGGCTGCACCCAAGACTATGTCGAGTCAGCCAAATGGTATCGTCTGGCTGCCGAAAAAGGCAACGCCAACGGTCAATACAACCTCGGAATGTATTTCTATCAAGGTCGCGGAGTGGCCAAAGACGATAAAGAAGCCTACGCATGGATGCTCAAGGCCGCACAGCAGGGCCATGCACGAGCCCAATGCAACCTCGGAGCATTTCTCGGCAAAGGCACCGGCTGCACCCAAGACTATGTCGAAGCCGCCAAGTGGTATCGTTTGGCCGCCGAGCAAGGCAACGCCTACGCCCAACAGAATTTGGCATTCTTCTACCACAGCGGACAAGGCGTTACTCGCGATTATGCCGAAGCAGCGCGGTTATACCGCCTCGCGGCCGAGCAGGGACTGGTCAACTCGCAGTATAACACCGCCATAAACTATCTGAACGGCCACGGCGTCACCGAAGACCACGCCGAAGCGGCGCGGTGGTTCCGCATGGCTGCCGAGCAAGGCGACCCCGACTCGCAATACCTCCTTGCCGAGCTGTACGAGAATGGCGACGGCGTCACCCGAGACCTTGACGAAGCCGCCAAGTGGTATAGACTGGCCGCCGAGCAAGGCGATACAGATGCCAAAGCCGCATTAGAGCGTTTAGGCCGCTAAACATGCGCTTTCGGTGGCCGAAAGATCCGCGACAAGCCACATACGACAAACAACAATTCAAAAAAAATGATTGAATATCTCGAAGGGCGCATAGACAGCCTGCAACCCGCAGCCGCAGTGATAGACACCGGCGGCATCGGATACCTGGTCAACATCTCGCTCAACACCTACGAAGCCTTGCAGGGACGCGAGCGAGCCCGCGTATTGGTACACGAAAGCATACGCGAAGACGCCTGGGTTCTCTACGGCTTTGCCGACGAGCGCGAGCGCGCATTGTTCCGCCTGCTCATAGGCGTCAGCGGCGTGGGCGCCGGCACGGCACGCGTGGTGCTTTCGTCTTACGACACAGCACGACTCGAGGCTATCATCGCCGGCGGCGATGCCAAGCAACTGAAATCAGTCAAAGGCATAGGCGCAAAAACAGCCGAACGCATCATTGTAGACCTGCGTGACAAAATAAAACCGGGCGAACTTACGTTAATACAACAGACCGCCGCACGCTCCGCCGATTACGACGAAGCACTTGGAGCCCTGGTGATGCTCGGCTTTGCCCGTGCCCAAAGCCAGAAAGCTCTCGACCGCCTGTACGATGCCGACCCGACACTGAAAGTCGAAGCAGCCATCAAACAGGCGCTCAAGTTGCTGTAACGTACGGCGACGCGGCGCAAACATTGTTGTAATTGAAGTACATAGACCGCATAATATCGCCGATACGACACATCGGAGCATTGTATGGAAGGCGGCGGAAATGGTATGCCATAGCCGTTGCCACCATTGTTGTGTGCGCCTTGGCGCTGCTGCCGGCCATGGCACAGACGCCTGGCAACACGTCCACGCAGCTGGCTCCGCCGCCGACATTCCGCGCCATCGCGCCCAAAGCCGCCAAGGACACCACATCCATGCCCTTTGCGACGCGCTCCGTGATTCCACACAGCTACGAAGACCTCATTGCCGACGAGCAGGCCTATGACCTTGCAACCCCCTCCAACATCAAGACCGAGGCCGAGTATGACCCCGAAACGCGGTGTTACATAGTGCGCACCAAGCTGGGCGACACCGAAATAACAACACCGTTCATGCTCAGCGAAGCCCAGTACAACGACTGGCAACTTCGCCGTTCGATGCAGCAGTACTACAAACAACGCAACCTCGAGCAAGTCACCGAGAAAGAGAAGAAGCCCTTCAACATCTTCGACATGAACTTTGCCCTCGGCCCCCTCGAAAAAATCTTCGGACCCGGCGGCGTGCAACTGCGCACTCAAGGCTCGGTACAAATTTCTATGGGTATCAAGTCCAACAAGACCGACAACCCGTCGCTGTCGCTGCAAAGCCGCCGCAAGACATACTTCGACTTCGACCAAAAAATTCAGGCCACCATCAACGCCGGCGTCGGCGACCGTCTGAAATTCAACATGACCTACAACACCGATGCCACCTTCGACTTCGACAGCAAGAACATCAAGCTGGCCTACGAAGGCAAAGAAGACGACATTGTCAAGAACATCGAAGCCGGCAACGTGTCTATGACCACCGGGTCGTCGCTGATACGCGGCTCTACAGCCCTGTTTGGCATCAAGACCAAGCTGCAATTCGGGCGGCTGACAGCCACAGCCCTTGTCTCGCAGCAAAACTCGGAGAGCAAGAGCGTCAGCACCCGTGGCGGCAGCCAGGCCACATCCTTCACCATCAACGCCGACGAATACGACCAAAACCGCCACTACTTTCTCGGGCACTTCTTCCGCGACAACTACGACACCTGGGCATCGAAGCTACCTTTTGTGTCTTCGGGCGTCAACATCACTCGCATCGAAGTATGGGTCACCAATAAGGGTAACCGCTACGAACAGTCGCGCAACATCGTGTCGTTCATGGACTTGGGCGAAGAAAAACGCATAGCCTCCGGCCATTGGACGCCCAACCCGGCATATCCCAACCCCAGCAACAACTCCAACGACCTGCTGCGCACCATCAAAGACCAATACCCCGATGCCCGAGACATCTCGCAAGTGACACAGATATTGGCGCCGCTGCAAGCCTATGACATAGAAGGCGGCAAAGACTACGAAAAAATCGAGAGCGCACGCCTGCTTTCATCCAACGAGTACACCCTCAACTCCAACTTGGGCTACATCTCAATCAAAAGCGCCCTCAATGCCGATGAAGTGCTCGCCGTAGCCTACGAATACACCTATCACGGACAGGTATACCAAGTGGGCGAATTCAGCGGCGACATCACCGAGACAGACAAAGCCTTGTACGTCAAGATGCTCAAAGGCACAACCGTCAACCCGCGCCTGCCAATGTGGGACCTGATGATGAAAAACGTCTACAACCTCGGCGGATACCAAATCCAAAAAGAAAAATTCAAATTCAACATCAAGTACCTAAGCGACACCACCGGCACCAAAATCAACTACCTGCCCATAGCCGGGCTCAATGACAAATCGCTACTGCAGGTCATGAATCTCGACCGTCTGGACTCGCAACAAGACAGCAACCCCGACGGCTTCTTTGACTTTGTAGAGGGCTACACCATACTTTCGGCCACAGGCAAGGTCATCTTCCCCGTAGTCGAGCCCTTCGGCAGTCACCTCGAATCGGTCATCACCGACCCGGTGCAGCGCGAGCACTACTGCTACCCCCAACTATACGATTCCACCCTGGTTGTAGCCCGCCAATTCGCCGATAAAAACAAATTTGTCATGGACGGCGAATACCAAGCCTCCTCCGGGTCGCAGATACGACTCAACGCCATGAACGTCCCACGAGGCAGCGTTGTGGTCACCGCCGGCGGCGTCACCCTCACCGAAAACGCTGACTATACCGTCGACTACGCCATGGGCATAGTCACTATCACCAACCAATCCATCATCGACTCGGGACAAAGCATCAGCGTCAGTCTCGAAAACCAGTCACTATTCTCGACCCAACGCAAAACATTACTCGGCCTCGACCTGCAATACGAGTTCAGCAAGGATTTCAATATAGGAGCCACCGTCATGCATTTCGGAGAGAAATCGCTCACCGAAAAAGTCAACATTGGCGACGAAGTAGTCAACAATACGATGTTGGGCTTCAACCTGAGCTACAACAAGGAATTTATGTGGCTTACCAATCTGCTCAATAAGATTCCCACTGTCAACGCCACCGCCCCCTCGCGGCTGAGCCTTTCCGCCGAATATGCACGCATCATCCCCCAAAGCCAAAAATCAGGCTCGAACAAAGGATCCTCGTACATTGATGACTTCGAGAGCTCGCAGACAGGCATAGACCTGCGCAGTCCCTACTCATGGTTTCTGGCCTCCACTCCTTACGACCCGTCCTCCGATGCCCTGTTCCCCGAGGCGGCACTAAGCAACGAAGTCAGCTACGGCAAAAACCGCGCATTGCTCAACTGGTACTACATTGACCGACTGTTCACTCAGCGCAACTCCTCGCTCATTCCCGGCTATCTCAAGAGTGATGTAGCCCAACTCTCCAACCCCTATGTGCGCGAAGTCACCACGCGCGAAATCTTTCCCGGCCGACAGCTGCAATACGGCGAGAGTAATTCCATACAGACGCTCAACCTCTCATTCTACCCCTCGGAACGCGGCCCGTACAACGTCGATGCCGACAATATCGATGCCGACGGCAACCTGCTCAACCCCGAAAAACGCTGGGGCGGCATCATGCGTCGCATGGACAATACCAACTTCGAGCAGTCCAACATCGCATACATTCAATTCTGGATGCTCAACCCCTTCCTCGACCCGGACAACCCCAATTACGATGGCGGTGACCTTTACTTCAACTTCGGCGAAATCTCCGAGGACATTCTCAAGGACGGCCTCAAGAGCTACGAAAACGGCGTCCCCGCCGACGGCAACAACCAGTACATGGCTGAAACCGTATGGGGTCGTGTGTCGCGCCAAAACTCGCTGACCTACGCCTTTGACACTTCCAACGACGCACGCCGCCGCCAAGACGTCGGCCTCAACGGGCTGTCAACCGCCGACGAGTTCAACTTCGCAACCTACCAAGACTTCCTCCAACGCCTACGTGCCAAACTCAGCCCCACAACCATCGAAGCGATGACCAACGACCGCTTCTCGCCACTGAACGACCCCGCAGGCGACAACTACCACTTCTACCTCAGCGACTACTACGACCAACAGCGCATGAGCGTACTCGAACGATACAAACGCTACAATGGCACCGAAGGCAACTCACTGTCACCCGAAGATGCCGACGACCCGCAATACCAAGCCTCGAGAAGCGTCCCGGACGTCGAAGATATCAACCAGGACAATACCCTCAACGAATACGAGCGCTACTTCCAGTACCGCGTATCCATACGTCCGCAAGACCTCGTGGTGGGCCAAAATTACATCACAGACAAGCAGACATCCATGGTTCGCGGCCGCGACGGCAAAGACTACGAAACCGAGTGGTATCAATTCAAAATACCCTTGGCCGACTACGAGAAAGTCGTGGGCAGCATCACCGACTTCTCCACCATACGCTTTGCGCGCATATTCATGACCGGATTCAAGCGCCCCACCCACCTGCGTTTCGCCACTCTCGAGCTGGTGCGCGGCGAATGGCGCGGATACAATTTCAATCTCAACAAGCGCGGCGATGCACCCGCCCAAGGACAGCTGGACATCTCGGTAGTCAACATCGAGGAAAACGCCTCGCGCGAACCCGTCAACTACGTTCTGCCTCCCGGCGTAACTCGTATCGTTGACCCCGGACAAAGCCAAATCACACAACTCAACGAGCAAGCCATGATGCTCTCAGTCACCGACCTCGATGCCGGAGACGCCCGAGGAGTATACCGCAACACCATGCTCGACCTGCGCAACTATCGCCGCTTGCAAATGTGGACACACGCCGAAGCACTCATCAACAACGCCACACAACTGCAAAGCGGACAACTGTCCGTATTCCTGCGCCTGGGCACTGACGTCAAGAACAACTACTACGAGTACGAAATACCGCTGCAACTGACAGCCCACGGCCACTATAACAACGACTCACCATCCGACCGCCAAATTGTGTGGCCTCGCGACAACTACCTCGACTTCAATCTCCAAGCCCTCGTAGACCTCAAGAAAGCACGCAACGCCGCCAAACGCGCCGAAGAAGAAGGAGTGGGATACAACACGCTGTACTACGGGCGAGACCCCGACAACGAACGCAATCGTATGGCCGTGCTCGGCAACCCCTCGCTGTCAGACGTGCGCGTCATGCTCATAGGCGTGCGCAACAACAGCTCCACCACCAAAGACGGAATTATCTGGGTCAACGAACTAAAAGTCACCGACTTCAACGAAGAAGGCGGATGGGCAGGCCAGGCCAAGGCCACCCTCAACATCAGCGACATCGCCACCCTCAATGTGGGCACGCACATCGAGACCGCCGGATTCGGCGCCGTAGACCAAAGCCTCAACGAGCGCCGCTTGGACGATTACCACCAGTACAACGTGGCCGTGCAAGCCGAACTGGGACGCTTTCTCCCCGAGGCTGTAAAACTCCGCGCACCCATATACTACTCATACTCCACCGAGAAGACATCACCCAAATACAACCCACTGGACCAAGACGTCCTGCTCAAAGACGCACTTGACGCCGCCGGGTCCAAGGCCGAGCGAGACAGCATCAACGGATATGCCGAACAGCGAACCACCGTGCGCAACTTCTCAATATCCGGGCTGAAATTCGACATACAAAGCAAGAATCCCATGCCTTGGGATCCCGCCAACTTCACCATCAACTTCAGCTTCAATAAACAGACCAAGGTAGACCCAACCACCGAATACGAATATACCAACGACTACCGCGGCTCGTTCCAATACTCCTACTCGCCATTTGTCAAGGCACTCAAGCCCTTCTCGTGGATCAAGTCCAAAAACAAGAACCTCAAATTCCTCAAAGACTACGAAATACAGTGGCTGCCCAACAACATCACCTTCCTGACCAATATGAGCCGCTACTACTACGAGCAGCAGACACGTTCGGAGACAGACGTGATGTTCCAAATGCCGGTATCCGTGTCCAAAAACTTTATGTGGGACCGCCAGCTCAATGTCACCTGGAACATCGTCAAGTCGCTGTCGCTGTCCTTCAACTCAAACACGGCCGCACGCATCGAGGAACCCGTGGGTGCCGTCAACCGCAAGCTCTTCCCCGATGCCTATCGCGAATGGAAGCACGAAGTATGGACCAATATCCTGTCAATGGGCACCCCATGGAATTACAACCAGACCTTCAACGCCACCTACAAGGCGCCCTTCTCGCGCATCCCGTCCATAGACTTCCTTACCGCCTCCGGCTCGTACAACGCCACCTACCGCTGGGATCGCGGCGCCACCGTCGACGATGTACGCCTGGGCAACAGCATATCCAACCAAGCGACTTGGTCTGCCGACGGGCGCATCAATTTCGAAGGTCTATGGAACAAAATTCCCTTTGTCAAGGACGTCAACAAGCGCTTTGCCAACAGCCGCCGCAACAACGCCGACACGCGCCGCAAGCCTCGCAAATTCGAGCGCACCTATAAGCTGCAATCCGATACATCACTCACCATCAAGCACAATTTGCGTTGCGCCAAGGTCAAGGTCGTGTCCACGCTCCCCGATGGGACACCCTTCCCCGTGAAGACGCAAGTCAAGGACAACAACACCCTGGTGGTGCTTACGCGCGGCACGCAGGACGTCAAGTTCACCATCGAGGAAATCATGAAAGACGAGAAGTCGTTGTGGCGCAACATTGGCGAATATGCCACGCGTCTGGCCATTTCGCCGCGCAGTTTCTCGATACGCTACCGCAACACACATACGATGAACATTCCGCTGTTCAACCCCGACATCGGAAATGTCTTCGGACAAAGCAACTCTTACGGCCCTATGGCTCCGGGTCTGGACTTTGCTTTCGGGTTTGCCGGCGACGACTACCTTGACAAGGCTCTCAACCGAGGGTGGTTGGTTACCGATGATGGACAAACCTCGCCGGCTGTGATGGCGCACACCAACGAATTGAACCTCGAATTAAACCTCGAGCCGGTCAAAGGTCTGCGCATACAGCTTACCGCCAACCGCACGGACAACCGCACCACCCAAGTACAATTTATGTACGCCGATATGCCCACAACTTACGCCGGGTCATATACCAAGACACACTGCGCCATCTCCACTGCCCTACGCAGCGCAAGTGCCGACAACGGATATGCCAGTGACGCCTTCTCATCATTCCTGTCCAACATCCCGGTGGTGCGCGAGCGCATCGAGGGACAATACGCCGGGGTAATCTACCCCAACGCCGGATTTATCAAAGGCACACCGCAAGCCGGAGCGCCTTTCGATCCCACCATCGGCGGCGTCAGCGCCACCTCGTCTGACGTCCTCGTGCCCGCCTTCGTGGCCGCCTACACCGGCACGGACGCGCGACACACCTGGCTCGACCCGTTCCCCTCCTTCAGCTCGGTACTGCCCAACTGGCGTGTAACCTACGACGGGCTCATAAATCTGGGCAATATGCGCAACATCTTCAAAACTTTCACCATCAGCCACGTCTACCAGTGTACATACAGCGTCGGCAACTACTCATCGTACCTCAACTGGGTTGCCGCCGGCGGCGAAAACATGGGCTTCACACTCGACGAACTCACCGGAATGCCCGTGCCTTCATCGCCCTACAACATCTCCTCGGCAGCCATCACCGAGAAGTTTGCCCCGCTGATAGGCTTCAACGCCACACTCAAAAACGATTTGCAATTCTCCGCCGAATACCGCGACAGCCGCACACTGACGCTCAACACCTCCGCCGGACAGGTTGTCGAAGCAACCACACGCGGCCTCAAAATCGGCGCCGGATACAAGATTGTCAACTTCAACTCCTTCCTCAAAATCAAAGGAAGCCAGCACGGCATCTCCAATGACCTGACACTCAATGCCGACTTCAGCATCGACAACAACCAGGCCCTGATACGACGCATAGACAACGGTACCGCCCAGCCCACCAACGGCGCCAAATCCTTCAGCATCAACTTCACCGCCTCGTACGTCATGTCCAAACGCCTGACACTATCGGCATACTTTGACCACCGCGTCAATACCCCGCTGGTGACCACATCATCCTACCCCACCACCAATACCTCCTACGGCATCTCGCTCAATCTCTCGCTTGCACGCTGACGCCGCCGTAAAGCCGGCATCAAAAAAACTTTTGGCAAGAATTGTTTGTTAAAGAAAATATTAGTTGTAACTTTGCACCATAATACGGGGCACAAATGGCTAAGCCCCGCCTCGCACCTCCCTCCATCTATATCCTAAAATCGCTACACAACGGCATATCACGCCGCCTTGGCGACTAAACGCCATCGATCCGTCACATACGCACAAACGCGCATACCACGACCTCGGGCATCGGCCTGGCCACTGCACACGCACACGGAGCAAGAGATGGCAGTCTTTGAAGAGACAAAAGATACTATAATTTCCACACGAACAACTTTTTACGAGGAAGTCGGCAACGACGCACAACACTCGCGCCATGCGGCACATTCGCCCGGCGACACACTGACACGGCGGCACAGACGCCTCCAAACGCCCACCGACTTCCATCCTCAACACATAATATATGTACAATATAACAGATCTTGAGAACATGCCGGACGCCGAACTGCGTAAGGCAGCCGAAGACCTTGGCATTAAAAAAATCAACATCGATCAGCGCCAAGAACTGGTATACAACATCTTGGACCAGCAGGCCATAAACAAGGCCGCCGAAGATGCGCAGAAACCCGTGAAGCCTCGCCGAGGACGCCGTCCCAATGCCGAAAAAGCAGCCGAGGACGCAACTCGGACTGACGAAAAGCCCGCACCCAAGAAACGCGGCCGCAAGAAAAAATCAGAGATTGCGGCTGCACAAGCCGCCGAAGCAGCGACCGGTATCGCCGAGACCACGGCTCAACCTACAGCACAAGCTCCGAAGCAGCCTGCCGCCGAAGCCACACCCGAGGCCGAGGCACCCACAGCCGGAGTCAAGACCGAAGCCGCCGCACAAGCCGCCGAAAAGCCAGCACCCAAGAAACGCGGCCGCAAGAAAAAATCAGAGATTGCAGCTGCACAGGCCGCCGAAGCAGCGACCGGTATCGCCGAGACCACGGCTCAACCTACAGCACAAGCTCCGAAGCAGCCCAACGGCGAAGCATCCGATGCCACGCCCGAAACGGCACAACCCGTCACCGCTGACACCTCCGAAACCCGGCCCGAAGAACCCGCGCAACAATCCGCGCAACAAAACAACGCCGACAACGCACAGCAAGAAAAAACAGACGGCTCATTTGCCACCTTCTTCCCTCAATTCGGCGGAGGACGTACATTCACTCCGCGCTCGCAACGCGAACGCGAGGCCGATGAACAACGACGCCAGCAGATGCCGCCGCAGGCGCCGCAACCACAACAATTCTACGGCCGTCCCGTATTGACACCCGAGCAAAGCGCAGCCAACCCCATCACCGTCGGCGACCCGCAGCCCAACACCCAGGTGCAGCCGGCACCTCCCGGACAAGGCAAGAAAAACAAGAAAAACCGCAACAAGAACAACGCCAATATGGGATTTGTCGACAGCCGTTTTGACTTCACCGACATCATCGAGACCTGCGGCGTACTCGAAATAGAGAGCCAAGGCTACGGATACCTTCGCTCGGCGGACTACAACTACATGCCCTCGCCCGATGACATCTACCTGACACAACAACAAATCAAGCAATACGCGCTCAAGACCGGTGATGTGGTCGAATGCACCATACGTCCGCCGCGCGAAAACGAAAAATACTTCCCCCTAAGCCAGGTGCTGCGCGTCAACGGCCGCACCCCACGCTTTATTCGCGACCGCATAGCCTTCGAGCACCTCACGCCACTGTTCCCGGACGAGAAATTCGACCTCACCTCCGGCAAGACCTGCAACCTCTCGACACGTGTCGTCGATATGTTCGCTCCCATAGGCAAAGGTCAACGCGGACTTATCGTGGCGCCCCCCAAGACCGGTAAAACCATACTGCTCAAGGACATCGCCAACGCCATAGCCGAGAACCACCCGGAGACCTACATCATGATACTCCTAATCGACGAACGCCCCGAAGAAGTCACAGACATGCGCCGCACCGTGCGTGCCGAAGTCATAGCATCGACCTTTGACGAGCCGGCCGACCGACACGTACGCATCGCCGGGATAGTCCTCGAAAAAGCCAAACGCATGGTCGAATGCGGCCACGATGTGGTCATCCTGCTGGATTCAATCACCCGTCTGGCCCGCGCATACAACACCTGCGCCCCCGGCTCGGGCAAGATACTCAGCGGCGGCGTAGATGCCAACGCCCTGCAAAAGCCCAAGCGTTTCTTCGGCGCTGCACGCAATATCGAGAACGGCGGATCGCTCACCATCATCGCCACGGCCCTCACCGAGACATCTTCCAAGATGGACGAAGTCATCTTCGAAGAATTCAAAGGTACCGGTAACATGGAACTGCAATTGGACCGCAAGCTCTCCAACAAGCGCATATTCCCGGCCGTGGACATCATAGCCTCGTCCACACGCCGCGACGACCTGCTGATACGCGCCGAAAACCTCAACCGAATGTGGATTTTGCGCAACTTCCTCAGCGATCGCAACAGCATCGAAGCCATGGAGTTCATCAAAGAACGTATGGAACGCACGCGCGACAACGACGAGCTGCTGCGCATCATGAACCAGTAACGACCTGCCGCCGCCCCGTGCCTTGCGCCCCGGCGGCGGCCAATTATACGACAAATGAAATACGCAATCTTCCCTCCCGAAGAAATCCTGCAAACCACCGTCAATCTGCCGCTGAGCAAAAGCGAAAGCGCACGACGACTTGTCATCGATGCCATCGGCGGATATGCCACGGCTGCCGAAGACGTTGCCGACTGCGACGACACCCGTGCGCTGATGCACGCCCTCTCAATGCGCAATGGTCGCGTAGATATCGGCGCCGCCGGTACAGCCATGCGCTTTGCCGCAGCTTTCTTCGCCGCCACCGAAGGCACGGACATCATTCTTGACGGCATAGAGCGCATGCGCCACCGCCCCATTGCGCCACTGGTGGAAGCCCTGCGCAGCCTCGGTGCCGACATCGAATACACCGATGCAGACGGCGACCCGGCCAAGGGTACAGAAGGATACGCACCGCTGCACATCCGCGGACGACAGCTCGAAGGAGGCATGGTGAACATCGACGCCACCGTCAGCTCACAATTTATCAGCGCCCTGACACTGGCCGCTCCACTGATGCGCCGTCCGCTACGCATTGTCCTCGAGGGCGATGTAACCTCGGCACCATATCTGCACATGACCCTGGAAATGCTGCGCCGGCGCGGCATAGACGCAGCGCTCGAAGGCAACGATATATGCATACAAGGCAGCGCCGCCGACATCACGGCAGCCGAGACGCCGGTGGGACGCGACTGGAGCGCCGCATCCTATTGGTACGCTATCGCCGCCCTCTCTTCGGGGTGGGTCACCCTCCCGGGACTGCGCCTCGGATATCGTTTGCAAGGCGACAGCGTGGCCGCTGAAATATTCGAGCGCTTGGGCGTCATTTCGGAACAAAATCCCGAAGACGAAGACACGGGCGAACATATTGACGGCGTGGGCTTGTCGGCTTCACCCGAGATATACAGCCGACTGGACCTTGACATGTCGGCCACTCCGGATCTTGTGCCGACCTTGGCTGTGGCTGCCACTATGCTTGGAGTCCCGTTCCAATTTCACGGAGTGCACACTCTGCGCGACAAGGAGACTGACCGACTGGACGCATTGTGTGCCGAGGCGGTGAAACTCGGTGCCCTCTACGAAATAGACGGCGACGACTCGATAGGCTGGGAAGGACGCCGCGTGCCCATACGCACCCTACCCGTAATCGAGACCTACGGCGACCACCGCATGGCCATGGCCTTTGCTCCCGCAGCGCTGTATCTTCCCGGGCTGGTGATAGACTCCCCGGAAGTGGTGACCAAATCCTATTCGGGATTTTGGGACGACCTGCGCAACGCCGGATTTACCATCACCGAGGTGGATGAAGCTGCCGTCAATGCCACCGTACCCTCCGAGGATGAGAACCCCGTCGAAGAACAAATGTCCGAGAAACAAGATCCCGGACTGGCTTCCAACATCTTCCCAACATAATTACGTCCTCTCATGACCGCCATCCTTATTCTGGCAGGCATCATAGTCGTCTTAGGCCTTGCCGCCTACATCCTCCAGCGTCACTTTCACGGAGACTCGAAAAACTCGGAAACCGTAGAGAAATCAGAGGCCGTGGAAAGCTCCGATGGCTCGAAATGCTGCGGTCTGCATGCCGTATGCGAAAAGCTTGCCGACACAGACGGCGACATCGTCTATTTCGATGACGAGGAGCTGGATGCCATGGCCGGCACAGATGCTGCGGCATATACGTCACAACAGGTCGAGCAATTCCGCGAAGTACTCACCACCCTGGCGGACGGCGAAGCCCCGGAATGGTTGCGCAGCCTGCGCCGACGCAACATTGCCCTGCCGGAAGCCTTACGCGACGAGGCTATGATGCTCGTCGAGGATGCGGCACTCGACAACGCTGTCCGGCGACAAAAGACTTAAAATACATGTTTTCCGAACTGCTGACATATCCGTTTTTCAAACTGGCACTAATAGGCGTGGCCATCATTTCCGTGGCTGCCGCCATCATCGGGTCGTATATCATCACCCGGCGCATGGTGGCTATTTGCGGCGGCGTCACCCATGCCTGTTTCGGCGGACTTGGCCTGGGGTACTATTTGGGCATCAGCCCCGTGCTTATGGCCGGCGTCTTTGCCGTGGGGTCGTCGCTGTGCGTCGACTGGCTATCGGCACGGCTGCGCTTGCGCCAAGACAGCGCCATAGCCGTCATCTGGGCTCTGGGTATGGCCATAGGCGTACTCTTTGTATTCCTATCGCCGGGATATGTGCCCGAACTCAACAGCTTCCTTTTCGGCAACATCCTCACCATCAACACCACGGACATCACGTCCTTTGCCATATACACCGCCGTGCTCATCGCATTTGTGTCGTGGCAATGGCGGCGCATCATTGTCTGTGCCTTCGACCCCGACTTTGCACGCGTGGCCGGGCTGCCTGTGCGCTTCGTCACTACAGCTATGACCGTGCTGGTGGCCGTATGTATTGTACTGACAATACGTCTTGTAGGCGTAATGCTGCTGATGTCCATGCTTTCACTGCCGATGATGGTGGCCGAAATTTTCTGCCACCGCATGGGGCCGCTGATGGCGACCAGCGCCATAGTGTCTCTGCTGACATGCCTGGGCGGACTCTTTATCAGCTCAATGATGGATATACCTTGTTCGGCAGTCATAGTCATACTGATGGCCGCCATATTTATTTTGGCCAAAACAGCCAAAACTTTTATTGCACTTATTAACAACACTCGTACTTCGTCATGAAAATTTGTGACAACATTCTCGATACCATCGGCTCTACACCAATGGTACGCATCAACGCCCTTAACCCCAATCCCCGTGTCAACATCCTGGCCAAGGTAGAGGGCTTCAATCCCACCGGAAGCATCAAGGACCGCATAGCCCTAAATATGATTGAGCAGGCCGAAAGCGAGGGCCGCCTACACCCCGGGCAAACCATCATAGAACCTACCAGCGGCAACACCGGCATAGGTCTCGCCGTCGTGGGCATCATCAAAGGCTATCACGTAGTCATCGTCATGAGCGCCGGCGTCAGCATCGAGCGCCGACGCATGATACGTTCTTACGGCGCCGAGGTCATACTCACCCCCGCCCAAGACGGTACCGACGGAGCCATACGACTGGCCCGCAAAATGGTAGCCGAGCAACCGGAAAAATATTTCATGCCCGACCAATTCAGCAATGCAGCCAACTATCAGGCACACTACCGCGTGACAGCCAACGAAATATGGGCTCAGACAGACGGGCATGTCGACTACCTGGTCAGCGCCATCGGCACCTCGGGCACCATCATGGGCATAGGCCGCTACCTGAAGGCCCTCAACCCCAAAGTGCAAATCGTGTGCGCCCAACCCGTACGCAACCACTACATCCAAGGGCTCAAGAACCTTGAAGAGGCCATAGTCCCGGCCATCTACGACCCTGCGCGTATCGACCGACAGGAAATGATCGAGTCGGAGGAAGCCATAGACATGGCTCGCCAAATCATTGCGCACGAGGGCATCTTTGCCGGCATGTCCAGCGGCGCGGCCATGATAGCCGCTCGCCGTACAGCCTTGGACGCCCCCGACGGCAGCAATATCGTGGTCATCTTCCCCGACCGCGCCGAGAAATACTTGTCTACCGTTATGTTTGAGCCTTTCGCAGACAAATAAACACCTGACGCAGACCATCATGAACCCTCTCCGCGCATTCCTTGCAGTCTCGGCCGCATTCATCGGCACCTTCGCGGCACTTGCCGACGCCGAAATCACGTGGATAGGCGGCACCGAATATGACTTCGGCGCTTTTGCCGAAAGCACGGAGCCTACCAAGTGCGTCTTCCGTTATGTCAATACCGGCGACGAGGACTTGGTCATCACCGGGGCACGGGCTTCGTGCGGATGCACCACGCCGCGCTACGACACACGGCCGCTGGCACCGGGCGATACAGCATTGATTACGGTGGCCTATGACTCGCAGGGACGGCCGGGGCGATTTGCCAAGAGCGTGTTTATCAACGCCAACACAACGCCACCGCGCTCGGTGCTCATCATCAAAGGTGTTGTAGTAGGTGCGCCGCAGACCATTGCACGCCGCTTTCCCGTGGACTTCGGTCCGTTGAAAATGGCTCATTCCTCGGTGATACTGGGTCAGGTTATGCGCCGACACGTCAAGAGCGTCTTTACGAATGGATACAACGGCAGCACCGATACCATCTCTCCAACCGTGGCCTATGCGCCTAAATGGTTGGAAGTAACGCCCACACCGCGTGACGTACCACCGGGCGAGCGTCTCAGTCTCAGCTTCTACGTCAATGGCGACCGAGTACCCCTGTACGGGGCCAACCTCGATTCAGTGGTCATTGTCCCCGACAGCCGACATCCCGAGATACGACATACTCTCGAAATCTCGGTGGACGTACACGAGGATTTCTCTAAGGTGGAGCCACGAGCTCTTGCACGCGCGCCGCAGGCCGCCGTGGACTCGGAATTGATCAATATAACCTGCGACGGCGATGGACATGCCGTATTACGGCTGTCCAACCGCGGCAAAGGCGAACCGCTGCTTATACGGCGCGTTTACACACTGTCGCCGGCGTTAGAGGTGTCCGTGCCCAAGAGCGGAAAAGTCAAGAAAGGCCGCACTGCCGACATCTACATATCTATGGTGCGCGAGGCCTTACCCTCGGACGGAAAGCCGCTGGATGCCCGTGTATTTGTAATCACCAACGACCCGGTTACGCCGGTCATCACCGTGCGCGTCACCGCCGCTTGTCCCTAAGCACAATATGAAGCGCCCCGGCACACATATTGCCACTGCCGTCATGGCCGCGCTCATAGCGGCTATAGCCGTGGCCGTGTGCATACGCATGTATGCGCACTACCCCGCCGGCGACGAGTTGCGCTATTTATATTGTTTTGACAACGCGCAGGGGCGCGATTATTTTGCCTTTGCCACCATGCGTCCCGTCGAAGATTGGGGCGACATCATCCATTCGATGGGCTTCCATTATATGGGCGTCAACGGCCGCGTACTCATCCACAGCTTCGAGATGGCCATCTCATCCTTGGCCGGACCCGAATGGTTCTATCCGCTGAACATGGCGGTGTTGGTGCTGGCGGTCATCGGCTGCTGCCGCCTATGCGGCCGCCGGCTGAGGCGCAACGCGCTGTGGTGGGTCGTAGTGGTGACACTATGGCTGCACGCCTTCCCCGAACCGGGGCGACTGTGGCTATCCATCAACCTTGCGCCCAATTACTTGTGGCCGTCGCTGGGCACTTTGGCGCTGCTTTGGTCCATATATGGACATCGCAGCGCGTGGCTGCAATGCACCTTGGCCTTCCTGGTGGGAGCGTCCAACGAGGGATTTGCGTTTCCCCTTTGCGGCGCCTTGTGGTGCATAGCCCTATGGGGCGGCGAGGACCGACGCCCGCCGCTGGCCACGATGATAGCCCTGTCTATGGGTTGCCTTGTATTGGCCTGGGCTCCGGGCAACTGGCAACGCATGGCCGCCAACGATGCCTCGGGCGGAGGGCTGCTTACGGGGCTTGAAATGCTGGGGCGTCTGCCGGCTCTATGGTTCTTCGCGATCATGGCCGTATTCACTGCCGTGCGCAACGGCATACGCGGATTATGGCATACCCTCGGCACAATGCCTGTGGTATCCTTAGCACTGGCCTTGGCTATACTGATGTCGATAGCCGTACATACGGGACAGCGGTCTCTCACGCCGGTAGCCCTATTTGCGGTGATGGCCGGACTGCGATTGCTCGAACCGATAATACCTACGCACGACACCCGAGGCACGCGCCTCGCCGCCATAGTCCTGCCGGCCGTAGTGACGGCGCATCAAGCATGGGTCACCATTGAGCATGTGCGCCGGTACGAACAGATAGGCAATGTCATCGAATACGCACGCGAAGCGCAACGCGGCAAAGCGCCGGCGCCGACAAAAAACATTCGGATACATTACAACTGGACCGAGCCGCCGAGGCTGGTGCGCAGATACGTGTACGACCAACCGCCTACGCGATTTGCCACCGAATACCAGTGGCGTCTACAAGGCCGATATTATGCCGGAATTCAGATATACACGTATTAGCAACCTGCCGACACTCCGACGGCAAGTCGCAAAACATCTCACGACATTCTCATCAAACACAACAGGAACGGACTACGGCGCGGCAATACCATCGCCATATTGAGTCCGACACCGAGTGTTGAGTATTAGTGCTTTAGCGGAATCTTGGCGATACGTCGTGCGTGACGTCCTCCCTCAAAAGGCGTAGACAGAAACATATCCACGATAGCCAAGGCATCCGAAGGCTCGATGAAGCGTGCCGGAAGCACCAGAACATTAGCATCATTATGCGCACGCGCCAAGCGTGCCAGTTCCACCGTCCAGCACAATGCCGCGCGTATGCCCTGATGCTTGTTCAGCGTCATATTTATACCATTGCCGCTGCCGCACATCGCAATGCCCGGATAGCACTCGCCCGACTCGACAGCCTCGGCGCACGGATGCGCAAAATCGGCATAGTCGCAAGACTCTGCCGAATGAGTGCCGAAATCCTTATAGGCTATACCCTTTGACTCGAGATAACCCTCGATAATGCATTTCAGTTCGTAACCGGCATGGTCGCTGGCCATAGCCACAACCTTACCATCTTTCAAGATACTGTATTCTTGTCCCATAATTATCTGTTTCTAACTAAATTATATCGCAGAACACCGTGGCACAACAAGTCGCGAGAAAGTGCGTTTGCGCAATGCTCGGCCCACTTATGTCCATACTGAAGTGCAAAATAATAAAAAATATTCGAGATAATCGCTTGTCGTATCAAAAAAACTTTCTACCTTTGCACCACAAAAGCCCAGGTGGCGGAATGGTAGACGCGCTCGTTTCAGGTGCGAGTGTTGAGAGACGTGCAGGTTCGAGTCCTGTTCTGGGCACAGTAAAAGCGACCTAAAGAAGTGATAATCACTGATTTAGGTCGCTTTTCTTATTTTCTACGGGCAAATTACGGGCAAAATCGAAATATTCCGCGCAAATTCGCCCCAAATTTCATTTCAATTTCTTTCGAGGTAATTCGGGACCTCATTTATATTTTACTATTACTGTCCGCTAAACCATAAAAAGTCGAGTCCAACTTCTTGAATGGCAGAAGTTGGGCTTACTTTATGTATAAGATAAGCCCCCTCAGCAGTTTTCAGTATCGTCGGGCGGCGATTCAGATTCTTCAGCAAGCATTATTTTCAGATCTGCATCGGGCTGGTTGAGGAACTTTTCGAGATTCAGATAGTACATCAGCACGATGCGCACTATTGTGGCCAGTCCTGAGAAGCTCCAACGCCTTTGTAGGGTGCTTTGTAAGACCGAGAGCAGCAGATTTGCTATTAGTGTTACCCATATCTGGATTTTTATGGCGTTGGCACTTTCGCCGTAGAAGTATCTCAGAGGGAAGTTTTGCTTTATCTGCTTGAAAAGCGACTCAATCTGCCACCGGCGGCGGTATATCGCCACGATTGTCTCCAGAGGCATGTCGAAGTCATTGGTCAGAAGTGATATAAGCTTAGGCTTCTTGCCTTTCTTAATATCAACGTATGTTATTATCCTGGCAATGTGGTTGATGCCGTCTTTACGGAACACCACCACCTGCTCTCGGTACTCCATCAGGCCCTGGGGATTCTGATGCATGCAGTCCACAAGAACCTCGTAACTGAGGTTTTTCTTCATCTTGGTGACATATACCACACCTCTGTCTGTCAGTTCCTCAAATTTGGCATAGTTGATATATGCACGGTCAAGTGCCACTATATCATTGTGGCTGTAATGACACGGAGCAAGCATGAATGAATCGTTGGTTGCCGCCGAAGTGAACTGCACATCGCAGGGAACCCCCTCGTTGGCGTGTATTACAGAGTGTACCTTGATGCCGCCTTTCTTCTTTCCTGTCTTAGGATGCCGCCCAACTCCCTTGAAAATGGCATTGGAGAACAGCGTGATGGTTGTGGAATCAATGATTCTAAGCTGCTTTATCCACTCTTCCGTGCCATTGCGTCGGCTGTCCGAGGAAAGAATGTCTTTATTGGCGGCATACAGGTCACGATAGACCTCTTCAAAGAACTTCTCTGACCGTCTGGCGTTTGCGTCCGAAAGGGTACTGCGTCTGGGCACAGTTTCTATTCCGACATGACGGAGTTTACGTACCTCGGCAGTCATAGATGTCTCTATCTCACGCAATGAGTCGAAGCGCTGGATTACGGCATAGAGCATTGTGAGCAGATGCGTATAGCCATCAAAGCTCTTTACATACTTCTCTCCGCCGTGTTTTCGGCTGATTCCAACAATTTTTTCGCGGTCAAGCGATTTTATTAGCTGACCATATATCGGCTGTCCGAAGAAATTACTATTTTTGCCCATGGTTATCTATGTTTTGTCGCAAAAGCAAAGTAACCATTTAGGGCTGACTCCTGCAATAGGTGCCAGCCCTAATTTTTTAGATTCTAAAAAAGTTTAGCGGACAGTAATAAAAATATTTCTTGAAGTTTTTGCGCTTGCGCCCTTTCCACTGCCTTCCTTTTTGCACGTAAAAATCAAACGCGCCCCGGCGCACAGTAAAAACCTCTTAAAACTTCAAAATCATGACCCACGTAATGAACATATTCGACAGCTCTCTCAACTCCAACCGCTCACTCAAATGCTTCACAGTGGAAGTAATCACTTTCGACGGCGAGAGCTACACGGAAGGAATCGAAGCCCGCAACGCCGACCAAGCTCAGGAAATCGCAGCTTCAATGTACGACGATGTCGACTACACGATGGTGCGGGGTTGCTTTGCATACTGATAAATCTTCTCTCCCTCAAAGGGTAGGCTGTCCGCCGGGGCAGCCTTTTCCCATGCTCATTCATCGCCTCGCGGCTCCGTTTAATTCCACCGCGTTAATGCTGTCGCGGGCAGGCCCTGCGCAAACGCTGTGCTTCGGGCAGGTGCCTTTCGGCCATCCGAGCTGTCAGCTCCTGCGCTCCCGGTGGTCACTCTACCGCTCATCATCGCGGCTTATATGCCGTGGTCGACGGAGGATTATTGTTTCGGGGAGGGTGAAACGATGTTGTTGCCGAAAGATGCTGAGGGATTCTCACAACCCGAACTGAACTTTGGTCCTCGCTGACGCACACGCAGTAGGGCTGCCGAGCATCGCGTCCGCTGTCTCTTACCTCTTACCATTTACCTTTTACCTCACAGAAGTGTGCATCGTCGTGAGACGGTCAGACTTTCGGGCGCGATGGACACCGTCGCCGCTCATGCCTCGATTGGGACGTTCGATATTTCGGACCGCTTCGCACCGGGCGCAAGTACATTCAGCAGCACTCCCGGCCTCATCCGCAGGGCATTGTCCCACGGGCCCGGCTACGCCTCAGCAGACGCACCGTTTCACTTGCTGCCGCAATTGAGCAGGGAGTTTACCTGCGTCCGTCCTCGACTGCGTGGCTTCGGATGTTTCAGCCGATTTTTCTTCACGCTCTCCGTCGCTTCATATCGTTCCATATCTCGTTTTTGGTTGCAGACCGAGCCATTTTTCCTTCACAAATTTAGTACGGTCATTCGCTGTTGCAAGGGCAGGTTTGCACTCCGTGTTCCTCCTTTCTTCGCTTCGTTGCAGAAAGGCAATCACCCTCGCCGCCTTCAGCTCATTACAACCGCACTTTTGATTGTTCGTAAAAATCGGGCTTCGGCCCACAAGTCAAACTTCAAAATTTCACAGATATGGCACGTAAAGCTAAAAAATCTACCGAGAACATCGCAACAACTGTTGCCCCCTCAGTCGAAACTACCGCTTCCGCTACTCCCAGGCTCATCGTGGCTGCCCGCAAGTTCAACCGCTGGTACGTCTACTTCAAGGGCGTAGCCCCCAAGGACAACGTCGGTTGCGGGTGCAAGACGGCCAAGAGCGCCATGCGCTATATGCACTTGCTCAAAGCCCGTTACGGAGCGGTTATCTCCCAAAACATCTATGAACGCCTCCAGTTCGAGGCAGCGCGAGAGGAGGCATAAGCCTCCCTCGCTTTTTCCCGTAAGTCTAACCTTTAATTCTCACGACAATGTACGAATATATCTGTTTCACAAAACAAGGCAAATGGAAATTCTATGCCGACAGCGATACTGACGCGATGCGCTTAGCCTTATACTACTGCTGGCGCGACGGCGAGGACTTTATCAAAGTCCGGTTCGTAAAGGGTTGTGAGAATTATACCCTCAGCATCTTTCATATCGACAACAACAATCAAGAATGTTTCACCATCTAAATCCCGAAACATCCGTTTTTCGACCACTTCATCGCCTTCAACGACGAGCAGCTTCTCGACCTCTATGTCGAGGCTTGCAGAATCTACCTCATCTATCGTGACGTAGTCAACACTTCAAATCTCATGCTCCTGTGGAGCAACGGTGACTTCGTGACCGGCATGATTTACGACTGCGTCAAGACTATCGAGAAAGAACTCGACCGCCGCAAGCTGTCGTACACGCGCACCTTCGGCGTCTGAGCCTTTCATCGCTCCGCAGCACGGCTGCTCCCTCCGGGGAGTGGCCGCTTTCGCTGATTATCTTTTCCCACCCACCGCCCATTAGAGGCCAATGCAGGGCAAGCCCTTTAGCCGTGAGGGCTGTCGGGCAGGTTCGCTCCCGCGACATCCGAGTTGCCCTGAATATTTCTCTTTTCCTCTGCAGAATTTTGTCTTACAGCAGGTCGGCTTCCAGACGGTTCGCTCCCGCGACATCCGAGAAAATTCTGAGTGATACTGTGCCGAGGCGGCGTTTTGCCCTGCGATTACAATGACCTCCGGGCGGTGCCTGACGGCCATCCGAGAAAACGCCGTACCACACAATAGTATTATACTATCCCCCAAAATAATGAGCCACCTCGCTCAGGGTCGTTCAACTCGCGGATATTGTCAATATCATCCGGCAGGACGAAACCGAATTTCCCGAATGGCATCAGTCAGAACCCGCGAAGCTGTTTGCGCCCCGTATTCCGTAACGAGAAGAAAGCGAAAGGATATTGGTTTTAGCCGTGGGGCAAAGCAAGTGGTCTGTGAAGCGCAGTCGCAGGGGGCATTTGTCGGTCATATCTTATTGGAGTTACGGCACGAGGCACTGATTTTTCATTTGCAAAGGTAGGACTGACCGCTCAACGCAAAACGAGCCTCCGGATTTCAGCGCAAATTTTTATTAATCTCCACCTTGCAGGTAGTATTTACCGCCACCGGCTTAAAATTTTGCTTGAAATTTTTGCTTGGCTCGCTTTCTCAGTTCTCCCAGATATTGCAATGTAAAATCTAAAGTGCTTCGGCACATAACTCTAAATCAATAAGATATGATACTTCCTGACAAACGACCCGTTCAGAGCGACTTCGCGAATCTCACAGACTACTCGCTCGAATGCCCTAAGGGTGCAAGAAAGTTCTTCGCTTTCATCCATTTTACGGATGACTCCACGTGTCTATGGTCAAACATCTTCACTTTCAACCGCTCATGCGCACTGATGCTTGCCCTCGAAAAATTCGGCGACTGCCTCGAATATGTTTCAAGCATCAATATTCACGAGCAGGACTATTGAACGACCTCCATTCATCATCGAAGCCTCGGAGCATTCCGGGGCTTCGCCTTGTCCTATATTGCTATATAATTCGTCTGCAACGTCAGATATATTTTTCGCGTTCATCTTTTCTGACCCGCCCGGCTGGTGGCGTCCGTCGGCCATACTGACCTCCCTGCGTCCTCCGTTTGATGCCTATATCCTTCCAAGTCCGAGCATCGATGGTCGAGGCTGCGCTTCTCTCCGCTTCGACTAACGACCGCTACGGCCTTCGGGTCGAGAGATTGCCGCCTCCGTCTCCATTATCGCTTTCCCCGACACCGCTCCTGCGTCACGGTGTCGGGCCGCTGTCATTGCGCCTACGACAACAAACTCTCTTTGACGGCTCCGCTTTTCTCCGCTGTCAACCCGAAACCTCCGCTTGCTTTTCCGAGCCGTCGATGTCTGGATGCCGCACTCCTTCCTGCCTTTCGCACGTTAGCCATACTGCCAGGCACATTCTTCCCACCCATAAGAGGAAGAAGCCGACAACATTCCACGCCCACGGCAGTTCTCTATTATCCGTCTGCGACGCTGGCCCCAACCCCAGGCCGATGTGCGGTGCGCCGCCTGACTGCTTCGCTCCGGCAATGTCGGCGACCGCTTCACTCACTCCGAGCAGCCCACGGCTTAGGGCAAGGGCAGGCCGGCTTACTGTCTGCGGTGCAAGCTCCTCGACAGAAAGCCTGTCGCTCCGCTACGCTACACGACACCTGCCATTTGCTCTAATCCTATTGTGGGCAACTCCGAGTTCCTTCCACTCCTTCGCTGACATTCACCTCCGCTTCGCGCCCTGCGTCATCACCGCACATCGCCATCGTTCAACCCCTCGACTTGATATGTCTATCGGCGTCAAGGGAGAGCGGAGTGCTGTCGCATCATCGGCAAAGCCGCTTCACTCCGTGAAGAACGTCAATTCCCACGTTGCGGAAATTTGACCTTCACGGCAGCGATTTTACCGCGCATTGGGTGGGGTGGTCTGCATATTCCGCGAGGCTGAAGTTGAATATGGCAAACATGCGATAGCGCAATGGGGGGTTCTCCGAGGGCCAACAGGGGACGAAAACCGTCCCCTGCACCCCTTAAACCGCTAATTCTTCGTACTTTACAATTTTCAACTCAGGGAGTGAGTTGAATTTGTTTGGAAAATCACGTTAAAAAGTGTTTAATCGCGGCAAATCAGCGACCTCGCACCACAGCGATTTTACCACCCTTTCTGCATATTCCGCGAGGGCGAGGGAGGGAAAGACGAAAAGAAGGCGTAGGGCGGTGGGGGGTGTCTGAAGCCACAACGGGGGCAAGCCCCCGTAACCCCCAATGGCTTGAATTTCAATACAATTTGAATTTCAAGCCACTACAAATCGCGACTCTTTTAAAAGCCGCAATTTGCAGAATAACAGCGGATAACGCAAAACTGACATTCCACGTTATCCGCTGAGATATATTCTCGGCTCGATGTTATCTCCAATTTTAAAGCTGTACCGACTCCGAGAATTTTTACGTGATAATCTGATACGACAGATTTGCCGAAAAAAATTGCCGGTGGCCACCATCCCAAAATGATGACCACCGGAATAAGCGAGTGCGCAAAAAACAGTCTGTAAATCGTATATCCGGAGCTGTCAAACTTCCAAACCTGCATTCTTGCAGAGATAGAAGAATGTGCCTATGCCTATCCGACGATTGGAGCGGAGAAGATTGTTGAACTTGCGGTCGCACTCTGCGGCATTATATTTCTGATTCTGTGCGCTGCACAGATGGAACCACTGCCGACCGCTTTCTCCGAGCGAGGATAAAGCGGCACCAATCTTAATCCAGTCGTCATAGCTGCCGGTCAAGTCTATGCCACGATTTGCTATCTCGCGGCATAACTGCATAACCTTGTCTTCGGCATCAATGCCGCTGAAATTATAAGTGTATGTAGGTCGAACAGGCTTCGGCTCGTGATATAGTCCTTCATACGGTTTTGCACTCAGATTTATATACTGATACAGGTCGAAGCTCTGACACCGCAGACGGCTTACATCACCGCATGCACGGTCTATGACAATGTCGAGTGCGGCAAAGTCGCGCACAAGTTTCTCGAAGTGTGCCTTGTGCGCTTCCGGATACTTCAACGGTATGATCACAAAATATCCGTTGCCGCTGACTGAGCGTGACGCATAAGCGACTTCCTCCAACTGTGAGAGGGTATCTTCGATAAGTGTATTGAAGTTGGCTATATGCGGATTGTCTTTCCCATCAATGTCCACGCATATCAATCCGCTATGTCGCACAAGATTGCCAGCAGCCCGTGTCGGTGAGAAGATGCCGCTGATTGTTGCCTGCGGCAACGAAAGCTTTATCTGCTTGCGCCTGTTCTGGTCGGTGCATGAGCGAAGCTCTTGTATGGCATCATATTCAACATAGTTCAAGAACTCAAACAATGTCGAAATGTGCCCCTTGGTATCTCTGACACCGCGATAGACGCTGATTTGTATATCTTGGAATTTCATTTTTGCATCGGGATTTGGAGGTTAAGTTAATTTTTGGTGTTACTCATTATTATTCAATTACTTGTACGTTTAGTGGGCTTAACCTCTCTCGAAATTTTGAAAATACTTCAAGGTTAACGAGAAGTTAACGCTCTCTCAATAGTTTATGCTCTGTAATCTAATGAGTTATGTGGCGCATTAACCTTAACCTCATTTTTGATTCATGACTTTTGAGACGTAGGCCGGAGATTTGCGTATCAGACGGGCGATTTCACCCTGCGAGATGTCCGGGAATTTCATCTTCAATGCCCGCAGTAACTCGGCATTGGTCATCTCCCAAGGAGGCTTCACTTCGGGCGCTTCGGTGAGCTTGGCATACACCGTCAGCGCCATGTGCTCGAAGTAGTCCATACAACGCACTGCATACTCCATAGTACTTTCGTGAATCACTGAATAATCGGCGCGTTGTCCCTTTTCTTCTGCGACTTCAAGGGCATGGACTATTCCGGCATAACGGAGCACCTGAATCTGTAGTTTGCTGTATATGGATGCTATGTAATCATTGTCGGTCTGCCGCTTCTTGCTTTGCAGGGCGTTGTAAAAGGTGTTATATACCCGGTCGGCACCTTCGCTGAGCGTAACAATGCCGTCGGTGCAGCGAAAAAGTGTTGCCGGTATTTCATCTCCCGACCGATAAATGCCACGGTATAGAAGCGTGACTGTGTCCTCCCACTCCTTGGCAATCGCATAAGGCAGTGTGTCATGGCTTCGTTCGGGATATTCGATATCCTCGGCGATGCAGAATAGGAATCGCTGGTTCAGACCATTTGTCATATACAGTTCGCTTCCGAATGTGGCACGGAGCAGGCCGGTCTGCAAGTCTCCGATGATATTGCAGAATGGATCTTTTATCAGCATCGTGAATCCGCTCCGGCGGTCGACCTTGATATCCTCGCAGTCGAACAGGCGCAGAAGTTTTGAGATACCTGCCGTGCCGCCGTTCTGATACTGGTTTTTGGAATCGAACATTCCTTTGAGTTCGGGATAGATGCCGATGGCACCTCGCTTATCGGAATAGGGCTGCTGACTGTCCTCATCCTTTTTATTGTTCAGATAAAGGATCTCGCTACGGCGTTCATCGGTGCAGTCATCGATTACAATAGCCTTGCAGCGCGGCTCATTACCGTCTCTTTCTTTCGGGGGTACAGAGCAATATTCGGCATACTCTTTCTGGTAAGCGGCATACAGTTCAGCATCTATCTTGCGGAGCGGTGCCGAAATAAGTTTTATAGGGTAAGACTTATTACTGCCGCTTCGGGCCACGAACACGAACCAAAGCACAAGTGAGTTCTTGTACTTGCCTTCGTTTATCTTGATCTTCTTGCCTGTTGCTGTCGCAGCTGTGGCAAGTACGGAGCAGGTGACAAACTCACGCGGACAATGATATATCTCGCATACCTTCTCAATATAGCGGATAACCGAGGGCGGCAACCCGTCAATGGGCAGTTCGGGGCCTCGCTTGTTAAGCGAAATTTTTCCGGGCTTTTTCAATCCGTCAAAGGCCGGTAATGCTACAGACGCAGAGTCCTGTGCATGCGTTGAATCAGGTATAGCCATTGCATCTTGATTGGTAAGCTCGTTTTTCTTGGGAGTAAAATCTTCAGCCATTGTTATTCCAGCTTTCCTTTTTCAGTTATTGCCTCCACATCGGAGCGACGATAACGGCGGTGTCCGCCAATGTCGATTTTCTTTAGGAAGCCGCTCTTATCCCAACGATGAAGTGTCATCTTAGATACTTTAAGCATCTCCGACACCTCGTCGATGGTCAGCAGTTCAACGACCTTTCTTTCTGCCGCAGCGGAATTTAATGCTTGAACTACGCCGCTGACGATTTCTCCTGCGAACTCCGAGAGGTCGCCTGCATTTACTTGTAGGATTGTCCCGGGAGCTGATTTCACAAGCTCCAGTAAAATTGAATTGTGTTCTCCCATAGCTCAGCGACGGTTAATTCGGTGAGATTTCAGATAGTTGTCGAGGTCGCTGCGGAGAACGTAGATTTTGCGTCCGGTTTGCGAGAAGGGAATGACACCCTGGTCACGATAGTTTTGCCAGGTCTTTGACGAGACTCCGAGAATCTTCCGTGCTTCTTCTGAGGTGAGCCACTCGTCTGCAGGCTTCGATGTCGCACCCTGAATGTCTGCTGCTCGATGAACCACCTCCATGATTTCATCGAGAGTTTCCTGGGGAAGTACGACCATTGTCATACCTCCTTTGAGCTGATTGTTCTGAGATAACATTATATTGTAATCGTAGACAGAATTACGAAACCACAACTTTACAGTTTACGTCCTGTTTTACGATTACAAAGTTATCCCGCACTAAATCAATGAATTGGATATAAGCCAAGCAAAGAAAAACAGTAGAATCTGCTTTCAGAATCTACTGTCAGAATTTTAAGTAAAATTTCTCGACTTTAATATGACGTATAATTCAAATTTTTTACAGGTCATCTTCTTGTCTGAAGGATTCAAATATTTCCCCATCTTTATCGCGCTTCTGCACCTGATTGATACGGAACTTGATTGCTTCCGAAATTTCTTTCCGAACATTCAATGACACCGTAGTATCATATTCCGACTCGGATACATAATGGAAAAATTTAGCCAGACGATACAAAAACAGATGACGTTGTGTTAAAGTCATATTTGTGGGCCATACTATAGCATTATATGCAAGATAGTAGAACAGACTCAAATCTGACTCATCTTCATAACTTTCTATGCTGGAATTGATGGATGCTAAGATTTCATGAAATTCATCTCCGGCACCTGCGCAGATTAAATCTGCCCATGTATAGGTTTTATCAATATTGGCTCCCGGACAAAGATATGGATCTGTATCATGGAGCATCTTCAAAGCCAAAGCAACCGCTTTCGCCAATATCTCCGTTGAAGCGGAGTTTATGGTGACTTTCTGATGTTTGAATTTGGCGGACTGAATCTGAAAATCGCCGCCTTTTGATATCAATTCATATAACGGCGTCAAATCTCGCATCGCCTTAAATCGTTGAATATCTTCCTTATATTCCGAGTCAAACGTATCGCCATGGTACCACTCTATGTCATCCCGGTACAGAAGCAAGGAATCCAGTTCCGGCATCGCGATGAAATGGCCGCCATATTTTTCGAGGACAATTTCCCTTGCAGGCGTCTTATCATCCACAAACTCATCGATAAATACCTGCTCTAACTGCAGCATCAATTCTCGTTCATCTCTGAGCACGTATTCACGAAATTTCAATATCTCAGATGATTTCTCTTCCGAGTAAAAATCAATTAAGGCATTGTGCAGGCCATTATAGCGGTGAAAAACATATTGGAAGTCATTGTTTTTCTGAAAGTCTGCGCGAGTGATACACTCACGGACTTCCTGAAATTTTTCAGCATTTAGAAACGCTTCCAATTCTATGACGGCTATCTCCGACAAACCGTCATACTCATATCCGGACGTCTCAAGTAAATCGAGGTCTAAATCAACAGCTCTAGACATACGATAAAATGCATCGCAAGTCAACGCCTTCAATTGCTCAATTATATCTTGTGGAGTTAATCTATCCCATTTTCCGACCGTCCAGTCTGCCGGAATTACGATGCCGTAGCCTTTCTTTTCTTTATTCATGATTACCAGCAGTATATTTCTGATTGGGATGGTTGCGCATCTCGGGGATAGTAAAGCAGATACGTCCCTCTTTCAACAACTGTGCAATGTATCTGGTTTTGATGTGAGCTGCATCCATCTGAAATATGGTCACTAACTCATATGCGCTATGCGGACTATAAGCACATATATCTACAATTAGTGCTTCTATTATAGTTTTGGGATTACGAGCTTTCAGATTGTAAATTCGCTCTTTAATGTCGTTTGGGAGGTTAGAAAGTAACATTTGCCTATCTAATTCTTCTTGTGCTGTAACTGCATTACCAACTGAGGTTACTGCATTAGAGGCCGAGGTTACTGCATTAGCACCTGGGGTTACTGCATTGGCACCTAAGGTTCGTGCATTATCCTCCGAGGTTGCATTATTAGGCGTAGAGGTTGCAGCATTAGCCTCATACATCTCCAGTAATGTAGTAGATGGAGTATAATAGGTGTTCCGGCCCTGTCCATTCATCTTCAATAGACCGAGATTTTCGAGCCTCTTCAGCGAAGCACTGGCTTCACGGGCCGAGACACCGGAGAGCTGCCGATAAGTTATATTATCAATAGCGCCAACCTCTCGCAGGAAAATGATTGCGGTCTTTTGAGCATCATTCAATTCTGCCAAAAGTCTGTTTGAGGCAAGCCAACGAACATCTTCCTCCGGCATGAAATGATGCAGGAGTATTCGCGTTGTAAATGTGTTGCGACCGCAATCCGAATCAAACGTAGGCGGCATCATTCCAGCTTCTTTCATCAATCGGCGCATGGTGCTGATACCGGTGCCTTTTGCTTCAGCAAGTTTAGTTTCGTGGAATATGGAGCCTATTGTCGGGTTACGCATTTCCGATCCTGGCTCTCCAAGTGTTTCTGCAGGTTTCAACGAAAAACCGGGATTGATTATTTCAATACGATTTGAATATCTGATAATCTGTATCGGTCGATGAACTCGAAGCGACTGATGTACCAATGCGTTAACAATTGCCTCGCGCAAAGCATCTTCAGGAATACTAAGCGGGCGTCGGGCCTGCAGGCTGCCTGCCGGTATTGAGAAACCTCTTGGCAGGTCGTCGGCTACAGCATTGAACGCACGATTAACCATCAGCAACAACGGGCCTCGCATATCAATCGACTGAAAACGATTGTATGGGTCCTCAACCCATTTCGTGCCGGTAACACGGATATAGTCAACTCTGACAGCGGGCATCTCTCGCCGTAGCGACATCTGTTTACCAAATACCAACAATCCGGTATTTGTCAGTTTCCAACTACCATCCTTTGCTTTCTTGACAGCCTTGAGTGAACGTAGCATCTCAATGTCGGGCAATTTCAATTCTTCAGCATCAGGGTCGACCTTTGCCCGCAGTTCTCGATATATTCTCACTGCGTTCTCATCAAGGTCTTCCAAATCGGTATCCTCAGCGATAGCGGTGTCGAAGTTGTCTGCTTCGGTATAGAATACATGCAAATCTTCCTCTGTGCATCGCTGGTCGGTTGATCCGATTCTTCTCCAGGCACCGCGTGGCAATCCCTCGTTCTTGAAAAATAATGGTTTATTTTTGAAATCGAGTTCCGGAACCTCTACGACAATTACGCGCTTCCCTTCTATAGACTCAACCGTCACAATTGGCCTAACCGGATGATTGAACATTGATGCGCACTGCGACGACAAATCCTTCTGAAGTTTGTCTGAGTCTTCAACTCCGGTCACTTCATACGGTTTAGCAGAGTCGAATGTCTCGGATACGCCTATTAAGATTGTGCCTCCATCCAAATCGGGTTCATTGGAGAATGCACAAATTGTTTCGAGCACGCTCTTATCAATTTTTGTGGTGCATTGTTTGGCCTCAATCTTGACATGCTCATCAAGTTCGTTCAGCTCATTTATATAATTAGTCGCTTTATTCATGGGTAGGAGCGGAGTGTTTAATATGCAAAGTTAGTGATAATTTGGGAATTATCAGTTGTCATTTGTTGATTGCAGAGATGACAGCCATAATTTGTTCGGGCGTCAACCCTTTGAGCAAAGCGATTGCTTGTTCTTCTTTAGACATTCCTTCTTTAAGTTCGTCCGCAGACTCCTTAGGTTGCTCTTCTTCTTTCTTTGCAAAAAGATTGCGAAGGGTAGCATCAGTACGAGCTGTATTAAAACTGCCCATATATCGTTCAGTCGTGGCAAGATTGCTGTGTCCGAGAATGTCTTTAATGGCGCCACTCTCGGTACCGGCCTCCTGCGCTATATGAGCAAACGCATGACGGCTCATGTGCATGGTCAGGTTAGTTGTCACCTCTGCCTTCTCAGCAATCTTCTTCAGATACTTGTTTATAAGCGCATTCTTTGCCGAAACGTGCCGATAAAGTTCATGCACCAATTCCGGTTTCATTCTATCTTTGTCGGCCAGTGTTACATATTTGGCGTATGGAGCATCGTTGTCGAGAAGTGGAAAGATATACTCGTCGGGTTTGACGCCTTCTCTATGATAATGTTTTAAAATCTCTACGGCTTGCGGCACGAGAATAAGGTCGCGGTCTTTATGGTTTTTGCCCATCTGATAATGGAGACGCCCCGACTCGGTGATGTTGCGCCACCGCAACTGAATGAGGTCGCCCGCACGAATACCGGCGCAGTAATAGCTGAAAAGGAAGTAATTCTTGACATGCCATATCAACGAGCCTTCTTTAAGTCCAAGACCTATGATGCGGTCCATTTCCGAAACCTCCAACTTCTCTTTCTCCGTTTTCACACCATGATACTTGAATACGAGGAACGGATTCTTCGAGGCATCCATCAGACCTGTTTCGATAGCGCGGTTTACCAATGTCCGAAGGATATTGAACTGCACCTCAATCGTATTCGGGTGAAGCAGTTTTCCAGGCTCTTTTTCATTCTCCCACTTATGAAGAAAGTTGTCAAACTTTGTAAGCAGCTCGACCGTAAGGTCCTCCACTGTGATGTCGGGCATACGACGCTTTTTGTGGAACGCATCAAGCTTGTTGATGAGCCCGCAATACTTCCTCCAATTTCGCCAGCTCCCCTTGTCGTAAATCATTTGCGCCCATTCCCGCGCAAATTTCATGAACGATGGAACAACCACTTCGGTATTCATGCTCTTGGCAACTGCAACAGTAGAAACTTCTCCGGTCTTATCCAATTCCCTGTAAGTTTCCTTCGCTTTTGCTAAAATTTCGGCGAGTTCTGCATTCAGCACTTTGGCATCGCGAACGCTACCGCGCACCCAATTCTCTCCCTTGCACTTTGCATTGAAGTCTGATGGACGCGCCACCTCCACCGATGTCTTAATCTTCTTTCGCTTGCCTCCCACAGTGACGCGCAAATATACGACATACGTCTTATTCTTCGTAGGCTTGTCGTTCAGTTCAAATCGGAATGATGCCATAGTTTACACTGGATTTTGAAGGTGAAAAATTCTGATATGCAAAGTTACGGGCAATTTTCTTTACGGGCAAATTTACGGGCAAATTTTTTACTTTTTATTCCATTTTAGTGCCCTGAAATAAATATAACCGCCGCTTATTACACTGATATAAAGGATATTTAGAATATAATTGAGCGTAATGGGCGGAAATAGTGTGAGTTCTGTTCTGGGCACAGATATAGCGAGATAACTCATTGAAAATTCAATAGTTATCTCGCTAACCTTTTATTTAACTGGCAAATTACTGGCAACTGCCCCATTTCGAAGTCTTTCATACACTCTATTACATTCCAAATCCGCAAAGGTGTTGAATTAACTTACGACACAATTAATCATAGAACAGGCAAAACATCTTCACGATTGTGGCATAGTCGGCAAGTCATAGTATATGCTTAGCTTCCTATACGATTTATAATATCTAGCTCTCGTGGATCTGTGTAGCCATCGCATTTTGCCATCTCTGTAAAAATGGATTTTACATCTAATAGCTCGTCTGCCCCCATGCCAGATAGAATCTCGCGGCACTGATTAAAACTATATGAACTAATTATTTCTAACTCAGGCTCTGTAATCTTGAATGCCGAGAGTATGCGATTTAGGAATTTCTCTTCGTTGGGGTCTATGACACCATCAGCCTCCATAATGAGAATTAGAATTGAAACTATGGCAAATTGTTCGGTTTTGGAGTACTTCTTAGGGTCCATCTTATTGCATGTTTGTTTTGAAAAAATCATCATATTCATTATTACCAATATTTATAACAAATAGATTTTCTTTGGCTCTTGTAATTCCGGTGTAAATCAGTTCTGGGGAAGTGATTATATTATCATCGCTAAATGCATCATTTTGAATTATACAGATAACTGTTTGTGCTTCCCATCCTTTGAAACTTTGAATAGTAGACAGTTTAAGATGACGTGTAACCATCGTAAAGCGATTTTTCTCGACTTTCTCTAATCGGTCATAATCTCTTTTATATTCGTAAGAGACGTATTGGCTCTGTCTTGATATCCGATCTACACCTTCTTTACTAACAAAAGTAATTGTCGTACGTTCTCCTGTTTCTTTTCGATATAGATAATCTATATGCCGAAGAATATCGGTTTGAGGCGCAAGAATGACTACATCTTCAATCTTAAGATTATTACTCACAATGAAATCCATACAAATTCCATAAATTTGCGGAGCCAAATCTTCAACAGGTGTAACTTGATCAATCCTAAGATATTTCATCAAGTTAAATTGGAAGCTTGCATTAGCTAAATTTTCATCCGAAAGGTTAATTGTCTCGGACAAACCATAAAACCGTTGCTGAAATGCCATGGCAAGATTGGCGAGAGCAGGATTTAAAAATCTCATACTTTTATCCAATTCGTGATTCCATTCACCACGAATGAACCCCAATCGAATATCGCCTTTGGAGTCTAACTCACGGTGGTAAATATTCTGTTTAGGGTCGCCGAATACAACAAATTCGCCATTCTCTTTAAGGAAGTATTTACGAAGTAACTGTAGCCAAGGGGTGAAATAGTCCTGAACCTCGTCAATTAAAATAGCATCATATTTTTTTAGTTCTGTAGCTTTTTCAAAGAAATCTACTTCATCGTATGAACCCATGTGAACGTGTAAATTGTTGGCATTGGCATATTTCCTAAAAAAACGATGATAATAGTCAATGTCAATTTTGTCCCATGGGAAATCAGCTCTCACTTGTGACAATCTCATACGCATATAGTTTGCCAAAGTAATGTTGAATGTAAGCAATAGAACATTTCCGCCACTTCTAACCTGTGCATTCACGGCTCTTGTCGCCAACACTTGCGTTTTGCCTGAGCCGGCAACTCCGCTAATCTTGCGTTGAGCCCCCTCGATACTATCAGATAAAGATTCTTGTTGTCTGGTAAGACGTACGGGTATTCCTTCTCTATATGAATGCCATTTTGGGGACAGGTCCTTTATCAACTGTTTTAATGCCACATTATCAAATGCCTGATTAGGATAATGAAATCGCAGATCATCAAATATTCTGCACAGTACGGATTTATCTTTGATAAATTCATTCCCATATATATATATATATATATATATGCAAATTTGGGATTTCCGAAAATAGTTCTTGCCTGAGTTACGCTGCCTTTTGTACATATAAGGACTTTTTTGACCAGACCAAGATTTCTGTTATCCTCAATGACGGCCTCTGTAAACTCTTTAAGACTTTCAATTATCAGATTCTGATAATTCTCCAGAGCGATAAAAGGAGATTGTATCTGCTTTGTTTCAGGCTGTTCAGAATTTACATCTACAATTATCGTTTTCTTCGTCGGATCCTCTTCATCTAAATGGCATTTTAATAGTTCTTCCTCAAATATGGAAATAACAATGACACCAACATTCGGTCTCACTATTATAAAGTCAGGAGATGCGCCATTAAGTTCCGGGTCAAGATAGATTAAATCGTTTGGAGACACGATACTACGCAGTATTGAATATATCCGTCCTTTTTCTTTTGAAATCAAGCCATTTGAAATCTGGAGATTCAAATTGTATTCTTGATAAATTGGCTCTGTTGCTCTTTCCTTGGGATCATATTTGCTTAAATCCAGCCTACCCCCGTTATATACAAATCCTTTCGTTTTACAGGTAAAGCGATAATTTGTGTCAGAAGTCCGGCCATAATTACCACTCGAAATATTTGAGAAAAATTCCGTAGGCGTAAATATATCACAAAACCTATCGATTCTAAATGCATTTGCATTTAACGGCCCCATGCACAACACATAGTGGGTATGCCCAGGAATTGCCATACTTCTTGCCAATTTAGCAAGGTCGATGCCAGTAACATCGAGTATATTTGAAAAAATATGAAACACATAATTTTGTTCATAATGAATATTGACCTCCGATTCATTTGACACAGACGGGAGATATTCATTTAAAGGCGTAATCCTAACCCCATTACACGTTGCTTTGGCTACATTAGCTACCGCCCTTTTCAGAGACGCATCGGCAGGTTCTATCAAAGTTATCTTCTTGAGCCATTGCGTCAGTTCCCGCTCTTTCAAGTAATCCACAAGACAGACTGTTCCAATTCCTTGACCACAGCCCCAGTCTATAATTTCCAAGGATAATGAAGCTCCTACCCTTTCTTTGGGAGGGAAAGGCATGTTCTGCATTGCAGCTCTACATTTTGCCTGATGCATTTCTCCGTAAGCGCCGATATAACAGTCCAGTCCTTCATCGCTCTTCAATAAATCCAATCCATGATTAAGTTCCGGGTGAGAATATGGGCGTAAACGATACTGCCCGGGGATATGACTCCGGCAGTTCTCGATAATTGCATCCATAGTTAGATTGGAAATGCATGATATTCGCTCTCTATATTCCATAATTATCCGATTATTTTATCTCCGTTTGGATTTGACTTATGACGTTCCCAATTGGCTACCGCAACTTCTTTACTCGTATTTGCATAGCAATATTCACAAAGATGAGGGCAAGTGTTGTATTGCCCTATGTCTTTGCTCACAATGCATCCGCAGAACTGTCGCTGTCCTTTATCCCTGTTATTCTTTTGTTTAACAGCATAAATGTCAGGCGTAAGCATTATGGCCTCTGCTGGGATTATAGGTGTGTCATCGAATTCCTCAAACATAGATGGTGCAGAGGGTTGGACTCTCCTGATATCTACTTTCAAGAAATCCATCAAATCTTTATCTTGATAGGCGAACCGAATCATAAGGTCGTCATCTACGCACCGGTTATGCTCAATGCCATATTGCTCAATATCAATTTTCTCGCCACAGGTTGCGAGTTCGAAGTTCCATCCGCGCTCTCGGTTCATTTCAGACAGCTTTGATGCAAACTCATTCATTGACGCTTCATCCCACTCAATATAGTTTATACCATTCTTTTCAAGATTGGATTTCACTTTACGATACGAGGCAATGTCGGCAAAACTGAACACAAGTTTCTCGGTATAGTCCTTTAGTTCATCACCTATATTCTTCACCTTCTCAAGCAAATCGCCAATGCAGATTTTGTCAGTCAGAATCATCGGATCAAATCTCCAAATAACACGTCCTTTACCCAATTTATTAACCAACATCTTGAAAGTCTCAATACGCTGACTCAATGGAGGCACTCCCTTCTCAAGGCCCTCCGCTTCGTAATCATTAAGGGTGTATTGTATATAGAATCCTATATTTCTCTCAGCCAGATAATCAAGATGTTCCAGAAGCGGCTTTGGGTTCTTTGACCAGAACACAATAAATCTTGTATTGCTATAAGCCACATACGAAGTAACACCATTGAAAGGATTTGTCCAGGCAGAGTAACCACGTTTCAATCTCTCAAAGAACCAATCGGCATAAAACGCCGGAATATCCGTGCTCCTACTAGCCGATACAATCACCGGCGCCTGAGCTTCAGCACTGACGCCAGAATCCAAAGTTATCTTTATTTTATCAGTTGACTTCGCCATTTCAATTAGTTATTAATACTCCCTTTCGTCGTATTGACGTTTGGCCTTGAAGGTGATGACTTGTCCGGTCTTAGCGAGGGTTTCTCTATCCACAATGCTATCTTGAGGGAATGCGGATGCTATTTCCGGGATAAGCCAACTGTTATTCCACAGCGTCACGGGCTGATTGGCTACTACTTTGCAGAGGGGCATATCGTAGATGTCGCCCGCAGACCAGTCATCAGTAGTGTGAGTGATGTTCTGGACCCACACCTGCAGGAAGGCGGAATTGGGAATCCGGATAAGTTTTTTATAAATGAGGTCAATAATCTCTTTCTTCTTTTGTGCATCCTCCTTCCGCATATCAGCCAATAACTGACTTGCCACCTTAAGAGCATTATTAGCGGCGCGAAGATTATTAGCTGCAATCTCAACAGAAATCGCAACCATCGTTGAGATATTTTCCCAAAGATGTCCTTTCCGTTGCTTTGATTTTTTCTCTTTAGTAACAATGCCAGTCTCTATATCAGTAGTTTCTTCTTCGTAGACTACAGTCTTTGTAGATAACTGATCTTCGACTCGCTCGCTAAACGCCTCAAGTTGAGAAACGAGCTGCCCCGAATTAGGGAAGCGTTTAGAAAACTCATATATAAACAGAAGATGCTTCTGGAATCCGTCAAAATCATAGCCTGGCTCCTTGCGTTCATATCCATCCTCATCTTTATATGCCTGTTTGCTCTCTATTGGAGTGTTGAAGATATAGAACGCCTTGTCAGGCTTGATTGAATCCGTAATCAATTCACTTGAAGTGCGAGTCTTGGACGGGTTCATGCGGAAATTGAATCGTTCAAGTATATGCTGAAGCATATATGATATCTTGTCCAAAGCATCACGGTCGTTGCAGAATATACGGTAGTCGTCGACATACCTGAGGATTTCGTATTCCAAGTCTTTCGGCAAGTTACCGGCTTCCTGTTCATTAGCTATATCCTGAGCAAGAAGCATATCAGTATATCCGAGAATAATCTCTGCAATCAATGAGAAAAGAGAGCTGCCCTGAGGGATGCCAATATTCTTTCCCTCTTGCATAGCTCTGAGATAACGCTGTATGACGGATGCAAGCTCCGTATTTTCGGCAGTTTCATGCGGCGTGCCTTTTCTTGCCAAAGCCCAGCCGATGGATTCGGGATTGATTTGACCAAAGCAATTCGTTATGTCGGTCATGAACATATAACCATACTTCAATGACAACTCAATCGAACGTTGCTCCATTTTATTCCACCAATTGAGTATTGTTGTGGCTCCTTTGAATGGCTCCGGCTTGTCATCAACTTTAACCATAGGAATGGCACAAGCAGTGATATGCTCGTGCGAGTATAACTTGAAGCACTCCTTAATCCTCGTCCAGGCATTTTCGTTACAGATATCACGGGCGAGCATATAATATAGGAAAGGATTAGCAAGCGTCAATGGTCGGACAGCATATCGTCCATCCTTATTTGTAATAACATCAAGATTGACACCATGCACGGATTCCGGCAGACAATCGCCATTGACACATTCATCAAGAGACTTGTTGCCAATGCTATCTGCCGCATATTTCAACACTCCAGAAAAATCAAAATATTCCGGCAGCTCGGTCGTGCAATAGAAATCATTGCTCATCAAAGAGTCCAGTGCGTCTTTAGCAGAAAGTTCGATAATGCGTACTAATTTCTTCGCTTTATCATCTTTTTTATTATAGGCCATATAGTTAGAATTCAAGCAGTTTTATTAGCCGTCACTAAATCCCTATGAGATGTAAAAATCATCGACTATAAAGAGATTTGAACGTGTACGAGTGATAGCAGTGTAAAGCCATAGATACGTTTCTGAAGTTGGATTTAATGACAGATTACGGGGTATATCTATATAAACATTCTCCCATTCTCCACCTTGGGCCTTATGGCAAGTCAGAACATAGCCAAATACTGCTCGTAATGCATTAAGATGTTCGTCTGTAAACATTCCATCTCTGAAAAGTTTACTTTTTTGTTTAACACCCTTTTCTCTCATGCAGTAAAAGTAACTCATAAACAGCTGTTGCTGTTGTGACTGCATTAGATTAGTTTGTTGACCATATAGAATATCCTCTATAAGAAGTTGAGAATATCTTTTGCCACTTATAAGTTCTTCAACCTCAACCTGAAGGAATGTTAAACCTGCATGTTTTGAGCGCGATCCTATTTGAGTCACTTTTACCATATCTCCATTCATTAGCCCTGAAAGGAGATTGTTCTGTGTGACCATAAGCAGGTCTCCCACTGTTAGGCTAACCGAGTGAATGCCTAAGGCTGGTCTAATCGTTTTGGTAATCTGGTTACATAGGTTATTAGAGCGAGTAATCATTGTAGAATGATTAAAACCATTAGACCTAATATCGTCAACATACCTATTTATAAGCTCAATCTGAGAATTTACAAGTCGAATGTTAGCGCAATTCCGCATTGGGAATTTTCCCCATTTTACTTGAGGGGGATTTGTTGATAATTGTCGTATCTTGTTTGCAACCTTTATTATATCATTATTACCAGCTTGACGAACGATTTGAGTTAACTCTTCAAAATAACATTCCTCAGAGTAATGTATAGATATGTATTCCGGCGAAAGAGCTGGAGAAAAAATTGATTTAACAGGAGGTAGCTGCGCAACATCACCAACAAAAATAAACTTTCCTTTAGAATCAAATTTTAATAGGTCACGTAGCAATTTGCCTGAACCAAACATTGCTTGTGCGGGATTTTTATCTTCTAAGTCTGACACCATAGAGGCTTCATCTATGATATAAAACTTAAAATGGTCAATATCAGTCCTATCTGCTTTAGTCGCCTCAAATTGCAATAAAAGCTGCCCATTAGTTTCATTCTGTAAAATTTCCTTATCAAATTCCTCTAAATTGTGGTTGAAGTCTGAAAAGCGATATAACAGACTATGAACGGTTGTCGCAGTCGCTCCAGATGCGTTGCTTAAAATTTTTGCAGCGCGGCCGGTTGAGGCATGAAGCGAATATGGAAGTTCTCTTGTGTTAAGTTCTGATATAAGAGCTTTCATCATAGCTGTTTTACCCGTTCCAGCGTAGCCACAGAGGATGAAAACACGTTTATTATCATCCTCAATGAATGACAATAATGATTTAAAAACTCTTTCCTGATCTCTAGTTAAGATGAATTTAATCTCGTTGCTATTCATCTTTTGCCTCCCATTCTTCTATTGTACGGTTGATTTCCTCACAATATTGAATTGCTATAGTAATCTGCTCCTGCGATATAAATTCTCGATTATTATGAGCCATAGGGTTTCTAATCTCTGCGAGAAAATTGAATTTTGCAGCCCAATCTTTTCTATTGCCGACAAAGATTTTCTGAAACCAGTCATTCCATGCCGGAGCCATGAAAACATTATACATTTCTCGAGACATTGTATAGTCAATTAAATTTAGACTGGCAGATGGGAATGTTTTACGCTCTCTTTCTCGTACCCCCTTTATAGAATTAAACTGATTAGCCCAATTCTGGCTGTGGCCAAATTTTGCATAGATTTCAGTTTCCCAATCTTCTGAGAATTCATGTCTTACGTATGCTTTTATAATTCTACGAATAGCTTTCTCCGTTGCAGTCCAGAGAGGCCAATATTCCACAGACTCCCAATGTTGTCTATCAAAATAGATTGTAAAATAATCGGAAAAACACATGTATGTTTTGTCCCGTTCATCAGATGATGGCCCAGTTAATCTTCCTAAGACCTCAATTTTTTCCTCAATGTCTGTTTTTTTGATAAACTGATACTTTAACAAACGTTCTTCCTCTAGTTTTGTGACATCATATGCGGGACCGAGTACAAGTTGTATTGCTTTATCAAGCAGACCTTCGTTTGCCAAAGTGTCCTGTATTGTTCTAAATTGGTGCCATAGTTGAATTCGTATTTCTTCAACATCATTGATGTTGGTAAAAAAAATACGATTCCTGAAACTATAGTCATTACACATGTCTAGAAGATAGGGGTGATGACCAACACAGAACTGAATGTAGTCCTTATATTCCTTTGAAAGTTTATACACGTTAGATAAACGTTCCCAGTACATTAACATATCAGACTGTGAGAACATACCCAAGCGTATCTCGCCAAATGTCCCATAGAAATTAGATATCGCCCCGTCTTTTGACTCGATTTCTTGTATTGTTTTTCTAGAGCATGTAACAATACAAATTTTTGTATCGGGCTTAGTTGATAACTCTCGTAATGTTTGAAAATCTGAAACTGAAAATATAGACTGAACACTATCAAACTCATCAAGAATATAGATAATCTTGTATCCTAGACGTTTTACTAGTTTAAAATATTTCTGTACAAGTGGTATTATGGTAGTTTTATCATCAGTATTCTGAATATCCACTATGATTTTAGTAGCGAACTTTTCATATCTGTCATCATCACAGATAAACGCCAGTTCATCATGCAGATAATCCACCAACTGTTTATAGAATGCTTGTGCCGAATCACAACTACCTACTTGGAAGAATATAGGAAGCGTCTTGTCCTTAAGTAGATCTTCCTTCTTCGTCATTATTGCTTGCCATGCGAGACTGGATTTCCCAATTCTAGGAAGCCCCATGATAGCTAAATTACCATATGTAGCTCCCATTACACGTTGCTCTATTTGACGTAACTCGTTGGCACGACCAACAAATCGTTGACCGAACACTATGCCTCCATAATCAGCGACAGGATTTTTTAATGATTCAGTAGCCATTCTTGAAATAGTTTTACTTGAATTCGATAATTGTTTTTTCCTTTTTGTTCGAGGACCTCTCTATCAATAAGATGTTTTATTATATCTCGTTCCCTATTCTTGTCACCAAGGATATTAATATCGTCAATGCAACAATATCCTACATTGCTTGAGCCCACGGCAATTTGTCTAAGTATTGCAAGAATCTCAGATTCGGGAAATTCCTGTAAGTCTTCTGTTTCACCAGCTCGGATTAAGTTGTCAAATTTGTCTTCTTCAAGAGCCTGTTCGCCTACAGAAAATGACTTTGCGACATCATTTACATCTGCCTCAGTAACATTTATTGATTTGTTACGATTCATAAAATCGACAAGTCTCGCGCAGAATATCTGAATATAGTAGGGGTTGCGCGATGTATATTCAATGATTTTTGAAACCGCGTTGCCAATATACCGAGATTCTCCGTTTTCATCCAAAATTGGGTTTTCTATTAGCTCTCGGGCCGGTTCATCCTGAAGATATGTGAGACGGATGTCCTCAATAACACCAAATGCATTGCGTGCATAATCTTCCTTTTTGAATGATGGAACAACATCCTGGCCTACCAACACAACAGAGAACTGAGCTTTTTCATTTTGAGTTACAGCTTTCCATTGCTTCATTATGGATGATGAAATATGACCTTTCTTAATCTCCGTATATAAATAGGTAAATTCATCTATCATAACCACGAGATTCCTATTTCCCCAGCCGCGCGTTGTTTTACATGCCCGCTTAAACAATCGCATGTATTTTGTAAAGGTATTCAACGGATTCGCTGGATCTTCATCGTTGAATTCCTTCGCATTAGGCAGCTGTAAATCCGGTACGATCTCTCCATCAAACTCTATGTCATCAAGCTCATCTTTTATGGAACTCAATATCTTATGATAAAGTGATGCTTCAGTTAGATTTTGAATAATATCGCCTAAACTAAAAAACACACAAAGATTCTTTCCTGTAGCTTCTAATTTTTCTTTTAAATGCAACATGACGGAAGATTTACCACAGCGTTTCTGGCCGTATATGATAAACTGTTTTGAAGGTGTATGGGTTATTGCATCAACAATATATCCAATAAACTCGTCTCTCCCGTAAAACATTTTAGAATCTGTTGGCACAGGACCGCCGTCAGCAACAGGTGCGTATGGGTTATAAATGGGTTTATAATCCTCTTGTGAATAGAGTTTCAGAGTAACCTGAGATTTCTGTTCCCGAGCATTCTCGCCGCTTTTATATTTACAAGAAATATTTATTGCCGTGGCTCTATTGTTTATGACTCGGTTGCTAACCTTGATGTTAATTTTAAATATAGACGATTCGCCACCCTCGATTGCATTATAATGTATATTCCCAGATATAGGGATGAATTTAACATCAGTATCGTCAAGTACCTCCACAGAAACTTCCTTAATTGGAGAAGAATCCCTATGATTGCTAACCGAGATTTGCAATGAGACATTTCCATCCCCATTGATCACGGTTTCTTTCGACAATAATGTTAACGTAACTTTCGGCTCACTCAAGACTACAACTTCATCGTAAGCCTCCTTAAGCAGGACACGTAATTTATTCATTAATGGTAACATCGCTTCATATGATAGCTTTGTTGGGCCATTGGTAATTTCATCTACAAATTGCTGTATCTGGCCAATCGCATTATTATAATTCGATTCTTTATTGCGATATCCATGTGATTTCACAAACGATTCTAAGGCTGGATAAATAAAATTTGCTATTGTATTAAGCCTGCGCGTATCCAAGGGCAGTATCCAATTTTCTTTGAATTTACGAATATTATCTAATTGAGCAGTAGCCTCCTCAATATTAGCGCAATTACCCAAAGATTTTATATTGGCCGTCAGTTGTTTCAGTTGATTCAACCTATTCTCTCGTACCGTATTCCAGATTTCGATAAACTCTCCTTGTGAGATGTTTTCGGTTACATTATCTCGATTGAAATCTTCCAGAATAGCAATTGCCTTTTCTTTCCATATTCGGTTAGTGTAAATCTGAGAGAACAGCTGTGCAAATATTGTGCCGTTATTGAGGCACATGGTGAGAATGTTATCCCACAACTTAATATTATCAATTTTGGGTAAGAGTAACGTCAGTGCCTCGTTAACAGAAACTTTTTGTTTAGAATGAAAATATATAAGCTCGTTATAGTTCTTTACATGAGTTAACAAATAGATATAAACTTGTCTGAGATTTAGATCCCAGTTTTCCTCTAGAGCGAATGATTCATCATAAAAAAAACGGATTATATCAAGAGGGCTATTCTCTGATATATGACTTAAAGCCATTGCGTTGCAGTAGCGAGCCATAACCCTTCTCAACTTAATCTCATCAGCAGGCTCAAGTTCTTGCATTAGTTTTCCTTCAGTAAGAAGATATGAGGCACGCTCTTTTGCTCTAGCGGAACCTGCTTTCTCAATTACGTTTCGTACATCTTTTAAAGTTGAAGCTGTGAAATTTCGAGACTCTATATCTTTCGTTTTTACCCCAGCATATTCATCATAGTTTTTCAAAGTCTGTATAATATACGGACTCAGACCGCCGGAGACAATATTAAACTCTGTTGCGGTAACTAGTTGCTCTAATTGCTCTCTATCAGTAATGTCAATATTATCTATTTGTTCCTTCAACTGAACCGCAGGTGAGTATTGGGGATTAAACGATAATGCCTCTACTACCGCCTCCTTTGCGTCTTCTATCTTGCCCAATCGTAATAAATTATAAGCCTTGGTGTAAAGCAAGTTAGAATAACGCCCATTATCTGATTTAATATAACCCTCTTCAAGTAAAGTTTCTATAATATCTATCGATTTCTCATAATTAGCCAGTGGGAAATAGAAATTATGCAACAAGAAATTCGATGTGGTAATATTCTTGGGTAATTGGTCACCATATTCATCGATTAATTTTATTGCTTCTTCTTTCCAATATTTAGATTGTCCATTATAATCAGATTTGAATAGAGCAACGTACAATACTGCTAAATCCTTTATGGCACTATTAGTTTTATCTCCTTCAACAATAGCTTTTTGATATAGTTTTATGGCTTCTTCGTATTTCTTCTTCAACTCAGCCGATTTCGCTTTGGAATAAAGTGACCCTTCAGATTTGTATACAATCGTCTTCTTTTGGGAACGATATAATTTGACATATTTCGTTTTTGCTTGAGTTGCATCAAAGTTTTCTGGATATTGTGATAGTATCTGTTCAACAATATCAAGTGCAACCCCATAATTTCCTTTGTCCGCTTGTTTTTCAGCTTTTAGCAAAAAATCCTTTACAGTTCCAGGACGATGAACACTTACCGCTTTATATCCTTGTGCATTTTCGATTTCTGTGAACACTAAGCCTTGATAACAACTTGGGATAAAGTCATCAATAATGTCGTTAAAAGAAAAGAACAAATCATGTCCAGAACGAGGATCATGAATAAAACCAAAATGACGGTCTTCTCTTACATTTGATACAGCACCAATGGCTGGAACCATTTTAAGATTTTCTTGTTCATGATGCTCCTGCACCAGTACTGCTAATGCATCAAAACTTTTCCCAACAATTTTCGGTCTATTTGACTGTTGTGGTCGGACACTATCGGGGTGCATTTCAGTTGGCGTTGATTCAGTCTTAGGAGTTCCTTGGCGTTCCGTTTCTGTTAAAGCGCTCCTTTGTGAGGCAAACCTATTTCGCTTATTGACTTTAGGATCAATTTTTTTAAGAACATCAAGGGGTATAATATCCCCAACTTGAAATCCGGGTTCAGGTTTAGAGACCTGAACATCCTGAGAAGCCTGATTCCTTTCTACAATTGTTGAGTCTTTTTGTACTGATTCAACTTCAATATCTTTTTTGCCTTCATTGGCAAATATCTCGTCCTTATGACAATTGTCGGGCTGTATTTGGTCGTTTTGATTAGAATCAGACAACGCGCTGAATGATATTATCTCATCACCCTTAATTCCAGCGATACCTCCATTTCCTAATTTTAAAGCGATTGAAGTCTGGAGAATTTTAAATATGGTCCCACAAATTGAATTAATGGGATTACCATATTCGATTGTAATCTTATCGCCAATCTTAAAAAGGCTAGATATAAGTTCTATCATATTTTTGTGGCTTTGTATTTTGAAATTTGTCAGTGAATTATTAATTATATATCAGACTTATCGATTTTACAATTGCTACACATTTCTCCTATTTCCCACAGAAATAATGAGCTCACGTGTGTCAATTTTTAATAACTCCGCTATAGTGCTTATTGTATACAAATCTGGTTGGGAGGTATTGGTGCACCATTTGGAGACCGTAACTGGGTCTTTGCCTAATTGTTCGGCGAGCCATTTGCCGGTATGGCCTGTTTCTGCTAATACTGCTTTTATTCTGTTTAGTTTTTGTCGTTCTGTTTTTGTCTCCATTGATTGATTTATTAAATTTGAACGCAAAGTTAAGCATAAATCCTGATATCAGAGGAATCGAGCGATATGTTTATGAGCATTTTCATTAATAATAGCTTCAATTCCTTTGACTTAATGATGGCTCTCTCATTGATTTTTCGTAACTTTGCGCTATGATTCCACGCTGTGGGTGTGTCTGAGAGAAGACGTTAGCATCGGTCAGCGGGTAATCAACATAGTATAAAAGCGTGTATTGACGCTTTGTCTCAGGCTGTTTCAGAACTTCGAACACTCTAAAGCATCTCATGCCACAAGACAACGCAGCAATAGACGCCACGGGTATGTACGTACCTACTCGGGCTCATTTCAAGCGACACTGCTTGGAATGGGTTTGGGGTATTTGCATATACAGCGTGGAGTCCGTTGCTCGTCTTTGGCATGATGGGCAAGTTCGAAGGCCTTGAAACAGCGAGATGAGCAACAATGTGGCTCCTCGCTTTTTTGTTAACCCTTCACCATGTGAGCCTATGGTGATATAGGCTGCATAGTGAAAGAGAAAATCGCTCAATTCCTTAATTATGATCCGCGGAATAAACTAATCTTTACTCCGCACGCTGACCCTCGTCTTCAAACGATTGATGTGGGGTTTGAACTTGCGCGTCTCATTCAAAATGATTTAGAGTCATCTCATTTACCAATGATTGCCGAAGATAATCTAACCTCCATTCTGCGAAAATCATTGGCATACGACGATGTTATAGGAAACTATGTTGCCATTGAAAACTGGGGAATATTGTTTGAACCTGCCTTAAAGCTAAATCTCGTGTCGATTTTTGATTCTCATTCCAAATCGAACGCTCTGATTTTGGTTGACTGCGGTCAGGCTGACTACGAGAACTTCCATCTCGTCAGCAAGCATTTCAACACAACATTCCCCATTGGTAATCTCCATCCATATATACTCCAGTAAAATCTATCGCACATGAAATACAGTGAACTTCTACATTTTGAGCCGATAACGGAGGTCGTAAAATTCGACCGCCTGAATGATGTTTCTTACCAAGAGTCGTTGGTAAGAACTTTCGTTTTCTCAAAAGAATACGAAGACACCATCATTCCGTTTATCTGCTCAAATCTTGATTATACTACCACAGCAGATACTTTCGGCTTACAGATTGTCGGTAACTACGGCACCGGTAAATCTCACCTTATGTCGCTTTTCACGCTCATTGCCGAGAATCCGGATTACCTTACTCTCGTGAGCAATGATAAAGCGCGTGAAAATCTCGCTAAGATTGCCGGGAAATACAACGTGCTCCGTTTCGAGCTTGGCAACAGTCAAGAGCTTTGGTCGATTGTATGCTACCAAATCGACAAATATCTTCGCTCCGTCGGTATTGATTACTCAATTACCGACGCTTGCCCGCTCGAACCTTACGCAGTGCAGTTGTCGCGCATGATGGCACACTACGAGGCTAAGTTCCCTGACAAAGGCTTCCTTCTCGTAATTGATGAGATGCTTTCTTACCTCAAAGGCAGAAGCGCATCCGACAAACTGAACCGCGACCTTGCCGTGCTTCAAGCCCTCGGCCAAGTTTCCGACCACTCGAAGTTCCGTATCGTGTTCGGTGTTCAGGAAGTTATCTATAACTCTCCCGAATTTCAGTTTGCCGGCGATATGCTTAATAAGGTCATTGACCGTTATAAGCAAATCACAATTACCAAGCAAGAGGTTAAGTTCGTGACCGAACAGCGCTTACTCCGAAAAACTGACGAGCAGAAAGCATGGATAAGGGACCACCTCACGCAGTTCACTCAATTCTTCAATGATCTGCACGCAAACATTGAAGAATACGTTGAGCTGTTTCCCGTTCACCCTGCCTTCTTTGACAACTTCCAGTTGGTACAGGTCAAGAACGGTCAACGCGAAATTCTCAAAACGCTATCGTCGAAATTTGAGAGTCTTAAAGGCGAGGACGTGCCAAGCACTTGTCCCGGTCTCATTTCTTACGATAGCTATTGGATAGACCTCACCGCGCCGAAGATGCAGACCGACCCGGACGTGCATCGCATCAACGAGATTATGGCTATCGTCTCCCAAAAAATAGACGACAACTTTGTTGGAGTCCAAGCCAAGAAGAACCATCTCGCACACCGCATCTCCAATGCTTGTGCCGTTAAGATTCTTCAATCCTCGCTCAGTGCCACCAACGGTGTCACTGCCGAAACTCTCGTCGATGATCTCTGCTGGCTCGATTCAACCTGCTTCGACCGCGAAATACTCCAGGATGTTATCGATAATACCGCCAACAAGATTGTCTCGGCTACTGTCGGTCAATACTTCGAGAAAAACGAATTTAATCAGGAGTATCATCTGCGCATAGTCGGAGGTATCAACTATGAGCAGAAGATTAAAGATTATGCTGCGCAAATGACCCCGGAGGTCAAAGACCAGTTCTTCTTCAACTTCCTCGTCGAGTTCCTTCCTATCGAGATTGACCAGTACCGCCTCGGCTTCCCAATTTGGGCACACCGCATCGACTGGATTTCTCACAAGACGATGATTGACGGCTACATCTTTATGGGCAACCCAAACGAGCGTAGCACCACCCATCCTCAGCAGCACTTCTATATCTACTTCATGCCTATCTTTACCGAGTCGGCAAAGACTCGCGGCAATGAAGAAGACAGCGTGTATTTCGTTTTCGACAATATCAGTCATGAAATGAAAGACTACATCGCTCTCTATGCCGCCGCCGAATCCTTGAAGGCTTCGGTCGACAGCTCGCAGAAGCGCTTCTACGAGAGCTTCATCAATCAGTATAAGAACAAACTTAAGCAGTTGTTCAATACTGAGTTCAAGGAGAACATGGAGGTCTACTATCGCGACGAGAAGCAGACGCTCTCGCCCGAACTTCTAAACGGTCCGTCAAAAGAAATGGTAGTCAGCAAAATCACTTCGTTCTTGCTCGAAGACCATTTCAACACCGCTCGCCCCAATTATCCGAAGTTTACCGCTCTGCGTCAACCTCTGACATTCGGACCGCAAGGCAACTTCGATACCCACATCAAACAGGCAAAGCAGAAGATTGCCAATCCCAATCAGTCTATCTCAAATGGCGAGGCCATTCTTCACGGACTGGGATTGCTCCATGAGGGTCGCCTTTCTATCGACCACTCAATCTACGCCAAGACCATCAAAAACTTGTTGGAGCAGAAAGGCCCTAATCAAGTTATCAACCGCGATGAAATCCTCGAATGTTTTTGGGAGGCAACCCACTCTTATCGCTCCAAGGACTACCAAATCGAAGCAGACTTCGAGTATCTTGTCCTCGCCGCGATGGTGGCTCTCGGATATATCGAGATTGATGTTTCCGGCAAGATTATCAATGCCGCCAACATCGGCGAAATCGTCAACTGCGCCAAAGAGGACTACTATTGTTTCAACTGCGTTCGTCGGCCTCGCGGTGTAGATCACGCTGCTATGCGTGAACTTTCGCTCGGCATTTCCGGTGTTGACCTTTCCGCTCAAATCCCCGATATTGAATCGGGTGCTTTGTCTCGCTTGCTTAGCGACGCTCGACAGGTTGCCGAGAAATGTGCTCGTGCTTTGCACGATATTTCAGGCGGCATCCAGTTCCAAGGCATTGAACTGATTTCACAATCCGCCGCCATCACACTGCGCACACATCTCGACCGCATGAAAGGCATCGCCGACCGCATGGCGTCGTTCAACACCGTTCCGAAGTTGAAAAACTTCCCGTTCAATGCCGACCAGATACGCGAAGCCTTCTCGCATCTTGTCGACCTCGATGTTATCAAAAACGCACAAGCCATCGTCAACGAGTTCTCTCCGATAATATCTTATCTGGAGCAAGCCCGTCAGTACATCTATGACGATGCCTTTGTTGCTGAAATTGATGCTGCAATACGTGAATTTGAAGGCCTTTCTCCCGATGAGACTTCAAAGATTGCCGCATCGCGTCAGCGCATGACTGCTCTCAAAGAGCGTTACGCTGACTGGTATATTCAGGAGTACAAGAAGAACCACATCACCAACATTCAGGAGTCCGAGCGTCAGCGACTTCTCAACTTGCCTAAACTGGCCGCTCTCAAACTGGCTACTCAGTCGAACTATGTAGCCATTGAGCCGAAGCTTGCTCCATGGCTCGTTGACATGAGAATGTTGCGTCCGGCTGAAACAATCACCAAGGAGTTGATGATGGCTACTCCCTACAAGGACTTCAACCCGCGTGAGTTCAAAGATAAGACGCTTCCAAATCTCAACGATTTGAAAACTCAGCTCGACGAGATTTTCGACTTCGCCGACGCTCAGTATCATCTCATCCTCACTGACGATAATCTGCTAAAGAATATGGATGCGCTCACTGATGCACAGGTCGCTTTCCTTGAAGATTTCAAGGGCAAGCACATCACCGAGCAAAACTTCCCCACAGTGATGCAGATTATCCAAAAACTCACTCGTGGTATCACTCCGGTTTCTATAAAGCGCGACGAGATATTCTCGCTTTTCAACCGTCCGCTTACTCCCGAGGAACTTATTCAGAAATTCAATCAGCTTGTCAACGGCAAACTTACCGGCATTGACCGCTCTAACGCTCGCATATCATTAGACTAATGGCTAAGAAACATAAATCATACCCGGGCGAACCTACTCTCGACATGGGCTTTGACGAGATGGATGCCGTTTCCCAACAGGAACCCGGCCCCATCACAGTCCTTGGCATGACGTTCTCCAACGATGAAGAACGTCGCGCATATTTCCGTGAGCAGCTTCGCGCAAAGCTCCCCGAACTTCGCAGTATCGAAGGCTTTCCTATTGGCTCTGACGATGACATTGTCAACCTGTCAGACCCTCCATATTACACCGCTTGCCCCAATCCTTGGCTCAACGATTTCATCGCCGAGTGGGAGCAAGAAAAGCTCCAACTCGAAGCCGAGGGCAAACGACTTGCTAATGTTTCAGTCATTGAACCATATGCTGCAGACGTTAGTGAGGGTAAGGCGAATCCAATTTATATGGCTCATGCCTATCATACTAAAGTCCCTCATCCCGCGATTATGCGTTATATTTTACATTATACGCAGCCAGGAGATATAATCTTTGATGGTTTTGCTGGAACAGGTATGACTGGCGTTGCTGCTCATTTATCTGGAAACTTTGAAGAAGTTTCTAAGTTGAGTATAAACAACCCAAATTTAGGCGGACGTCATGCAATATGCACAGATCTGTCTCCTTATGCCTCACTTATTGCATACAATTATAATACACCTTCTGATTCAGCATCTGTTTTACGGGAAGCAAAGCGAATTGTTAAGGAGATTAATGATGAATGCTTGTGGATGTATCAAATCGAAGATGAAAATGGCATTTGCACTTATGATTTTATCGTTTGGACTGAATCCTTTATTTGTCCTAACTGTGGAAATGAAGTGCGTTATTGGAATTCCGCTGTGAATTTCAAAGACAAGTGCCTTGATGATGTTTTCAAATGCGATAAATGCGGTGGAAATGTTTCAAAGTCAAATCAAAGATTATTTGAAACTATTTTTGACCCTGTTATTGGCGAAACTATATCCATTGTTAAAACTAACCCTGCCCTTGTCGTTTGTACATCTCATCGAGGTAAAAGAATCGAACGTCAGGCAACAGATAAGGATATAGAGTTATATCAGCGAATTTTGTCGGAGAACTTGCCCGACATTCCTTGTGCGAAACTCCCGGATGGGTATAATACACAACAACCTATTCGTACACAAGGTATACCACTTCTTCACAAGACGCAATCTTATAACATTAGCCAAACTCGTAAATAAAATTAATCAATCTCCCTTCGCTGAGAAATTACGATTTATATTCACTGGTCTAATTAGTAGGGCGACAAACAGAAACAGATTCAGTCCTCGCAACTATTTCTTCGGCGGCGGAGGATGGAATTTAACAGGCATGTCCGGCACATTATATGTACCTTCACTACCTATTGAGACATCACTGTTGTCCATTCTTAAAACTCGCATATCCTGTTTAGAATCAGTTGGACAACTTCTTCCTCAGACCCCTTGTAATGCGTTGGCTGTTTCTTCTGCATGCTCGTTAAATATTCAGTCGAATTCCATTGATTATATATTTGTTGATCCCCCATTCGGCGGAAATATTATGTACTCAGAGTTGAACTTCATACCCGAAGCTTGGCTTGGAGTAATTACGAATTATGAGACCGAAGCGATTGTAAACAAAGTTAGAGGCAAATCTCTGTTTGAATACCAGGATCTTATGTATCGGTCATTCAAGGAATTTTACCGTATACTTAAACCAGGTAAGTGGATAACTATTGAGTTTTCAAACACTTCGGCTTCCGTTTGGAATTCTATTCAAACCTCTTTACAAAATGTAGGATTTATTGTTACTAATGTTGCTGCACTTGATAAGAAACAAGGTTCTTTCAAGGCTGTAACTACCACCACTGCTGTTAAGCAAGACCTTATCATTTCTTGCTTCAAGCCGACTGAGCAGTTACTTTATAAGTTCGAAAATGAAGCCTCGGAAACCAATGTATGGGACTTCATCGACGAATTGCTCTCTCGTCTGCCTGTGCATCTGGAGCATAGCAACAAAACCACGGCAGTCGTGGAGCGTAGCCCCAAAATTCTTTACGACCGTCTTATCTCATTCTACGTTCAACACGGCTTCCCGGTGCCATTGAACGCGCAAGAGTTCCAAGCCGGACTTCGTGAGCGTTACGCTGAGCGTGACGGTATGTATTTCACACCATCGCAAGCCGCCAAATATGACGAGCTGCGTAAACGTACTGATGGTTTCCAAGCATCGCTTTTCTTCGTCGATAGCGAGCAGGGTGGTATTGCATGGCTCAACAATGAGTTGAGCACTCCGCAAACCTATCAGGACTTGCAGCCCAAATGGATGCAAGCCATCAACGGCGTGCGCAAAGGCGACATTTTGCCGGAACTGATGCAGATTCTTGAAGAAAACTTCATCAAGGAATCTGACGGCAAATGGCGTAAACCTAACCTCCAAGATGATGTTGACCTCGCTGCACTTCGCCATAAGGCTCTGATGCGCGAGTTTAAGGTTTATGTGGAAGTCGCTCAGAAACCTCGCGGCAAAATCAAAGAGGCTCGCGTAGAGGCTCTGCGAGCCGGTTTCAAGCAGTGCTATCAGGACAAAGATTTTGCCACCATCGTCGCTGTCGGCGACCGTATTCCGCAAAATCTTCTGACCGAAGACGAGCAGCTTCTTCAGTTCTACGAAATCGCTTCATCGCGCGTATAATTTATGACGGAACTTATCAACGAAATATTAGACTCTATCAGTCGAGGCTTTCATCCGCTTACCATCGTCAGCAATCCTGACGGGTTCTTGGCACATGAAGATGTGCTCCAAGAATTAAAGCGTGAAAGCACGGCTGAGGTCGTTGCGGGTTCTGCTATTCAGCTCCGTGTTCACTTTGAGCTTCATCTTCGCAGAAACCCGGAGCGCCCGGCTATCTATATCCTGACTGTCGGTGATATACTCCCCGACATCAGCACTAAAGCGAACAATGTTCGCTTTAAGATAGCCGAACTTTTCCCGAATTTCGTTGATAAAGAGACTATCTCGCGACAGTCGCTTGATATTCTCACAAAATTATACGACAAGCACATACAGGGTATTGTTACCGCTCAACGGCTTCAAGACCTGATTGGTGACTTGACTTCTTCGCGCGTTGCCGAGCCTATCAAGGATTTTGGAGAGGCTGTTGCCAATCTCAAAAAACTTGATAACCCGGACTGGTCGGATGTCGCCACAATTCGCCGTATCAGCGAATTGTTTATCAAGGTAGTTGAAAATGACCGCTACGACGAGATCGCCGAAACCATCGGCTATCTTAATTTCGATTTCCAACATTATCTCGATGAGACATATTGGAACTCGATTAACGCCAATCCTTACTTAAAGCCCCGATGCGTCAACGGTATAGTATCGCATATTCGCGACAATTACCAATCGAGCCAAAAAGTGGCTCTCATTGTCGTTGACGGCATGGCCTTTTGGCAATATGAAGTGCTTCGCGCTGCGCTCGAAGATCTTCATATTTTCCCGACCAAAGAAGATTGGACTTACTCGTGGATCCCGTCAATCACTTGCCTTTCGCGACAGGCAATTTTCGCCGGGCAACATCCTACAATCGACTATACTCAATCTCCCAACAATGAGAGATTGACATGGCAATCTCAATGGCAGACCGGTTTCCCGCAATATTTCTACGACAACGGAGATGAACCTTTGCACATCAGTAATGATTGCAAACGTCTCGCTCTCGTCACCGTTGCACTCGACGAGAAAATGCACAGCTCAACATCTTATCTTGAACTGCTTGCCTTGACAAAGATTTGGGCCAAATCGTTCGCCAAGCGTTTCCAACAGTTGAAGAAAGCCGGGTTCGATATAATCCTCACTACCGACCACGGCAATGTGCTTGCCAAAGGCTGGCACCCATTTACTTCAACTGAGAAAGCGCATCTTTATGGCAAAGCGAGCCGTGGCCACCGCCACGCCATCTTCATGCAACGTGATGCGAGCGACCAGTTTGTTTCTGACCTTGGATATTCCATCCAATATCTTCACAAAAAATTATGGTTCGCCATTCGTGACAACCATAGCTTCACGTCAACCGGCAAAGTAGAAATCACCCATGGAGGCTCACACCTCTTTGAATGTATGATTCCATTCGTCAAATTTTAGATATGTCAGATAAAATCACCATAGGACTACGTCAACGAATACCGATGTCATTGCTCGAAATGGCTCTGACTGCGGTTTTGTCTGGCGATTATTCGAGAGAATACTTCGCCGAACTCGCTGCGACCGAGTACAACGGACAAAACCGCATCGCCAAGACAGTAACTGCCATCTCGCAGTTGACCGACCAAAATCCGCTGATTGACCTATTGCGTGAAAATAAAGACGAAGTGCTTCTCGCGCTCCGTAATCGAGCTGACCGTACTTTGATACTCTCATCGCTCATCATAGCCAAATTTGAATTTGCCTATGATATTTTCACGCTCCTTGGCAAATATTTCCATGTGCAAGACCAGGTCGTTACCGCGCTCATCACTCAGAAGATGTCGCAGAAGTATGGTTCCAACCGTTCATTGCCTAATGCCATGAACTGCGCACTGCCAATGTTCATCGAGGCAGGAATACTTCATCGCCCCAAAATCGGCTTCTTTGAAATCCGCAAAGTAACGCCCGGCACCGCTATCGCTCGCCGCGCTTTCGACGAAGCTTTCTATATTTGGAATCCCGGACTTTCTCGAAACATTAACCACTTTTCAAATCCTTATTACGAATTTATCAAATTTTACCATGGCGAAGACTAAGTATAAAGGAGGTAAATTTTCATCTGTAGATATGCCCGAGCCTGACGGACATCCTACATTTCATAAGCCGCGTCGTAATTATTGGGGCAATCTTTACGACGAAGACACATATACCGAAGAAGTATCTCATAATCAAAACTATGATTATTCAGATTTCGATGCAGAAGATGATCATTCTTCATTTTATGATAATGACAACTACGATTGATTATGCACAACGACGATTTAGACTCCTACAACGGCGACCCTGTGCATGACGGCTGGGTTGACTTCGACTATAACGAGAACACAGGCGAGTTGTTGGATCTCTTTGAAGAAATCTACCTCGACCAATATATTGATAACCTTAACGACTGGGACTAATGGGAGAATACGACACCATTTTATTAAACGAGACGCATATACCTAACAATCCATTGCGGGTTGATATTGTTGATGAAGTTAATGAGTATATCGGATATGCCTATGCGGATGATGTACACCTAAACGATTATCTCACTATTGACAAGAATACTTTAGCTGTTTCCCATACTCGCAGGGATTATGGGGAACAAAGAGAGGCTAATCTTGCATACTACGATATGTGCCGCTTGCTTGCTCCTGGCAAATCTTCTTTTACCTATGAACCTGACCAAAGAGAAATTGATGCGATTGTTCTTGACTTTTTCCCTATTGAGGTACTTAACAAATTCCCTGATTTAGTAGAAACTGCCATTTTAGAGTATTCTGCCGAAAAGGAAATAACTGAAGAAACTTCTATTGGGTTTCCTATTGACTCCTTTGAGCCAAGCGTTTACAATCCTTCCGAACTTGAAGTTGTTGAAGCAACCGAGGATGATGAAGATTTATTAGAATATATTGAAGTTCCTGTAAAAAAATATATTAGAGTCAGGAACGGAAACCTTTTTGTTAACAAGCACAAGTTGTTATTACTCGCATTAACCAATTATTATGGGAGTTAGGAGTTGCGGCACAGCCGCCGCGCTTTCGTGAACGGAGCCTCGGTCTCCGCCATTCGGCTTCAATCGCTAACATACGACCCTTCGGACACCTCCGAGGGGTCGTATTGTATATGGACTTTTAGCTTCGAGCGATGTTCGCAGATAAAGGATTTTTACCGTTCTTTTTTCCTCATTCTGCCGGTAGGTGGAGTATTCCCATACGCCTTGATTCAGTATTTGGTAGGTGTCGGAAACTGGTCTGCATTATTGTATGCTTCCTCAAAGGTACGGGCTATACAGTGGATATGGTGCTTTGCCATTGAGGGATAACCTCTTTTGAGGGCGGAGAGTCAACAGCTTTCGCCGAGTGAGGCTAACGATATTATGATTTTGCGAGGCAGTTTTTGAATTACTCACCGGGTCTATTTTTCCATCTGCAAAGTTAGGTCGCCAACTCAACTTCTCTGCGGCTCACTAAAACCGCTCCGCTATTTTTACAACAATTTTACGAAAAATGGTACAAGCCTCATTTTTAGACGCTGACGCTTAAAATTCTTTAGTAAATTTTTGTTCGGTCTCAAACAGCTACCCTGATTTGGCAGTGTAAAAATTAAGAGCCTCGGCTCACAAGTTAAACTTCAAAAACTTCAAAATCATGACATACGTTAGCTGTATCTCACTCGACAAAAACCGCCGCCTCAAAGAATATCAGATAGAGGTTATCACCTTCAACGGCGAAAGCGAAATCGTTTATGTTGTAGCCCGCACCTCCGAGGAAGCACAGGCTAAAGCCGCAGACCAGGTGCCCGACGCCGACTATACAATGGTTCAAGGCTGCTGGGAATACTAATCCCACCTCCCAACGGAAAGAGGGTTGACCCGACAGGTCAACTTTTTTTCTGCTCACATCTTCCTACGCTCTCATTTGTCTATCGGCTCTCCGGCTCCGCCTCTAAGCCGAAGGGCGCGGTCAGGTTTCCAGTTGGGAGACTTTCAGCCGGTCCACTTGCGTGGCATCCGAGTTGACCGCTCAACGCTCCGCCGGTCAGTTCTTCAAAAGATGATCGCGGCATTTCTCGCCATTGTTCCGGGAGGAATCGTATTGAGTCTATCACTCCGACGCGGAGAGTTCTATTCCTCATTCCTATTTCCTCATTCATCATTGTAAATCGTCCTCGCTATCATGCCAACAAAAATGATACATCACTCCGCTTCCGTTGTCGGCAAAGTCCTGATGACTGTTTTGTGTCGGACGGAGTTCATCGTCATTCGCCGGTCTGACAATCGGGAGTCGCAGCGGCACCGCCTCTGCTGACCTCAAACTGACAGCGTCCTCCGAGTTCAGGGGTCTCTCCGCACCGCGCTTTGAGCACATGTAACAGGCGCACCGCACTCTTGGCTCACCCACATCTCGACATTATCCGGGAACGCCTTTGAGGACGTGGCAACCACCGCTCGACCTTGCTGCCGCGACGAGTACGGAGCGACGAAAGCCGGGCTCTCCGGCGGGGCGGTTTGGCTGATTGTTCCCTGCGGTTAGTTCCCATTTGCCTTTTTCCGTATTGGGGGAGTGAGTCGCGGCTTATTTTTCCTGTCGCAAAGGTAGGACTGACCGTTCATCGCAAAATTAACCCTCCGGGATTTCCGCATAATTTTTTATAAATCTCCACCTTGCAGGTAGTATTTACCGGCGCGAGCCTTAAAAATTTACTTGAAATTTTTGCTTTCCATCACTTTCTCAGTTCTCCCAAATATTGCAACGTAAAAATTAAGAGCCTCGGCTCACATGTCAACCCCCCAGAACTTCAATATCATGGCAAAGAGAACTAAAAAATACGCAGAAAACAAAGTAGCTAAAACCGCTACTCCCGCTGTCGAGACTACTCCGGCAACAACTCCCAAGCTCATCGTGGCTCAGCGCAAGTTCAACCGCTGGTACGTCTATTTCAAAGGCGTAGCCCCGAAAGAAAATGTCGGCTGCGGCTGCAAGACCGCCAAGAGCGCAATGCGCTACATGCACCTGCTCAAAGCACGATACGGAGCGACTATATCCCAAAACATCTACGACCGCCTCCAGTTCGAGGCTCAGCGAGAGGGCTTAACCCTCTCGCTTCTCTCTCCCGATTGTCAAACCTTTAATTCAAACGACGATGAAAGAATATATATGCTACACAAAACAAGGTCATTGGACTTTCTACGCCGACAACGACATCGAGGCTATGCGACTTGCATTATTCTACTGCTGGCGCGACAACGAGGACTTCGAGAGAGTGGAACTCGGAAAATACTCCAACTCATACACTCTCCGCATCTGTCAGATTGACAAAAACAACTCAATACAAACCCTCTAAATTCCCGAAACAATGAATACAAACTACGAAATGCCTTACTCATTCATCTTCACTGATGAAGAACTCTGCGACCTCTGGAGCTATTACCGTCGCATCTCTCAGATTATCCGCTGCGTCGAGGAACGCCACAGCATCGTCATAATCGACGAGGAAGTACACGCCGGGGCGCACTTCCGAGCCCGCGCACTTCTCGCCGAGGCTCAACGCCGCGAGTCGATGCAGGGCAACGCCCTCATGCCGAGATTGGAGCAATAGCCTCCAATCTCTTTCATCGTCGAGTGGTTGACCCTCAAGGCTGACCGCTCTTTTGATTATCGATAATGACTTTTCAGAGAAAGCAAGAGCCTTCCCTTTCGGAAAAGCCTGGCAGCGAAAGTCGGGGGTCGGGCCAGGTAATGCGGAACTTATTTGCGGAATGCTCCTATTTGATAGTCTATGAACAGCACCGGCTCCGTAGTCGTTCAGCGAAATTGCCCTGTTTTATTTGTGGCACTCTACAACTGTGGCGGTTTCATATCTCACTCTCGGCAGTATCCCTTCGGGTGTCGGGTATCGGCAACTCCTTTTTAATAGGTTGACTTTATCGGAATCGTGCTTGTCGCTCTGACCGCTCAATGAGGGTCAGCGTCGCCCTCTGACACTATCCCTCGTTGATTTCATCGGTATGCTCCTGACTCCTTCGCAGTCCGAGCCTTGATAGCGGAATGGATCTGCCTCGCGTGAACAGCCTTGCAGTTTATGGTGTCGCAGTCTGACTGCTTGAGGTCAACCTTTAGCTCTTCGAGCGCAGGCGAGAAAACCCACAACGACACGCCACGACGAACTTGCCATAATTGTAAGCACCGACTGACGGCTCCCTGCATTGACCCTTGCGGTTTCTCGTTCCGAAGCGGACGCTCCGCTCATTTCATGGGTTCTTCTGACTCTTGGGTTGAGTTCCCGGTACTCTCATTTTCATTTCTCGGTGCCATTGGCTCATTTAGTTTTCCTGTCGCAAAGGTAGGACTGACCGCACATCTGCGCCTGTGGGCTTGACCCTCCGGGATTGACAAATCATTTTTACATAAATTTCCACCTTGCAGGTAGTATTTACCGCTGTGCTTGAAAAATAATTTGCAATTCCGCTTCCTCAGTTCTCCCAATTATTGCAACGTAAAACTTAAAAAATGAACCAAATGTCAAACCCTCAAAATCTTACGAAAATGAGACTACAATTCGGAGAACTCAACATCACTCCAAGAGTCGAAGAACGACTCCAAGAACTGGACTACACTGTTCAGGAACTTCAAGAGGCTATCGCCGACCACAAGAGCCCCTGCGACGGAGAGCCGTCGGTCTATGTCGGTACTTACGGCAAGTACAACGATGGCTCGCTTTGCGGTCTGTGGATCGACCTCAGCAGCTTCAACGACTACGACGAGTTTATCAACTTCTGCAAGGCTATCCACGCCGACGAGGAAGACCCGGAGCTGATGGCTC
>ULSK01067367.1_pt1 | contig 73569 bp, 64 predicted proteins | sample 1956311 | NCBI WGS metagenome assembly ULSK01 (sample SAMEA4835706, study PRJEB28245) | human gut metagenome | biome: gut microbiome; material: fecal sample | place: Denmark | collected 2008 | reverse complement strand
ATACCCGTGGTGTCGAGAGTTCAAATCTCCCTTCCGCTACTGAAAAAGAATCTTGCAGATGCAGGATTCTTTTTTTGCGAGTAGCAAGAAAAGGCCTGGGGGTCTGGAAAGAACTGCAGGTGGTGAATTCTGTCGGTGCGTGGAATCTGTCAGTGGTGGATTTTGGTAGTGCGTGGGCGGCGAAGAGAGCTTCTGGTCTAGTTCCCGTATAGAACAGTTGTGATTGGGCAAAAAAGCTGGAAACAATCTTTATTTTGCCCAATCTAGCTTAGCAAAGTCGCAATTTTCAGAAGCGGAAAGCACCGTATTGTAGCAAATTGGGCAAAAAAGCTGGAAACAGTCTTTATTTTGCCCAATCTAGCTCAGCAAAGTCGCAATTCCGGGAAGCCAGAAGAGTTGCATCGTAGTAAATTGGGTAAGAAACACTTCAAACAGAGTGTTTCTTACCCAATTTCTTGTAAATCCCTTACCTACCTGCTTCTATATTTAAAAATAGCTTATGGCTCCTGAAAAAGTCCAATCTCAGGCGGATAGTAACTAAAGATAAAAAACAGAATTGCAAGAATTACAAGGCAGGTAAGTAGCAGTCCCCTGCGGTTGGCAAGTTCGCGGTTATCGTTCAGAAACCATTCGATAAGAAAGGCACCCAGAACACTGATGTAGAAAATAGCAATATCAATCGCCATGACAGAGAAGCCCAGCACACCGGTGTATGTGTAGAAGAGAATTGGAATCAATGCCAATCCGACCAGTGTCCCAATGGAGAGTGCCACAGGAATCGGACTTTGTTCCGGAAGCTTGAAAAAGAGAAACAGCACAAGAGCTAGCATCGGAAAGAACAGAAGCTTCATGTGCTCCCAGGTGGATTCATTCCATGGTGCAAAAAGCCGTACGATGGAATTGTTACCGGACCATTCATAGACAAAATGTAATAGGGTTCCAATTACGGACATAAAGAGAAAACCCCAGATAAAAAGTTTTTTAGAATTCATAAAATACCTCCTGATACAATAGTATGATGCAAAACAGGAAATAATATGAAAAAAGAAATCTATAAACAGCTATCAGAAAATACCTCCAGTGTGGTATAATGTCCGTAAGCATTGAGCAGTGCCAAAAACAGGAAAAATCCAGATTGGCTGCTTGCAGACAAAGCTGGATTTTCCTTGTTTTTGATAGGGCGAAAGCCCGAGAGCAGGAAGATGCAAAGCAGCTTCCTGCGTGGCACTGCGAAGTTGGATCGAGATAGGGCGAAAGCCCGAGAGCAGGAAGATGCAAAGCAGCTTCCTGCGTGGCACTGCGAAGTTGGATCGAGATAGGGCGAAAACCCGAGAGCAGGAAGATGCAAAGCAGCTTCCCGCATGCACTGCGGAGCTGGACCGAGATAGGGCGAAAGCCCGAGAGCGGGAAGGTGCATGGCAGCTTCCCGCATGCACTGAGGAGCTGGACCGAGATAGGGCGGAAGCAGAGAGCCGGAAAGTTGAAAAGAAAAAAAGAAAGCAGGTAATCACATGCGAGTAGGAATGGGATATGATGTTCATAAATTAGTAGAAGGAAGAAAATTAATCATAGGCGGAGTGGAGATACCGCACAGTCTTGGCTTGCTGGGACATTCGGATGCAGATGTATTGTTACATGCCATCATGGATGCGTTGCTGGGGGCAGCGGCTTTAGGAGATATCGGAAAGCATTTTCCGGATACAGACCCGGCATATGAGGGAATTTCCAGTATAAAATTATTGGAAGAAGTGGGACAGCTTTTAGAGAAAGAGAATTATGTCATTGATAATATCGATGCTACGATTATTGCCCAGAAGCCAAAGATGCGTCCACACATTGAGAAGATGGAAGAAAATATTGCACAGGCATTGAAGATAGACGTCAGTCAGGTAAATGTAAAGGCAACCACAGAGGAAGGGCTTGGCTTTACCGGAAGCGAAGATGGAATCAGCTCCCAGGCAATCTGTGCTATCTCAAGTATCTATGAAAACAGCATAGCAGTGGGAGGCAGTGAACGAAATTGTGCAGGCTGCCCGGGATGCGGAAAATAACTTTTCTATTGACAAAATGGTAATTCGTGCATAAACTAGTAGCGTAAAAAGAATTTAAAAATGATTCAGAAATGAATTGATAAATGCAGTGAACGGAAAGAGTAATATACATGCGTGAATAAAAGAGAGAGACGGTCATCGGCTGAAAGCAGTCTTGATTCCAAAGTATATGAAGTGCATCCGGAAGCAGTCCCGGTGAAAGCAAGTAGCCAGGAACGAATAGCACACGTTACGTGTATTGAGGGAAAGCAGCAATGCTTTACTTAGAGTGGAACCGCGGAATAACTTCGTCTCTATATTTATATAGAGACGATTTTTTGCTTTATAGGAAATTGCTTTCCTGTAAAGTAAAAAATCGCTCCGCGAGAAAAATTGCAGGCTTGCATGCATAAAGGAAAGAATCTATACAGTGAACAGGAGGCTGTAATCATGGGTTTTATAAAAGAATTAAAAGAGGAATTTGAGATTATCAAGGAGCGTGATCCGGCATTAAAATCTCCAATGGAGGTTTTGCTTTATCCGTCATTTCGTGTTATGCTTAGTTATAGGCGTGCACATAAGCATTACCTGAAGGGACATTTCTTCCGGGCAAGATATATTTCACAGAAAGCAGCAAGAAAAACCGGAATTGAGATACATCCGGGCGCAGTAATTGGAAAAGGATTCTTTATCGACCATGGTACCGGCGTTATCATCGGAGAGACATCAATTATCGGGGATAATGTAACCTTATATCAGGGTGTAACCCTGGGCGGAACCGGTAAGGAAACCGGAAAACGTCATCCGACCTTAGAGGATAATGTAATGGTAAGTGCCGGAGCAAAAATCATCGGTTCCTTTACGGTAGGAGAGAATTCGAAAATCGGTGCCGGAAGTGTGGTAATTGAAGAGGTGCCGCCAAATTGTACCGTAGTAGGTGTTCCGGGACGAATCGTAAAACGTAACAATGTAAAAATTCCACGCAGCGATATGGATCAATGCAATCTGCCGGACCCGGTACAGGAAGACATCAATGTATTGCAGCGGGAAAATTCAGAATTATGCAACCGTATCATTGATATGGAAAAAGAGATAAAAGCATTAAAGCAGGAAGTAGAAAAGAATTAAATAAGTAATTCCAGGAACGATGGAGGATAACATGGAGAACAACGTAAAGATTTTTAATACCCTTACAAGAAAAGTAGAGACCTTTGTGCCAAACGAAGATGGAAAAGTGAAAATGTATACCTGCGGACCAACCGTATATCATTTTGCACATATCGGAAATCTGCGCAGCTATATTATGGAAGATGTATTAGAGAAAACACTTCGCTATGCAGGTTATGATGTAAAGCGTGTCATGAACATAACAGACGTAGGACATCTTTCCAGTGATGCAGATACCGGTGAGGATAAAATGTTAAAGGGCGCAAAGCGTGAGCACAAGACCGTTATGGAGATTGCAAAGTATTATACCGATGCATTCTTTTCCGATTGCTCCAAATTAAATATCAAACGTCCGGATGTGGTAGAGCCGGCAACCAATTGTATCCCGGAATTTATTCATATGATAGAGGTACTTTTAGAGAAAGGCTATGCATATATTGCCGGAGAAAATGTATATTTTGATACATCAAAATTAGATGATTATTATGTATTCTCCAGCCAGAGCGAAAAAGAGCTGATGGTAGGTGTTCGTGATGACGTATCTGAGGATGAAAATAAGCGCAACAAGAGTGATTTTGTATTGTGGTTTACCAAGTCCAAATTCGATAACCAGGAACTGAAATGGGATAGTCCATGGGGCGTTGGTTATCCGGGCTGGCATATCGAGTGCTCCTGCATCAGCATGAAGCATTTAGGCGAATATATGGATATTCACTGTGGTGGTGTGGATAATATTTTTCCACATCATACCAATGAGATTGCACAGAGTGAAGCATATCTTGGACACAAATGGTGTAATTACTGGTTCCATGTGCATCATCTGAATGATAAATCAGGAAAAATGAGTAAATCCAAGGGAGATTTCCTGACCGTTTCCTTGTTGGAAGAAAAAGGTTATCTGCCGCTGGTATATCGTATGTTCTGTCTGCAGTCCCATTACAGAAAGCCATTGGAATTCTCTTATGAAGTAATGGATAATATGGAAAATTCCTATGTAAAGCTTCGTAAGACCATTGCAAAACTGGATGCGTCTACAGAAGTAGAGCAGGATAAATTTGATGCATACAAAGAGAAATTCCTGCAGGCATTAGAGGATGATTTAAATACTTCCATGGCACTGACTGTAGTATATGAAGTATTGAAAGCCGATATGACCGATGCAACCAAGCTTGCACTGGTAAAAGATTTTGATTATGTATTATCACTTGATTTAGCAGCGGGAGAAGTAGCAAATCCTGCCGATGAGATCGATGCAGATTTAGAAGCATATGTATTAGAAAAAATCGAAGAGCGTAAGGCTGCAAAGAAGGAAAAAGATTTTGCCAAAGCAGACGCAATTCGTAATGAACTTTTGGAAAAAGGAATTGTCTTAGAAGATACCAGAGAGGGTGTAAAATGGAAAAAGGCATAGATTCCCATATCAAAGAATATTTTGACCTGCCAAAGGTGGATGTAGCAACCTACTCCCCTTTGGCACTTGCCTACATAGGAGATGGCATTTATGACCTTGTCATAAGAAGCATTGTAGTTGGAAAAGGCAATACCAAGGCATCCCGTCTGCATCAGACCACCAGCCATCTGGTGAAAGCACATGCACAGGCAACGATGATGGAGACACTGACTCCGATGCTTACGGAAGACGAAACGGAAATTTACCGCAGAGGCAGAAATGCCAAGTCTCCGACTATGGCAAAAAACGCAACTATGTCAGATTATCGCCGTGCCACCGGCTTTGAAGCATTGATGGGCTATTTATATCTGACGGATCAGTTTGAGCGGATTTTGGAACTGGCGAAAGAAGCAATCAGACACTATAATGTGAAGACCGGAAAGAATGATCTGGCAGGAGGAAAGTAGAATGGAAGAAATGCAGATGGAAAACACACAGGCGGAAAGCACGAAGATAGAAGGAAGAAATGCAGTTTTAGAAGCATTTCGTTCCGGAAAAACCATAGACAAGCTGTTTGTATTAGATGGCTGTAAAGACGGTCCCATTCAGACCATTTTAAGAGAAGCGAAAAAGCATGATACGCTGGTACAGTTTGTGGCAAAAGAGCGTTTAGAGCAGTTGTCAGAGACGAAGAAGCATCAGGGTGTCATTGCCATGGCAGCAGCATTTTCCTATGCAACGGTAGAAGATATTTTAGAAAATGCCAGAAAGAAAAATGAGGCACCATTTGTCATTTTGCTGGATAATATTGAAGACCCGCACAATTTGGGTGCAATTATCCGTACTGCCAATCTGGCAGGTGCCCATGGCATCATTATTCCAAAGCGCCGTGCAGTGGGACTGACCGCTACCGTAGCAAAGGCATCCGCAGGAGCCATTTATTATACACCGGTAGCAAAGGTAACCAATCTTACCAATACCATCCGGGAATTAAAGGAGCAGGGCATGTGGTTTGTCTGTGCAGATATGGGTGGCACAACCATGTATGATCTGGATTTAAAAGGTTCTATCGGACTGGTTATCGGAAATGAAGGAGAAGGTGTCAGCAAATTAGTAAAAGAAAACTGTGACTTTGTGGCATCGATTCCAATGAAGGGAGATATTGACTCCTTAAATGCATCGGTAGCAACAGGTGTTTTAGCTTATGAAATTGTAAGACAGAGATTAAGTTAACAGGAGAGAGAGATGCAATCTTATCAGAACATGAGTGATGAGGAATTAATTGCAGCACTTCGTAGTGGTGAAAAAGAAATTACAGATTATCTGATGGACAAATACAAGAGTCTGGTTAAGAAAAAAGCAAAAGCACTTTATCTCATTGGTGGTGAGACGGACGATTTGATTCAGGAGGGAATGATTGGTCTGTTTAAAGCTGTCCGGGATTATCAGCCGGATAAAGACAGCAGCTTTTTTCATTTCGCAGACCTTTGTATTGCAAGGCAGATGTATACAGCGGTGGAGGCTTCCAATCGGAAAAAGCATGCACCGCTCAATTCGTATGTACCACTTTATGCAGATAGTGAGGATTCGGAAGGCAGGAATCTGGCGGATGTGTTAGAGACTATAGATGAGGCGAATCCGGAGAATTTATTTATCAGTCAGGAAGACCGGGAAGATTTCAAGCGGAAAGTAAATGAAACTTTAAGCAAAATGGAACAGGAAGTGTTGTCGTATTATCTGCAGGGCTTTCGCTATGAGCAGATTGCAGAAGCTATGGGAAAAGAGCCGAAGGCTGTGGATAATGCGTTACAGCGTTTAAAGAAGAAGTTGAAAGGGAAGTAACAGCATGAAAAATATCATTCACATTTTTCGTAAGGACGTAAGAGGACTTTGCAGGAATTTTTTCGCACTGGTCATTGCAATCGGATTGTGTTTTATTCCATCTTTGTATGCATGGTTTAATATTTATTCCAACGAGGATCCTTATGCCAACACCGGAAATATCTATATTGCAGTGGCATCTGAAGATGAAGGAATGAAATTAGAGGATGGCACAACCGTCAACATGGGTGCTCAGGTGATTGAGCAGTTGAAGGAGAATAAGTCCATAGGCTGGCAGTTTGTAGACAGCTCTGATGAAGCAATTAGCGGAGTAGAAAGTGGAAAATATTATGCGGCAGTAGTTATTGGTGACCGCTTTTCCGAGAGCATGTTCAGCATCTTTTCTAAAGGACTGGAGAATCCGACCATTACATATTATGAGAATGAGAAGAAAAATGCCATTGCAACGAAAATTACCGATACTGCGGTGAGCACATTAAAGTCCAGTATCAATGAGACATTTCTTGAGACAGCGGCAAGTGCCATGTTTGCCCAGATGGATAATCTTTCTGAGAAAATAAGTGAAGATGGCGGTGTGGATGGATTCCGCCAGAAATTAGAGCAGCTCAGCCAGAATTTAAAGGACTATGATGCCATGATAGACAGCTTCCTGTCCGGAAATGAAGAACTGAGCGCAGGGATTGATGAAGCCAATTCCAGTGTGTCAAAGGTGGAAGATAAAATTGATTCAGCTGTAAATTCCCTGAATGGAACAAAGACACAATTAGACAGTACGGATACTACACTTTCAGATTTTTCCAAGAATGTGGAGACAACCTTAACGGATATTGAGAATTCTTTGAATAAGATTTCAACGGATATTACCAATGCCGGACTGGGAGATTCTGCCAAGAAGACAACTGAAAGTATTGAGACAACAACGAATGATATCAAGACTTTAAATGACCAGTTGCAGTCGCTTTATGGAGCAATCAGTGGACTCAAGACAGATGAGAGCTTTACGGACGAGCAGAAAACGGATATGGATGATGTGATGTCACAGATTGATGCGTTGAAGCAGGATGCAGAAGAAATGCAGAAGCTTTTAGAGACACTGATGCCGGACAATGCATCAGATGTAGTAAAAGATGCGGTAGATACTGTGACAGGCGGAATGAATACAGCATTGTCTACCTGCAGCAAGACCATTGAAAATATGAAGAATGTATACACCAATAATCTGGTGCCTGGAGTATCCGGAATATTGGATACGGCATCCCAGATACTGGTCAATGTAACCAATCTTTTGAATAATCTGAATAATACATTAGGTGACATGGAAACCATTTTCGATGGAACCTTAGATATGGTAGATGCTACAGATGAAAGCTTTACACAGATTCAGACATTGCTGCAGACCTGTGATACAAAGATAGAAGAGGCAATCAGCAAGCTGGATGAAGCATCGGAAGATGAACAGATGCAGATTATCATGGAACTTTTAGGCGGCGATCCGGAATCCTATGGTAAATTCTTTGCACAGCCGGTAAAAGTGGAGACAAAGCAGGTTTATGAGATTAAAAATTATGGCTCTGCGGTTGCACCATTTTATACAACACTGGCACTCTGGGTAGGCGGTATTGTACTGGTGGCACTGATTAAGGTAAAGGCATCCGAAAAGGATTTGACGAATCCGAAGCGTTATCAGCTTTTTCTTGGAAGATATCTCATTTTCTTTGTGATGGGACAGATACAGGCATTGATTATTGTGCTGGGTAATATTTATCTGCTGCATTGTCAGGTGAAGAATCCGGTATTGTTCTGGTTTGCGGCGTCGCTGACGAGCTTTACCTTTACCTTATTAATCTATGCGCTGACACTTTCCTTTGGCGATATCGGAAAAGCACTGGTGGTTGTAATGGTCGTTATTCAGATTGCAGGTTCCGGTGGAACATATCCGATTGAGATATTGCCGGAATTTTACCGGCGGGTATATATTTTCTTCCCATTTCCATATGCTATTAATGCCATGCGTGAAACCATTGGCGGCATGTATGGCGGAGCCTATGAGAAGAATCTGGCAGAGCTTCTGATTTTCGCAGCAGCGGCATTGTTAATCGGACTGCTGATTCGCGTACCATTTATGGGTATCAATCATTTCGTAGAAAAGCGAATGAAAGATACGAAGATGATGTAAGAGAGCAGGTGAAGAGCAGATGGAAAAGAAAGAAGATTATGAAAAGCTTTATGACATGCTTTTAGGCTATGAGCAGGAGATTCATAAGAAGAACCAGAAACGTATCCGCATCGGATTGCGGTGCCTTATTATTATTCCACTGATTTTCCTGGCATTGTTATTCTGGACAGAAAGCTCAAAAATTGTATTTTTGATTCTTTGGATTGTATCGCTGTTTATTCTGGCAGGATATTTAATTTTCGTAGAATATTCGGACTATAAATTACAGGAAAAATTAAATGAGATTTCTAATCGGGAGCAGCAGGAGAGAGATGCACTGATTGGCGATGGAATTGCCCAGGTAGAAGAACGGATTCGTACCGTACTTCAGACGGCAGAGCAGGAACTTTTAACGGATAGCACAAAGGAGTAGCAGAGGGATAACACATGAAAAATATTTTTAGAATCTTTTACCGGGATTTTAAGAGAGTCAGCACAAATGTGGTAGCAGTGGTTATTGTAATAGGTCTTTCCATTATTCCATCACTGTACGCATGGTTTAATATATTGTCCAACTGGGACCCGTATGGACCGGAATCTACATCAAATCTTAAGATAGCAGTATATTCCGCAGATGAGGGAATTGACATGGGAGGTCTGCCTTTAAATATCGGAGACAGCGTCATTGATGCCCTAAAAGCCAACCAGACTATGGGCTGGCAGTTTACTGATACCATGGATGAAGCAACCGACGGTGTATACAGCAGTGAATATTATGCGGCACTGATTATTCCGGAGGATTTCTCCGAGAAAATGATAAGCTTCCTTAACGGAGAAGTACAGAATCCGCAGATTATTTATTATGAAAATGAGAAGAAAAATGCCATTGCACCAAAGATTACATCCAAGGCAAAAACGGCAGTGCAGGAACAGGTAAATGCAACCTTTGTCAGCACTCTGGCAGAAGTCATGTTAAAGGTAAATGATGTCATGGTAGAAAATGGAATGGATTCCGGCTCTATGATAAATCTTTTTCTGACACAGCTTAATGATTTAAGCGGAGATTTGGACGGCTATATTGCATTGCTGAATTCTTTTGTCAGCATTACCAATTCGGCATCCAGCCTGATTGATACGACACAGGTTATGCTGCCGAATCTGAATACGATGGTAGATGATGGTTCGAATACGGTAAATACCATGCAGGGAGCATTGAATTCCGGCAGCCTTAATGCCAGTGCTTTGGCTGAGGTTATTTCAGCAAATCTTAATACAGCAGCCGACAGCCTTGACAATATCAATACGCTGATACAGAATGCCTTAGATCAGTTGGATAACTATGGTGATTTATCTTCCGGCGGACTACAGAGCGCAATTAATATGATGCCGCTGATCCGTCAGTTATTTGAAAACAGTGTGGCAGACTGGAAGGATGATGAAAGTGTTTCCGGTCAGATTGCAGAAATCGAAGCACAGTTAGATAAAATTGAAGCAGATTTAAACAGTGTCCAGAATAATGTCACAGATTTAAATACTGCAAAGGATACTTTAAACACTGAAATATCTACCGAAATAACTTCCTGTAAGACCAAAATAAAAGCTTTAAAAGATACGTTTGACTATTCGGTAAAAGGTCAGCTGGAGACAACTATTCAGTCCATGCAGGGGTCACTGAATCAGACACAGGCAATTTTAAATGGTGTCGATGGAGATTTTGATGAAGTATCGGAAGTATTGGATGCTTATAGTGAAACCCTCGATAAGGGAAATGAAAGCTTAAGTGATTCACTGGCAGCAGCACAGGAAATGAAGACCGGACTTGACAGTGTGATTACAAGTCTCAGTGCTCTGGAAATCAGTGACCAGTATCAGGCTTTGATGAAAATCTTAGAGACCGACCCGACTTTGTTAGGAGATTTCTTATCTTCTCCGGTCAATATGGAGACGAAAGAGATTTATCCGATTTCCAATTATGGTTCGGCAATGTCACCGTTCTATACGGTACTGGCATTGTGGGTAGGTGCGTTGATTCTGGTGGCAATCATTCATGTAAAGGTACTTCCGGATGAGAAAATACCGAATGCAAAACCTTACCAGAAATTCTTTGGAAGATATATTACATTCTTCCTGATTGGACAGGTGCAGGCATTGATTACTGCACTGGGAGATTTGTTTTATATTAAGATACAATGCCATAACCCATTCTTATTCTGGCTTGCCTGCGCATGCTGCAGCTTTGTATTTACCTTATTTATGTACGCATTAACGGTAGCCTTTGAAAATGTCGGAGAGGCTTTGGCGGTAGTCATTATGGTTATCCAGGTAGCAGGAGCAGGCGGTTCCTTCCCAATCGAAGTACTGCCGGCAATCTATCAGCGGATTTACCGTTTCTTCCCATTCCCTTATGGAATGGATGCACTCCGGGAGACCATCGGTGGTATGTATGGAATGACTTATTGGAAATGCCTCGGCATCTTGGGCATCTATATTATAATCTCACTTCTGATTGGACTTGTAATTGCAATTCCGTTCCGGAAGTTAAATATGAAGATTGAGCATAGCAAAGAAAAATCTGACATTATGCTGTAGAAAAGTATTGACAATCATAGCTCTCTATAGTATAGTATTACAAGTCGGGATTAGTTCCGACAGAATTGCTGGCATGGCTCAGTCGGTAGAGCGTCGCATTGGTAGTGCGGAGGTCACGGGTCCGATTCCCGTTGCCAGCTTAGCTGGAAAAAAGGCTGTAATCCTTGATCATAAATCAAGGGTTACAGCCTTTTTGGTTGCAGGCATCCGTAAGAAGCTGCCAGTGGCAGGTTCTGTAGGTAATAGGTACAAGTAGGTGCAAATGAGGTAAAATAGATATCGAGTAAAAAACGGTTCTAAAGAGTAATTCCTGCAACTTTTTGACATATAGTTGACTTTATGGAATCCAGATGGGTATAGATATCAAGAGTGATTCTAACATTTGAATGTCCCATAATTCTAGATGCTTCTTTTACATCTACTTTTAACTCATAAAGCATAGAGTTGTTTTGTCTGGTGAATTATATGATACAGAGAATAACCCGGTTGTAGTTATCCTGGAGTTGGATGTGAAAGGAAAAGGCGGAATCAAATTTGACGAAATAAAAGTGGTTAGTGCATACGGTAAAGAGAGTATGCAAAATCTAATAGACAGTAGTAGAGTTCAATATATCTCTAAAGACAAAGAAAAAACCAGTAGATGGATAAAACATACTAGGCTCCAATTGCCGTTCAGTTTAACAACTACCGGTTATATTGATAGTATACCACAGGATGAAAAAAATACAACACACTTTTCTCTTGATGTAGATTCCAAAGGAAGAAAACTATCAGAAGAACAGAAAGAGTATTTTAAAGAGTCAAAGGTTGTGGATTCAAAGGGACGACTTAAGGAAGTTTATCATGGAACCGGAAGTGATTTTACAGTATTTTCACATGATTATATTGGACAATTGGGTTCAGCAGAAGGAAGAGGCTTTTATTTTACGGATAATTTGGATAAGGCTAAAGGATTCCAAAAAAATGGGACTGAAATAATGAAAGGATATTTAAACATTACGAAACCATTATCTTTGTCAGAAGTAACATTAAAGCCAAAGGATTTGGAACGGATTTTAAAAGAAATAGACCCGACCGGAGATGAAGTATTAAGTAATTAGGAATATAGCGGGAAAGGTTATCCATCACAAAGCTGGTACAATAGAGCCATGAATAATGCCGTGGAATTACTGATGAGAAATAAAAATGATGCAGATATCCTTGCGGAGATAGTAAATAGTGGCTCAGATAATCAGACCATATTAAAAACAACAAGAAATCTGCTTGGATATGATGGATTTATAGAAAAAAGTAAGTATGAAGATGGTGAGGTATATGTGGCATTTGAATTCAGTCAATTTAAAAATATAGATAATGAAAAGCCAACGGCAGATCCGGACATCAGATACTCAATATACATTGATGAAGACCTCATGGCAATCCTGGAAGAGGAATATTCCGATACAGAAAAAGAAATGGGTTACAGCCTTTTTGGTTGCCAGGCATCCGTAAGAAGCTGCCAGTGGCAGGTTCTGTAGGTAATAGGTACAAGTAGGTGCAAATGAGGTAAAATAAATATCGAGTAAAAAACGGTTCTAAAGAGTAATTCCTGCAACTTTTTGGCATATAGTTGACTTTATGGAATCCAGATGGGTATAGATGAGGATTATGCTAATGATATAATAATAAAAAAAGCAGGTTCACTACCAAACCCCCAGAGGCTTTACGACGGTAGTAAAACTGCTTTTTACAAGTAGTATATCACAAAATTCTCAAAAATAGAATATAGAGATTATAAAATTGCTTTATGCGATGTATTTACAGCTTTGCTCCAATTTTTTGAATAAGAGCATCCTGCAGTACCTGTGAAAAATTAATGTTGAGCGAGATAGCCTCTTCATTTAACCATTCCGGAATAGTGAGGGTCTTTTTTACTGCTTTTGAGTTATTGCGTTTTTGATAAGCAAGCATATCGAATCCGATGATAATGCAGTATTCATTTTCTGAAACGTTAATATCTTTTGGCTGGGAAGGAACCGGAATCTCCTGATGTTCCTGCTTACGGCTTGTCAGGGCAAGACCTAAGGCATCAACAGCCATTTCATAAGCATTTTGCATATCATCTCCCTGGGTCATACATTCCGGTAAATCTGGAAAAGTAACCCAAAATCCACCTTCTTCTGCAATATGAAAAATGGAAGGATAAAATAATTTGTTCATAAGAACCTCCTTTCGATAGAAGTTGGATTATCGTAGTCCGGCTTCTTTTAAAATTGCCTGTTCTAATCCTTTCTTCAAGTCTTTGTTATGATAAGGAACAATGACGGTTCTATTCGTGATAGGATGAAATAATTTTATGTGAGAACCGCTCTGGTTGGTTATGATAAAACCATGTTTCTTAAGGTAGTTTACCATTTCTCTGGAAGTCATTGGCATATACGCAATTCTCCTTTGATCAATATTATATTAATACGTGTTAATACGTGTGTCAAGAGTGGGATAAACTAAAACAAAAAAGATAATAAAAATGCATGGAATAATCTGAAATAAGAAGATTAAAAGAACTATTTAAAATGATATGCACATAATATGTAAAGAAAAAGAACCGATAATGGTTCTAGTAGAAAACTAACATATAAGAAAGAAACTGTCAATCAAAAAGACAATATCTTTACCCAGAAAAAAGCTGCCCACCGGCAGCTTTTTTCTGGGTATGCAAATCGCATAAAACATATTAACATCCGAGTCTGAATAATTTGCAGATTGTGTTAAATAACTCGGAACAGCTATTGAAATTAAAACACATAGTTTCGTCCTCCTTATTTTCTTTGAAATCATGTCTTAGCTAAGTACAAATGAATTGTAACAAGTCTGTAACATTTTCACAATAGGAGTACATTGGAAACATGGGAAATATCTGGCCTTAGGATAAGCCGGGAGGAGTTGGCTCTTTCTCAAGCTTTGCAAACCAGCTATTAACGGCCTTGCTTACCTCGTCACGTTTACGAAAAGGAATCTGCACAATGGAGTGGTCTTCCATAATAAGGTCGTGCTGTAGAATTCCGGTGACATGATTTAAGTTTACCAGATAGCTGCGGCCAACCGGAAGAAAACAGGCAACAGAGGCAAAGTCTTCGGTAAGCTGTGTCAGGTTTCCGGGAATCGTAAAAGTCTCTGATATAGCGTGCAGCAGGACATTGTGCTGCCCGGTTTCAAAAAAGAGAATATCTGAGTAAGGAAGAGAATATTCCTTCCTACGGACAGAAAAGGTAAATACTTCATTGGATTCCTCTAAAAGCGTATCACAGCGGCTCATGGCATTGAGAAAATCTGTGTGTGAGTAAGGCTTTTGCAGATAGTAAAGAGCATTTACCTCATAGCTTGCCATGGCATGTTCCGTAGAAGAAGTGGTGAAAATAATGCCACCCTTATAGCCCAGTGAGCGAAGGATACGTGCTGTTTCCACACCGTCCTGGCTATTCATATAGATATCTAAAAACAGCAGAGCCGGATAACGCTTTTCTTCCTTATAATACTGAATCATCTCTTCGCCCGAAGAAAAAAGTAGAATCTCCATATTACAATGATGTTTCGTGGCATATGTATTCAGATGATGTTTTAACCGTAAGGCATCGCTTTCAGAATCTTCGCATAAGTAAATCAGCATAATTATTCTCCTGTATATAAAAAGTAAAAAACACCGGATACGAAACAAGTATAACATATTGAAAGAAAATAAGAATCATTTTTTATCGACAATCAGGAAGATAAAATCACAATTTGGAAGAATTGGTTGCAAAATTTTAAGCGTTTTCTTAAAATAGAAACTGTGTGAACAAAAGAAATAGAATAAAAAAGGAGAGGAAATATGGGAAGAAACCGAAAAAAACGATGTCTGGCATTTTTGATGGCATTGACTATGATGACAGGCTTATTTATGGGAGATGCTGCCGGACTACTGGTAAAGGCAGAGGATACGCCGGCATCCGTTCAAATAGGAATTACAACGTTAGAGACGGGCTGGTATGTGAAGGCGGTGGATCCTCCTTCTACACCGGGACCATCTGCAACGATTCGTGGCGTCGATAAAGTAGGGGAAGAACCGGAAAGTGGTGGTTATATTTATTTTGATAAAGATACGGCAACCATGACTGTATATAATGATATGGAGATTGCTACTTCCGGACCGAATCCGGTGACAGTAACAGGCGGAAACTTAACAATTTCCGGAGCAGGAAATTTTACTGTAGAAGGAACTTCTCCTGCATTTCTGTTAGCCGGAACCGGTGCTGCCGTTGTCACAAAGGATTTTACCGGAAATTTCAAGGTAACAAGTAATAGTAATGTAATAAACGGTGGCAGCAGATTTGAGATAGATACAACCGGTGATATTACACTGGAAACTGCATCAACGTCTTCAGAGCCAATTGCTTTGAGCAGTGGAGTGGTTGATTTAAGTGGAAAGAAAGTTACGATAACCGCACCATGTGGTATGATTGACAGTGGAGTATCCACACTGAACCTGACACAGACAGAAGGAGACCTTGCATTAAGTTCTGCATCTGATTATTATCCAATTTTCCATGCAGAAAATGTTACCCTGAAAAATACCGGTGGAAAGGTGGAACTGGAAAATACCAGCACAGGGGTGTTGACTGACAGTAATCTTACGATTGAAGCTGCAGGAGATATTTCTTTAAAATCAGCGAAGGGAATAACAAGCAAGAGTAATCCACAGGTGAGCTTAACTTCAACCAATGGGGATGTTACAATTGAACAGACCGCAACCCCTGTCATGGCAAACGGTAAGCTGACGATTCAGGCATTGGCAGGAGCAATAAGCATTTCAACCAATGCGACTGTACCGATGTTTCAGGCAGAACTTGATATAAAGGCAAAGAATGATGTGACACTGAAACAGAATGGAACAACAGATTCATCACTTACCTGGGGCGGAGCCGGTGGAAGTATTGAGAGTACCGATGGGAATATTACAATAGAACAGGAAGGCAGCACATATGTGATTTCAACTTTGAATGCAGTCAGCCTGAATGCAGGTGGAACGGTTACGGTAAAGAGAAATACAGAAGGAACAGCTTTAGGTGATATGATAAGAAGTGTTCCTGCAACAGGTGTAATCCAGCTTGTAGACGGCACAAAGAAAGGAGCCATCGTAGATGGAACCGTATATACTGCCAGCGGATGTACGCATCCAAAGCGTATCAATGGAAAATGTGTTGTTTGTGATGACCAGGAGCCGGTGGCTGCTATTGTAGATGCCAGCGGAAATGTAACAAATTATAACAGTCTGTCCGATGCATTCCATAATGCCAATGAATACAATACCGTAAAACTATTCGTTGATTATAAGAACAGCAGTGAATCAATTGATTTATCCTCTGTATATAACGCTGTAAATCTTGATTTAAATGGGAAGAGTTTAACATTAGATGCATTCAATATCATGAATCACTTAAGCATTTCCAATGGAAAGATTAATCTGAGAATGCTCAATGATGCAAATACTAGTCTTTCTGATAAATGTACATTAGAAAATGTGGAAGCGGATATCCATGAGATAAGTTGGACTGCAAATGGTGGTCTGGAATTAAAGAGCAGTAGACTTCATGTAGGTTCACAGGCATCCCCTTGCTCATTCTTTGTAGAAATGATTACAATAGCACCGGATGACGATTCTGTAATTACAGTAGAAAACATGATAAGTGGTCTGGCAAACTATAAAAATGTACCAGCAATGGAACAGGCATTGGACAAATTAATTCCTTTCGGATATTCAGTTTTTGTTGATACTGATATTACAGTACTGGATGAATCCGGAAATCGTGCCAAAAATCTGGTGCTTCGTAATAAGAAGCTGGCAGAAGCGGACATTACTTTAAGCCCGGCTACCTTCGTCTATGATGGCACAGGAAAAGAGCCGGCTGTAACCGTAACGTATGATGGAATGACGTTAACGGAAGGAAGGGATTTTACGGTTATTTATGTTGACAATATTGAAGTGGGCGATACAGCTGCAGCAATTATCAGTGGTTCCCGTTTCTCAGACCGTGTAACAAAATATTTCAGCATTACCAAAGCGCATCGTGGAGCACCAACAGGACTTACCGCAGTAGCAGAGACTATTGATGGCAAAAATGATGGAAAGATTCGTGGCGTGAATGCGGAAATGGAATACAGTATTGATGGAACTGCCTATACTGCAATTACAGAAAATGAATTGACCGGACTTGCCGACGGAACTTATCTGGTACGTTATCAGGAAACACGCAATTATTATGCGTCTTCTGCAACACAGATTGTAGTAGAAAAAGGACTTCCTTCTTCCGACAGCTTAAACCCGTCAAACCCGGGCGGCGGAAATAATCTGGAAAATACACCAGGTGGAAGCACGCCAAATGAAAATAATAATGGAACGACATTAACCGCCGGAAGTAATGTTGTTACAACATTGCCAGGCGCATCTTCGGTACAGACACCGGCAGCAACAACGTCTGATAGCAGCACACAGGTTAAAACCGGAGACGACAATCAGATATTCCTATATCTTCTTGTACTGATTGCTGCAGCAGGAGTGGCTGCGGGAGCATATGGCAGATTAAATGCAGGACGCCATATGAAATAAGTGAAAAGGGATATATCGGAAATAGAAAAGACATGAAATAAAAAATAAGAATGCTGTACTTTCAGAAATGGGAGTGCAGCATTTTTCTGTTGCAAAGAACATAAGGACGCGGTAAAATGTAGCGTAGTCAAAGAAGAGGAGATAGAAGATGCTGACACAGTTTTCAAGAACCGAACTATTGCTTGGAAAAGAAGCAATGGAAAAATTAAAGAATGCAAAGGTTGCAGTATTTGGAATTGGCGGAGTAGGTGGATATGTCTGCGAAGCACTGGTAAGAAGCGGAGTTGGAGCTTTTGATCTGATTGATGATGACAAGGTATGTCTGACGAATCTCAACCGTCAGATTATTGCAACCAGAAAGACCGTTGGAAAATATAAAACAGACGTCATGAAAGACCGTATTTTAGAGATTAATCCGGATGCCAGGGTAGAAGTGCATAAATGCTTTTTCCTGCCGGAAAATGCGGATGAATTTCCTTTTGAAGAGTATGATTATATCGTAGATGCAGTAGATACGGTAACAGCGAAGATTTCACTGGTTATGAAGGCACAGGAGATGAATGTGCCGATTATCAGCAGTATGGGAGCCGGAAATAAGTTAGATGCCAGTCAGTTCCGTGTGGCAGATATTTATAAGACAAAGGTATGCCCGCTGGCAAAAGTAATGCGCCGTGAGTTAAAGAAACGTGGTGTAAAGAAGCTTAAGGTGGTTTATTCCGAAGAGCAGCCAACCAGACCAGTTGAAGATATGGCAATCAGCTGTAGAACCAACTGTATCTGTCCGCCGGGAGCAGCCCATAAATGTACGGAGCGGCGTGATATTCCGGGCAGTGTGGCATTTGTGCCATCTGTCGCTGGACTGATTATCGCAGGTGAAGTAGTAAAGGATTTGGCAGCAAAATAAGAAACAGAAAAAGAAAACCGGATGTGGAATCACATCCGGTTTTCTTTTTCTATTGATTTCCTTATCAGGAAAATTATTTCTGAGGACCTGCAGAAACAAGAGCTTTACCAGCTTCATTTCCTTCGTATTTAGCAAAGTTCTTGATGAATCTGTCAGCAAGATCTAATGCTTTTGTCTCCCATTCGGAAGCATCTGCATAAGTATCACGAGGATCTAAGATGCCTGAATCAACGCCTGGAAGCTCTGTAGGAACTTCAAAGTTGAAGAATGGAATCTGTTTTGTAGGAGCGGTTAAGATAGCTCCGCTTAAGATAGCATCGATGATACCACGGGTATCTTTGATGGAGATACGTTTTCCGGTTCCGTTCCATCCTGTATTTACGAGGTAAGCCTTAGCTCCGCTCTTTTCCATTTTCTTAACAAGCTCTGCAGCGTATTTTGTAGGATGCAGCTCTAAGAAAGCCTGTCCGAAACATGCTGAGAAAGTAGGTGTAGGCTCTGTGATTCCACGCTCTGTACCAGCAAGTTTTGCTGTAAATCCAGACAGGAAGTAGTACTGAGTCTGCTCTGGAGTTAAGATAGATACTGGAGGCAGTACTCCGAATGCATCTGCGGAAAGGAAGATGACATTCTTAGCTGCTGGAGCAGAAGAAATCGGGCGGACAATGTTCTCAATATGGTTGATTGGGTAAGATACACGGGTGTTTTCTGTTACGCTCTTATCAGCAAAATCGATTTTTCCGTTAGCATCTAATGTTACGTTCTCAAGAAGAGCGTCACGTCTGATCGCATTGTAGATATCCGGCTCGGAATCTTTGTCAAGGTCGATAACCTTAGCGTAGCATCCACCCTCGAAGTTGAATACGCCGTTGTCATCCCAACCATGCTCGTCATCACCGATTAAGAGACGCTTAGGATCGGTTGAAAGGGTTGTCTTACCTGTTCCGGAAAGTCCGAAGAAGATAGCGGTGTTTTCACCGTTCATATCTGTGTTAGCAGAGCAGTGCATGGAAGCGATGCCCTTTAATGGCAGATAGTAGTTCATCATAGAGAACATACCTTTTTTCATTTCTCCGCCGTACCATGTATTAACGATAACCTGCTCACGGCTTGTAATGTTGAACATTACTGCTGTCTCAGAGTTTAATCCTAATTCTTTGTAGTTTTCAACTTTTGCTTTAGAAGCATTGTAAACGATGAAGTCCGGCTCAAAGTTCTTTAATTCTTCTTCAGTAGGCTGGATGAACATATTTGTTACGAAATGTGCCTGCCAAGCTACTTCTACGATGAAACGGATAGCCATACGGGTATCTTTGTTAGCACCACAGAAAGCATCTACTACATAAAGTTTTTTGTTAGAAAGTTCTTTGATAGCGATGTCTTTTACAGCACTCCATGCTTCCTCAGATGCTGGATGGTTGTCGTTCTTGTATTCATCAGATGTCCACCATACAGTGTCTTTGGAGTTCTTGTCCATAACGATGAATTTGTCTTTAGGGGAACGACCTGTATAGATACCAGTCATAACATTGACTGCGCCAAGTTCACTTTCCTGACCTTTTTCATAGCCTTCCAGTTCTGGCTTGGTCTCTTCTGCGAATAATGTTTCGTAGGATGGGTTGTAGACAATTTCTGTTGTTCCAGTAATGCCATACTTGCTTAAATTGATTTCTGCCATTTTGTTTTTTACCTCTTTCCTTTAAATATAGTAATATGATAATCGCCCGCAAAAAGCAGGTTTTTATGATATCTTGACTGAGAAACTATAAATCCTAGTTACGTCATCATAATTATTATACATAAATAAGTCATAAAATCAATAAAAAAACTGCGAAATTTTTATAAAGTGAAGAAAGTTGAAAGATTTTCCCACTAAAGAATTAGCCTCCTGCTTAAAAATGCTGCCATATAATTCGGCAGAAGTCCGTTGCGGCAGAACCCCAGACAAGCTATAATACAAAGTAAGAGAAAAATATAATCTTACTTTGTAGGATAATCCTGTATAGAAAAGGAGCACATGGGCTATGAAGATATTTCACTTATCCGACCTTCACATCGGATTGAAATTAATGAATCATGATTTAAGGGAAGACCAGGAATATATCCTGCATCAGATTGTAGAGCGGGCCAGAGAAGAAAAACCGGATGCCATTTTGATTGCAGGAGATATTTATGATAAAGCAGTGCCGGCGGCAGAGGCAGTAGAGGTATTCGATCATTTTATCAATGAACTGACGGAGATGGTGCCGGAGGCTGTCCTTATGATGATTAGCGGAAACCATGACAGCGCACCAAGAGTGAACTGTTTCCGAAGCATTTTATCAAGACAGCATTTATATATGATAGGAAAGCCGCCTGAGACGAAAGAGGAATACATTGAGAAAGTGACATTGACGGATAAGTATGGAAAAGTGAATTTTTATCTTCTGCCATTTGTGAAGCCGTCTATGGTAAAGCAGATTGTGGGAACGGATGAAAATGACAACAATCTTTCTTATGATGCAACTTTGCATAAGCTTCTGGAAAGAGAAAATGTAAATGAAGCAGAGCGGAATGTGCTGGTGAGCCACCAGTTCTATCTGCCGGCAGGAAAAGCGGCGGAGGATGTTGATCGGATGGATTCCGAAATCCGCACCGTGGGAAATATTGATGAAGTGTCTGCAGATGTGTTGGAGCGGTTTGACTATGCGGCATTGGGACATATTCATAAGCCTATGACCGTGGGAAAAGAGTGTTATCGTTACTGTGGAACACCTCTTGCCTGCTCCGTCAGTGAAGCGGGACAGCAGAAAGGCATTATTATGGTGGAACTGGAAGAAAAGGGCAGGCTTTCCACCGGAGTAATTCCGTTAAAACCACTGCGTCAGGTGTGTATTGTGGAAGGGGAATTAGAAGAAGTATTAAAGCAGCCATCCGATAATTTTGTAACTGTGATTCTTACCGATAAGGTGGATGTCAATGTCTTTGACATGCAGGACCGGCTGCGTCATGCATTTCCCAATTTGCTGGAAATCCGAAGAGAAACGCTGCACAAAGCCAATTATGAAATGGAAAAATTCCGGCATGAGGCAGAGCTTGATGCCTTTTCGTTATGCTGTGAGTTTATTGGAGAGATGAACGAGGAAGAGAGAGAAATTCTTAAGGAAGTCATCAATAAAGTAGAGGAGGAGAGTGAGTTATGAGACCATTAACCTTGGAAATGCAGGCATTTGGGTCCTATGGAGACCGGACGAAAATTGATTTTCGAAAACCATCCCAGAATTTATTTCTGATTACCGGAGATACCGGTTCCGGCAAGTCCACTATTTTTGATGCCATAGCCTTTGCGTTATATGGAGAAGCCAGTTCTACAGCTAATAAAAAAAGTGGAACAGAGCTGCAGAGTCAGTTTGCCACAGCAGGCGCAGAGCCTTATGTGGAATTGAAATTCTGTGAAGGAACAGAAGAAAGCGGCGTCTATACAGTGCGCCGTGTGCCAAGACATGTCCGCCCATTGAAGCGGGGAAGCGGTGAAAAAGAAGAAAGCGAATCCGTTACCTTAATCATGCCGGATGAAATCGTTTATTCGCAAAAGGAAACGAATCAGAAAATCATTGATATTGTCGGGCTGAACAAGGGGCAGTTTATGCAGGTGGCAATGATTGCCCAGGGAGAATTTATGGAACTGCTCCGGGCAAAATCCGATGAGAAAAAAGTGATTTTCCGAAAATTATTCCACACAGAAAAATATGAAAAGATTGCCAATGAATTAGGAGACCGGAAAAGAAAATTAGATGCAGAGATTGCCACAATCCGTACGAAGTTTCATGCCAAAGCCGAGAATGCGGACATACCGGAAGCCTTTGAAGAAGCCGAAGCCCTGTTGGCATTGAAAAAGAAGATGCAGCAGGCGGATGCAAAAGCACCGGAGATGGAACGCTTTTTAGAATTGATGCAGCAATTGTGCCAGTATCTTAAGGAAGAGGGAAAGAAGAAAAAGAAGGAAGCAAAAGAAGCGGAAAAACTGCGGGAGCATTGCCGGAGTGCGTTGCAGGAAGCGGAAAATCTGCAAAAATCCTTTACCCAGATGGAAGAAGCACAGCGGGAGTTAGCACGCCTTTTTGAAGCGGAAGAGGAGATAAAAGAGACTGCCCGGTTAGAGCAGATGATAAAGCTTGCCTATGATGCAAAACAGCTCTATCAGCAGTATGAAGAAGCGGTAAAGAGGTTGGAGAATTTAAAGGCAGAACAGCAGAAATTAGAAGAAAAGCTGCCGGAGATAAAGAAAGCTTTAAAAGAGGCAGAAAAGGAAAGAAACTTAGCAGAGGCGGAAAAGGAAACACAGCAGAAGAATTACAGTATTATAGAAGAAAAAGTAAATCGCACGAAAGAGGCATTGAAAGAAATAAGAAAAGCCGCACAGGAAGTAGAGCAGAGTAAAGATGCTTTGCAGCAGGCGGAAGAGACGGAAAAAGAGACAAAAGAAAAAAGCACTGTCTTAGAGCAGAATATCGTGCAGTGGAAGAAAGAAGCAGAAGCCTTCGAAGAAATTGAAGTAAGGCAGTTACAGATTACCGGAAAGAAAAATGCTCTTGCAGAAATCGAAGATGCCGTAGCAGAGATTACAGAATCAAAGCAGCTTCTTGGTAAAGAAAAGAAACAGGAGGAACATGCAAAAGAGATTTATCGGGAAGCATCCGGACAGTATCAGGCAAAGCAGCAGGAATACGAAGCATATCGTAAGCGATTTTTCGATGCGCAGGCAGGTATTTTAGCAAAGGAATTAAAAGAGGGAGAGCCATGCCCGGTCTGCGGTTCCATGGAACATCCAAAGCCATGCATTGCGGTAGAAATGCAGGAAGAATTAAGCCGGGAAATGTTAGAAGCTTTAGAAAAAACGATTGCAAAGTTACAGCAGAAGCAGGAAGCGGCATCTACAGAAGCCGGTGCATGCCATGTAAGAAGAGAGAACCGGGAGAAAGAGTTGACAGAAAGAAAGGAAAAGTGCCGGAATAAAATAGAAGACTTTGGAAAGGAAGCAAACCCGGCAGCCGATAATGAAATAGAACCGTGGCTTGTCGCACAAAAGAAAGAGCTTGCAAAAGAAGAAGAAACACTTTCTCAGGAGATAAAAAAGAAGAAGGAATTGTCTCATAAATTAGAAGAGGCAGAAGCAAAAAAGATTGCACTTCAAAAAGAAGAGACAGAAGCAACAGAAAAGAAGCTATTGGCAAAAGAGCAGTTTGACCGTTGTCAGGCAGCTTACACAGAGCGGAACCGCACCCTTGACTATACATCTGAAAAAGAAGCGGATGAAGTCTTGGCAGAAGCACAGCAGAAGAAGGCTTCTGCAGAAAGTGCATATGCAAAGGCTGATAAAGAAAAGAGCCGCTTAGAGGAAGAGAAAACCGGTACACAGACAGGCATTGTCCGTTGTGAAAGAGAACTTCCGGAACGAAAAAAGGAAGCAGAAGCCAAGCAGCAAAAATATGATTTATATATAGAAGAAAAAGATATTTCCAAACTGGAATGGCAGACTCTGGTGGAGCAGTATTCGATAGATGCCATGGAAGAGATGCGGCAGAAAAGGGAAGATTATCAGAATCAGAAGACGATGTATCAGAGCCGCTATGAGACAGCGAAAGAAACTGTAGGAGAGAAAGAAAAACCGGACGTAGAGAAGCTTTCAGAGGAACTTAAGGCAGCAGAGGAGCAGAGTAAGCTTGCAGGCAGGGCAGCCAATGAGTGGGAGATTTCTAATCAGAAGGATACGGAAATCTTAGAAGCGGTAGAGGAAATATGGAGCGGGCGGCAGCAGGTATTAGAGCAGCACAACCGTATAACACGGCTTTATACTGTCATTTCCGGAAATGTGTCCGGCAGCCGTATGGATTTGGAGACCTTTGTGCAACGTTATTATCTGGAGCGGATTCTTTATGCAGCAAACCGCCGTTTTGAAGAAATGTCAGCAGGACAGTTTGAACTCAGAATGTTTGATGAGAAGAAGGCTGCAATCGGAAAGAACAAGGGACTTGACCTTATGGTATATTCCAATGTAACCGGAAAAGAGCGGGAAGTCCGTACGCTTTCCGGAGGAGAATCCTTTATGGCGGCGTTATCCATGGCACTGGGCATGGCAGATGAGATTCAGGAAAATTCTGCTGCCATACATCTTGATATGATGTTTATTGATGAAGGCTTTGGTTCCCTGGATGAGCATGCAAGAGAGCAGGCAGTCCAGGTATTAAAAGAGATGGCAGGCGGCTCAAAGCTTATTGGAATCATTTCCCATGTAACAGAATTAAAGCAGGAAATGGAAGACCAGCTTCTTATTACAAAAGATGAAGAAGGAAGCCATGTCCGCTGGCAGTTAAGCTAGCGGATAGGCTCCCTGTTCTAACATTTCCGTCACCATGGAAGCCATAGCGGAAGGATGTTCTTTCATTCCGTTTTGCAGCCATTTTAAGAAAACATTATAGAGCGCACCGGAATAGAAGTAGACTTTATACCGGTGAATATCATTATAAGGCATGTCACCCATATGATTTTCTAATTCCTGATCAAAAAGGTCTAAGTAAATGTATGCAAGACCTGCCTTATATACACTTAAAATAAATTTCTTGTAAGTCTTAAAATACCGGAAAATCAGTAAAATTGCCTCATAGCTGAAAAAGTCATTTTCAAGCTTTTCTGCCCTCTTCCGGTATTCTTCCATAATATCGTCCGTAATTTTAATCAACACTTCTTCCTTGGAATGAAAATTCCGGTAATAGGAAGCTCTTGCTACTCCGGCAGTGGTAATAATATCGGTTACGGATATATCGGAAAATGCTTTGGTGTCCATGAGTTTGGTCAGGGCACGGGCAATCTTTAATTTTACCTGGCGGTTTGCTTCGTATCGTTTGTCTGTTTCTTTCATTTAAATGCTCCTGTTTGTATGTGCTATGGATGTGTGCCGGTGGGTGGGACAGAATATGATATTCGTTTCTTACGATTTGCATTTGATATGTGCATTGGTTCATTACGCCAAAGAGCGTTATTTTTCTTAGCACTGTATTTTTCTTGCTGTCAGGCTGTCCTTTCCGTTGCTTTGACCGGATGCCGGATCTGTCCGTCTGTTGCGGATACCACATTCCGTCTGAAAGAGACGCTAAGAATTCCGTTAAAGTTTCCGTATCTTCCGGCACCCGGCACATATTCGCATCCATGCTTAAGATGTGCCTCGCTGGCACGTCCCTGTGCCAGCGTTGCCGGTTGCTGCCGGAATTCTAAGCGTCTCTAACAGACTGCATATATCGTATCCGCATTCAGGCGAACAGAGTCCGGCATACTGTCAAACATTGGAAAGACAGGCTTTATCGGCAAAAGAAAAATGCAGTGCAAGAAAAACCGCTCTTTGACGTTAGAAACAATGTATGTATCAAATACAAATCGTAATAACAAATATAAAACGACTGTCCCACCCACCGGCACCACATCCGTATCATGATACAAAATGATATAAAATGTCTCACATCAAACCGTTGAAAAAAGGGAAAACTATGCTACAATGCTACTTATGCAGCCACAACAATGTGATATAAATTATCTCACATATAGTGTGGCATAGATACAGACAACAGTCAAGAGATGGAGACGAAAATGAAGATAATTACAGATACAGGATCTGATATATTAGAAATCGAAGCAAAGGCAATGGGCGTGGATCTGGTGCCAATTTCGGCAAACTTTGAAGATGTTATATTTGACCGGAATACAGAAGAGAATTTCAAAGCATTTTATGAGAAACTGCGCAGCGAGGAACAACTTCCGGTATCCAGCCAGCCATCACCGGCAGCATTTTTAGAAAAGTATGAAGCGGCAGAAGAAACAGGGGAAGAAGTGTTGGTGATTCTTATTTCCTCGAAGCTTTCGGGAACCTATAACGGAGCAGTGCTGGCGAAGGAAATGTGCGGATATGAAAAGATATATATCGTGGATTCCCTGCAGGCATCCTTATCCTTGCGGCTTCTGGTGGAGTATGCCGTGAAGTTAAAAGAAGAAGGCAAAAGTGCAGAAGAGATTGCAGGAATCTTGGAAGAAGTAAAGAACCGCACCTATCTTACCGGTGTTCCGTCCACATTATTATATTTGAAAAAGGGCGGACGTATTTCTCCGGTAGTTGCAGCAGTGGGAAATGTAATGGGAATCAAGCCGGTGCTGCTGCTCCGGAATGGAGAGATTGAAGGATATTCCAAAGCCCGCGGCATGAAAGCGGCCAAAAGTGGAATGCAGGCATTTTTGAAAAAAGGAGAAGTGGATAGCTGCATGCCGGTAGAATTTGCTCACAGCAATAACCCGGAAATGGGAGAGGAATTCCGGAAAGAAACCATGGAAGCATTTTCCCTGACAGAAAGCAGCTTACATGAAGTTGGAATGGCAATCGGAACCCATATCGGACCGGATGCACTTCTGATGGCATTTATTTTAAAAGAAAGCATGAAATAAGAATTTTCAGATTTAAGGATTCTTTAATAATTGATTCGTTATAGTAGAACCAGCAAAGGAAATAAAACTTTGCCGGTTCTTTTTTGCTTTACAGGAAATTGCCTGCAAAGTAAAAAACGCTCCGCGAGGATGCACACTGCGGCACGAAACTTGCAAAGCGTGTTTCGCGTAGTAATAGAAAGGAGCAGAAGATGTTTTGGGATATCTTACGCAAAGACTTAAAGCGAAAGAAAACAATTAATATTGTAATTTTGCTGTTTATTATTTTAGCTGCCATGTTTGTGGCAAGCGGGCTGAACAATGTACTGACGGTAGTAAATGGAACCGATTATTATCTTAATCAGGCAGACATCGGAGATTATGTAGTACTGACCCAGCAGGGGGATGGCGGTGTGCCGGAGCTTTTGGATACCTGTCAGTATGTAAAAGACTACCGCATGGATCATATTATGTATGCAACCAAGGGGAATATCAAGGCAGAGGGAAAAGAACTTGATATGGCAAACAAGGCAATGATCATAGAATCCATTTCCGAAAGTGAGATACATTTTTTCACAAAGGATAATAAGGAGCTTACAAAAGTGCCTGAGGGTGAGGTCTATGTCACAGGAAATTTCTTAGATGCAAATGATTTAAAAGAGGGAGATAAACTTACGATTACCCATGGCAAAAACAGTGTGGAGCTTACGATTGCCGGAAAAGCAAAAGATGCGCTGCTGGGTTCTGAATTTATGGGAAATAAAAGATTTATTTTAAATGAAGCGGATTATCAGAAATTTGCATCGGATGAAAGTCTTGCAGAATACCGTGGCGAGATCATTTATATTGACACAGACAATCCATCGGAAATAGCCTCTTTATTAAGCAATGCATCCAACATCCTATTTAACCGGGGACGGGGCATTTTTAAATTGTGTTATGTCATGGATATGATTGTGGCATTTGTGGTGCTGGTTTTAAGTGTATGCCTGATGATAGTATCCTTTGCAGTGTTGAAATTTACGATTACTTTTACGGTGACAGAGGAATACCGGGAAATCGGTGTCATGAAAGCCATCGGAATTACGGACTTTAAGATACGAAGCCTTTATCTTGTAAAATATCTGATGCTGGCTGTTGTGGGAGCAGCAATTGGATTCCTGGCAAGCATCCCATTTGGCAATATGCTTCTGCAGTCTGTAACAGAAAATATGATGTTGGGAAACAGTCATGCCATTACGGTAAATTTCATGGGCGCAGTCATTGTTATTGCAGTTACTATCTGGTTTGCATACCGGTGTACCGGAAAAGTAAAGAAGCTGACACCGGTGGATGCCATCCGAAACGGTCAGTCCGGAGAACGCTTTAAAAAGAAATCCATTTACCGGCTGGGAAAAAGTCGTTTTAACAGTACCTGGTATCTGGCAGTCAATGATATTTTAAGCAGTCCAAGACGGTTCCTTACGATTATATTGTCCTTTTTCCTCTGTTCCGTTTTTATGCTGGGAGTGGTTATTACAACAGATACCATGAAAAGTAAGAATCTGATTACGACATTTGGAAAAGAAAGTGATGTCTACATATCAGATGTATCACAGGCAATGGGGAATATGGCAGGAAAGACCCGGGCTGATTTGGCAAAAGAATTAGATGACCTGGCAGAAGAACTTACGGAAGAAGGCATGCCATCGGAAATGTCTGTTGAGATACAGTATACTATAAAGATAAACTTTCACAGCTTCATATAGGGTTTAACATGGGGGAGTATCAGAATTTTCTGGTGAAAGCAGATACAGAACGTTTGCTGGAAGTATTGCAGAATATCATAGAAAATGCTATAAAATATGGTAGTGACAAAAAAATTGGTATATCAATTTCAAAAGAAGAAGACTGTGTGCTGATTACCGTGGAAAATACAGGAGAAGTTCTTCCGGCAGAAGAACTTCCGCACCTTTTTGACAGCTTCTATCGTGGCTCCAATGCAGGAAGCCAGGAAGGAAGCGGACTGGGGCTCTATATATGCAGAAAGCTGATGCATAAAATGAACGGGGATGTTTTTCTGAAACAGGAAGAAAATCTTTTTTCGGTAACTGTGGTAGTGGGTATGGCAAATTAGTCAATGAAAAAGGCAGGAAGAAAATGTAATATGATAAAAGCAGTTTTATTTGATATGGACGGAACACTCATTGATACAGAGAAATACTATAGAATCTGCTGGCCTAAGGCAATGGCGCATTTTGGCTATGAAATGAGTGATGAGCAGGCATTGTCCATGCGTTCCTTAGGACAACCCTTTGCACCGACGCATTTAAAGGAAATGTTTGCAGATGAGAATCTTGACTATCCGGCTATCCGGGCTTACCGGAAGGAATTGATGGAGGAATATCTTGCAAAGAACGGTATTGAGATAAAAAGAGGAGCTGTTGAGTTATTGAATTTCTTAAAAGAAAAGAAAATCCGGCGGGCAGTTGCAACGGCAACCGACATGGAACGGACAGAAAGATATTTAAAGCAGATAGGACTATATCCGTACTTTGATGAAATCATCAGTGCAACCATGGTAGAACACGGAAAGCCGGCACCGGATATCTATACTTTTGCATGTGCACAACTTGGACTTGCTCCGGAAGAATGCCTTGCGGTGGAGGATTCGCCCAATGGGGTTATGAGTGCTTGTCAGGCAGGCTGTCAGGTGGCAATGGTTCCGGATCAGACACAGCCGGATGATGAATTAAAAAAGAAACTTACGATATGTGCAAATACACTGGATGAATTGAAAATTTTATTTTCATAAAATGGGAGAGGTAAGATGAATTTTTTATTTGATACTTCAATTGATGTGAACCGCAGACAGTTTTATGTGCTGGCAATGGGAAGCTGTATCGGAAATCTGGCAGGATTTATTGGAAATGCATTGATTTTCGGATGGAACGGAACAACGATTTTCTGTGGAATCTGTATGTTACTTATGGCCGCAGGAAGTTTCATTGGAATTAAAAAAGGTCAGATACGTTATGCGTCTTATTTGATGATAGCAGTATTAAGCCTTGTGGAATTTCCAACACTATATTATATATATCAGACGGGAACGATTGTATACATGGTACTTGCGATGGTAGCAATTGCGATTTTTATTCCAACCGGAAATGCAATCCGGTTTGCCGGTATAGTAATTGTAGCCGATGTGGCAGCAGTTATTTTAGCCTATATGAGACCGCTGGAAAGTGAAAAACTGTCAAAAGAAGTCGTGCTGCAGAGCACACTTTGTTCCCTGCTTATCGTTTTACTTTGTGTCTTTTTGATTTCTATCCTGCTTCAGATGCAGAGACAGAGGCAGGAAGAAGAAGTAAAGAAGTTGAATGAACAGTTGAAAGATGCCGCAGATAAAGATGCACTGACCGGACTCTATAATCGTCGTTATTTAAATCAGTATCTGGGAGAACTTATTCTGGATGAGAAGGAAGAATTTGATGCGGTACTGATTGATCTTGACTTCTTTAAACATGTGAATGACAATTACGGACATGGGTTTGGAGACATTATTCTGGTGGAATTTGCAAGACTTTTAACGAAGCATGTAAAGAATAAAGGGATTGCAGTACGCTTTGGTGGAGAAGAATTTATGCTGGTTTTAAAGGGGATGAACACGGATGAAATCGGTAAAATGCTAGAGCATATAAGACGGGAATATAAAGAATATACAAAGCATGAAAAGAATATCGAATGCTCTTTCAGCAGCGGAGTACAGCATTATACAGAAGGAATTGCTGTTACGGTATTATACCGCTTAGCGGATGAGAAACTTTATGCGGCAAAGGAGCGGGGAAGAAACCAGGATGTCTTTGATTTAGAATCATAGAAAGATAAAAAAGGGGGAGAGAAATGAAAAGGAACATCAGGAGGATTCGTTTATGAAAGGGAAAAAGTTTTTAGCAATGATATTAAGTGCAGCGTTGGGAATGTCAACGTTTGCGGCTTGCGGAAGAAGAGTCGTGGAGCCGGAGAAAAAGACCACAGAAACAGAGGCTGAGACTGAGACGGAAGAAACGGAAAACTCAGAAGAGGTGACAGAGGAGACAGAAACGGAAAATGTGGATGAAGATGACATTTTTGCACAGCTTGCAGGAGAAAGCTTTATGTTTACCAGCGGAGCCGGTGCATGGGATTCTACATTGATTTTATCCGAGGATGGCTCTTTTGTGGGAAATTATCATGATGCAGATGCAGGAGATAGCGGGGATGGATATCCAAATGGAACCCTTTACTATTGTGATTTCTATGGAAAATTCACCCAGCCGGAAAAGATAAATGATTATACCTATGAGATGCAGTTGGAGAATATTGCAACGAAGGAAACAGAAGGAGACACGGAAATTAAAGGCGGCGTGAAATATATTTACACGGGACCGGCTGGTTTGGAAGAGGTTTATGATTTATATATTTATCTGCCGGGTGCACCGTTAGATGAATTGCCGGAAAGATTCCTGGACTGGGCATCCATTGGTCTTACCGATGAGGATACGACGCTTCCATTCTATGCAATTTTTAATACGCTGACCTTTGATACCTTTTTAGGACCGAGTGGAGATAAGGTTACGGTAAATGATAAAACCACAACTTCCGATGTATCCATAGAGAGTGAATTGCAGAAAATCGAGGAGAAAGCAGCAGCCATGCAGGAAGACCTTTCCAGTGGAGAACTGACACAGCAGGAAATGAATACCCTGTCTCTGCAGTTGTATCAGTTGTGGGATAATGAGCTGAATTCTATCTGGAGCCGTTTAAAAGAGACTTTGGATGAGGACACTATGACGACTCTTACCCAGGAAGAGCGTGACTGGATTAAGACAAAAGACAGTGCAGTAGAGGAAGCCGGCAAAGATGCTGAGGGTGGAAGCCTGCAGCCATTATTGGAAAATGATAAGGCGGCGGAATTAACAAGAAACAGGGTATATGAACTGGCAGAGTATTTGAAATAAAAAGATATTTTAGCGAGGAAAAATGGTTACATTAAATGATTACTTATACTCCGGAGCAACGGTGTTCCGGATATTGAAAAAGTATACGCAGGACCTCCGGGCATCCGCAAAAGTATCAAAAAATGAAGTGGATCTGGTGCACTGCAATTTCCTGATTCAGATTATGGAGCTGTTAGAGCACAATGATTTCCTGACAGCGCAGTCCCAGAAAATCCGTGAGTTCTACAAATATATGGCAATGGAATATCCTTATCTTTCCTTTACTTTTAAAGGAAGAATCAAGTCACTGATTCGTGCGGAGGGCAAATTCAACGGCTATATTGTAGAGTACATTTATGATTATTATAAAAAGCATAAAAGCTATCCGGACATTGCAGAATTAAAGGAAAAGCTGAACTGTTTCCGTGATCTGATTGCATACCGGATTGTGATTTCCATGCCACGGTGTCATTTGAAAAATCATGAGAACCGCGAAGAAGAGGAATTAAAGCACCTTTATCAGATTGCAAATGTGCTGCCACAGTTTTTAGAGGAGCGTGGATTTACGGCAGAGCTGACAGGCGGTGTCTTAAGAAGCAGTTCCCCGCTTTTGGATGATGCTGTAAAACCATATTACCGGGATTATATCACCAGCGAAAAGGAGGACGATTACAAATCCTTACATATTACTTTTTATGATAACAGTGCGAGATGTTATGTTGAAATGCAGCTTCGCACAAAGCAGATGGACGATATTGCAGAAATCGGTTCCGCCAATCATATTAATTATGAGAAAAAGCAGGAAGCATCCAGAGCACGCCGGGATACCATCCCGGAGGGAGAATGCATTTATTTTGATGAAGCTTATGAACGGTGCAGGCGTTTGCAGGAACTGGAGCTTTCCGGTGTGGATGTCGACATGTTTACAGCAGTAAGCAACAGCCTGATGAATGACGGCTGCGGCTTATACCGGGGAAGACTGATTCTTCCTTATGAGCATTTGTCGAGATTTCAGAATGATTTGATTGATTAGAAATAGAACAGAATGGAAGCGTATGAAACGGAGAAGGCAGCTATGGGTGAAAATATGGAAAAGGAACAATGGATGAAAGAGAGTCTCCAGATGCAGAAGGCAAGCTGGATTCAGGATGAAATCACAAAGCGAAGAGAGCGGGAAGATGAGTTGCTGCAGCAGATTTTTATGGAACAGAAAATGTTGCAGGAACTGGACGAAGACATGGACGAAAATATGGCACATGCCAGAGAAGGCCGCAAATACCGGGAGGACATGAAGGAGCGGGTCAATGACCGGGTATATGAAATCCATGACCTGAGTGCAGATAAGCGAGAGGGAATGCGGGAATATAAATATGCATACCGCAGAGGCTACGCCCTTGCCATGTTTTTCTTTTCATTGGCATTGTGCGTCTTTGTAGGCTTTTTACATGGAATCACATCACAAATCTGTCTGATGCTGATGTTCTTTACCGGCGTGCAGGCTGCCATTTTTGTACATCAGAAGCAGTGCTTCTTTCTCTGGAGACTCATCTGCGATATTTTCTCAGCAGTAGTTTTCCCGGTGATGCTGGTTCTCTTTATCGGTTATGAATTAAAGTACGGCTTCTATGATTTTCTACTTCCAATCTGCCTTATCATAGGACTGGTGCTGCTGGCACTTACCACAGCATCCTATTTCCTCTACGATCCATACCGCAGTGCCCGCCGCAGAGTCGGTGATGCCAAGAGCATGATCCGTTCTATCGAGCGTTCCGCCAAAAAGCAGGTCAAGAAGAGCCAGAAGCAGCAGGCGAAAGACGAGCTTCGCCAGAACCGCCTGCAGCAGAAGGAGCAGGATAAAGCCGAGAAGCTTCGCATCAAAGAAGAGCAGCGCCAGGAAAAAGAGCTTAAGAAAGCCGCACAGCGCGAAGAACAGCAAAAACTCCGTGACGCAAAGAAGCAGGAAGCCTTAGAGAACCGCGAAGAGAAGAAGCTTGCCCTCAAGGACGCCGTGGCAGCCAAAAAAGAGCAGTTCCGGGAGAAGTTCCGGAAGGATGGGGGAGTGGAAGAAACGGAAGAAGAGGCTGTGCTGGAGGATGCAGCGCAGAAAGAAGAAGTGTTAGAAGAGGAAAATGTGCCGGAGGATGTGGTGGCATCGGAAGATACTGCGGATTCGGGGGAAGATGAGGCAGTTTCGAGCGCGGGTGAGGATGAAGAATCCGGGGATAAGGATTCTGAGGAAGAGAAAGTTCAGACAGAAGATAATTAGATAGATGAGGGTTGCAAGATAAGAGCATGGAAGAGATTCTGTGCTCTTTTGTGATGGGAATTGTTAGATAAAATAAGAGGGGACAAAGGAAGTAAAGTGAGGGATTACACATGCGAAAAGGTATTAAAAAACAGCATTCTATAGGAAACTAGTGTTCCTGAAAAACATTTATTTAATAGCGAAATTACATTGAAAGCATTTCCTATATGGAATATACTATAAGAGATATATTGTTTATAGTTTTAGAGGATAATATATAGTATTTGGCTTTAGAAAATGAGGTTTTGTTTCTACAGATTTCGAGAAGTTATATGAATTAAGAAGCATGCATAAAAAAGAAACAAGAATAATAATAGACATATATAAAATAGGTAGGGAGAGTTAATATGCCAATGATAAATGAAATTCAGTCTTATCCATTTAATTCAGAAGGTCTTGGACAGGTTAGTATATTAAGTAAAGGAAAAAATTGGCCTGTTGTATATTTGATTCATGATGATGAAAATTTATATATTGGTGAAACAACAAGTGTTGTAGCACGCATGAAGCAACATCTTAATAATGATGAAAAGAAAGAATTAAAAGTAATAGAAATTGTTTTTAATGGGACATTTAATAAATCAGTAGTGCTTGATTATGAGCAACGTTTGATAAAGTATTGTTCAGTTGATAAAAGATTTCAGAATATATTAAATCGAAATAAGGGGCAGCAAGCTGCTCATGACTACTACAATAGAAATAAATATAGAAATCAATTTCGTGTGTTATGGCAGAAGATGAGGGATAAAGGGCTTGCAAATAATGCAATAGATATAATTGAAAATGATAATATTTTTAAATTTTCACCTTATAATGCATTGACTGGAGAGCAAAATGCGGTAAGTGTAAGTATTATGAATGATATTTTGGATTCATTTGAAAATAATATTTCGGGAGTAAGTTTGGTAGACGGGTGTGCAGGTACAGGAAAGACTGTTTTGGCTATTAGTATAATTAATTCAATAGTAAATGCAGTCGATGTCACTGATGATATATTAGAAGAAAACAATAGAGAAATAGAAGATGAGGTGGACGAGAGTAAAAGGCAGGTTTTATTGCGGTTAAAGAGATATATTATTAATGAGCGTAATGGCAAACCTTTTAAAATTGGCTTAGTATTTCCAATGCCAGGAATAAGAGAAACAGTGTCGAAAGTATTTAAAGAATGTGGAAATGGTTTAGTAAAGGAAATGGTTATAGGGCCATGTGATGTAATAAAGGAAAATTATGACATTCTTTTGGTGGATGAATCACATCGATTGTCAAAAAGAAAAAATTTAACAGGGTATAAAACTTTTGATGATACTAGTAAGGCACTTGGATTAGATCCTAATATTACAAATCAGCTTGAATGGATATTGAAATCAGCTAAACATGTTGTGTTGTTTTATGATCAATATCAAAGTGTGAAATCATCTGATATTTCACATAGAGAGTATCAAGCATCATTAAAAAAATATTCTGGAAATGTAAAAAAACATATGCTTGAAACACAGATGAGGTGTGAAGGTGGAGATACATATATAAAATATGTAAAAGATGTTATGACATGTAAACGTATACAAAGAGAATGTATAGAGAATTACGATTTTCTGATATTTGATGATGTGAATTTACTGGTTGAGGCTATAAGGAAGAGGGATGATCAATTAGGTTTATGTAAAACAGTTGCGGGTTTTGCATGGGAATGGAAAACAAAACAAAAGAAAAAACCAAAAGATAATATGAAATGTTATGATATGTTGGTTAATGCTGGTGAATTTGATATTTTAATTGAAAATAACAAGTATATTTGGAATCTTACAAATGAAGATTGGATAACAAGGCAGGATTCTCATTATACAATTGGATGTATTCACACAGCACAAGGGTATGATATGAATTATGTTGGAGTTATATTTGGTGAGGAAATAGATTATAATTTTGAAACAAATTCTATCGAGATTAACCTAAAAAAATATATGGATAAGAAAGTCAAAGCAGGAACTGATGAGACTGTATTAAAAAAGCTTATAATAAATACATATACCACAATCTTAACAAGAGGGATAAAAGGATGTTATGTGTATGCATGTAATCCTAATCTTCATAAATATTTGAAAAAATACATATCTACTGCAAATGATATATCATTGGAAAGGAAGTAAAAATGAAACAAGAAACAATAGACAGAATAAGAAAATTTACTGAAGAGCGTGATTGGGAGCAATTTCATTCCCCGGAAAATCTTGCAAAATCGATTGTGATTGAGGCAGCAGAACTTTTGGAATGTTTTCAATGGTCGGATGAAGCATACGATTTGCAACATATAAAAGAGGAGTTGGCGGATGTTATTATCTATAGTCAGAATCTATTGGATAAGTTGGAGGTTGATGTAGATGAAATTATTAATATGAAGATGTCAATAAATGAAGCGAAATATCCTGTAGAAAAAGCAAAAGGAAGTTCAGCAAAGTACAATCAACTATAGATTTAATGACAGCATGTAATTGGAGAAGGAATAAGTCACAGAAGATGGAATTACCATAATGATTAAAGCTGGAAAGATAATAATCAAGAAAATTTGATGTTTTTTTAATAAATTAAGTTGAAAATAGAAGAAAATGGGCGCATAATAGTTATATACAATTGGGGGAGGGAGAATGATATGAAAAATTTGAAAAAATATTATAAAAAGAGAAATCAGAAGTTCACAAAAGATATAATGCATTATATCTTTTGTGAACTTTTTATTGTAGGAATTTAAGGAATATTAGCCCCAAAATGTCCGAAAGATGTAAGTAGATAGGCTTGAATAATAGATGCAGAAAAAGTATTGTTAGTAAATGTAAATGATTCTTTTAAGAAGATTATTTTTGTTAAGGATGTTATGAATGCGATAAGGATGAAGACGGTATTACAACTATGGGTATTGGTGATTTTCTGTTGAAGGAGAATAGTCCGGAGTTGTAAAGAAGGAGGATATTATGCCACTAGAAAAAGGCGGAAGAGCAGATAAAATAGGTAATAGGTACGAAATTAGATGTATTATATATGAAATGCTTAAAATTCTTAAAGAGGTTAATTATAGTATTGTTATAGAAGCTCTTGGGGACGATGAGATGGGAACAGATATTTTGATTACTGATTTTGAAGGAAAAAAGGAACATCAACAATGTAAAGTTCGAAATGCAAGTAAAGAGTATTGGACGATTGCTGATTTAAAAGCACGTAATATACTGAATAACTGGAAAAAGCAACTGGAGCGTGGCGCTGACAGAAAAGTAGCGCTGGTAAGTACAGTAGGATGTACTCACATTGTTGATTTGCATACTCGTGCAATAAATTCAACGGACAACCCAGCTGAATTTTATGAGTATCAAATAAAAGCAGGAAGTAAGGAGTTTCAGACCTCATACGAAGAATTTTGTAAAGGAATGGGGTTGGAGTCCTCTGAAACCGTAGATGTAGTAAAGAGTATTGATTATTTGCAACGTATTAATTTTAAGCAGATGTCAGAATATACATTACAAGAAAGCATATTACAAGAAATCGGATATTATTTTACTACAGATAAAGAGAGGGTATATAGTGCATTTGTTTCATTAGTTGTAGATTCCGATATTTTTGCAAAAGAGATAACTGCGTTAGAGTTAAGAAACCATTTTATAAAGCAAGGCATACGTATGCGTTTATTGGATGGAGATAAACGTATTATTCCACAGGTTGAACTAATTAATAAGGAGTATAGAGATAGTTTTAAACCTTTGAAGGAAGGATTGATTGACAGAAATGAATTTAGAGAATGTATTGAGACAATAAATAATGAACAATCATTTGTGATTTCTGGAAATGCAGGATATGGAAAAAGCGGATGTACAGAAGCTATTTTGAATTATTGCGAAAAAGAGGATATTCCACATATTGCGATAAAACTAGATAGAAGAATTCCGCATGGTAATAGTGAAATATGGGGACAAGAGTTGGGATTTACAGGTTCAATAGTATATGCACTTAACGCTATTGCGCAAGATAAAACTGCAGTACTAGTCTTAGATCAATTAGATGCATTGAGATGGACACAAGCTAATTCGAGCGAAGCATTGGCGGTTTGTATGGAAATGATTAGACAGGTTGACTATTTGAACAATGAGAGAGAGAAGAAGATAGTCATAGTGTTTGTGTGTAGAGAATATGATTTACATAATGATAACAATATTAAATCTTTGTTTGAAAGAGAAGGGGACGATATTCTTAGGATTGAATGGAAAAAAATTGTAATAAGTGATTTTGATGAAAGTATTGTAAAAAAGGTTGTAGGGACAAAATATGAGGATTTAACGCTAAAGACAAGGCGTTTGTTACAAGTGCCAAGTAATCTTTATATTTGGCAACATTTAGATGAAGAGGAAACATATAGTGATTGCACCACAACTAGTCACCTGATGGACATATGGTTTCAACAGATTTGTAAAAAAAGTAATAGTATTGGAGTGGATGAAAAAGTAGTTAGAGACACGCTGCAGTATACAGTAGAAGTATTAGATAAGATAGGTTGTTTATACGTACCAAAAAGAATCTTGAATGTTGATGAAAGAGGGCTTGATTACCTGATATATGTGGAATTGCTTGTGAAAGATAGTCAGAAAATTGGATTTGTACATCAATCAATTCTAGACTATTTTATTTCGAATAAGATGACAGAACAGTTTTTGGTTGGAGATAAAATTGAAAAGATAATAGGAGAAATGAATAAACAAACGCCGGGAAAGCGTTATCAAGTTCAAATGTTTTTGCAAAATTTACTCGAGTATGACAGTGGTGCTTTTTTAGCTGCTGGAATCCAAATGGTCGAATCTTTACAGGTAAGGTTTTATGTAAAATATGTGTTTTATGAAATCCTGAGACAAGTGTTTGAACCAGATGAGAAGATTATAGAATACATAAAACAAGAATGCATAGATGAAAGGAGGGGCGATTATTTTGTAAATAATGTTGTATGCGGGAGACATATATACATTACTATATTGAGAAATGCTGGAATCTTAGATCGGTGGTTTTCTGATGAGAAAAAGAAAAACACTGTCTTTGTGTTACTTAAAAGTATTAGTCAAGAGTTGAATAGTGAAGATATTGCATTTATTAAAAAGTATTCATTTTTAAATGAAGAAGATGATAAACAATTTAGAGGGTGCTTTGGGCATGATATTATAAATGAAAGTGATGAGCTGTTTGAACTACGAATGCTATTTTATAATAAATATCCAGAATGGTCTCAGGAACTGTATATAGATGTTAGAGCAATGATGAAACATTGTGAATCAAGAATGATTAGACTGATATCATTTTGGTTAAAAAATAAAATTAAATCAAAAGGAAAAAGCGTGTATCGATATGAGGAAGAAATTATTGCGGAAACAGATCCTTATTTGTTGCAAGAAGGTAAGTATATTTTGGATGAATTAATACAATATATTCCATTGCAAAGTGAAGATAAATTATATTATAGTGATTGGTCAGCCAAATTTTTGCATCATAGAGGGTTGGAAAGAGCAACAGTTGAGTTGTTGAAAAAATCTAATGTTGCAATAATTGAGACAGATGCGGAATATTTTTGGAAATATTATAGTCCTTATATGGGGAAGAATTATGCTATTTTTAATGAGCTAATATTATATGGTCTGCGTTTTTTGCCAGAATCATATAGTGACAAAGTTGTTGATTATCTAACAGGAGATTTTGATAAAAAGGTATTCGATTATACAAGTGGTTTAGAGGATCAACTAGAATTGGTAAAGAGAGCACTTAAGGTTCATACAGCATATTGTACAAAAACGTGTCTTAATGCATTTCTTGAGGCAGTAGAAAAATATGTTTCACCAAAAAGTTGTGAATGGTATAAGTGGAGAATGGATAATAATAAACGAAAGGAGTATCCACACGCATATTGGAGTTTTTGGGGAGATTTTCAGTATCATATATTGAAGTGTATTCCGTACGAGCGTCTTTCCTCTAAATATAAAGAGTTATTAAATGTGCTTGATAGAAAATTTCAAGGAAAAGCAGATAGGTATATTAATAGGGAAGGACATTCTGGTTGGGTAAAATCACCTGTTACTGGTAAGAAAATAGGAAAAAAACAATGGCTACAAATTATTACTAATTGGAAAATATCTGATAGAAATCATTCTCAATGGAAAGAAGTAGATGGTGGATTTATAGAAAGTTCTTTAATTATGTATGCGGGAGATTTTCAAAATGCTGTAGAAAACGAACCTATAGGTATGATAAAAATGGTTATCGAAAATAAAGAAGATGTTGTACCTGCTTATATTGACGCAATGTATTCAGGAGCTGAGTTTTCAGGGGCGTTTGAGCAAATAGAACAGAAACTTTGGGAGAAAATGTTTGGTGAATTTCCGTGTGACATGAAAAGTCAGAGAGCACAATATTTTTGTGGAATAATTGAAAAAGCAAAGATTTATTCGTGGTCTGATGAAGTGATAGAAAAACTGAAGGAAATTGCTATCAATTATGAAGAACGAGAAGAGGAAAAAACAAAAGATAATAAAGAATTGAACTGTGAGGAGTTGATAAGCAAATCTTTAAATTGTATGAAAGGTCACGCAATAAGAGCAATGGGACATCTCCTATGGGATAATATGGGATTGTTTGCAGAGTTTAAAGATGTTGTAGACAAGCTCATATTAGATGATAACGAGGCCATTCGAATGGCTTGTTTTGATATGTTACGACCTATATATAACATTGATAGGGAATGGGCTGAAACAAGAATACTTAGTGTATATGAGTCGGATATTCGAATGGCAGGATTTCATGATTCAAAAGATATGTTTTTTAGATTGTATTCAAAATATAAAGAACGTATTTTAGCAATAATTCAGAAATGTTTCGAAACAGATGACAAACGGCTTGTTCAAATAGGTGGCTACACAATCTGTGAGTTTTATATTAGGTATAACGAATTTGGAACTGTGATACATAATATGGAGCAATTAAGTGAAGAACAAATAAATGTGATTTTAAATATGGCTGTCGTATATCTTAAATATGATGAATATCGAGAAATAAGTAAAAATATTATTTTGAGATACAGGAATTTAGATATTGATGTTGAATTTCCACTAGGTAGTATGTTTTATGATAATCTTGTGGATGTAGAACGTGATTTGGAATTTCTGAAAGCTATTATGAAGTCAAAAGTAAGTAGGAGAATGGTCTATACATTTGTTCACTATTTGGAAGAAAATGCATATACAGTAATAGATTATGCTGAAGTTATAATTGCACTGTGTGAAAGTATATTAAGTGAGTCTAAAGAGGAATTAGAAAGGCAATGGGGAACCGAAAGAGGTATTTCAAAACTCATAATTGCTTTATATGATGAGACGGCAAATTCTGACAAAGAAATCGAACAGAAAATAGCAGAAAAGTGTTTGGAACTATGGGATGTGATGTTTGAAAAGCAAATTGGACAAGTGAGAGATTTGAGTAGAAGATTGATGAATAGATAAAGGTTACTTTTTTCAGTTGTCCATCTTTCAACGTTAATACAGTTTTTAACACTTTGGCAGGAAAAATAGGTCACAATATGCCAGTATATACAAAAGAATGAAATGTAATTTGAAATTATAATAAAAATTTTATTCATCTATCACGGTAAAATTACTTGATATTCCTACAAAGCCTATAAAAAAGCTATTTTTTGGTTGAAAAAGTGCTCTACTACACGTTTTTTAAAGAAAAATCTTGGTATGATTACTTTAAATGGATAATTTGCATTATGGCATATATACCATACAATGTTTGCAAAGGAGATTGCATGACAGAATCTAAACTGATAGCATATGAAAAGGAAAATGGTGAAGTTCCAGTAGAAGAATTTCTAGATTCTGTTAGTCCTAAGATGCGAGCTAAAGTATTTGGAGTATTGGGGATTCTTTAAGAAAATGGGAATATGCTTAGAGAACCATATAGTAAGCATTTGGATGACGGAATATTTGAATTACGTTGTAAGTTTGGCAGTGGCATTACCAGAGTCTTATATTTTTTTTCTATTATGAGGGAAAGATAATACTGACGAACGGATTTGTTAAAAAGACACAGAAGACTCCTAAAGAGGAGATTCTGATTGCAAAGAATAGAAGAACGGATTTCATAGAAAGGGTGATGAAGGATGAGAACATTTGATGATATGCTTTCTAAGCAGTTAAAAGATGATGAATTCAGAAAAGAATATGAAGCTATTCAGCCTGAGATGGATGTTATAAGAACTATCGTGGATGTGCGTACTTCTCAGAATATGACACAGAAAGAACTTGCAGAACGTACTGGTATTAATCAAGCAGATATCAGCAAACTTGAGAATGGAACACGGAATCCTTCTGTTAATTTACTTAAAAGATTAGCGGATGGTATGGGGATGGCTCTTAAGATTGAGTTTGTACCAAAACAGAAAGTATGCTCATATGACTTCACTGGAATGTTGTCTGGTGAGGTTATACTAAGATTGAGGTTACAATAGAGCCTGATGAAGCGAGTAATTACACACCATAGGAAAAGCCTACTTATTCAAAGATTAAGGAATATGTGAAGGACAAGCGTGGTGTGAATGTGCATACTTCATTATATTGTACAAGTAAAGCGGAGGTGTGGTCTGGATATGGGTGAGAACTACAATAAGTCGAAGAAAGAGAATTCAGAAGTGAAACAGTGTCCGCAGGAGAAGATGGAGTATATTAAGGATGCGTTGAGGCATTTTAATATGATATAAACGTAAAATACGATAGGAGAAATACTATGATTGCAGCCGTTATGTTGAGACATTATAAAAACTACGAAAACGTTAATTTTTTGCCAATAAGTGATAATGTTGATTGTAAGTATACAGTATATGTAGGAAATAATGGTGTTGGAAAAAGTGGAATCTTAGAATCTTTGGATGTAGTATTAAACAATCGTGAATGGAATATTACGTCTGGAGCAAAAAAGAGTGAAGCATATATATGTCCTATTTTTCTAATAAGGAAAGATAGTGTTAGTAATCATTTAAATGAATATGCGTTTATTAGTAATTATTATTGGAATGTTGATAATAGCACTAATCCAAGTGTAAGAAATGCAGCAGCAGTAATGACTTTTTGGGATTATAGAAATAGAATTAAAGAAAAATATGAAGCAGATTATTATTTGATATTAATAGGCATACAGATTAATGATAGGCATTCATATTTTTCAAGTGCTTTTGATTCAGATTTCATTAATAAATTTTCGAGCAATTTTAATATGGAAAGGGAAGAAGCAAGAAATGTTTTAGATGAAATAAGGGATGAAATTTATTCAAGGTATAATTATCTTTATATTCCTGTAGAACAGTCACTTAATGAACTGCTGAAATTAGAAAATAATGAAATGCAAATGTTATTGAATAAAAATTTGCTTAACGAAATAGAACAGATATTAACTAAGAAGCAGGACGGAGTCGGAAATAAATCAATAGTAAAACAAATTAATGAATATTTGGATAAATTTATTGAACAGGTCAATGAAGCAATATCTGCGGTGGATGAATCTTATAGTTTTTCTACAGAAGAAAACTATAAGAAGAGTTTGACTGCAAAAGATATTAGGGAAAAAATTCTTGAAGCGTATTTCCCATTGAGGGTACTAAAACGTAATGGTAGAAAAATCAGTCAACTTAGTTCTGGTGAACAGAGGAAAGCTTTAATTGATGTTGCGTATTCTGTATTGGTAGCAAATGGGAAGAATGACACTGAAAGAGAAGTTATTTTGGCAATTGATGAACCAGAAACATCCATGCACATATCAAATTGTTTTAATCAATTTATGATGTTAGAAAGTTTGGCAAAAATATATGGAAAGCAAGTTATCTTAACAACACATTGGTATGGTTTTTTACCTATTACACAATTTGGCAATATGCATCATATATCTCGAAGAGAAGATAATAAGGTTAAAATTGATACATTTGATTTTTATAATTACTTAGAAGATAGAAGAAACTACCCTGACGTGATTGAATTAAAAAGTATGTTTGATTTGGCAACTAGTATTTTAACATATATGCGTAATAATCCAGAGACAAATTGGATAGTATGTGAGGGCAGTGATGATAAAACTTATCTTGACTGCATGTTTGAAGATGAAGATAATTTAAAAATATTGCCAGTAGGTGGGTGTGGTAATGTGGTAAAGTTATTTCAGCTATTATATAGTCCTATGACGGAAAAAGAAGAGGCACAATCGATAAGTAGTAAAATTCTGTTTTTAATTGATACAGATGTGCAATTTAAACAAGTAAATAAACCATTAGAGTTGAGCGGTGGTAAAAAAAATAATATTTTCATTAGAAGATTACAACTGGATAATGGAGAAATACGGTTAATAGACCCAACAATATTAAATAATACATATGCTCAAACGGAAATAGAAGATTGTCTAATCCCTAAAATATATTATGATAGTCTTGTGGATGTTATAAATGTTGTTGGAACAGAAAAGGAGAAAGAAATTATGACCAAGTATGCTTTTGTTACCGATGCAAAGCAATCGCGTTTAAAAGGTGATAACAGTTGTATAGTAGTTACAGATATTTCTTATGTCCAGAAGAAGCAGATAATAGTTGATTTCGCGGAAAATAGCGATAATAAATATTTAATTGCAAGGAAGTATGCAGAAAAATATAAACAATCCCTTGATAGAGAACCGCATAAATTACAAATAGCGATATCAAGATGTTTTGATATATAAAATGTGAAATCAAAACTTGTAAGTATTGACTTCACCTTACTTATGATGAAAATTAAGGAGAGTGGTGTCATTTCTTATATTAATAAGTAGTAGAGAAGAAGGTTGAAATACACCTTCTTTTTTATACCAATTTTTAAGGAGGAGGTGCCAAAAAGCATACATAAATACTGGGATGTTCCATAAAGAAATGTTCATACATTCGGGACTGTTTAGTAGTTTCAAAAAGTACACATTTTAAGACCAAGGAAGGAGCAAATAATTATGAAGAGATCTAAGGCTGCTTTACATATAGAAAATGAAGGCTGATGGTCGATAAAGAAGTATGCAAAACTGCATCCAGATGAACCATTTGCCATATATCACACCCCATGTGCTGCGTCATACATTTTGTACAGATATGCATTATCTTGGATTAGACCCAAAGAGCTTACAGTATTTCATGGGACATTCAGAAGCAAGAACAACAATGAATATGGTATATATGTCATACAATAATAGTAAGCTATAAGAAAGTATATACAGGAACAAGAAAAATATGACATTATGCACGATAAGTTAAGTGTAAAGGAATATGAAGATCCATTCAAAGAGTAGTGAGAAAAAATAGCCCCTTCAAGGGGGCTAATGTAACGAGTCAAGTGCAATAGTGACTTGAACGAAGAGAAAGTCTAGAGCGCCTTGAGACGCTGCCGGGTACCAAGGGCTTTTAGCCGGCGTCCCGAGCCACCCCCTTTAGGGGTGGCGGCGACTTGAAATAGGACGAAATAAGTGATAGTAAGTAAAAATGGCTATCAAGTAGTATTTAAAAGCATTCGGGAGAGAAAGGGCAGAAGTACAAGTGGTAAATTTACCTCCATTTGTACTCTTTTTACCTACCAAGACAGGAAAAAATATGCTAAGCTATACCAAGATAAGGTTTTATGAGAAAGAGGTTATACCAATATATGCAAAGAAAAATAAAAGTTCTCTTCATTTGTTTAGGCAACATCTGCCGTTCCCCCATGGCAGAATTCATCCTAAAGGACCTCGTCGCCAGACGAGGGCTCACCGACCGCTTCGAGATAGCCTCGGCTGCCACCAGCACGGAAGAAATCTGGAATGGCATTGGGAATCCGATTTACCCGCCGGCGCAGGCGGAGCTTAAGAAGCATGGAATCGGGAATACGCCGGAGACCGATTTTCGGGACAAGCGGGCGAGACAGTTGACAAAATCCGATTATGAGATTTATGATTACCTCATAGGGATGGACGAAAGCAATATCCGTGGAATCGAGCGGATAACCGGGCATCGTGGTGGTAAAATATCCATGCTGCTTTCCTTTGCCGGAGAGCAGGCAGCAATATCTGACCCATGGTACAGCGGCAGGTTCGATAAAACCTATGCGGATGTAACACGCGGATGCGAAGCATTCTTAGAATATCTCATAGAGCAGGGAGAAGTGTAGATGATAGAAATCTTATTTGGCGAGAGCGAAGGCGGAGCCATGAAGCTTGCGAAGAACTATCAGCAGCCGGATTATGAGGATGGACCAACCGCATGGCTTGGGGAAAAGCCGGACAAAGCCACCTTTGAAGACATGTTTGCAGGAGAAGCAGTTGGCGGAACTTCTGCGGAGGTCATTATACTGCCATTTATGTTGGACATTGGCAGCCTGAGGGAACCGCTGGATGGTACATATCGGAAGAAGATAATCTTAGAGCAGTATGGTGTCTATTGGAATGAGGATGAAAAAGAGGAGCGGGAAGAATTAGAGCAGGCAGTGGAAACCTATGTAAAAGAGCTGCAGCGGATGGAGCAGTTTGCAAAGCAGGGAGAATCTTTTCGTATCTGGTACAGTAACAAGCCTTATTCCCTGTGCGGACTCTGCCATGCAGTCAGTGTGCTGCGGAAATATGAATGCGCCATATCCGTGGTGCGGCTGCCGGATTATGTAAGAGAAGAAGAGAATACGACAGTACGCTATTCCTCCTGGGGAGAAGTAGATGCCGGACAGTTTTATCGTTTTCTTCCATTGGAAAAAGAACTTTCAGAGCATGAGCAGAAAGTATTTGCATCCAGATGGGACGAACTTAAGGAAGAGGATGCACCCCTTCGGGTTCTGATAAATGGCTGTCTGGTGGGCGTAAAAGAGGATTTTTATGATTTCCTGATTCGAAGAGAACTGCCGGAGGGCGAAATCATACAGGCAAGACTCATTGGAAATCTGTTGTTAAAATATCCCCTTGGAATCAGTGACAGTTGGTATATGAACCGCATCAATCATATGATCGAGACCGGAGAAATAAAAGTAGTAAAAGAGGCGGATGAAATTTTCCGCCGGAGCATCAGAAAGGAGCAGTAAGAAATGAACGATATCATAAAAGCAATGGAGACAAGAAGAAGTATCAGAGGTTATAAGGAAGATATGGTGCCGGAAGAGCTGATTGCAGAAGTAGTGGAAGCCGGAACCTATGCGGCTACCGGAATGGGCAGGCAGTCACCGATTATACTTGCAGTTACCAATAAAGAAGTAAGGGACAGACTTTCCAAGGTAAATGCTGAGATTATGGGAACAACCGGCGATCCGTTTTATGGAGCACCGGTGGTACTGGTGGTGTTAGCAGATAAGAGCCGTCCTACCTATCTTTATGATGGAAGCCTCGTTATGGGCAATCTGATGCTGGCAGCACATTCCTTAGGCCTTGGAAGCTGCTGGATTCACCGTGCAAAAGAAACTTTTGAGCGGGAAGAGGGAAAAGCAATTTTAAAGGAACTTGGCATTGAAGGAGATTACGAAGGCATTGGAAACTGTGTCATCGGCTATGCAAAAGAACCGGCAAAAGACGCCGCTCCGAGAAAAACAGATTATGTTCATTATATAAAATAAAATTGGATAATATAAAGAACATAGTGAAAAAATAGCATCAGATTTGTAAAAAATACTTGCAAAACAAAAAAAGCAGTGCTATCATAGTCAACAACTAGGAGATATAGTTGCAAAAGCTGGGAAAGAGACTCTTACTTTTAGAGGCCGACAGGAATACAGCGTCACCGACTGAGAGCGCTGTTTGGAAGAGAAAGCAAAGGGAACACTCTGGAGCCGACTGGCTGAATTACAGTAGGTCAGTACGTAGTGCACGTTACGCACGAAGAGAGGGAAGATGAAGCATTCATTTTCCAATGCGGGTGGTACCGCGGATAAGAAGATTATTCGCCCCGGAATACGAGTCAGTATTCCGGGGTTATTTTTATACTCCGGGCTGACAATCATATCAGAAAAGGAGTAGATAAGATGAGCAACATTTACAGAGACGTAACCTTAAATCAGGTAAGCGAAAACGACATTGGAAAGACACTTCGGGTAGCAGGCTGGGTAGAGAATATCCGTGACCATGGCGGCGTATCCTTTATTGATTTAAGAGATATGTATGCAGTAATGCAGATTGTAATCCGGGATGGAAAACTGTTAGAGGGAATCCGCAAGGAGCAGGCAGTTTCCATAGAAGGTCTGATTGAAAAAAGAGATGAAGAGACCTACAATCCAAAGATTCCGACCGGAACCATTGAATTAGAGGCAAAGAGCGTAGATATTTTAGGAGAGGTTTATACACAGCTTCCATTTGAAGTAATGACCAGTAAGGAAGTCCGCGAGGATGTCCGGTTGAAATACCGTTATCTGGATTTAAGAAACCAGAAAGTAAAAGACAATATTATTTTCCGTTCCAAGGTAATTTCATTCTTAAGAGAGAAAATGACAGAAATGGGATTCTTAGAGATTCAGACTCCGATTCTTTGTGCATCTTCTCCGGAGGGCGCAAGAGATTACATCGTGCCATCCAGAAAATACAAAGGAAAATTTTATGCATTGCCACAGGCACCACAGCAGTACAAACAGCTTCTGATGGTATCCGGATTTGATAAATATTTTCAGGTTGCACCATGTTTCCGTGATGAGGATGCAAGAGCAGACCGTTCACCGGGAGAGTTCTATCAGCTTGACTTTGAAATGAGCTTTGCAACCCAGGAAGATGTATTTAAGATTGGTGAAGAAGTACTTTCTGCAACCTTTGAGAAATTCGCACCGGAAGGCAGCAAAGTAACGAAAGCACCATATCCAATCATCAGTTATAAGCAGGCAATGTTAGAGTTCGGAAGTGACAAACCGGACCTTCGGAACCCACTTCGTATCATCGATGTGACAGAGTTCTTCCAGAGATGTACCTTTAAGCCATTTATCGGAAAGACCGTAAGAGCCATCCGCGTACATGCAGAGATGTCCAAAGGTTTCCATGAGAAACTTTTGAAATTTGCAACCGGAATCGGAATGGGTGGATTAGGATATCTGGAAGTATTAGAAGATGGAAGCTACAAGGGACCGATTGACAAATTTATCCCGGATGACATGAAAGAAGAATTCAGAAATCTGGCAGGTCTTGAAGTAGGAGATACCATTTTCTTCATGGCAGATAAAGAAGAGCGTGCCGCATATTATGCAGGCATGATTCGAAATGAATTAGGCGAGAAGCTGGATTTAATTGAGAAAGATGCATACCGTTTCTGTTATGTCAATGATTTCCCAATGTTCGAGCGTGACCCGGAGACCAAGAAAATCGGATTTACCCATAACCCATTCTCCATGCCACAGGGCGGCTTAGAGGCACTCAATACCATGAATCCGCTGGACATCTTAGCATACCAGTACGATATCGTCTGCAACGGTGTGGAACTTTCCTCCGGTGCAGTCCGTAACCATGATATGCAGATTATGGAGAAAGCCTTTGAAATCGCAGGTTATGATAAAGAAGTGCTGAAAAATAAATTCGGCGCATTATACAATGCATTTCAGTTTGGAGCACCGCCACACGCAGGAATGGCTCCTGGCATTGACCGTATGATTATGTTACTGCGTAACGAGGATAATATCCGTGAAGTCATTGCTTATCCGATGAACGGAAATGCACAGGATTTGATGTGCGGAGCACCAAACGAAGTAACCGAGCAGCAGTTAAGAGAAGTTCATATCAAAGTACGTGATTAAGGAGGAAAAACAATGGCAAATGTGATTTCAGATGAAACCATGGAATACGTTGGAATCCTTGCAAAGCTTGAGCTTTCCGAAGAGGAAAAAGCAGCAGCAAAAAAAGACATGGAAAGCATGTTAGATTATATTGATAAATTAAACGAACTGGATACATCCGGTGTAGAACCGATGTCCCATGTATTTCCGGTGCATAATGTATTCCGGGAAGATGTAGTAACCAATGGTGACGGCGGCGAGGATACCCTTGCCAACGCGCCGGAGCGCAGAGATCGGGCATTTGTTGTACCAAAGACCGTAGATCAGTAAAGGAGGCGGCAGAAGATGAATTTATTATCACTGACAGCAGTAGATCTTGGAAAAAAAATCAAAGCCCATGAAGTATCAGTAGAAGAAGCTACAAGAGCCGCCTTAGATGCCATTGCAGCAAAAGAGGATGCGGTACACAGTTTTGTTACCGTAGATGAAGAAGGTGCAATGAAGCGTGCGGCAGAAGTGCAGAAGCTCATTGATGACGGCACATTGACAGGACCGCTGGCAGGAGTTCCGGTTGCAATCAAAGATAATATGTGCACAAAAGGAATGCTGACCACCTGCAGTTCTAAAATTTTATATAACTTTATTCCGACTTATACCGCAGAAGCAGTATTAAATCTGGAAAAAGCCGGAGCAGTAATTCTTGGAAAGACCAACATGGATGAGTTTGCCATGGGAAGTACCACAGAGACCTCTGCTTTTGGAGAGACCAAAAATCCATGGAATACCGAACATGTACCGGGCGGTTCATCCGGCGGAAGCTGTGCTGCAGTAGCAGCAGAAGAGTGCTTCTATGCATTGGGTTCTGATACAGGTGGCTCCATCCGTCAGCCGAGTGCATTTTGTGGTGTCACAGGAATTAAGCCAACCTATGGAACCGTATCCCGATATGGGCTGATTGCCTATGGTTCTTCTTTGGATCAGATAGGACCGGTTGCCAAAGATGTGACAGACTGCGCAACCATTTTAGAGACAATTACTTCCTATGATAAAAAGGATTCTACTTCCATTCAGAGAGAAGAGACCGATTTTACCAGTGCATTAGTCGATGATGTGAAAGGAATGAAAATCGGTATTCCAAGAGATTATTTTGGAGAAGGACTGGATGCAGAAGTAAAGGATGCTATTTTAGCAGCCGCTAAGAAATTAGAAGAAAAAGGTGCTATCGTAGAAGAGTTCGATTTGAGCCTGGTAGAATATGCAATCCCTGCTTACTATGTAATTGCAGATGCAGAAGCAAGCTCCAACCTTGCCCGTTTTGATGGCGTAAAATATGGCTATCGTACGAAAGACTACGAAGGACTTCACAACATGTATAAGAAATCCCGTTCCGAAGGCTTCGGAGCAGAAGTAAAACGTCGTATCATGTTAGGCTCCTTTGTTTTAAGTTCCGGTTATTATGATGCATATTATCTGAAAGCACTGCGTACGAAAGCATTGATTAAGCAGGCATTTGATAAAGCATTTGCAAAATATGATGTTATCTTAGGACCGGCAGCACCGACCACCGCTCCGAAGTTGGGAGAGTCCTTAAGCGACCCGCTGAAAATGTATTTAGGCGATATCTATACCGTATCGGTGAACTTGGCAGGACTTCCGGGAATCAGCCTGCCATGCGGCATCGACAGCAAGGGACTTCCGATTGGCATGCAGTTGATTGGAGACTGCTTCAAGGAGAAGAATATCATCCGTGCCGCTTATGCCTTTGAACAGACAAGACCATATCAGCACAGCCCGTTAGCAGCAGAATAGGAGGAAAGAAGATTATGAGTAAACAGTATGAAACCGTCATCGGACTGGAAGTCCATGTGGAACTGGCAACTAAGACCAAAATCTTCTGTGGCTGTTCTACTGCATTCGGAAGTGCGCCAAATACACACACCTGTCCGGTCTGTACCGGTATGCCGGGCTCTCTTCCGGTTTTAAATAAACAGGTGGTAGAATATGCCATGGCAGTAGGTGTTGCCATGAATTGTGAAATCAACCAGTATTGTAAATTTGACCGGAAGAACTATTTCTACCCGGACAATCCTCAGAACTATCAGATTTCCCAGCTTTATCTTCCAATCTGCCACGATGGCGGCATTGAGATTGAGACTTCCGAAGGAAAGAAAACCATTGGAATCCATGAGATTCATATGGAAGAGGATGCGGGAAAATTAGTCCATGATGACTGGGAAGATGTTTCCCTGGTGGACTATAACCGGTCCGGTGTGCCACTGATTGAGATTGTATCTGAGCCGGATATGCGTTCTGCAGAGGAAGTCATTGCTTATCTTGATAAATTAAGAATGATTGTGCAGTATCTTGGTGCATCCGACTGTAAGATGCAGGAAGGCTCCATGCGTGCAGATGTCAACTTATCTGTCCGTGAAGTAGGAGCAAAAGAATTTGGTACCCGTACCGAGATGAAAAATATCGGTTCCTTTAAAGCAATTGCAAGAGCCATTGAAGCAGAGACAGCAAGACAGATTGATTTGATTGAGTCTGGCGAAAAGGTGGTTCAGGAGACCAGACGCTGGAATGATGACCAGGGATATTCCTATGCCATGCGTTCCAAAGAGGATGCACAGGATTACCGTTATTTCCCGGAACCGGATTTGGTTCCAATCGTTATCAGTGATGAATGGTTACAGCGCATAAAAGACAGTCAGCCGGAGCTTCGGGAAGCAAAACGTCAGCGTTATCAGGATGAATTCGGCCTGCCGGAATATGATGCCAACATTTTAACATCTGCAAAGAAAATGGCAGATGTTTTTGAGGCAACAACTGCAATCTGCAATAAGCCAAAGAAAGTATCCAACTGGCTGATGGGTGAGACCATGCGAATCTTAAAGGAGCAGAATAAAGACCCGGAGGATATCGCATTTTCACCGGAAAATCTGGCAAAATTAATCGAGCTTACTGATGCCGGAACCATCAATGGCAATGTGGCAAAAGAAGTATTTGAGCAGATTTTTGCAGAGGATATCGACCCGGATAAATATGTAGAAGAGCATGGATTAAAGACTGTAAATGACGAAGGTGCATTGCGTGATACTATTGCCAAAGTCATCGAAGAGAATCCACAGTCGGTAGAAGATTACCGCAATGGGAAAGAAAAGGCAATTGGCTTCTTAGTAGGTCAGACCATGAAAGCCATGAAGGGTAAAGCAAATCCTGGAATGGTAAATAAAATCTTAAAAGAACTGTTATAAGAGTTGTGATAAAGCTTTGAAAAGAGCATGACAGAATGTGTTTCGAAAGCACATTCAAATTTATAAAAAATCCTGCAGTATGGAAAGTATGTAAGAACAAACTTCCATATTGCAGGATTTTTTGTTTCCCGTTATGGAACCATATCTTTCTTTTGCTTATGTGCCGCCCGGATAAGATAGCATACGGTTCCCACTACGAATCCAAGACTAATCCACTGGGAAGTGGAGAGTGCTAAAAGATGGCCGCGGACGGCATCGTAACGCACATATTCTAACAGGAACCGGAGAATACCATAGACGATGAAATAAATGGCAATGGTATGGGGATAAGATTTCTTTAAATCCAGCACAGCAAGTACAATCGCAAGAATCAGAAGACAGATTGCTTCTACTAACTGAACCGGAAACAGTGTCGTATCCGATGGTGCCAGAGAGCCTTCCGGAAACTGTACAGCAAAAGGACCGTCATATGGAATGCCATAACAGCAGCCGGCAAGAAAACAGCCGATGCGTCCGAAACCGTGAATCCATGGAATCAGATAAATCAGGTGTGTAATATAAGGCTTGCTGTTGATATGATGGAATTTTCCAGCAAAAAGAAAGCAGAGAAGTCCGCCAATGAGTCCACCATAGAATACAAATCCACTTGACATGATATAATTAAAATACTTGGGTTCTAAAAAACGGGACCAGTCAATTTCCCGATAAGAAATGATAAGATACAAAAGCTTGGCGCCTATAAAGGCGCCAAGTAATGTGTATGCTTCTAATATAAGAAAATCATCAAAAATCAACTTATATTTCTTAAGGGGGTAAAGTGCAAATACATTTGCAAGGATTACCCCAAGGGTAATCATAAGTCCGTATGATGGGATATGAAATCCCAGAATGTTAAGATAAATCGACATAGTATCACCCTTTTAAAAAGTCGGTTCTATTATAACAAACCTGCAGATGCAACGCATGCAACACATGCGATGTAAAGCAGTAAGCCTAATACTAATCCGATGATAGAACATACAAGTCCGCCGGTAGCACATTTAGCCTGATTCTTATGTCCGATAGCACCTAAGATAGTTCCTATAAGACCTAAGATTGCTCCAATCCATCCGTAAACACCAATAGTGAATACATCAACAACGATTGCAATAATTCCTAATACTAATGATGCAACGCCCATTTTCAAGTCCTCCTTGGTTTATAAAAATTTAATAAATTACGTAGAAAGTTTATCATTAATATGGAATAATGTCAAATAACGGTTGCAAATTTCGAAAAATAGTAAAAAACATCAGGTTTTGTCATATATGAAGATTTTATAAAATTATGGCTGCGAAGGTTGAGATTAAAACCGGCTTGAATTATAATAAAAGCAATGTTTTAGAATCTTAAAACAGATTTGAGAGAATAGGAGAATCAGATATGGCAGAGAATAAAGACAAGAGAGAACTTGAAAATATAGATACTGTAGAGGACGCAACGAAAGAGAACACAGATGAGAAGAAGGATGAATACGAAGAAATCTGTTACATCTGCCGCAGACCGGAAAGCGTTGCCGGTCAGATGATAAAGATTCCGAATAATATCTGCATTTGCAAAGACTGTATGCAGAGAACCTTCGACAGCATGAATAACTCAGGATTTCCAATGGGTGATTTTATGCCAAATGGTCAGATGCCCAATATCAGTATGATTAATCTTTCTGATCTGCAGGGCTTTATGCCGCAGAGTCAGAAGATTAAGAAAAAGAAAACCAAAGAAGAGAAAGCAGAAGCTCCGAAATTAGATATTAAGAAGATTCCGGCACCACATAAGATTAAGGCAAGCCTGGATGAATATGTAGTTGGACAGGAATATGCCAAGAAGGTAATGTCTGTGGCAGTTTATAATCACTATAAACGTGTGGCAACCGATACGATGGATGATATTGAAATCGAGAAATCCAATATGTTAATGATTGGACCGACCGGAAGTGGTAAGACTTATCTGGTGAAGACACTGGCAAGACTTCTGGATGTGCCACTGGCAATTACAGATGCGACTTCCTTAACCGAGGCAGGTTATATCGGAGATGATATCGAAAGCGTTGTCAGCAAATTGCTTGCAGCCGCAGACAATGATGTAGAGCGGGCAGAGCATGGCATTATTTTCATTGATGAGATTGATAAAATTGCCAAGAAGAAGAACACCAACCAGCGTGATGTCAGCGGAGAATCCGTACAGCAGGGAATGTTAAAGCTTCTTGAAGGAGCAGAAGTGGAAGTGCCGGTGGGAGCCAGCAGCAAGAATGCCATGGTTCCGATGGTTACCGTTAACACTAAGAATATTCTTTTTATCTGTGGTGGAGCTTTCCCGGATATTGAAGAGATTATCAAAGAACGTCTCAATAAGCAGGCATCCATTGGTTTCCAGGCAGATTTGAAGGATAAATATGATAATGATGAGAATCTGTTACAGAAAGTAACGGTAGAAGATGTAAAGAAGTTTGGAATGATACCGGAGTTTATCGGAAGACTTCCGATTCTCTTTACCTTGGAATCGCTTACCGTTGATATGCTGGTTCGTATTTTAAAGGAGCCGAAAAATGCTATCATCAGGCAGTATCAGAAGCTTCTGGCATTAGACGAAGTGAATCTTGTATTTGAAGAGGATGCATTGCGGGCAATTGCAGAGAAAGCAAAAGAGAAGAAGGTCGGAGCCAGAGCACTTCGTTCCATTATTGAAGAATTTATGTTAGATATCATGTATGAGATTCCAAAGGACGAAAACATCGGCCAGGTAACGATTACAAGAGATTATATTGAGAAAAAGGGCGGTCCGCTTATCACTATGCGTGGAGTGGCAGCATTACCGGTAAACGAATAAAATAAAAGAAAATAAGTGCCGGAGCTTATATGGAAGATTGTAAAGACGCACCATACTCGGAAGAATATTACGACCTTCTGGTTTCCTATCTGAGACTTGAAAATGAATATCTTCCGGAAGACTGTATCCAGAATATTGATAAAGATTTTAATGTAGTCTATTTGCAGAGTGCAGGCTTGCCGAAGCTGGATATTGACCAGTATACCTATTCGGCAATTCCAAAATGTTTTACCACATTAGACGAAGAGGCATTGCAGGCAGGCGGAATCATAAAGGTACAGAGTCAGCCAAATCTTGCTTTGAGAGGGCAGGGTGTTCTGATTGGATTTGTGGATACCGGAATTGATTATCAGAATGAAGTATTCCGTAATTCCGATGGCAGCAGCCGTATATTAAGAATCTGGGATCAGAGCATTCAAAGCGGAGATACACCAGAGGGATTCCTCTATGGAACGGAATATACAAAAGAACAGATCGATATGGCATTGTTAACAGATGCACCTCTTCGGGTAGTACCTCACCGGGATGAAGAAGGACATGGTACCTTTATGGCAGGTCTTGCGGCAGGAAGCGAAAAACTTTCGGAGAAATTTGCCGGAGTAGCACCCTATGCACAGATTGCCATGGTAAAGCTGAAGCCGGCAAAGGAATATTTAAGGCGTTTTTATTATATTCCGGAAGGTGCAAAGGCTTATCAGGAAAATGATATTATGGCGGGGGTGGCATATCTGACCAGACTGGCGGAACGATATCGCCGCCCTCTGGTGATTTATCTTGGGCTTGGAAGCAATTCCGGGGATCACAGTGGAAACAGTGTGATTTCGTATTATCTTAATTATGTTTCCTTAAAGCGTAATACGGCAGTTGTGGTAGCAGCAGGGAATGAAGCTACTGCCAGACATCATTATTACGGAGAAGTTGCATTCGGGCAGCAGAGTGATGTGGTAGAAGTAAATGTTGAAGATCCAGTGGAGGGTTTCCATATTGAAATGTGGGCAAAGGCTCCGGAGCTTTATTCGGTGCAGATTATATCGCCAACGGGAGAGCGGACGGCAGGTGTCCGGGTGCAGCAGGATGGCAGAGAGGTATACCGTTTTGTATTTGAAAATACACAGGTTACCATTGATTACCGCATTGTTGGCACTGCCACAGGAGATCAGCTTATTTATATCCGGTTTGACCGGCCCACCAGAGGCATCTGGACGATTGAGGTAAATGGCAATTACAGTATAGAAGGAAGATATCACATGTGGCTTCCGATTACCGGACTGATTGCCGGTGATATTTCCTTTATCCGCTCTAATCCGGATACGACGATTACCATGCCGGGAAATGCAGCTGCACCGATGACAGCAGGTGGATACAATGCAGGAAATGGCAGTATTTATCTGAATTCCAGCAGAGGATACACTGCATCAGGACAGGTAAAGCCGGATTTTGCAGCACCGGGTGTCAATGTAATTGGACCGGCACCGGGCAACCGTTTTGAGGCAAGAAGTGGTACCAGCATTGCAGCGGCAATTACTGCAGGAGCTGCAGCACTGTATCTGGAATGGGCAGTAGAGCGTGGTTATAATACTGATATTACAAATGCAGAAATTAAAAATGATTTTATCCGCGGCGCGGTGCGGCTGGAAAGCAGAGTCTATCCGAACCGGGAATGGGGCTATGGAACATTAAATCTCTATCAGACCTTCGAACAATTGCGCCGGACATAAGAGGTTCTTGTTTGCATAGAATAACTGCTTCTGTGGGATTCTATATAGAAAGCACGAAGCAGGAGGGTAAAGATGAAACAGGAACATGCAATTGATTTACGAAAGGCAGCCATTATCGGATGTGGGTTTGTCGGCTCTGCCACTGCATTTACACTGATGCAGAGCAAGCTCTTTTCTGAACTGGTTTTAATTGATGTGGATAAAGCAAGAGCGGAAGGAGAGGCCATGGATATCAGCCATGGAATGCCATTTGCTGCACCGATGAAAATATATGCCGGCAGTTATGATGACATTGTGGATGCCGACATTATTATCATTACGGCGGGAGCGAACCAGAAACCGGGAGAAACAAGGCTTGAGCTGGTAAAGAAAAATGTAGCCATTTACAAAAATATTATCCCGGAAATTGCTAACAGAAGGTGTCGTGGCATATTACTCATCGTATCGAATCCGGTGGATATACTGACGCTGGCAGCATTGAAATTATCCGGTTTTCCGGAAAACCGGGTAATCGGTTCCGGAACTGTATTGGATACTGCCCGGTTAAAAAATATGCTGGGAAAACAGCTTGGCATTGACAATCGTGGTGTGCATGCATTTATTGTAGGAGAACACGGAGACAGCGAGGTGGCGGTATTCAGTTCTGCCAACGTATCCGGTATTCCGTTGGAACAGATTTATAAGCTGCGTGGCTATGAGGAATATGAAAGTCATACGAAGCGTATATATGAAGAAGTAAAGAATAGTGCTTATGAAATCATAGAGCGTAAGCAGGCAACCTATTATGGGATTGCAATGGCGATTAAGCGGATTTGTGAATGTATTGTCCGGGATGAACATTCGGTGCTTCCGGTGTCCAGTCTGATGCATGGGCAATATGGCATTTCCGATATCGTGCTGAGCATGCCGGCAGTGGTGGATGCCGGTGGCGTGGAGCAGATTCTTCCGGTGTCATTAGACGAAGAAGAGCGGGCAAGGCTTCATGCGTCAGCAAAAGCACTGCGGGATGTGATTGCTGACATAGAATTATAGAGCAGGCGGAATAGAAAGAAAAGGGTAGAAGGAATCAGGCAGGACAAAAGAAGGAGGAGTTTCCATGAAATATTTATTACTGGTGGTATCCATTTTTGGGCTGGATGAAGGAATCAAGCAGCGGATTGATAAGAAGGAGCCGTTGGGAAAAGAAAGAAGAGTTCCAAAGCTTCCGGTTGTAATTGAAAAATATTATAACAATGGAGCCGCATTGAATCTTTTAGCGAAGAAACCGAAAATTATGCTGGGGTTACACAGTGCATGCATGGCAGGACTGATGACCATATATGGATTTGTATTAAGAAAAGGAAATACAGGACTGAAAACCGGTATGAGTATGATGGTTGGCGGCGGATTAAGTAATCTCTGGGACAGAATTCATAAGAAGCATGTGGTGGATTATATCCGCTTTGATACACCGTGGAAACGCTTTTCAAGAATTGTATTTAATATTTCCGATTTCTTTATTTTTATCGGAGCAGCAGTTTCTATGTTGTTTGCATACAGGTAAGAAAACGGGATTGCAGCCAACGGTAATAATACCGAAGGAAGCAATCCCATTTTTCTTAATCAAATTCGTTCGTTATATCTTAATCAACATAAAAAATCATTATTAAAAATCAAATTCTATATCTGAGAAAGGTACATTGAAAAACCTTGATTATTGCAACTATTTAATTACTGTTACATTAGTTGCCTGAGGACCTTTAGCGCCTTCTGTTACGTCAAATTCTACTGCTGCGCCTTCTTCTAAGGATTTGTAACCATCCATGTTAAGTCCTGAGTAGTGTACGAATACATCATTACCTTCTGCATCAGAGATGAATCCGTAACCTTTCTGGTTATTAAACCATTTAACTGTACCGTTCATTATAGTACCTCCACAAAAATTATCTAGCCATACGGCTATGCTTAGAATAGCATAATTTATTTTAAAAGTAAAGAAAATTAGTTGATATCAGTATAGGGGATATCATGCCCGGCAAAAAATTTTCGTATCAGCAGATCCCATTCCTGGTCGAAGGTGTGGTCTAAGGTAAAACTGCGGTAAGATACACCATTGGTACAGGAAAGAATACCATCCTGAAATTTGATGTTTAAGAAAACTCCATTCAAATCCTGGGTAGTCAGACCACTTTTACTTACTTCCAGAGTATTTTTAAGATTCTTTGGAGAAAGCTGAAAGATAAAGCGGAAATAGGAGGGGGTATGTTTTCCCTTGATCAGGGCGAAGCAGTTTTCACGCAGCATGCCAAAAGGCAGGCAGCTTAAACCGGTTAGTTCCAGTTCATCCAGTTCTTCCGGACTGTAGAAATCCGGTACAAGATGTCCGTCGATTTCATAGGAACCTTTTCCACGGATGGTAGCTTCTGATAATAAGAAGTGGTCAAATAAATCCGTGCGAAGTAATTTATTCATAAAATCCTTTACTTGTAAAAGTTGTATTGCAATCATAGTATCCTCCTCATTTTTAAAGTGTAACACAAACCGGATAGAAAAAACAGAGAAAGTATTGTAGAATGTCTATGAAAAGAAGCAGATCGAAAGGAAATGATATGAGAAAACAAAGATTATTAACCGGTATTGCAGGAATACTTATGGCATTTCTGTTTACCGGCTGTAATACGTCATCCGTTGAAGAATGGGTAGATGAAGTAGTAGAAGATATCAATGGACAGATACCGGATAATACCTTGCTTCCGGTAGAGTCGGTTTCAGAGGAAAAATATGTATATGGCCAGCTTACGGAAGAAGAACAGCTTGTTTATGATGAGATGCTGGATGCTATTTTAAATCATCGGGAAGAGGTGGCAGTTGCTACATTAGATAAAGACGTACTGGCAAAAATGTATGAAGCAATTATGGCAGACTATGGTGGACTCTTCTGGGTGGATGGCTATTCCTATACGGAATATTCCCGTGCGGGTGTATTGACCGGGCTTAAGTTTGCACCGAAGTATACAATGGATGAAGCTGCAAGACAGGAGACACAGGCGGCAATTGATGAAAAGGTCGACGTACTGCTTGGCGGCATTTCATCCGAGGACAGTGATTACCAGAAAGCGCGGTTTATATTTGATACGCTGGTGCGTACGGTAAATTATGACCTTAATGCAGAGAATAATCAGAATATCATCAGTGTATTTCTAGAGGGAAGAACGGTGTGCCAGGGCTATGCCTGTGCCACAAAATATCTGATGGATTTATTAGATATTCCATGTACGATAGTGACAGGAACTGCCAATGGAGAACCACATGCATGGAATCTCATCGAACTGGATGGAGCCTATTATTATATGGATACTACCTGGGGTAATCCAACTTCCAACAGTCCGGATGACTTCGGAGATGTAGCTGAAGTGGTAGATTATTGCTTTTTTACTGCAACTACAGAAGAGTTATTTCAGACCCACAGTCCCAATGTGAATTTTTCATTGCCGGAATGCAATTGCCTGGATGACAGTTATTTTGTGCAGGAAAATTGTTATTTTAAGGACTGGTATCCGGAAGATATCGGAGCATTATTTACAGAGCTTGACAGCCACCCTGTACAGATGAAGTTTGAGGATGAGGCAGTTTATGGGCAGGCACAGCAGTTTTTCATTGAAGAAGGGCATATCGGGGATTATTATACCGGGGATAGTTCCTTATTTTATATGAAAAATGAGACAATGCGGGTACTTACTTTCCTGAAAAAATAAAATATTTGTGAAATATTATAAAAATTTAAATATCCTCTTTTCAAAACGTAATATTTATGATAATATGACGTAGTAATGAAAACTACTTGTTATTACAAAGGAAAACATAATATATAATTTTAAACATTGCGTACATACTATAAGAGAGATGACCACGCAATCAGGAGGATAGAAAATGAGCTACAAAATCATAGTAGACAGCTGTGGAGAGTTATTTGATGATATGAAAGCAGATGGAAGATTCCAGTCTGTTCCGTTAGAGCTTGAGGTAGATGGATACCATGTGGTGGATGATGAATCCTTTGATCAACTGGAGTTTATTCGCAGGGTAAAGGAAAGCAGGCATAGCCCGAAGTCATCCTGCCCATCTCCACAGAGATATGTGGAAGCATATTTAGGAGAAGCAGAGCATGTATATGTAGTAACACTTTCCAGTAAATTAAGCGGTTCTTATAACAGTGCAGAGCTGGCAAAGAAGCTTTATTTAGAAGAACATAGGGCAAAACAGATTCATGTATTTGATTCCTGTTCCGCATCCATTGGAGAGACTCTGATTGCAGAAAAGATACAGGAATCAGAGGAAGCCGGAAAGAGCTTTGAAGAAGTGGTTGCTGAGACAGAAAAATATATTAAAGACCAGCAGACCTTCTTTGTATTAGAGACTTTAGAGACTCTGCGTAAAAACGGCAGACTCAGTAACCTGAAAGCCTGGGTTGCCGGGGCATTAAATATCAAGCCGGTAATGGGGGCCACGCCCGAGGGTACAATCTGTCAGCTGGGACAGGCAAGAGGAATGACAAAGGCATTGGACTATATGGTTAATGAAATTGTAAAGAGGACGAAAGAGTGTGAAAAGAAGATTTTATCCATCGCACATTGCAATTGTCCGGAACGTGCAAAACAGGTAAAAGAAAAATTGGAAAAGCTGGCAAAATTTAAAGATATCAGAATTGTAGATACTGCAGGAGTCAGCACCATGTATGCCAATAATGGCGGTGTTATTGTAGCAGTTTAAAAAATAGCAGATAAAAAGAAAACAGATAAAGGAAAACAGAATCGGTGCAAACCGGTTCTGTTTTCTTTTGCTGTCGGTAACAAAATGGAGCATCCGCATATAGTAATAACAGACGATTGCAAGGCAAGGAGGGATGAAATGCAAATCGCAATCATTGGAGCAGATGAAAGAACACCGGCATTGAAACGTTGTCTGATGGAATCAGGAATTGGAATCATAGAAATAACGGAGCAGAATATCCGGCGACTGATGCAGAGTCAGATTATTGTATTACCGTTGCGGGCATTGGAGGAGGATGGCAGAATCAGAGGAAGCAGGGTAAAAATAGGAATGGTATTATCCTATGCAGCGGAGAGAAGTGTTATTTATGGAGGTTGTTTCCCGGAGGTTCTGACACGAAGACCATCAGGGCGGCGGATACGGCTGGTTGATTATATGGAAGATGAAGTCTTTAGAAATGAGAATGCCGGACTGACAGCAGAAGGCTGCCTTGTAGAAGCAATGACAAAGAGCAGGTGCTGCGTGAAAGGAAGAAACTGTCTGGTGGCAGGTTTTGGTTATTGTGGAAGAGCCATGGCAAAGCTGCTTTTATCTTTGGAAGCGGAAGTAACTGTTTATGATATAAAGGAAGATTGTCAGCGGGTGGCAATGGAAATGGGGTGTAGCTTGTGGCAGGAGAATGCAGAGGAGCAGAACTTTGAGTGGATTTTTTATATGGCAGATAAACCATGTCCAATAGACACAGTCTTAAAATGGTGCGATGAGAAAACATATCTATGGGATATTACAACTGGTGGCGGACTTCCGGCAGAGGAGTTAGAAGAAAAAGGTATTCATGTGGAACATCTTACTGCCGTTCCTGGAAGAATACTGACAGAAAGTGCAGGAATCATTCTTGCCCGGATAATAGAAAGAGGAGCAGCAGATTATGGAAGAGTATAAGCTTACATTAGGACTTGGAATTACCGGCTCTTTCTGCACTTTTGGGAAGATACTCCGGACGACAGAAGCACTGGTGCAAAAAGGAATAAAAGTTATTCCGGTATACTCCAGACATGCAGGAACTTTGGATACCAGATTTATGACAGCGGAAGTATTTCAAAACAGAATGCAGGAGATTACAGGAGAAAGGGGAATTCAAAGTATCGTGCAGGCGGAAACCATCGGTCCGTCAGGACTTTTTGATGTGATGGCAATTGCACCATGTACCGGAAATACCATGGCAAAGCTGCAGCAGGGCATTGTAGATACCACAGTGCTTATGGCAGCTAAAGCGCATCTTAGAAATGAAAAGCCGTTGGTGCTGGCAATTTCTACCAATGATGCTTTGTCCATGAATCTTAGAAATATCGGACTGCTGATGAATATGAAGCATATCTATTTTGTGCCTTTCCGGCAGGATGATTATCAGAAGAAACCTCATTCTCTGGTGGCGGATTTTTGCCGGTTAGAGGAGACTATTGCTGCAGCCATGAAAGAAAAACAGCTGCAGCCGGTGGTGCTGTCTCCAATGCCGGTAGATTATAAATGAAGGTCAATCTTATATTCACTGAGCCAGTAATGAATCTGCAGGAGATAAGCAATCATCTGAGGACCTGCCATAAGCTGGCCATACCATGGTTTGCCATAGTCTCCTTCCTGATTTAAGAATTGCATAGTCTTTTCTTTATCAATCAGTGCAAGAAGGGGACTTTCCCCGGTGGTCAGCAGTGCACTCAGACGCTGACGCAGGAGCTGTTCATAGTAAGGATGGTAGGTCTTAGGATAAGGACTTTTCTTGCGGAAAGTAATGGTGTCCGGAAGATAGTCTTTCGCACACTGCCGCAAAAGATTTTTCACAAGACCATCTTTGGCTTTCATTTCCCATGGCACATTAAAGACATAAGAAACCAGGTTTTTATCTGCAAAAGGAACGCGGGCTTCCAGACCGGAGAACATACTGGTGCGGTCCATGCGGTTTAGCAGAGTCTGCATAAAGTAGCGGATGTTAAGATAGGAAATACGCCGGCGGCTGCATTCCGTATCATTGTCCGATGGCAGAATATCGACCTCTGCAATGGCATTTTCATAAGAACTTTGCACATAGGAATCTAAGGACAGTGCATCTGCAATTTCGTCTTTTAAGAAAGACTTGCGGAAAGACAAATCCGGTGTCCATGGAAACGTGTTGCAGGAAAGAAAATTCTTCCGGTGAAACCACGGATAGCCGCCGAAAACTTCATCGGCACATTCTCCGGTCAGGACTACCTTATGCTGCTTACTGACTTCCCGGCAGAAGAAGAGCAGGGATGAGTCAACGTCAGCCATACATGGAAGGTCATGGGCTTTCATGGAAGCAAAGAGTAAGTCAGCCTGGGAGCGGTTGTCACAGGTCAGATATTGATGCTCACTCTTAAGATAGTTTTTCATAATATCCACAAAGGGACGGTCTTCGGAGGGCTGAAAATCATTTGCCTTAAAGTAACGGGAATTATCTGTAAAGTCAAAGGAATAGGTAGAAAGAGTCTGCCCTTCTTTTCTTAATTCTTCCGCACAGACCGAAGAGACAAGACTGGAATCCAACCCGCCGGAAAGAAAGGTGCAGATAGGAACATCGGAAACCATCTGTCGGCGGATGGACTGTAACAGCAGCTCTTTTGTGTGGACAACGGTTTCTTCGTAGCTGTCTGTATGTGGATGGCTTTCTAATCGGAAGTAACAGTAATCTTTCAGTCCGGAAGCACTGAAAGTGAGGTAATGTCCCGGCAGACATTCTGCCATATGCTCATAAACTGCATTGCCGGGGTTCCTGGCAGGACCAAGACCAAAGATTTCGCAGAGTCCTGTTTTATTTACCGAAGGGATGCAGCCGGGATAACAGAAAATTCCCTTCGGCTCGGAAGAAAAGATAAGTGTGTCATGAAAAAGCCGGTAAAAGAGCGGCTTTACACCAAAGGCATCCCGGAAGAGGTAGAGAAGCTGATGAGCCTCATTATAAATGGCAAAAGCGAAAATACCATTCATTTTCCGGACAAAGGACGGTCCTTCAAAAAGAAATCCATTTAAAATGACTTCTGTATCGGAATGAGTACGAAAGGTCATGCCATGGGAAACCAGTTCCTCACGGAGTTCTTTCGTATTATAAAGTTCTCCATTATAGACGATGGTGAAGTCTGCGTCACAATAATGTCTGGTCATAGGCTGAAGTCCACCATGAGGATCAATAATGGCAAGCCGGGTGTGGGAAAACCCTGTATGAGAGGTTAAATAAATACCATGGGAGTCCGGCCCGCGGTGATAAAGTGCGTCACTCATATCAGATAGAATGTTACGATAATAAGGCTCCCTTTCTAAAAAATCAGTATGTAAATTACAAAAACCGGAAATACCGCACATAGCAATTCTCAATTCATTTTTTGTAGTAATCTATGCATTTTCCTAAATAAAAAGTACAAAAAAGAAGAGAGATTTATGAAAGAGAGGAAGCATTTTCTGGGTGCAAAGCACAGGTAAGGAGTTGCCGGCAGTAAGTTGTGCGGGTTATAATAAAAAAGATGAAACTATTTTTCCGGCTGGAACGTCTAATTTACAGAAAGCAAAGGTTGAAAGGCTTTCTTTGCATATGCAGGTTTTTGGAAAGAGAAGAGGAAACAGGAATGAAGAAAAGAGGAATCGCAAAAGCGGTGGAGCAGGAAATTCTTGCATCCTATGAGCAGCTTTACCGGCTGGCAATTACCTATGTAAAGAACGAACAGGACGCAATGGATGTAGTGCAGGAAAGTGCATATAAGGCAATGAAAAATGCCGGTCAGGTGAAGGAAGAAACCTATATTAAGACCTGGCTCTGGCGGATTGTTATAAATACGTCACTGGATATGTGCAAGAAACAGAAGCGTATCGTAAGTGGAGTATTTATCCCGGAAGAAGCAAAAGAAGATGTATACAAAGACTGGGATATGCTGGCAGCGTTGGAAGAATTAGAAGAACGGGAAAGAACTATTGTGATATTAAAATATTTTGAAGAATGGAAAATAGATGATATTGCAGATCTTCTGAAAGAAAATCCAAACACCGTAAAATCAATCCTGTATCGCAGCTTAAAGAAATTAAAGATAAAGATGTCCAGGGAGGAAATAGCATGAACCATGAGAAAATAGACAGGATGAAGCAGGAATATGAGCAGATAGAAGTCCCGGAAGCATTGAAAACGCAGGTGGAAGCCGGAATCAGAAAAGGAAAGAGGGAGACCCAGAAAGGCAGTATCCGCTTTTTAAAAGGAGCAGCAACGGTAGCGGCAGCTATGGTTGCACTGGTGATTTCGGTAAATGTAAGCCCGACAATAGCCCATGCCATGGAAGAGGTTCCATTACTTGGCACAATTGTAAAAGTAGTGAACTTTTCTACATATTCTGATGTACAGGATGATAAGAATATGGAAGCAAATGTAGACATTCCCCAGGTGGCAGTGACAAATCAGGATGGGGAAGTATTATCGGATGAGACGGACGAGCTGAATCAGGAAGTGAAAAAGTATGCCGGTGGTATTATTAAGTCTTATCAGTCTGATGTAGCTTCCATTGAAGATGGTGAGAATGGTAATGAGGCAGTGAATTCGTCTTATCAGGTAGTGACAGATAACGACCGGCTGTTTGCTTTAAGAATTGATACTTCCATTGTAATGGCAGGATCGAACCAGTATACGAAAATCTATAATGTAGATAAGAAAACCGGAAATACCATTACATTAAATGATTTATTTCAGAAGGATTCCGATTATCTGGACCGGATTTCAGAGGAAATAGAAAAGCAGATGAAGGAAAATATGGAAAAAGACAGTAACCTGCAATACTTCTTAGACAAGGATGTAGATGGCTACAGCTTTGATGGAATTAAGAATGATGTAAATTTCTATGTCAACAAAGAAGGAGAGTTGACCATTGTTTTTGATAAATATGAAGTAGCACCGGGTTATATGGGAATTGTAGAATTTACGATTCCGACCAGTGTGGTTTCTGATATTATAAAGGACGGATATCTGCAATAATATGACAAAGATGGTGCGTACTAGGCATTTATAGTAATCGAAAACTCCCCCGGATATTGGAAGAAATTTCAATATCCGGGGGAGTTCTTATGCTATATCATGAGATACTTTTATTTCTTGAAGTTAGCTCTCTTTCTTAAGGTCGGGTCAAGAATACGTTTACGGATACGTAAGGATTCTGGAGTAACCTCTAAGAGCTCGTCAACATCGATAAAGTCTAATGCCTGCTCTAAGGAAAGTATCTTTGGTGGAACAAGGGTCAGCGCTTCGTCTGCGGAAGAAGAACGTGTATTGGTTAAGTGTTTCTTCTTACATACGTTTAATTCAATGTCTTCCGGTTTAGAGGAAGAACCGATCACCATACCGGAGTAAACCTTTACACCGGCTCCGATGAAGAGAGTACCACGCTCCTGAGCGGAGAACAGACCGTAAGTTACGGATTCGCCGGATTCGAAAGCAATCAGGGAACCAAGTTTACGATAAGCAATATCTCCCTTGTATGGAGCATAGCCATTGAAAATGGTATTGATGATACCATTTCCTTTGGTGTCGGTTAAGAAGTCTCCACGGTAACCGATAAGACCACGGGATGGAATGTTAAATTCCATACGGGTATAGCCGCCGCTGATTGGACGCATATCAACCATCTCACCTTTACGCTGGCTTAATTTATCAATAACAGTACCGGTGAATTCATCCGGAACGTCAACATAAGCTAATTCCATAGGCTCTAATTTCTTGCCGTTTTCATCAGTGTGGTAAAGAACTTCAGCCTTGCTGACTGCAAATTCATAACCTTCACGACGCATATTTTCGATTAATACGGAAAGATGTAACTCACCACGTCCGGAAACCTTGAAGCAGTCTGCACTGTCGGTTTCTTCTACACGAAGGCTGACGTCGGTATTTAACTCGCGGAACAGTCTGTCTCTTAAGTGACGGGAAGTAATGAATTTACCTTCCTGTCCTGCAAGCGGGCTGTCGTTGACCATGAAATTCATGGAAAGAGTAGGCTCGGAAATCTTCTGGAAAGGAATGGCAACCGGGTTGTCTGTTGCACAGATGGTATCACCGATATGGATGTCTGCAATACCGGAAATAGCAACGATAGAACCGATTTTCGCTTCCTTTACTTCTACTTTATTCAGACCATCAAATTCGTATAATTTGCTGATTTTGACTTTTTTCTGTTTGTCAGGCTCGTGGTGGTTTACTACGATAGCATCCTGATTTACCTTTAAGACACCGTTGTCTACTTTACCAACACCGATTCGTCCAACGTATTCATTATAATCAATGGTACTGATAAGAACCTGGGTGTTTGCATCCGGGTCACCGGTAGGTGCCGGAATGTAGTCGATAATGGTTTCGAATAAAGGAGTCATATCCTTGCGCTCATCATTTAAATTTCTTATGGCGTATCCATCTCTTGCAGAAGCGAAGATGAATGGGCAGTCTAACTGTTCGTCAGAAGCGTCTAAATCCATGAAAAGCTCTAATACTTCATCAATAACTTCTTCCGGTCTTGCTTCTGGACGGTCAATTTTATTGATACATACAATAACCGGCAGATTCAGTTCCAGTGCTTTCATAAGAACGAATTTGGTCTGTGGCATAGCACCTTCAAATGCATCTACCACAAGAATAACACCGTTTACCATTTTCAGAACTCGCTCAACCTCGCCACCGAAGTCGGCATGGCCAGGAGTATCAATGATATTGATTTTTACATCTTTGTAGAATACAGCAGTATTCTTAGAAAGAATGGTAATACCACGTTCACGCTCAATATCATTGGAATCCATGACACGTTCCTGGACTTCCTGATTGGCACGGAATACACCACTCTGTTTCAACAGCTCATCGACCAGAGTAGTTTTACCGTGGTCAACGTGGGCGATGATAGCTATGTTTCTAATATCGTCTCTTGTTGTTTTCATATAAAATCCTTCCTTCTATCAGTGCATAAAATTCAGTTTCTTCTTATATATAATGCCTGTCTGTAAATGACCGGCGTTTTTATTCTATCACATATTGAAAAATACGCAAGTATTTCTTTCTTTACAGGAAATTGCTTTCCTGTAAAGAAAAAAACGCTCCGCGAGGATGCACACTGCGGCGTATAAGGTAGATGTCGCAAGCGACCGCCGCAGGCGCGAGAATGTGCCAAGGCACATTCTTTGTTCAAGGACACAGCGCATATGCATGGAAAAGTGGCTTTATGCATAATATATCCAAAATGTTATCGACAGATTTTGATGAGTTTCATCTCATTGGAATGGTACTGTAAAAACGTTCGAAAACACACTAAATAAAGGAGAAAGATTCATGGCAGATAAGATTTTAGAAAACAACCAGGTATCCATTGTAGGGGAGATTATTTCCGATTTCCAATACAGTCATGAAGTGTATGGGGAAGGCTTTTATATGGTAGAGGTAGCGGTCAGCAGATTAAGTAATTTTTCCGACTACATTCCATTGATGATTTCAGAGCGTCTGATTGACACTTCGCAGAGTTACATAGGACAGAAGGTATATGTGACCGGACAGTTCCGTTCCTATAACAGACATGAGGAACTTAAGAACCGGCTGGTTCTCTCCGTATTCGTCCGGGAGATTGAGTTTATTGAAGAAGAGACAGAGGAGATGAAGAGCAACCAGATTCTTCTTGATGGCTATATCTGTAAAGACCCGATTTACCGTAAGACTCCTCTTGGAAGAGAAATTGCAGACCTGTTGGTGGCGGTAAACCGTTCCTATGGAAAATCTGATTATATCCCATGCATCTGCTGGGGAAGAAATGCAAGATTTGCCGCAAGATTTGAGGTGGGTGTGCATGTGCAGATCTGGGGCAGAATCCAGAGCAGGGAGTATGTCAAACGCTTAAATGAGGATGAGGTAGAGAAGCGTACCGCCTATGAAGTATCCGTGAGCAAAATTGAATATATGGAATAAAATAGTAGAAATAAAGAATAATTGAGAAAACATGAAACATACAGACATTGCTTTTTATTGGAAATTGTGGTATCGTAAGTAAATCTGGGATAAAGAGTCCCTGTAAGAATTGGCATGGAGGTTTGTCATGGAAAAGGGTTCCGTACAGATTTATTATGGTGCAGGTCGTGGAAAGACCAATGCTGCACTGGGCAATGCGTTGCGGGCAGCCGGAGAGAATAAGAGTGTAATTATTATCCAGTTTTTAAAAGGAAAAACAGATGATCAGATTGCTTATATGAAGCAGTTAGAACCGGAAATCAAGGTATTCCGTTTTGAAAAATCAGAAGAGAATTATGATGAACTGCCGGAAGAAAGACAGGCAGAAGAGAAACTCAATATGAAAAACGGACTGAATTTTGCCAAGAAAGTGCTGGTTACCGGTGAATGCAATGTACTGATTCTGGATGAAGTTCTGGGCCTTATAGATGCCGGAGTAATTTCGTCGGAAGAATTAGAAGCTGTTTTAAAAGCAAAGATGGATGAAACAGAGGTTATTATGACCGGAAGGGTATTAGAAGAATCCATTCGCAGCTATGCAGATGAGATTTATAAGATTACTGCGGAAAAATAAGAAAGAAAATGTAAAATGTCTGCATAGGACGTTGACAGATAGTAGCAGCGGTGCTATATTGAGGTAAGAAATTTAATATATGAAGGTAGAGGTTGCGTGAGACAAGAGTACTTGGTCGGATATGGCAGACATAGAAGAAGACATAAGGAAAGGGGAACACGCCGAAAGGTTATTTTTCCTGCAAAGAATAATCTTGGGCATGGATTGAAGAAGTTCATGACTGTCATCTTGTAATAAGATGGGGCGCTATCGGTATGATCCATAATAATTTAAGTGGAATATCAACCGGCTCCCTGTGAGCCGGTTTTTTAACTTTACAGGAAATTGCTTTCCTGTAAAGTTAAAAACGCTCCGCGAGAATATGCCAAGGCACATTCTTTTTATGCGGGTAATAAAAGCAAAACAAACGATATCTTCATACAATAAATAAGATACTTATAAAGTGGAGGAAAAAGAACATGTCTATTTACAAAGGTTCCGGAGTTGCAATTGTAACCCCAATGAAAGCAAATGAAGAAGTTAACTATGACAAATTAGAGGAATTAATCGAAGAACAGATTTCTGAAGGTACAGACTGTATCGTAATTGCAGGAACAACAGGAGAGAGTTCTACCTTATCCATGGAAGAACATCACAAAGTAATCTGTGCAGCAGTAGAATTTGCAAAACACAGAGTTCCGGTAGTAGCAGGAACCGGTTCTAACTCAACGGAGACAGCAATCCAGTTGACCCAAGAAGCAGAAGAAGCAGGAGCAGACGGAGCACTTATCGTAACTCCATATTATAATAAGGCAACACAGAAAGGTTTAATCGGACATTATTCTAAGATTGCACAGGAAACAAGACTTCCGATTATTATGTATAATGTACCGGGAAGAACCGGATGTAACCTTCTGCCGGAGACAGTTGCAGAATTATTCCGCACCCAGGAAAATATTGTTGGATTAAAAGAAGCAACCGGTAACCTTGCACAGGCATCTAAGACCATGTACTTAACCGATGGAAAGCTTGATTTATATTCCGGAGAAGACGGACTGGTTGTACCACTTATGTCCATTGGCGGAATCGGAGTAATTTCCGTATGGGCAAACCTTGCTCCGGCAAAAGTGCATAATATGTGTGAAAGCTTCTTCAAAGGAGACCTTGCAACAGCAAATCAGTTACAGAGAGAAGCCCTTCCATTGATTGATGCATTATTCTGTGAAGTAAACCCGATTCCGGTAAAAGAAGCATTAAATCTTATGGGCAAGAACGTCGGACCGCTTCGTTCCCCGCTTTGTGAGATGGAGCCAGCCAATAAAGAGAGACTGATTCAGGAAATGCGTACATATGGATTAAAATTAGTATAAGAAACTGGAGATGATAGAGATGACAAAAGTAATCATGCATGGCTGTAATGGAAAAATGGGTCAGGTAATAACCGGCCTGATTGCACAGGACGAAGATGTGGAAATTGTAGCCGGAATTGATACCTATGATGAAAAGAAAAATGATTATCCGGTATATAAGTCCATCCGGGAATGCCAGATTGCAGCAGATGTTGTGATTGATTTTTCCAATGCGAAGGCAGTAGATGAACTGTTAAATTACTGTGGCGAGAAGAAGCTTCCGCTGGTACTTTGCACCACCGGTTTATCTGAAGACCAGCTGGCGAAAGTTACTGAGACCAGCAAAGAGACTGCAATTTTAAAATCTGCCAATATGTCACTTGGAATCAATACCTTAATGGATTTATTGCAGACTGCTATAAAGAAGCTTGCACCTGCCGGCTTTGATGTGGAAATCGTAGAGAAACATCATAACCAGAAGCTGGATGCGCCGAGTGGAACTGCTCTTGCATTAGCAGATGCCATGAACGAAGCTATGGACAATACCTATTCCTATAAATTAGACAGGAGCAGTGAGCGGAAGAAGAGAGATGCAAAAGAAATCGGTATTCAGGCAGTCCGTGGAGGAAGCATTGTTGGTGAACATGAAGTAATCTTCGCAGGAACTGATGAAGTGATTGAATTTAAGCATACGGCATATTCTAAGGCAATCTTTGGGAAAGGAGCTGTAGAAGCAGCAAAGTTCTTAAAGGGAAAATCTGCCGGAATGTATGATATGCATGATGTAATCCATGCAGAGTAGAGTTGGGCACGCATATAATTACAAAATAAGAAATCCCCGGTATCATATTGATATGTACCCAGAATCCTGGACACATATTTATGAACTA
>ULSK01055503.1_pt1 | contig 87788 bp, 134 predicted proteins | sample 1956311 | NCBI WGS metagenome assembly ULSK01 (sample SAMEA4835706, study PRJEB28245) | human gut metagenome | biome: gut microbiome; material: fecal sample | place: Denmark | collected 2008 | reverse complement strand
CGGAGTAAAGGTACTTGGTTTACTTGTTATCTCAGACCAAGAATAAGAAGGCTTACTTGATGCTTTTGCCCACGCATATACATCTGAGGCTGGCATGGATGATGGGAAATCAGTAATCTGAGATTTTGTATGTGTATGTGAACTTGGAGCAGCTCCAATAGCAGAAGGAGTAATATTTACAGTTTTAGCTGCATTGGGAGCATATGTGGTATTAGTTGTGCCATTAAACTGAATGGTAAGGGATTGTATATTATACGTATCTAATATAGTATAGTCTGTACCATTTCTGCTGTGAATCAGATTATTAGTTCCTGAAAATAATTTAGTAATTCCGTAAGGAGTCCCAATAAACATATTCCTAGAATCATATGCCCATAGATACATATCTTCTGTATTAGAAGCAGCAGCTCCTACATATCCACATCTTACATTTCCTTTATAAAAGTCCATGTAAGCTTCTTTATCAGCTGAGGTATTCTTTAAAGATAATACAGGACCAGCTGTTGTTCTGGTAAGAGTTCCTCCGGATAAGGGTAAATAGTTGGATACAGAAGGAATCTGTGATACTTTAGCTAGTTCTTCCCCATTAAAATAAATCTTAGATCTATCTAAAAATAATCCATTACCATTGATCCAAGGAGAACTTCCTGGATTGGTAGGAGTTATTATTATAGCTCCAGCAGTCCCATCTCCTCCAGTGGAATGATATCCAATCATCGCTCTTATTTCACCATCTGCTGCCCATCTAATAGGAGCCCCATAGTTTGATGTGGATGCAACATTTTGGGTTATGAAAACTGCAGAACTAGAAAAGGTCACAGTACCAGTCATAGTACCACCGGTTAATGGTAAATAGCCAGACATAGAAGGGATCTGAGACACCTTGGCCAACTCTTCGTTATTAATATAAACATGGCCTCCTGGGGAAATTTTTAACATAGTGGGAGTTACTCCACTGTTAGAACTATCAAGAGATAATATTCCGCTACCTTCTGATACTGTAGTTTCAAAAGTATAATTATTTCTATGTATTCTTATATAATTATAAGCATTCTGAGAAGAATCTCCTATATTCAGACTTCCTGTTAATGTACCTCCAGTAAGAGGTAAATAACCACTCAAATGAGTAGTAGTAGCTAACTCCTTCCAAGCTGTGTGTTCATCCTTATTACTTGCTGCTGGTGATCCAGCTCTAACAAACCATCTGTTAGAATTAAAGGTTCCATAGATTTGACTTGAACCATTATATACTCCGGGAATGACGATAAGAGATCCTGCTTGCTGTATTGGGTATCCTCTGTCTGTAGTAGCATCCTTGTTAGCTGGTTGAGCAGCCATCATCGGAAAATGATTAAACGAACTATTTAAGCTTGTAGTTCCGAGATTCCTTGAGAAATTATAAGAATCAAATATCAGACAATGCACACCATCTCTATAATGTAGTAGATCAGAACTATTTGATCTAAATACCAGTTGAGAGTCTGTTGTGCCTACTCCTACTTGTGTATTACTTAATCCAGTCCAATCTGTTGGATGATAACTCAATAATCCGAGTTGCTCACGAGTAGTCGATATTGAATCTACATTTAACTTACTATAAATAATTACAGGAACATTTGTAACTGGCGACCCTCCTACTACAATCCTATTATTGGATCCCATGTATATCCCTTCCACCAATGTTCCTCCGGTCTGCTTAAAAAGAATCCCATAAGTATTAGATAATACAGGCCTTCCATCTGCAGTTATAGACATTTGCCCTCTGCCATTATAAGGATAGTATACAGTACTTAAATCTGATATATCATCTTTAAAAGCTAATTCTTTATACCAAGTAATCTTTCCACTGTCCCCACCTCCAATAACAGCTTTCATAATATTACCTTCGTGTGCTACACTAAGGTAAGCATGAGTATCCCCGATGGCCCATCCTAAAGAGGCAGCATGAGCTCCGGCAGTTCCTAGGTCTGCCGAACCACTTCTGAAAGGCACTACCCAAGAAACACCGGAATTTGACCCCCAGATAGTTTCTGGAAACTTATTTATAAGATTATCCCCAAAAGATGAAGAGGAAACTGATTTTATTCTAGTAGCTTTAGGAGTCCCTATAATATTTCCCTCTAAAGTGTAATTTAATAAAAGTTCTTCTACATTTAAGTTACTAGTATCATAGACTGTGTACTCAGCACCATTCTTATAATGTTTTATATCATTGTCTCCTATAGTATGAATCGTAGTCTGTGAATTCTGATCATTTCCGGAAGTAATTATTCCAGATTTAATATTTCCATTAACATCAGTATACCCTAATCTAGTGACATAACTATTTCCGGAATTATCTATATTTAATAATGCAGTATTGCCTAAATCACCTCCTATTAAAGTTTCATAATCCCCGAAGCTTCCTAGACATAAAGAAGTACCATTAGTACTATCTCCCATAAACAAAGCCCATACATTTTCTCCAGTATCAGTCTTATTTACTAACGCGGAAGTTGGAGAAAAATATAAAGGACCAGTTAAAGCATTTGTAGATCCGGCACTTAGAGGTAAGTAATGACCAACTAAAGATTCTACGGTAGCAAAGGGTTTTCCATCTTTATCACAGAAATTTCCCCACATTGGAAAATTAACATGTAATGGAGTATATGTTGAATTAAGATTATATGTAACACTTCCATCAGATCCTGTAGTTTCAGTAATTTCTATAGTATTTTGTTCAATATCTGGGACATTACTACTAGAAGATATAGAGAATCCCCCATTTACATAATGTAATGTTAATTTCTTATTAGGGTCATTTGGATTAACAACTACGAGACTATCAAATCCATCTATAGAAGTAATAACATTGGTATTACTATCCCAAGCTAAATATTTCTTATTTAAATTCCAATAATTAGCAAATACTATCTGAGATAAATCGGAGGTTCTAAATCCAGTAGGAATTATTATACTAACACTAAATCCTAATTCCAGAGAATTTGTGTCGATTAAAGAACGATCCCGAGAAGGGATAAATCGTATAATATCACCAGCTATATCAAATGTAAAACTATCAGTACCTCCATAAAATTGACAACTTTGATCTTTAAATCCAATATATGAATCTAGAATAATAGGATTAGTAAATCCTAAGGCTTTATGTGAGCTAGTTAATATATCTAATATAGGAATTTTATAAACAGCCTCTCTTGGAGATATAACAAGATTCCACGCATTTGATGCTTTAAGCCCTGCAATATCAAAATTCCCATTTTGGGTTGATAATTTAACTTGATTATCAACATCATCAATACTAGGGAAAAAATCTAATCCTCCTTTATCAGTATATACAGCATTTAAGGCTTTGATTGTTTTTTTATCCGAATCGTATTGTAAAAACATTCTATCCGATATATCAGGATCGATAAAAGCTACTTCGTATCCATCATCTCTTTTAAAAGTTGAAGCCCAAATTTCTTTATCAAATACATATTTAGTAGCAGAAGGACTAGATTTAAATAAAATATCATCTAAAACCCTTAAACTTAAATATTTATCATTAGTATCTCCATATTGTAGATATAAATCATTATCAACTCTTTTAAATATAAGATCAGTATCTTTCTCAGATAAATTCTGTAATGCAAATCTTAACGCTAATTGAATTGGAACCGTGCTAGTAGTTTGTGCTCTTTTAAATGTAGAATTCCAGGTTAAGAAAGCACCATCTACCATATCAGGTTCATTATCTCGAAGCATTAAAGGGAATTGATTTCCCTCAGTACCACATTTAAATCTATCATCAGATTCATCAAAGATAATAAAATAATTCGGAAGTTTTCCTCTATCAATCTCTAATCCAGAAATTCCTTTAGTGACGCCTTCACCTTGTTCTCCACTATTTAAAGTAAGAATATTATCAGTTACTTTTACTTCTTCTGTATCTATAATGAAAGCACTTCCACCAAATACTATATCCTCTTTAATAGTTAAATTTCTAACTATTAAATCCCCATATTCTGTATCATCCTCATTCCTAACACTAAATCCCTCTTTCTCATTCTTTAGTATCTGATCTCCTATTTTCCATGTTTTGGATGGTGTTCCTTCATATGTAAGAGGAGTTCCATTAACATCCTTTAATCCCTGTATAATATTATAATCTCCAGAAGTAATAGATCCAGCAATAGTAGATGTAGCCATTGGAAGAGAATAATATTTATCTTCGTAGGTATTTAAAAAGGGATTATATGACTGATAATGTATAATAGCCTGAGTTGCAGATGTTGTATCAGTATCTATTAAATCTGTTAGATATTTAACTACATTATCTAGTTTCCCTTTATCAGATGAAGACATTACTCCCGCTTTTTCCGAAGTGGCAGATTTAAATACTATCTGTACTGGTTCTTCTACTCCAGTTTGTGGGTTATTAGTAACTAAATTTAATATAACAGAATTAGAGTTGTACGTATTATCAGATACAGCTTGGACAATAGAAGAAATATTTCCTAATTTATTCTTTTCCATTGCTGTGATTAATCCAGCAGTGGATGAGGTAGCAGCATCTAATACTAAATATTTAGACGTTACTTTTTTAGATATAGGATCATATATAGGAAATATTATTTGTAGATCTTGTCCAGTATATTCTTTAGTAGGATCTCCTGTGTAATAACTCTTTAGCGAATCTATATAATCCTTATATTTAGGAGACATTAATCCGGATATTGCAGAAGATACATCTGGGAAGCTGAGTATTTTAGAACTCGATTCTCCAATAGTAGGATCTTTAGTAGTCACTTTAAGAGAAGCTCTATTATTAGCCTCAGCATACTCTACATTTTCTACATAATTAAAAATCTGATTTATTTTAAATATCTGAGAAGTATCTAGTAAATCCTTTCCAGGAGCAACATCTACTTTTTTATTTAATAACTCCTGTACTTCTTCTTTCGTGTAAATATTATTCGCGACAGTATTTAATAATCTAGAGAGATTTAAACAAGCCTCCTTAGACATTAAACCATTCTGATTTATATTAGCCTCCCGAATTGGTAAGGATTTAGTTCCATCACTACTAACTATATCTAACACTAAAGTATCAGCTCCGGAAAATGATATTTCTTTTACATATTTAGTAATTGAATCTAATTTAGTTTTATCCTCCTTACTAAATAATCCGGGAGTGGTTGGTGAAGCAACAGGAAGTGTAACACCATCTCCAGAAGAATTTAATATTTGAATATTATCTTGATTTATTTTCATACTTAAATGGATAGTAGAAATATCTACTAAAGCTCCATTATTATATCTATACTCTTTTGAATCCTTTTTATTAAAAAACTCATATCCATCTTTTAATTGTATTCTATCCCAATATTTAAGAGTATCTCTCCAAGTACAATGATAATATTTATCCTCTACTCTTAGTATATAAGATACTCCACTTTCAGCATTGCTTGGAATATTATCTACTATATCTTCTACAGGACTTAAATGTGTAGGTTCTGAAACATCATTTAATTGAAGAATGTCTGTGGATATGATAACATCTGGAGATTGTTTGATTATAAGTTTTTTGGTAATAGGATTAAATTCTATTTCTTTTATCCTAAAATCCTCTACTCTCTTATCAAAACAAGATTCAGATGTTATATTATATACCTTACTTTCACATCCACTGGAATTTTGTGCTTTGGTAATCATTATTTAAAAAATATTCGATGATGGAATTAAATAGTGAATCTTTTATACAATCTATTTCATTATATTTGAGGAATAAAACTTCTTCAACTATGAAACTTTCATCTATATAATTACCGTATTGATATTCTTCTATTAAGGAGTGGTAGTCCTTAATTGCTTTTTCTAGTAATTTATTTATTTTATCCATAATTAATATTTTACGTAATATTCATCTCCATTCCTCCGGGATATCATAATAATTTGGTATTGAAGAACAATTCTCAAAACAATGTATTCCATTTATTATTCTAGGAAATTCATCATAACTTGTACGTTCCCATAATTCTATGTTATTATTTCCAGAAGGAGTTATTGATATATTACATTGCTTAAAACAACTGCCAAAATTAGCTATCTTAAAGCAATTATCAAATAAATTATTTGAAATTTGAGAAAGATTATAACAATAACAAAAACAATATCTAACAGTTTCTACTTCTGGAGTATATTGAAACAAATCCTCAGGTATAGTTTTTAAATTAGAGCACATATACCAACACTCCTCAAAACTAGTTATTTTATTATTATTAATAAATAATTTTTCTGGAATATAGGTTAATGAGTCACAGCCAGCAAAACAGCCCTCTATATATTTAAGATTAGGGAAATGAATAAATAGTTCTTTTGGAATCTCGGATAATAGTTGACAATTTCTAAATATATTTATAATATTAATTACATTTGAACAACCTTTAAATAAATCCTCACTTACTTTATATAAATTAAAACATCCATAAAAACATCCAGTTAAATTAGTCTGTGATGATATAAATTTAACATAAACTTTATGCCTTCCCGGATCTTTAAATATTACATCCAAAGCAGAAGTATTTGAATTTTTATCACTTAATAAATCCCTTCCTTTATCATCATAAATATACTCAAAATACTCCCATCTATTAGTTATTCTAATAATTTCATTAGAATTTACCGTAGTATATATCAAAGTAGAAGAATCTTCTGGAGAGGACCAAGATACAATGTGAGACTTATAATCCTCACACTTATAACTTTGCGATCCTAATATAGTAACTACTTCTGATTTCTTCATTATTTTCTACAATTGCAAGAATTAAATCCAGAGGAGTATTTAAGATAGTCATTATTACAAAATCCTCCACAAACCTGAATTTCTTCTATAATTCTCTCTGCTTCGTAATAACTACATTTATCTATTAATCTATGTATTAATTCTAAAGCTATAAATACCATATTTCTATCTCTAAATACCTGAGAAATATTGTTATCATTCTTTATATTACATCTAGTATATAATTTATTATAATAAATATATTTTAATTTATTCTCATAACAATATTCTAAATTCCCTAAAAGAAATGTCTCTTCCTCAATTCCTATTATATTAGAATTAGATTGATTATTATATAGATCCATTATAGATACTTTCTTCTCTGTATAACTACTATCTATAATAGTTATTTCATAAATTTCCACTTCCCCATTATCTAATTCTTTTGCAGAATAAAATATTTCTCCTTCCATATTTAAATCAGATGGAGATACTCCATGAACCCATTCGTAATTAGGTATAGCTAAATGATCTATTACATGCCATCCATCAACTTTAGTTGAATAATTTAATTTATAATCTGTATACTCCTGATCTGAATGACATACATAATAAAAATCAGATACTTTAGGATTATCTATAGTATTTAAAGTAACTAAATCAACGAATACAATATCTTTTGTTCTTAAATAATTAGAAGATATCTGTGATACTTCTGGATAGATACTACTAGTACTTATACCAGTAGTATCCTTCAATGTGAATCCAGATATTCCATATTCAGTTAATGAAATGCTTAAATTTAGTGAAATATTTTTCATTTTCCAAAATTTATTTCGTTATTTCTAGGATTATTATCAAATAATTGTGCCCATTCAATATCAGCTTTCTTTTCTTCAATCTTATTTCTCTCTTTATCATTTTCATCTTTAGATTTAGCTGTGAACCATTTAATAGAAGAATCTTGATCTTTTTGTCTTAATACTTCTACCTCTTTCATTGATTTTTGTAGCTCTTGTTGGAGTTGTTGTATTTGAGTTTGAGCCTCTTTAAGAGCTTGATCATATTGTTGTATCTGTTGTTGGGCTTGCTGCATTTGATTATTCTCTTCTTTCTGACGCTTAATTGCATCTAAAGTTATTTGTTTATATTCTGTAATACTCTTACATCCTATAGCTTGTACTAATACATCTGCTGTTAATTGTCCGGATTTAATTAATTCAAGGTTGTATGCTTTTATAGTTTCCAAATCTTGTAAAGCAGATTGAGTATCCGCAATATTTATATCAAAATCTGTTACTGTATAATGTTCTGGAAGAGCTGTAAAAATAGCTTTTTGTTTCTCCCCTAAAATAATAGTTCCTTGAAGTCCATCTTTGTATACTATTTTAGCTATATTTAAACAATCTAAGAATAGCTCTCTTAAAGCTAAAGCCATATTAGAGAAGTATATTTTTGTAACAATAAGAGATTGGTTAATTCCAGTTCTTACATTTGTAACAGCATCTCTAGTTTCAACTCCTCCAATAGCTTCTCTAAATGCTCCTGTTATATTAGATGCAAGTTGTTCTATTTTTTCTATTGCTAAATCTAAAGCTTGCATGGATTGATATGATAAACTCATGTCATATGTATTAAATACAGCATTTGGCATAGATTGTCCGGCTTCACTTTGAGAAGTATCTAATGCTGCGAATCCTTGTTTTACATATGCCATGAATTTAAGCAATCTGTTTGTTTCATCTTCCTCATCTAAGAATGTGGGGATTTTAGAGAAATCTACTGCTATACCTTTAGTTCCACTTACTGCAATAGCATTATTTCTGAGGAAGAATAAGATATTATACATCATTTATGTTCAATGTGGTTCGTTACTTCACATTCGGGAATTTACCCAGCTATATGTTTCCATATAGATCAGACTATATCATATATAATTAAGTGTTAAATTATATCCCTGTGCTTCGAACTTACTCAAGTTCTATACTTAGTCGTTGAACCTTTTTAAATAATTAATTTAAATTTGGCTGCTAATTGTCATGTATTATATTATAAATATAATATTTAGAGTTTCAGCAATTCTCAGGGTTTACCCAGGACCTGTATATTAATCCTGCAAATCTGCTGTAGCTAATACTAAACTAAATGGAATATTTTGCCTTGTAGTCATAAATAATCCATTAACAGATAAATTACACTCTTTAGGATTATCCATAGATCTAACTACATTCAAGTCCACATCCCTAACAATATAAATATCACTAGCTATTTTAACTACAGAATATCTATGCATTACACCATCTTTTCCTGTCTCTATATATTCTACTTCATATACAGTAAGTAATCTATTATTATATCCATACATTCCAGTATTCCCATCCCAAACTGGAGTAACTTCTAATCCTCCTAGTATTCCAGTAGCAAATTCAGAATCTTCTGTAGTTGCAGCATTTATTGGCCCAGTAGACCTTATTACATATTTCTGATTATCAGTATAATACGCTTTTTCTAACTCATCTCTAAGCTTTGTTTTATCTGATTCCGTTAATTCTAAGTCGTATTTAGATAGAATCTGATCTACTGTCATATAATATCTACATACAGCTCTAGGAGATTTATTTAAATAATAACTATTAGGATTCTTCTCCACAAAAGTATTAATAGGATTTAATCCTTCTATATCAACATTATTCCCACTTCTAGAAGGTTGTGTTTTAAAATAAAGTGTTCCAGAAATTAATAAATCTGTCATTAATAATCTAGCCTTTATATCTAAATCAATACTTTTAGATTGGGATAAGTATGTTATAATATTTTGCGCTGCTATTTCGTATTCAGAAATAAAATTCTTATCTATATCTTCCTTTAATAATTGTAGAGATTTTTCAGTTATAGGATCTTTTGTTAAAGATATATTCTGATCACTAAATTTAGATAGAATAGTATTATATAAATTGCTCATATATAATTCCTTAACCTGATCTAACGCTTTAAGATGTTTTTCTCTATTTATTAAAGATAATGTCTTTTGATCTTTACATGTAATCTGCATATTTAATGGAGCATCTAGGAACTTCCCAACTAAATAATCTATGTGCTTTTTTATGAGTGGTATAAATTGTATTTGTGTTGGGGTTCCTATTCCATAATTTTCTTCAAAATGCTTATATTGATCTAAATCCATCTTACCATGATAGTAGTTATAAGCTTTTCTTATAGCTACTTTATCATACACAAGATCAGAAATAGCTTGATTCGCTTTCTGAATTTGATAGTCTTTTGATCCTCGTTTGTATTCGACGCTCATCCAAATCAATTTTTTGTCCTACAAAGTATCTAGTTAAATTTAGACCTCGAAGGTGTAATTCTTTTTTTATTTTATCTAAAAACTCTTCTTTGCCATCACATTGAATATATATACATAAAGGAGTTAAGTAGTCTTCTGTTATATACATTTTAAGTATATAACCATCCTCTGTCTTAACTATATCCATTGGTTTATTATATACCGCTTTATATAATTCTAATATGTACTCTTTTATTTTACATATTAGATATTCTTTTTCAGTTGTATTAATCATATACTGAATCTGTTCTGGATATTAGTACTTTTAAATCATCCGGAATACCATCATCTGTGGGGATCTTCCCGAAATGTTTTACTCCATTAGAGTCATAATAATATCCTATTTTACTTATTTTAACTTTTTTCTTCTTCTCTCCAATCCCTCCTAGTAATCTCAGTTCTTGATCACCCATTTCGCACATTCCCATGCTTGCGATAATATCAAACTTCCTTTTATTCTCATAAGAATAATCTTTTAATTCATTCAACATCTCCACAGAATCAATCTTATCCCAAAACTCATTGACATAATCCTGAATAAGTTCGAGATAATATTCAATAACTCTTTTTGATGGATAAATACCATACATATTAGAATTTAAAGACTTCTTCTTAGATACATCTGAACTATTCGGAGATTGTAATTTTTTCATTAACAGAGTTTGTTTTCCTTTATCCTGAAAATAACTTACAATAGCTGTTCTGGAACTCTCTAATACTGCTTTCGCTCCATACCATTCTAATAATAAAATGGTTTGATTATAAGCCGTTCTAATATTCTCAGGCCTATCTTTATATATAGCTACATATTTATTTCCATCAAGTCCATAGTTTCTCTTCTTTATAACTAAACAAAAATCAGATGTATCTTTTTGTCCAGTAGATTGATCAATACCTTGGTCAATAGAGTCAATTCCAGCAACATAAAGATTAGGTATTAAATCCCCATTCTCATCTCTAATAGGCTTCTCAAATATTTTAACCTTACCATTGGGAGAGGAGATGAATTTAATATTATCCCTACCACCTTCTGTAGCTAAAGCGAGTACTCCGACTTTTGGTTTTATTCCATAGCCATGAACTTCTATATCTGTTAATCTCTGTGCAATTAAATTCTGATTGAACATGTTATCCCCTTTCCTAGATAATGCTTCTTGGAAAGTCCAGCAATATTCTGCACAATGTACCATATAAGCAAATGGGTCATTAGAATATCTTTGACGTTCAATCATTAAATATTCTTCTGCTTTCTTTCGTATTGTAACTCCTCGATCATCTATCACTCCCGGCTGCATTACTATAGCAGTGGAAGGGATAAAATATGCTGTATAGACCGTACGATTATCTGAGGAGTAATTATGTTTATATGGAAGGATTCCGAAAGAGATTGGATCAAGAAACATTCGTTCTAGTCCTTCTAGACTAGGACCGGCATCTCCGCCAGTTCCGTAACCAATCTTAAATCCAACTCTTTGTCCAATTACTTTGATAAGAGCATCCCCTTGAATCCATTTTTTAATTAATTCTGGATCAGAACCACATTCCTCATATATAAGCAGTTCACATCGATCACCTCTGACCTTAGAAGGCTTATCTGCTACAATACCGGTTATCATAGATTTAAAACCAGACTCATTACCTTCCCTATCTTTCTTTGATGCCCTCTTTTGGACCATTGTATTTACTGCTTGACGTAAATGCTTAAATCCCCCTTCCGTTTCTGTATTTAAATAGTCTAATTGTACCCAACATTTCTCTAATGTCTTTGATAAGAAATCACTAGTTGCAGCAGTATATATAGATTGAGATTCTGCTTCACAAGTATACATTGCAACTCCATTATTTGCTCCCATTTCACTGAAACCGCTTCTGTTATCATAAAGACTTTTTATTCTTTATTTCCTGGAGTTTCCTCCTTACTATATTTAGATTTAATCATCTAAAGGATCGGCGCACGTTTTTATCTTATATTTAAATAAGATATTCCGAACTCGTGGGAAAATTATTACTCTCTTAACGTTCATTTCCTGCGCTCTACGATAGTTAATTGATATTTAACCATCTCGGCATTGGCATAGTATTTAAACCTTAGCTTTTGCCGATATTTCGGAATTTATTACCCTTAAATTACTTTAAGGGAGGCCCGGTATCTTAAGCCCACGTCCCTTCAAAACAAGAGCATCTTTATTCATTTTCCTACATAATTCCAGATAATGAAAATATTCATATTGCTTTGCTAAAAACATTGGGAAAGATGTAGCACGTTTACTTTTCTTTGTTCCTCCAGTATCTAATATGATAGGAGTCTGCATTCGATAGAAGTTTAAATAAAAATAATTCCATCCAGTTACTGTATATCCATGCGAAGTATATCCCTCAGTGCATCTTCTAAATCTCTCATCCCAGAAGTTATTATATGCAGGACCTTTATAAGCATACATTTCATACTTCCCTGTAGCTTCTTTAGTCATAGCATCTTCTCTAAACCAATCAGGATTAAAATCTAATCCTTGTGTTTCTGTTATAGGTCTATATCCAGTAATTTCATAGGATAAATCCGGATCAAAGAAATCTATTGGATCCCCTATTTTAACATCCCAATCAGTAAATACCTCTGATTGTTCTAGGGCTTTAGTTTTTAATTTATTATATAAATAATCATCTATTTCAACTTCATCTCTAGCAGCTTCATAATTAGATAAATCCTTAGATATATAAGAATTATCATATAATTTTTGCTCTTCTGATTCTTCTTTTATCTTTTCTGGAGTATCGTAGATATTTAAATCTTTTACTATTGTTTCAGTATCTAAAGATTTTAAGAGTTCCTTTGTAGTAGGTTTCTTTTTTACAATCTTTTTGGGTTTCTCTGGTTCGGAATCTACCTTTTTTGGAACATCTTTCTTTGCTTTTACTTTAGATACATTACCTCTTGCACCATATGTAATTTTCCTAGCCATATTTAATCTCTATATCCAGGTTCATAATCTCCTTTTATTTTAGATTGTTTTTCTATATCTCTCTTATATCTATCCTCTGCTGCCCTAACTTCATCTAGAAGAGGACCTATTCCTTTAGCTTCTGCGATTACGTCTTTAGCTTTATATCTTAATTGTCCTGTTTCATCATTTACATCACTTAAATCAACTAAGTCATTAAAATATATCGTTAATTTATCTATTACAGTATATACAGATTTAAGTAATTTATATGTTCTAAAAGAATCTCTCAATTCTTCATATTTCCTACAAGCTGCTCTAAATAAAGGATCAGAAAATTCTTCATCTGTTATAGCTGCTTGCCTCCTTGCTTCTTTATTCCTATTTTGTTCTGGGAAATCATATATAGGAGATTGCCAATCTAACATTAGATAAATGTATTTAAATTCTCTAAATGCGCGTAACTTAAATCTCCCAGTAGGGTCTTCTGGACATTTATTTCTCTCAGATTCCATTAGATTGTTAAATTCCTCGAGTAATAGAATCTCTTCCTTATTTAATTCTAGAGACCCTGTTTGATTGTTGTAATTAAAAAATTTTACCATAGTTCATATTCATATTTAATAAAAAAGAGTGACATAAATAAGGAGATTATTTATATCACTCTTTATATCATACCTTTTCTAAATCTTTTGTCGAGAATACTCCTTCACATATATCTCGATTAGAATTAAACCATACACATCTCATTCCCAGGAATGAGGTTTCCTTTTCCGATGAATCCATAACTTTTTCCACTATAAGCATCTTAGGTTTAAATGGCATATCATGTTTTAATTGAACCAGATCTCCTGGTTTTAGGAATATCTTCGGTTCATATGTTGGTATATTTTTCATTGTTTATCATTTTTCTTAGAACTATACGCTAGTACATTTTGTTCTTGAATAATCCAAAGAACAGTAGCTCCAGTTCCATCTGTATCAATTGGGAGATCTCTCTCACTGTTTGCTATATACATTATATCCATTCCCGGGGTAACAGTTTTACAATCTGGACCTACATCTAATACACTACCCACAGATATAAATCTCTCATTCCAGATATCGATATCCTCTCCTGATCTAGGATCATGTTTAATATCCCTTTTTAGTATAATCCCTCCCTTAGATTTAGGATTTTCATAAGGGCTCGCTGGGTATTTAGAGAAGATAACATATGTTCCCATTGGTTTAATTTCCCAATTATTTACTTTATCTTCAAAAAACTCCACTTGTTTTTGAAGTTCTTCTTCGGAAATATCTTTTACTTTTTCATTAATTCCGATAGATTTAAGAGTTTTATCAGTATTTAATTCTGATCTAACATTTTCCGGAACATATAATCCGGAATAATCATTTTTCATTACTTTTGTCATATACATTCAAATTTAACATAAAACATTTACCATTTATTTAATACACAATGTTCAGATTCTACAGAGGTTTTAGATTTAAGAATGCATCCACATTGTGTGCATATATTTCCAATACCTTTAATATTCTTTTTATATTCACAAGAATTACAGATTTTTAGTCTTGGATTACTTATAGTAGTATTTAAATTAAAGATATTATTAATACTTCCTATTATTATATTAATAATCTTTTTTATGATTATATTTAGCTTATTCATATTAATACATTATATTTAAATACTACCACTTACCAATAATACATTTATTATTCTTATTTCTTGTCTTTGCCCTTAAAATACATCCACATCCTTTAGTCCATCCGACCATTTCTACGTCAGATACTTGTCCAGTACGAGGATTTATCCATAATCTAGGATTACAATATCCTCCATATAAATCTAAGTATAAGGGGCATTCTTCACATATTTTTAATCTTTGTTGATATAATTTTTCGTCTATCTTTAAAAATTCTCTTGCCTGTTTATCCTGTTTCGGGGAAAGAATATCTTTAATACTCATGATTTAAAATATTATAGGTTTATTTTCTTCTTCATATTTTCTGAGGATAAGTTGCTTTTTATAATATTTAAGCATCTTCTCCACATCAGATTTTAAATAGTCTAATACATATTCATTAACTTCTCCCTCATGAGTAAAGTGAATAATTCGTAATTCGTCTATAATAAGATCTGGATTTTGTTTTTGAAGCATCCATGCATAAAGAGATAATTGGAGGGAGTAATGTTGCATATTACAATCCATGATATTATTTAATGGATATTTCATCATTTGATATTTCTTCTTTTTTGGATCATAATAAGATTTTTGTTTTAATTTTTTATTGGTCTTATGATCCCAAACTTTAATATGATCTCCATTCTTAATAATTAGATCAGATTGTCCCGCAATACATAACAATCCATCAGGATCAGTATAAGAAATTAACATTTCTGGAATAATTCCAGACTCTATATCTAGTTTATGATGATTTTTATATACAGGAAGGTTTCCACCTAAATTAAATCTCTTAATAGTTCTCTCAGAATCATTATAAAACCCATTCTCTTGTTCTGCATGTACTTTAGTACCATATTCACAAGCAATTCTATTAGTCTCTCCCCAATCTTTTACATATTTAGCACAAGTCTCTTCGAACATCTCTTTAGTAATATTATCCGGAATATAAGCATCATCCCATTTCTTAGTATTTAATAAAGAGGATTTAACATTAATAAAATCATCTCCCATTAACTCCTCTAATGCTTTATACTTCTTCCAAAAATCTGAATCAAATTTATTCTCAAACTCCCCAATCAGAGTAGTTACAGAAATAAACTTCTTTCCTTCCCCCGATCCCTTTTTACCTACATACACATGCTTTTCATCATTGTATGTAACTTCATCATTTTCCTTATCAATAATTAAATCATTACCATCGAAAGAGAAGTATTTAACTTCTCCTTCATTCATACTCATAGTCATAATATATAAATTTTAATTTCCTTTTACTATAGCTAAATTTATTATAGATCTCGCGCAATCTGTAATATAATAAAACATTTTATCATGCGAAAATGGGGATTCTTTTGAATAACTTATTCCAACAAATCCTCTAGGAGTTCCATCTAATTCTATTAAATACAGATATACTTGTCTAACTCCATTTTGTTTTAACATAGTATATAAAATCGGATCTGATTCTTTAATAGTTTCTACATCAGATAAACTATATATCTTTTTTTCATTTAATTCTACATTAAATCTAAAATTATCAGTACTTTGTTGTTGATATTGTTGCTTAATTCCTTCCACTCCAAAAGCATTTTGCTCATTTCTCATTGTAAAGTATGTGAAAGGATTTCCACTTAAGGAAGTTAAACTATTTCCATATTCACAGAAGAATGTTCTATCTGCCTTAAGAATCTGTTGTAGTTTACGTAATTCAGCATCTATTTTTGGGGGAAGAGTTAATGCAGTATTTACTAATTCTGAATGTTTTTCTGATTTCTCTTTTTCCCTTTGATCAATTACATTATTTACTTCAACTTTAATAGCCTCTTTTACTACTGTATTCACATATTTTCCTATATAATTAGGGACTTGTAATATAGATAGTATAATAAGTACATAGAAGTAATATTTAGGATCTTTTATAATTTTTGATTTTATTAAACTGTTTATAAGAGGTAAAATTTTATCCATCATTTAATTTTAATACATTGTTACTTTGAATAGTGCAAATATATTAATAACTTGCGGTCAAAACAAGAATTATATGTTTAAATTTAAAAACATAGGAAATAATATATTTAATCTATTAAATTATAAAATATGAAATTTGATATTAGTAAAATCGACTTTAATTCATTAAATATTCCGGATTTAGATTTAGAGGAGTTTAATGATATTATAGAGAGATATTTAGGTAAAGAATCCTCAGAAATACTTAAGAAAGGAGGGAAAATTTATATCAAGAAAAAGAATAGAGGAAAGTTTACAGAATCCGCAAGAAGGGCTGGGCAATCTGTTCAGGAACATGCTAGATCAGTATTAAATGATCCAAATGCCACACCTCTACAAAAGAAAAGGGCTAACTTTGCACGTAATTCTGCTAAATGGAAACATAAAGGAAAAAAGAAGAAGTAGGATTTATATATAATCTTATATTTAAATGATATCTAATACTTCCAATAGCAAAATCCCACCCCTTCCTGTCTGGGCGATATTATTTAAATCTTCTCCCAAACCAGAACTCTTTCTACTAATTCTCAAGAAATTCAATATTTTACATCTAAAGAATCCGTATATAAAGAAATGATTCAATCTAATCCAAAATTTGATGCTGAAGTTGATTTGGATAATATAAAACGAAGGGTTCTTTCATAAGAATTTAATAAAGAGTAGGAATATTATATATAATAAACCTTCAGGAATAATGTCTAATATTATATAATAATATAAAAACAAGTAATATATAAATAAATGAGCACTAATTATTTAAATGAGGATAAAATAATAGCATTATTAAAAAGACTCAAGCAATGGTTGCCGGAACAGCCAATGTTTCAAGTGGAACACTACAAACAATCTTTTATAATCGCGAATATATAAATAACGTTACTGCTTCTATAATCTCTAATTCAGACGATAAAGGGATAAGAATAACAGTAGGATATAAAAACTCTACTTTAGCTTCTAGATATAAAAATTTATTATGTATAACTCCTTTTCTATCAGAGAATGTAAATGTCTCGGATGAAAATTATCTATCTACAACATTTAAATCTGCAATAAGTGGAAGTACTGTCGTCTCTTATTATATATATATTTATGATACAAATAATGGAGCAAATCTTAAACAAGGTAACTATATAAGCTTCTTAATTCCTAATATTAATGATTCTAATGAACTATTAAGTAACAACTAAATAATATTTAACTATGAAAAATTTTTGGAATAAAGTAAAGGGATTCTTTTATAAAATCCTAAATTATAAAGCTGTTAAAGTTATTATCTCAGTTTTATTATCTGCCGGATTAACTTATTTATTTAAATCTGCATTAGTATTCTTCTGTTTTTTAGTATTATGGTATTTATTATATATCTTAATTGATAAGTGGACTAATAAAAATAAGGAATTAAATAAGTAAATATTTAAATATAAATAAAAAAATACCCTATAACAATTAAGTTATAGGGTATTTTCATTTAACATCATTAACACATAAATAAAACACGCAAAGAAGACTATTTGCTTATATTTTGAAGTATCTCTTTAATAAAATTAAGAGATTTAAGATAATCATCATTTGTTATATATTCTATATCAGAGCTTTTTAGCATTTCTTTTACTAAAACCTCGAAGTTAGTAAATAAATTATCTATATTAAAACTAGCACATTTAACCTGATCTATTGGTAATTTATTAGTGGTTACAGTTGCTTCTTGGGTAATTCCAGACCTAGCGTAATTCGGAACGGTATCTAAATTAGGATTATTTAACCTTTCCTCCAATTCAGCTAAGGAATCTTGTTTCTTAGATAAAGCTCTATCTAATTTAACATCTATATAATCTAATAATGTTTCTATATCGACTCCATTATAATCCTCATCTTCATCTTCTTTATGGAAGTTATTTAAAGTATATAATATCACTTTAAGTCTATTTTCTATCATATCGAAGTAATCGGAGAAACTTTTATTCATCTCTACCAATTCTCTTATATTTTTCTTATTCTCAAGATCTCCTTCATTGAAATATGAAATAATTTGAATCAATTTCTCAATTCCAATTTTAGCATCATTCACTACACCCATCATCGAATCATTTATACATTCTAATTCCTTATCATTAATAAGTTTTTCCATAAACATATTTTTAATTTAACATATACAAAGATAATAAGATTTTAGATCTAATCCTAAGATTAAATGTTAAATTTTATAAATTAAGATTTTTTCTTAATTCCGGAATAATGCTACTCAAATCCTTCTTTACAGCCTCTTGCCTATCTAAATATGATAATTCTGGATATTTAATCTTTCCAAATTCATTTATAAATTCTATCGAATCTTGAGATTTAAATTCTGGATCTGATGTTATTATTACTTTTATTTTATTTAAGTTACTTATTACATAAGTATACATTTTCATTACGTTTTGTATTGTAGCTGCATCCATAGTATTTAAATATTAAATTAACACTACAAAGATAATGCATATTTAATATTTAAGGAATGTATATATTATATAACAAATAACATGTGCAATTTAATATATCCTATTCCCCAGCTGGAGGAGTTTCTGGAGTAGTATTAGTTACAATAGTATCTAATTTAGTATTTGCCTGAATTAAATTAGTATCTATACTAGATGTATTAGTTACAAGAGTATCTAATTTAGTATTTGTCTGAATTAAATTAGTATCTATATTAGATGTATTAGTATGTATTGAAGTGGTCGTATCCTTTATTCGTCCTAAAGTTTCTTTAACAGGATCTAAATCAACATCGATATTAGATAAAGATGCTAATGCTGTATCTAATTTAGTACTAAATGTAGTAGTTAAATTTTCTATTTTAGTTATTACATTTTGTATTTTGGTATTTGTAGTATCTATCTTAGTATTAGTAGTATTTAATTCATCCACTACTGCTGATAATTTCTCTGTTAATAAAGCTATATTCTCTGTATTAAAATTTCCTACCCCTTCCTTAATTCCTTGTAAAAGTTGGAGGTATAGCTCATTGTAATTGGTTGTTTTATAAAAATCGTTTACGTTCATATTATATATTTAAATTATAAGTTCTATTATTTTAGTATTGTCTATATTTAAAATTTCTTCATTTTTGCATGGTTGAAGTTTATATGTATAACTCTCCTCTTCCGGAAGATATTCTGGTTCGGAGATTATTTTATAATATCGTTGTAGTCCTTCTTTTATATAAAAGGATTCTGGAAAAGTTAATGTTATTGGTATAGATTCAAAAGTTGGATTTTGCATAAAAGGGTTGATTGTTATGATTTACAAAGGTATGTGATTTTTGTGAGAAATCCTATGGGAAATAGATATTAATAGGTATATTTAAATTCAATTATTTACTTCATTTATATTATTTTAGATAGTATATTTTCTAATATATCTAATCTGGACAAGGTTCTTTCTTCCCATTCGACTATTCTTTTACATAAAGTTATTAGATCACTCTCATTATTTGTAGTCTTATTTATAGTTGTAGTTAAATTCTCATGCCGATCATTCAGCATTTCTACGCTACGTGTTAATTCATCAACCCGTTGTTCTAAACTCTTTATTTTTTTATTTAACGCAACAGTGTCAGAATTTTTATATTCTTGGAATATCTCTAATATCCTTTTATCTTTATTAAACCATTCAGAAGAATGATTAAATTCTTTACATAACTCATGTAACTGTTTCTCATCTTCTATGTATCCTTCAAAACTATCTATAAGTTTACAATCTGGATTGTGAGTAGCATATTGTTTCATTCAAGATTTAAGATTCTCTGTAAATCCTATTTTATAGAAATTACCTGATTCAATTAAGTATATCATATTATTTTATTTAATAGTATTATAATTTTTAATGTTTCTTTAATTTATTTCTTTAAAAAATATCTAGTATTTAAGTAATAAACTCCTCTATCCTTTCCGAGTTTTATAATAAGATTCTTTTTATATAAAGAGGAGATGCAATTTTTAATAGTTCCTATTGTAAGTTGTGTTGCATGATGTATTAAATTATTTAAACAAGAATCTAATACAATCTTTCCACGCAGATCTGAATATTTCCATAAACAGACTAATACTTTATATTTACTTATTTTAGATAGTTGGGATAATCCCTCCAGTATAAGATTTAAATTTATGCTTATAGAATATTTAAAAGAAGATTCTATATCTATCTTACTAATATAACTATTAAATATATCAATAACTTCTTCGTTATATATAAACCACTCGTTAGAATATTTATATTCTTTACATAAGGTATGTAATCTCTTTTCATCTTCTCTTGTTCCGGATTTATAATTTAATAATCTAATATCCGGATTATGTACTTTATATTGGGATAATCTAGATCAAATGTAAATCCTATCTTTAAATTACTTCCTGATTTTATTAAATATAACATTTAGTAATAATTAAATTGTTTCATATTCTACACACGTAGTATTTTTCTTTGATAATTCTTTTCTTAAAAATGCTACTTCCGATTCTAATTTACTTACTCTATCATTTGTTATTTCTTGATTAGTTTTTAATTTAATAATATCCTCACTATTTTCCTCAATTTTTGCTGCCATAAATAATATAGCTTGACTAATCTTCGTATAATCTATTTTTAAATTATTATTATTTAACTCTATTGTTTCTTTTTTCTCTAATCCATCAATAAGTTTATTTGCATATCCCCACGAAAATCCGCATAATTTAGCAATAGCATTCACACTCGCATTCTTCATTTCCCCTATTCCTGTATTAGTATCTTTAATAGTTTCTGGAGCGGTGTAAATAAAAAATATTTTTTCTTCAATAGTTAAATCTGTCCGTTTAATAAATTCGATAGTAAATTCTTCTTTATCTTTTAACAATTTTGGAGGTCGTATTAATGTATATAAATTCCCTTTTCTGCCTCTTTTAGTAATAGTTATATAACCTCTATCTTTTAAAGTATTTAGTCTATTTATAACAGTTTTCTTAGATGCTTTAGTATTTTCTGCCAAAGTTTCTAGAGAGGGAAAACACTGTCTTGTTTCTTTATCGGCATAAACAGATAGTACTGCGTATAAATATAAGCTATATTTATCTAAATCCTTATCTCCTATTAAATTCTTTCCAATTTGTATTCTTTGAGGTTTATTCATTTCGTTTGTTTAAATTTTAATGCATTATTGACCATTTTTAGTAGAAGCAAATTTAATAATAAAAACTTATAATACCAATAAAATTTAAAATAATCTTAATTATGATTTTCCTGAATGGTTCTATTTAAACCGTACACAATTCATTAGTGTAGATATTATAAATTTTATATAAATTTTATTTCTAGCTTCATTTATTTATAGTCTTAAAAATCGTTAAATTGTACTGTATGCGAAAAAAACTACAAATTCACACTGGCTACAACTTAAACTCTCACTGGCTACACTTTAACAACCCTTACCTAAACACGCATTTTGCTAAATATTTAACCAAATATTTAAATAAATCACACTTCTACTCCAAATCCTACCTCTCATGAGAGTACCCTAACTATAACTAGTAAGTCCTTAACTAGTACCTACCCTACCCCTTCAAAGGGTAAGATTTTTTGCTTCGCAAAAAACCTTGAGCTGGGAGCTTCTTTTTATTTAAATTTTTTATTTTTTATATAAATTCTATATTTAAATACATCATTTATTTAAATATTCCGTATGCCTTAAATCCTATTATATCTAATCTAATCTCTATATTATATTCTCTCCGAATTTAAAGATGACTTCTTTATATAAATATAATACTTTAAATATTATTAAAATTTAATATATAAATTAGTTCTAATATTTAAATACTTCATATATTTAAATAAAGGATTATTATTTAAATATAATATCTATCTCTAAATTTCGGTATTATATAATTAGATATTATATAATTCACCCATATTTAAATATCCAACATCCGCTTCCACATCTAAATCCAATTTAAAGATTCTTATTTAAATACTATAATATTCGGAATATAAATAAGATATAGTAAATCTTACCTTATTTAATATTACCCTCTTGCTTTATTTCCGAGGAAATTTGAAAATTTACTTTATTTAAATACTAAAATTTATAAGATTTTTTCTTAGGAAGTTGTAAAATGGAGGAATATTTATATTTAAATACTATAATATCCTATTTAATATTATCTAAATTCTCATATATATTACATACCTCTTTTTTGAAGCTCTCCAAATCTAAATCATTCTTCATAATATTTATTCCCGCTCTACATATCACCACATTCCCTTTTATATACCCTTTACTGGAATCTATCCTATCCACAGAAGGCGAATTAAATTCATCATTCCCGAAATTTTTATTTGTATAATAACACTTATTTCCTTGTTTATTTAGTAGTTCTTCTAAATATATCATATCCAAATTATTCTCCCAACCTTTTTTATTACTAGCTACTAATGTCTTAGATAATAACCATTTAGTTATATTCTCCCGCTCTCTTTCTTTTCTTCTAATATTCCTACATTTATTACATGTCTTAGAAGACCCACCAGAAAACTTACTTGGATCACTCTCTCCACAATATTGACAGTTAAAGACTTTCTCCTTTCTATTATTAGCAATAAATCCATACTGTGTTTCAGTATAAAGTTCATTAGAATAAAGATTGTTATCAATTACTTCCGAAATAAGATCTGGATTATTTAATATATCTATATAACTCCCATATCCATAATTCTTAATTCTATTAATATAATTATAAATTCCAGTTGAGTTTTGATCATTACCATAGAAGATTTTACTTAAATTCTTATTAGAGTATTTGATTTCTTCTATTTTATTGTACTCAAATAATACTAATAAGAAGAATTTATGTGTTTTTGTAATGTTATTATCTAGCAGAAATTTGTAACAAGGTTTAATGGTGTTTAATTTTATCTTATATGCATATCCGTTTTCTGTTAGATTTTCAATTTCTTTGTTCTCTTCTAGTATTTCTAGATATTTCTTTACATCGTTATGTCCTATGCCACATTGGACAATTTGATCTTTTGTAAATTGAGAGACATTGTCTCTTCTAAAATGACATATCCATCTCATGACTAATTCAGAGGTGATAAATGTCTTGTTTGAAATTTTTCCGGTTAAATAAAAGTTTTTCATAGTTATTAGTTTTATCAAAATCACAAATAGTAAAGGGTAGGGAGATAAACAAGAGATGATATGAATTTTGTGAAAATAGAAATGGTTGAGGGTTTAGAAAAAAATTTTTATATTTTTTTATTTTTATGGGGGAAATTTTAAAGTAATATAGCTTTTTAAACCTGAAATGTATCAAACCTTACACCCCGTGACCCTCTTTGAATAAAAAACATTAATTAAAATCATTAATCATGAAAGGTAGACCTTCATTTTCAAAAGGACTCTCTAAAGAGTTATTATCATCTCCAGTAATTGTTCGTAACGCAGAAGGCGGACGAATGAAAGGAGACATTGTGGATCTCACTGATGCCACATTTGATCCTGAATATACATTCTTAACGCAGGACGGTCAAGAGCGGACCATTCAAGCGTTTGTTCGTGGAGAAGGTGATAATAAAGTAATGTTAATCTCCATGTCTCAACTCGTTAACAAAGTCAACGGATTGGATGAGGAAAAATCATCCTTAATGAAGAAAATCCGGAAGACCTCCTCATTAGGGGAAATCCTTGATATTTTGGATGATGTCGAAAGCATTCAGGTAATCGACACTAAAACAGTCCCGAATCGTTTTGTTCCCGGAACTGAGCGGACTCTCTGTTTATGGGATGAGGCGTAATATAAAGGGTAGCTAATGCTATCCTTTATTTATATGTATTAAATTAATTAACACAAGATATTATGATTACAAGAGATTACACGGAAGAAGAGTATAAAGAAATGTGTGCTAAATTAAATCAATTCAAAAACACACATTCTATATTAGATAAAGATGTTTTAGCTGCACAAATGTGTGATGTATTACATATTAATGAGACTCTAATTATTAGATTCTTAAAGAAAGCTAAAATAATTACAGATGCAAGAAATCATGCTAAAACCGCTTATTGGGTAGGTGAAGGTCCTGTTTATATAGGGAAAGTAAAAGAAGCAGTGAGGTTATATAAGGAATATAATAAAGAACGGAATGATAAGTGGTTAAGTAAGAAAGTTAAGCCCAGTATTCAGGAATGTATAGATGTTCTGAAAGAGAATGGGTATAAAGTTTACAAAGAAAGAGTTGAATGGGTTGAGGTGTAATACTTAGAATGGTTTAATGGAGGTTCGATTCCTCCACTAGGTACTAAGGGAGGATAATTGTTGAGGATAGAAAATGGTAGGAGAAAAATTTTGGACTCTAAACCCCCTAATTTTCCTTTTTTTCTACCACCCTCAAAACCACTACCCTAAAAATTTTTCCGTAATCCCGTAAAACTACGGAAAATCTTGTGTTAATGAGAGAAGTGGGACAAGTTTTAATCTTAAACCCTAACCACTTCTCATTTGTCTCTAGTATCACTATATATAAGCTGTTATGTCTAATAAACCTATGACAGACATTATTTTTATTTTTTATACCCTTCTCATAATAACATCTGCGAATCGTATAAAGGAAACAGCTAAAAACCCTTGGAGAGTTAGAATATTCATTATATTCTCAATTATATGTGCTATAATCGGATATACTATTCTAATAATTTAAGGTTAGATAAAAATTAAATTTAAGATAATAGATCTATGATATATGCTCAAACATATGATGATAAGTCTTTCTTATCTAAGGATATGTAAGGTCCTATAGCGTAATGGTTAACGCAATAGTTATTTAAATAAATAGGGAGTTGGCGCAATTGGTTAGCGCAGGAATCTTATACATTCAAGGTTGCAGGTTCAATTCCTGTACTCCCTACTTATGAAAGAAGAGATAAAGGAATTAAATCTCATTGGAAATAAATATTTAAATAACTATAGATCTAGGTTCGAGTCCTAGTGGGACCACGATATTGATTCAGGGTTTTGGTTCAATATTTTTCATGATATTAGAGTTATTACTAAACAATTTCGAGATGTGATATCTCTTTCCAACTAGCTAAAACAAGGAGGAGTAATTCCTCCTTTTTTAAATTTAATACTATGAAGAAGTTAAATATTAAATATATAACAGCAATAATAGGGATATTTATATTCCTATTATTAATATCTTCTCTAGAATCAATCATGAATATTATATTTAAATAAGAGCGAATATCCAAATTGGTTAAGGAAATAGTCTGCAAAACTATACTGTGAGAGTTCGAATCTCTCTTCGCTCTCATTATATTTAAAAGTTATATAGCTCAGGATAACTCCTGAGGGTTGATAGTTATATTATTAATATTCTAGATTCTATTAATATGCGCGAAGAAAAGTATATATAAGGATTATTTAAAGGTACCATTTATTAAATAATTTGAAATTATACCACTATAAATTCATAGGCAGATAAGTATAACTTTTAAATATAATAATTATGAAGGTAGTAATTAACACATCAGGAATTGGATTAAATTTATCCCTCCAAGCAGTAGAGTATTTAATTAAATATAGAATAATTAAATCTCCATTAGATGTAGGGAAGGTCAATAGGAATCATCCGAGATTAGTAAGATGTATTGAGGTATTAGGAGATGATTCATCGTTAGATATATTAAAAGTGGTGGATATTGAGGATGAGGTTAAATATAATATTTCTCCTATTAAAGTACATAATAGGATGAGGGAGATTATTTATCCTATATACGAATAATTCGGAAGGTATTTACATGTAAATTCTAATCAGTGTACAATGATTAGATCATCCCAAACTCTAGTGGTTCATAGAGTTTATTAAATAAGCTGGACCTGAATTTCTAGATTTATTTGGTTATCATAAATCTAGTGTCTTAGGATGGACATAATAAAATCCTCAGATTTAAGATAGGCGTGGGATACTTATTGTTAAATCAACTTCTTAGTAGTTTAATGGTAAAATAATTCACAGAATGTTATTGGTTCGAATCCAATCTAAGAAGCATGATAGGAATATAATATTGATTATTAATTAATAATATCCTCTTCCGAAAAAGTCAATAGTAGGATTGGAGTGGGTTCAGTACCCTTGAGATAATATTAAAATCAGAAGTATTATAGATAAGCTGTAACCACTCCTTTAAATATTTAAATATGTCAGCTAAATGTATTGATTGTGGAATGTCCTATGATGGATTTGATTCTCATATGGTTATGTTACATAATTATTTATGGGAAGAAGTTAGTGCTGGAGATTTGAGTATTTGTTTATGTGATAAGTGTATAGAAAAAAGATTAGGAAGAAGAATCGCGAAAGAGGATTTAATTCCAAATCTTCCAGTTAACGATTTATATATACAAATGTATTTAGATCTATGAAAAAGAGAAAACTTCCTAAAGAGATAAAGAGATGGATTAGATTCTTTATAAAAACTAATGCTTATTTTAATTATGATTGGGTATTTATGTTATATATAGAGAAAGAAAAACTATCTCAATGTATTAAATTCTACACTATTTATGGATGTCATGTCAATAATGATAGAATAATTTCAAGAATGCAGCTGGCTATAAGATTATTAGATATTGTTATAGACGATGATGTATTTTTTGAGGGTTATATAAACTCCAAAAATATAGATAGATTCTTTCCTAAGGATGCTTTATCCATTTATGAAATAAACATTCTTCCAAGTCTCCGAATTCAGAAAGCTTGGTATTTATATAATAAATTGAGGTATTATTATATGAAAGAGTGGTGGGATTAAATACATTTTATTATAATTTAATTTTAACATTTTAAAGCAGCAAAGTTAGTGTAGTTAGATATAAAAATATACTCGTAAAAGAGCCTGTAGTCCTTAAAGGATAGTAGTGATACTAAGCCAATTATTTGTATTTAAATATGAATAAGGGTATAATTCCAAAAGCTGCGAAATTTAAGATGGAAATTACCATGTAAGAAATTACATGAAATCTCTGATAATCTATAGTACCTTTATAGAAAAACAGAGGTGAAGTTAAGGTACAACTTCATGGGTATCATGAGATACCCGATGCAGGAGATTTTATACATCTCCGAATCTGAATATTTAATAGTACTTTGCGCATTGGCGTGCACTCGGAGGATATCCGGGGGTTTAAGGTTCGACTCCTTACAAAGTACCTAAGTAGTAATTATTTAAATATTCATGTTATGGAAATTAGAAATGAGAATAAAGTATTTTTTGGAGAGAATGGTATTACTTCTACTTCTGCTACATATTTATGTAACATTGCTAGGGAGTTATTAAAGGATATAGAATCTTCCTTAAATAATGTTTCATTTATTAACGAAGAAGTTAGTATTTTAGGTTCAGGAGGAGTATTTAAAACTAAGGAAGGATATAACTCATCTGAATTATTAGAGCTAGATTCTAAACTCTTGAAAGCAGCAGAGTTAAAAGCATTCATTGCGTGGATGAGTGAAGGAATCAAAGCTAAAGATGAAGAGCAACAGAGATTAAGTAAATACTCTATTCAAGATTTCGTTTCAGATTTCCCGGAATATAAATTTCCTCAACCTGAAATAATCCCATTTGAATCACAATATGGGATTGCGAAATTAAGTGTTTCTGAAAGGGTTAAATATTTATTCTCCGAAGCTTTAACATCTTCAATTGGGAAATACATTCATAATAATGGGAAGTTAAAGGAAGCTTATAATGAGCTTTTAAATATAGCCCATAATAAATTGAATGTAACAACAGAAGCAAAGGATGCGCTAGTATTAATTACTAATAAAGTTCCGAGTGTTGATACTAAAGAAGTTGAGAAGGTGATGCTTAAATACCAAAATATTCGGAGGGAGAATGAGAAGGTGTTAAATTCTTTAAAGTCTAAAGTAAAGAAGTATGATAGAGATTATCAGCTTGAGCGCAATCTAAGGGATAGAAGAGAGAATGAGAGACAGAAGGAGGAATTTAAACTTCTAAATTCTAAATATGATGAATAGGTATTAAATATGACATCAAAGATTGAGAATTTAAAGATCATCATTCCTCTTGAATTGGAGGGAGTATATAATACTCTCCAAAAACTTTCAAAAGATAAATAAAATAGGTAACACCAAATTCATTAGGATGGAAGTGTTTTTATATGTATAGATTATATATATAATATAATTCGTATTTATTAAATGCAATTATTAGAATATAGACAATATAACACCGAAAGAATCCTCAAAAGAAATGTTTCGTATTTAAACTAATATAGTAATTTAGATATAAAATACTACTTTTCTTGTCCTAATCTTAGTCTTTGAGAGGATTCTTGCCCTTGACATGTTCTTTGGCTGTATTTATATAATCTATACATAACTATTTTATATAAAAATATACATAAGAAAAGACCTGGTTTCTTGTGTTGTTACTAAAATCATAATTATTCCGATTCAGAAGGTTACATAGAAAATTTCTCTATGTAGCTTTCTGAATTTTTTATTTAAATTTGAATTAAAACACACTATTTCTAATTTTCCTAAGATGGTTGAAGTTAGAAGTAGAGTACTCTTTTTTGTATATTTTATCAAGCCTAGATACTCTAAAACTATTTTTAAGTCAACTTCCAGATATGGTATGTTTGGACTATTATAGATTTTCGGAGTTCTAGGCTTTTTTATTTTCATTTTTCAAACTCGGATTTTCAAGTATGATTATCGTGAATGTATTAATTAGATATAATGATCTTATTTTATTATTTAAAAAAAGACACAAAAATACTTGGGATTCTCTTGAAGGTCCATTATTTAGAGCTGAAACAATGGAATCTTGTGCTAGTAGAATAGTGAAAGATTCTATTAATCACAGGTTTAAAAGAGAGAAGTTTATAAGGATTGATAGAGATAATGATTTAGATGGACAGAGATATTTCTATTCTATTACTTTAGATCATATTCCGGAATTTATACAACTCCCAGAAGATTTAATTTCTTGTAAATGGTTTAGTTTGCAGGATTTAAAACATATTAAAATATCTAAGAATTTAAAAGTATTGTTTAATTAAATATTATTATTATGGCAGAATATAAAAATGAAGATAGTGCTGGAGTAATTGCTTTTGGAGTTATTTTAATAATCCTAACTCTTTTAGGAGTAATAAATCCATGAGAATAACTTCCAGAGAGAGATTTAAGGATTATTTTAAATCCACTAAGACTATATATGGGAGAACTGTTAAGGGTACCTCTGATATATTAGATCTTAGAGAGAGTAGAGTATTTAAAACAAATGGTAAATTTGGGGTTAATTGGATGGGATGGATGATGTTAAAGTCCTCCGGATTTGGGTATTGGTCTATCTCATCCATGAAACCTCATCCTATTTATTCTATAAAAGAAGATGGGGATAAATATGATTTAAATGTGATAAAAGATACCTTAAACAAGAAAAGTACTAAAGATTATCCCAATTTATCTATAAAAAAATTATTCGATATAATCTCTCCAGAATTTAATGGAATGGTTTATATAGGAGATGAGCTTGATAGTGATCAATCCTTCTTAAATTCTCTTAGATATAAATTAGATCCCGAATTTGATTTAAATAGTGTTAAAAGTAAAAAGATATTTATATATTAAAATGCATAAAATATGGAAGAAGGAGTTACTAAAGCTACTTATTTAAATAGCATTATTTCAGATTTATCTGATAAAATTGATGTTAAATCTATCTCAGATGGGAGACATACATTTGAGGAGTTATACGATTATATAGCATATTTAGAAGCTTTATATCTAACTCAAGCTACTTTATATAAAGTAACTAAACGTACTTTAAATCCTGACACCTTTATAGTAGTAAAATCTTCTGATTTTCTTCCAGGAGAAGTACTATCATTAGGAAAATTATATCCGATTAAATATAAAGAGCTATTTGCGGATGTTCCGGAGGATAAAGAATTATCTGTAATTAATATTCCACTTACTGATTTTTATATATAATCATGGATACAGAAATACTTTCATATAATAAATTCCAGGAAGTTTTAAATCCTTATAGGGAATATTGTATAGAGGTAAGTGAGGTTTTAGATAATATAAGAGCTCTTACATCAGAAATATTATCAATCACTCCACTTACCTTAGAACTTCCGGATATAAATAGAATTATTGAGGAGAATCAGTTAGATTTAGATTTAACAACTGAAGAGTTATTATTTAAAATTGATGAAATGTTTGTGTAATGGATATTATATATTTAGAATGTGAATGTAATTGCTCCGAACATTTAATTCGCTTCATCTCTTATGAAGGGGAAGAGGAGATTTATATAGAATATTATTTAAATCCGGAATTGAGTTTTTGGAAGAGATTGAAAATTGCTATTAAATATTTATTTAATAGAAAATGTAAATTTGGGGCATTTGATGAAGTGATTGTAAATAAAGAAAGATTGAAAGATCTTTTAAATAAATTATAATAAAATGGGTATTATTGTAGGTTTTATATTATTATTATTGTCATGGGTTATATACTACCATGCTGATGAATACTGTACCTTAGAGCTTGGAGAATTTGAAAAACTTATAGCTGTAGCACTATTCATGTTTGGTCTAATGTTAAGTTGTATATCAATATTTCAGAAATTATTATGATAAATATAGCAGAAATAATAAAAAGATTTCCAGAAAATTATGGATGTGCTAAAGGATTAGAATGAAGTATATTATATTCATTACCGGATATATTATAGCTATATCTGCATTTATTAAATATGAAATATATAGTTTATACAGATGGATCTTACAGAGCCTCCAGAAAACAAGGAGGATATTCGGCAGTCTTTTATGATTCTGATATGAATCTTATTAAATACATATTTAAAGGAATTAAAAATACTACTAACAATCGTTGTGAATTAATGGGATTTATTTCAGCATTGAAACATCTCCCATTTAATTCCGAGGTAGTGATATATTCTGATTCTGAGTATGTATTAAATCCAATTAAGAAAGGGTGGATTTATAATTGGATAAAGACTAATTTTAAAGATAAAAAGAATGAGGATTTATGGAAGGAAATTATAAATTTATTACCTCATTACAAATTAACTCTTGAGTGGGTTAAAGGACATGAGGATGATGAAGGGAATAATTTCGCTGACATGTTAGCTCAACATTCATCAACAATTGAATTAGAAGATAATGAAGACTAAAAATAAAGAATCGATTTTAGAAGATAAATTAGAATATTTACCAATTTATCACTTATGACAATAATAGAAAATGAGTTTAAAATAGAAGAGGGTTCATCTCCTGCTAGATATGATCTATATCTAAAGAAGATTATAAATAAAGGAAAAAAAGATACTTCCGGAGAGAGTTTAGAACGAGAAGATTGGATATTGGAAGGGTACGATATGTCAATGTCAACAATTATTAAAACTCTATCTCATTATCTAACAGATAAAAAGCTAAATGAATGTTCCTTAAAAGAATATGTAAAAACATATAAAGACACTATTAATTATTTAAATACTATAATAAATGATTGCTGAAATAAAAGTTGTATCTAATAAAGAGGAACTTGAACAGGCAGATAGAATGGGAATATACAAAGAACCGGTATATGCTACCACACTATTTGGATTTCGTTTAGATGATGTGGAATTATTTTATCTAAATGATAATGAGAATAAAGAAATGACACTTAGGATAGATAGAGAGTATTTTGTTATTAAATATGATCTTTCAATTTTAAATAAGTTAAAAACTAAATTTAATAGCTAATGAGAAGTTGGTATGTATATATTATAGATTTCAATTCCACTAAACTCGAAAAATATGATGTAATGCCTTATTTCTTACGTTGTGCAAAAGAACACAAATTTAAATCCTCGGATTTAGAAGAATGTAAGAAATTTATAAGAAAGGAAGGTATGTATATGTTCTGGGCTAGGTGTGAGTGGGAAGTTTTAATCTGTCCTTGGCCTACTATAAAGGATATTTATTTTAAAATAGATGTCTGGGATCAGATAGAGATGAATTTAGATAATTTTACAATGGTATTTATTGAAAATTTAAATGAAGAATAATATGAAGGAAAGAGTACAATATTTAACTGATACCTTTACTGATTGTGAAGGAATAGAAAGAAACTTCACTATTTGTGCGGTAACTATATATGATAATTATAATTACAACCCTATTACTTCTTTCGGAATCTCTGTATGTAAGAAAGAGGATATCTCTAAATATTCCCCAGAATTGGGACAAAGAATTGCATATGGAAAAGCAATGAAAAATCCTTTTGCAGATGTAATATGTAATATGAAAGGTGGAATGAATACCGAGATATGTAAAGCTTATTTAAATACATTTGCTAAATATTTTAAGGAAGATCCATCTATTGCAATTGCTGGATATAAAAAAGTAAGTGACCCTAAGAATAAGGGAAGAGTTTAAAGCAGAATGTCCAGAATCTTTAAAAAGAATAATTCTTATATATATCCTACAGAAGAATTTATATATGAGATTTTATTATATAAACGAGAGGATAATATCATCTCAATTCAAGATAGTAAAACTTTTAAATCCGGAACATACATTCCAGAAAAAACTATAGCTCCTAAAAAATCTAATACATTTACATATATAGATTTAATAGGAGCTCCAGAGGAGTGGTTGTATAATAATGGATATATAGAAATAGACTCAGAAGAATTAATAAAAAAGAAATTTAGGAAAAGTAAAAATAATATTTAATAACAGTAATAAATAAGATATCTTATGGGAAGCTACGATCTCGGAATTGTTAAATTAACAGAGGATTCATGTGGTAAAGGATTAGTTCTTAAAAGGGAACTTTCTTTAGAAGAATGTAACTACATTCTTTCTGATATACTTGGAATTGAGTTATATACACGTGAAGACTTTGATGATTCGGAAGAATATCAAGAACAAATGGATGAATATAAAGATACTGTAAATAGTTGGCTCAAAGGAGATTGCGAGGATAATGCTATATCGGACTTTTATCAAAGTTATGTAAATGAACCACTTATGTGTATGAATATAGTTTTAATTATTGATTTTTTAAGAAAGAAGAAAATATTAGAAGGTTAAAAAGATATTTTAAATAGATAATAAGAATAATATTAATAATGGATTGATTTTAAACTCTAAATAAAGATTTTAAGACTCCATAAATATAATAAATACTAAATAGAAACACTATTTATTTAAAAGATTATAAAAGATATAAATATTTTTCAAGCTAGAATGTTCTTATAATATAGTAATGATGGAAACAATTTTATGTGCAGCAATTTACTATGATAACGGTATACACTATCCTCATCAAAGTATTTATGGTATAAAGACAGGATTTGTTTTAGCTGGATATAGACATCCTAACATTATAGGAGTACTTCCAACTAATATTAAATTTAAGAATCTTGATGATAAGCATCTTACAATAGAATGGAATGAAAATTGCCCTAAACATATCATTATTCAAGGATTTATAACCTCATCTGGAAGATTTGTTGATAGAGAAGAAGCAGCACAAATAGCGTTACACTCAGGACAAATTAAAGAGTTAGAATTTGGAAGTGAATTATATAGTGAAGATTTATATTAATTAAAATATGTTATGCTACTTATTATTGTTATTAGTTTTATTATTATAGGTGCATGTGTAATAATAAATATAATTGATGAAGAAATAGATTTAAAAGATTATATCTATTTTATTCTAATTGTGTTTGGAGTATTTTTGGAGGTATAATTGAAGACTACAAACAAGAATCTCAAAACAGTTTTAAATCTAAAATAGACTACATAAAAAATTCAGAAGTGTTAAATAATATAGATACTCTGGTTACATACAGGGATAGTGTTCTCCTTATATTTAAATAAAGCATATTTATGGCTACAAGGATCTTTAATATGGAAGGATAATAGAAAGGTTTCTATTGTAGATCTATCTCTCATTCTAGAATATCTAAAGGGAATAATATTATCTGAATAATATGAAAGTAAAACTGTTAAAAAGACTAAGAAAAAAATCTATTAAAAATATTTATATACGTCCTCCGAAATTTCCTTGGGAATCTTATAAAATTATTACTCCTATACAAGATGATGTAGTAGTAATATATTTTTATACTCCAAAAGATATAAAAATCAGTGAAAGAATGCTTATAAATAAAAGGAGGGAGTATGTCTTAGATATAATTTATTCCATGCGATCACGATTTAATAAAATTATAGCTAAGAAATATTTTACTAAGGAATTAAATAGAATTAATAAATTAATACCTTAAACTTATGTGGATAGCGAGAGAAGAAAATGATGATTTATATTTATTTAGATATAAACCTTATAAATCTGTACGTCATTGGGTTGCTGATGAACAAGATCCGTCTAAATATCGTTTTAGAATAGATAGAGAATTATTCCCAGAAATTACTTTTTATAATAGTCCCAAAGAAGTTATTCTTCAGCTTAAGGAGAAAATAACTAAAGTATCAATATTAAACCAGACTATATGAGAAAAATAGGAATATTCTTAGGAAACTTTGATCCTCCTACTATATGTCATCAAAATATAATTAGGAATATTGTAAATTATAATTTCTTAGATGAAATCTTTATTGTTCCTAAATATAGAAGTGTTAAAGAATCATATTCTACACTTTTTACAGATAGAGTAACTATGTGTAAGAGAGCGTTTAAACCATTTAAAAAGGTTACTATATCTAATATGGAAAGTTTAATAGCTTCTACAGATATGAAAACCTATAGAGAAGGGGTTCCATCTTGGAAGACTATTGAATTCTTTAAGAATATAAAAGATATTGAATTATATATAATAACTACATTCCCTGGATATTCCAAAATTCCTAATTGGGATAAGGGTGAGGAGATATTAAAGGATAATAAATTTATTGTTCTTTGTGAAACTAAAGATTTAGGGAAATTATCTGAAGATATTATTAGTATACCTTTATATGATCATATCAATATTACATCTAATAAAATTCGGAATTATATAAGATTAGATTCTAATCCGTTTCCCTTAGTTCAGAAAGATGTACTTGATTATATTTACAAACATAATCTTTATATAGGATGAGATATTATATTACAGGACATCGAGATTTATCTAAAGAGGAGTTTAGTAAAATTTATATTCCGGAAATAGATAGAATTATTCAGGAAGATTCTAATGCAGTATTCTTAGTTGGAGTATGTGAAGGTGTTGATTTATATACTATACAGTATTTAAACAAATACTCTATTCCAGTTCAAGTATACGGTCCGAATTTGGATATTAAAAATGATCTTATAAGATTACATTTATATCCAAGTTATGAAAAATCTGCTTTAGAGATGATTAAAAATTCAGATAAAACTATCGGATTTATTAAACCTGGTAGAGAAAATTCTAGTTTTACTGCTCTAAATGTTTTAAAAAGGTATATAATAAACAAATCTTAAACTTAAATAATATGAATAGAAAAGAAAGAACTATCTCCGAAAATATGGAGAAATTAATGATAGACCAAATCTCAAGAGAATTATATAATCATAATGTATATAGAACATATGCGAATTACTATTATGTAAGAGGATTATTTAAATTATATCTTTATTATGAGATGAGGTCTAATGAAGAATATAATCATCATCAGTGGATTGTTGATAGATTATATAGAGCAGGAGTAGACTTTAATTATCCAGAAGTGCCTGCTGTTAAAGCTAATCATGTTATATTAAAGCCCGAAGATAGTTTTCAGAAAGTAGTAGATTTAGAGATTGAAACTACTATGTATATAAATAAAATGATAGAAACTGCGAAAGAGGAGAAGGATTGGCAGACGGAGGGGTGGTTAAAGAGGACATTAAACGAGGAACAGATGGAAGAAGAAGATATTAGTAGAACTATCCAAGCTATGGCAGAAGAAGATACTGATTGGCAAACTAAGGAAGATACAATTCTCTCATATTATAATAATTTAAATAGGGTAACTGAAGGGAATAGAGATGTTATTGATAACAGCTCTTTTCTTAAACAAAAATAATAATTTAATATAATAACTTATGTTAGTTCTAGATAATATTAATTCAGTCTCGGATGTAATTACAAATTCCTCATCGGAATTATTTGTAATAAACGATAAAAATACTACATTAGACCATCTTAAGAATATAATCAATCCTATATTAGATGGTTATTATGAACCATTTGTATTTAATTTAGATACATTTAGAAAATGGGTAGAAAGTTCCGAAGAGGATAATTCTACGGATATAGACGCATGTTTTCAGACTATATACGACTGGTTCATTGATTTAGAGTATCCTAGTGGTTTAACTTACTATATTAGGGATACTCTTTATAAGTTACGGTTAGAGGACTATATTAAATTAGAAAATAGTCTACTTAAAGAATTATACGCGGAATTAATTAAAAAGTATGATACTAATTATTCCTCATATAAAGAAATTGAAGCTTTTCTTCAAACATATGATGAAGACAAAATAAACAAAATCATAGACTATTTACTAAATACAAATTTCGAATATGACATTCGAAAATTAAATGGAAAGATTATTCTCCTTTCCGAGGAGGAGAATTCCATTTCATGTAGTAGAAAATTTAACCGCTCAGAATTTGCGGAAGATTCTGATGTATTTCAATGGCTTGAGCATAATTTTAATATTACATATTATCATTTAGGATGAGATTTAAAATACATTCAATATCAGATATTATAACAAACAGTAGTTCAGAAGTATTTCTTGTTTCTAAAGATAGTGAGATAAAGAATATAAAAGGATTGCAAGAGAAAGTGAATTTAGGAGACGTATCTGATTTACTAAAGTTTATACATACTTATAGTTGGGGTATAGATAAAGACTATAATTATGGAGATTTATGTATAACACTTGATCATATACGTGATATAACTGATGCTTTCAGTAACTACTTCAATGATAGTGACTGGGATGATAATATCTCAAAAATAGGTATATTACGTGATGAGATGTACAAAGTATTTGCTGAGAGTTTTAAGGATATAGTAGCTATAGTAATAGATAATGGCTATCATTATGAATTTATTGCAGATAATCCAAATTTAAAATATGAAAACTTTCCATATTAAAATTCATTCTATTTCAGATATTATTACTAATAGTAGTTCCGAGACCTTTTGTTTTATTTATAGTGAAGATATATCTAAAGTATTAAAAGTATTATCTCCTTATTTTGGGAACTATGATGTTCTTGATGAATGTTGTGCACAAATATATGGTCCTTTTCAAGAAGGTATAGAGGATCCTTATATTGAAATTAGATGTTCCCAAGATTATAGACCTTCGTTACTAGAAGAAGGATTAAGATATGTATTAGATAAAAATAATATTGATTATACAATATCAAAAGAAGAATAAAAAATATCTTTATATATGGAGTCAATAATAGAGTTTCCAATAATTTTTGTATTTGATTCTAAATACTATAATGAAACTACTATAAGTAATATATTAAATAAACTATTAGAGCCTGAGGGAAGATCATACGAAGATTTCTTTAGAAAGATTCAACCGGCTATTGAAGTAACAACATGCTGCAATCCTAAAGACTTAGCAGTACTAACTTATGAGATACCCTATTGGATGAGACTTTATTTAGAGAATTTACATAATGTAAAAGGTTATAGTTGTTTAACTTTATAAATTAAGAGATGAAAGATTTTAAACACTTTGGAGTTAAGTTTAAAGGTATAAGTAGTTGTAATTATACCGCAATATGGAGTAATTTAATTACAATACGTCTTGGAGATAAAGAGATTAAAGAACTTCCAGCAGATAAAGCTGAGTTCTACGATGTTTCATTAGGGAATAAGTGTGTTACTGGAAAATGTCCGTGGTGTTATGTTGATTCTAACCCAAATGGGGAATATTATACTAATGTATGTGATACATGGAAGAAGTTTATCGCTACATTTGCTCCAGATAAGAAAGAAAAGAATATCACTATCACAGAAAAACCCTTTCAAATAGCGATTGGATCTGAAGGCTCTGCGGACGAGTCGCCGGAGTTCTGTGATTTCTTGGAAACTGTATATAATACTGGAGTAGTTCCTAATTACACTACTAATGGAGTAATTCTATCATATTATGATAAACCTGGAACAGAATATTACGAACTAGCGAGTAAAATCCTTAAATATACCCATGATTTTGTAGCTGGAGTGGCGGTTTCATTTGGAAATAAATCTCTCCGACCTTATGCAGAAAATGCTATAAAAGGATTATTAGAGAAAGGTGATTGTTATGTTAACGTTCATCATATAATATCAGATAAGGCCTCTGTACAAGACTTTATAAATAGTTGGTATAATTACTCAGATGATATAAAATATCACGTCCTACTGCCTCTGATGCCTTCTGGAAGGTCTACTAAAGGACTTGAACCAGAAGCATGGAAAATTTTAGAGAAGTCAATTAAAGATTTAAATATCACAAATGTTGCTTTTGGAGCACATTTTTATGATTATTTAAAAGAATCCTCTATTAAAACCTGGATTTATCCTCCAGAGAGTTTAAGCAAAAATATGATTCTTAAAAATGGTAAAGTTATTATTACTCCAAGCTCTTTTAACTTAACTCCAATTAAAATATTTGATTTTAATGAAAAAGTATAAAAGGAAAAAGAACAGGTATAGGCCTAATAAGGTTTATCCTGTTAAGGATATGCTAAAAATGATGATAAATGAGGAATTGAGACCTTACAACAAAACTATAGAAGATGTAAAAGATATTGAAAACTTTTATGACTTATATACATTTAAAACTAGATCTCAAGAGCGAGTTTGGGAAGAATATTGTAATAGATTGATTCGAAGACATTTATATGGTTGGTATATAAGTAAAAGGGAAGCAAGAAAAGAGGTATCTTGGGTAATTTTTCAATATGGATTAAAAGCAGAATATTTAAATTATGAGAATTAGAGTAATCGGAGATATACATGGTAGGGATTGTTGGAAACAGTTAGTCGAAGATATTGATACTTTAGATTTTTGTATCTTTTTGGGAGATTGTGTTGATTCGTATGATATATCTGATGAACAAATAATAAATAATTTATTAGATATAATCGAATTTAAGAAAAGCTATGAGGATAAAGTGATATTATTATTAGGTAATCATGAACTTAATTATATTTCTCCTTATATAGGATACTGTTCTGGATATAGGTTTAGTATATCTAACATTCTTCAAGATATTTATAGAAATAATTTGCACTTGTTTAAATTGAATCATAATATTAAAGTATATAATCCCGAAACAGAAAAAGTAGATAGAACTTACTGGTTTTCTCACGCTGGGATTACAAATAAATGGCTAAAATTTTATGGGGAAATATTTAACAATAATGAGAATGAAGAAGATTTAAATATAGATTTTGATCACTTATACTATCCTAATCTCTGTGAAAAAATAAATTTATCCATAAATTCTTATAGATATCTATCTCAAGTAATGTCTGTATCTATGCATAGAGGTGGTAGTAGCTTTTATGGAGGACCTTTATGGGCAGATATGTTAGAATCTAAAAACGACTTTCTCAAATATGATCCAGAAATTTCCTTATATAAAGCTCCCGTAATACAATATGTAGGACATACTCCAGTATATCCAGAACAACAAATAATTTATTCAGATGAGGAAAGTGGAAGTGAAATACATTATTGTGATTTTGGAGGAAATTTAAAAGATAAAATTATAACAATAGAAATATGACACTTAAAGTAATAAGACAAATTTTAGAGTATATTGAATCAAATGACTCTTCTATCGTAGATCCTACAAAATTATATATAGATCTTCACAAGACTCAACCATCTCTATATAATATAGAACTTATAAATACAATTGAGTATTTAAATAGTTTTTGTAGGGATGATTTATCCGTTCAGCAATGGAAAACTACTTGTTATCAATATATAACTTCATTATTTGATTATAGGGACTTTATAAATATATTTAAAGGATGTAACCTTTTCTTTACATACGAAGTCTTCGAAAAATCGTTTCTTAGACATTATAGGTACTTCACTGATATAAAAGGTGAAATGAATATTAAAGATTTAATACCTTCTATAGTAGATCTTAAATTACTTTGGAAAGATGGTGATCCGTTACGTAATTACACACTTATATCTAACTATTTAAATAATATTAAACCTTATGAAATTCCTTCTTTAAATAAAGTTGAAAAACTAAAAATATTATCTGATGCTACATATTTAATTCAGAATAATATTTATATAGGAATTTGTAGTGCGCTTAAAGCTGCTCTAGCTACATATCCTAAAATGAATCTTAGAAAAGGAATAGGTATTCATGATTTCTCTAAGTATATAAATATATATTTCCCAGAATTTACTAGAAATAACTTCGCTCCGGGAACCACTACTTCATATTGGTGGGAACCTGAGGATAGAACTTCTAGACTTGAGGCTTTAAATAAATTAATACAAATAATTGGAAATGAAAACTGTAAATAACTCTATAAAATTTCTGTAACATGTGATAGCATTTGACAAGATGGACGAAGACGAATTTCAAAACCTATACGAACGTGTAAAGGACGTATTATTTAAATACTTCCTCAGAGAAGGAATCCTCAATTCATTATCTAGTTGCCGCAGCAAACATCAACCGGGCATTGGATAACCTCGAAAAATCATTGTCAACATTTGTAATACCCTATGAGATAGTAAAAATCGAAGATACGAAGTTTGTAGAAGTGATCCCCTACATACCGGACGACAAAGAACGCATACCGAACAATTTAAAACCACAACAATAACACTAAAACTATAATATCATGGAAAAAATCACAGACAAAATTAAATCCTTCGAGGATGCTTGCAAGCACCTCAGACTAAATCCTAATGACTTGCCGGTTGTAGATATGCTTCCGGAGAAAGATAGGAAATCAATCATCGCATTCTACAAACTGACAATTATCATCAGAGCATTGAATGAAGGTTGGGAGCCCGATTGGTCAAATTGGGATGAATGGAAGTATTCAGAAGAAAAACAAAACTTTATCCCATTTTCAGTTGTAACTAAACAAGTAGATGGAATTGAGATAAAAGAAGATGTGTTCTATACCTTACAAGATGGTAAATTTAAAGAATTAGAACAGCAGTAAAAAATGGTTCAATTCTACCTTAGTTCAATTAAAATGGAAAAGCAAAATATAAGATCTCCAGCTATAGAATAATAAATATTGTAACTAAATTAATTATAAACCTTAAATTTATTATATCTATGGCAAAAGAATTTATAACAAAAAATGATATATTAAGTGCATTTACACAAGTAAATTCCTCAGACGGGTGTGTTATATTACTGGAGGTATATGTTTTCAATGGGGAAGTGTAGTTGCTAATAGTGGTTCTAGGGAAGTAACTGTAAATTTTAGTAAAACTTTAGCTGCTATATATCAAGCATATGTTAGTGTACAACATTCTGTAAACGAGGGAGGTTATATAGCATATGTAAGAAGACTCTCTACTACAAATTTAACATTATATAAATATGGATCAGCTTCTAACACACTTAGATGGCTTGTTATAGGGAAGGTTTAAATATTTCAATATTATTTAAATATGATATATAAAAACTAATTATTCCAATAATCACTTAAATCTTTATTTAGAAATGAAAGGATAAAATCTCTAGTGTATAATAAAAACATCTACACATATCCTACTCCTATAACAGCAAGAGTAGAAGTAGTTGAGAAAGAAGAAGGATTATATAGTACATATGTATTTAAAGACCTAGATTTAGAAAATGAATATTATATGATAACTAAATACCCGAACTGGAATCAAGGTCCTATAAATATCGGGGATATTGGATATGTTACTTATTATATAATAATCGCAGGAGTGACAAAATGGTATACGAACTCTGGAGAAGATACTAAAGAAGTATATGTTCCATATAATTATACCCATTTAGCTCTTGTTAAATTTATTAAAGATAATTCCCAGATAATTAAAAAAGATAAAGATAATAAATTTAAAATAAAAATTATTTAAACACATAAAATTATGACATTGTTAAGAGAAAGATTATTAGAAGCGCAAGAACGAAAAGAGAATGATATTAAAAATTTTACATGGTTATATCCGAAAGACAGAGATAACGGAAATATTCAGAATGAGGTTAAATTAGTCTCTTGTACTGAGGAACAACTTAAAGGGTTCTATTCCCATTGTAATAAAATGTTATATAATGATTCCAAGGAAAATCCTGGAAGAGTTAATGTGTTAAAAATAATCCAAGATCAGATTACAAAGATTGGAGTTGAATTAATGCTAAGGGATTTTGAATCTAAGAATGAGAATTTTGATAGATTTTCCTTCGCATTATCTATTGATGAATTTTTAGAGAAAAATAAGGATGTAGATTCTAAAGTAGCTACTATTAAGAATTTTATCAAGGTTCCTAGAAAATATGAGGATTTAACATTATATTCTGTATATGAAGGATGTATTGGGAAATTAGGATTATTTGAAAATCCTCATATTACTAGATCTTTTATTCTTAGAATGGGATTGTGGTTAAATAAAGGGACTGGAGATTATAAGAAACTGAAAGAATGGTCTGAATTAAATAAATTATCTAGCTTAAATACTATGGAAAAGGTATATAAGTATTTAAGACTTAGAGAGTATGATAAATTAAGATCTAATCCAACAGGACTGAATCTATCCCAAATGAAAGGAATGTTAGAAATTACCCATTCAAAGAAATATACAGATTTAACTACAGAGCAATTAGTAACTCTTAGATATAGAGTATTATTAGATCTAAGAGCTAATGTTAGGAGTCATATTTCAAAATGGGAGACATTAAAACATCAGATTGAGTTGGTTGCAGAATCTAAAGGATTTAAACTGTAATGATCTATTATGTAACGAAAGCTAAAGAATTATTTAAATCCGAGAGGTATGAAATAATTTCTGTAGAAGAATCTTTAGCTTACTTAAATAAATTAGAAGTTGTAGGGTGTGACACAGAAACCGAGGGCCTTGATCCCCATTCTAAGAAACTTTTATCCCTTCAGTTAGGATGTAGAGACTTTCAAGTAGTTATAGATTGTACCACTATCGACCCCTTATTATACAAAGAATATTTAGAGTCGGAGAGAACTTTTCTACTATGGAACGCATGTTTCGACCTTAAATTCTTATATAAACAAAAGATCTTTCCTAACCACGTTTGGGATCTAATGCTGGCAGAGAAAGTGATATACATAGGCTACCCATCCGGAATGCATAGTATGGCATTAAAGGATGCAGCTTGGAAGTATTTAAAGGTTTCCTTAGATAAAACTGTTAGGGGGAAGATTATTACTCAAGGCCTTAACGAGGAAACTATCTTATACTCTGCTAGAGATGTAGAATATCTAGAGGATATAAAGAATGCTCAAGCATCTGAAATATCTAAACAAAACTTATTCAATGCTCTCAAACTAGAGAATGAATTTGTTAAAGTTAATGCTTATTTTGAGTTTTGCGGGGCCAAGCTTGATATTGTTAAATGGAAACAGAAGATGGCTAAAGACCGTGAGAATTTAATTAATGCTAAAGAAAAACTTAATGCTTGGGTAGTTGATTGGGAGAATAAGGAAGTATCTAAAGCTGCACAGATTGTGTATTTAGATATATCTAGAGGTAGAGGGGATAACATTATTGCTGAGGATAGAGAAAAGCTTAAATTTGCTAAAAGGAAACCGGAATCTGATATAAGAGAAAGGAGTGGAGAACTTATAGCAGAAGCTTATGAGGTTGGTAAATCTAGAAAGTATTCTTTAATAAATACTCAAGGAAGTTTATTTGACGGGTTCGATTTAAATCCTAAATGTACTATTAACTGGGCCAGTTCTAAACAGGTAATAGCATTATTTAAAGAGTTAGGGATAAATTGTACTACTATTGATAAAAAGACGAAAGCTTCAAGAGAGTCTGTACAAGAAAACGTTATCGCTCCTCAGAAAGGTAAGTTTCCTATAATTCAACTTTATCTAGATTATAAGGAAGCTGAAAAGGTAGTAACTTCTTTTGGTGAGAAGTTTTTGGGAAGTATTAATCCAGTTACTGGAAGAATACACTCTCAATTTGGGCAGTTAGGAACTGACACCGGTTATAGATAAGCACATGTTATAATTTTTAAATTTAACAAAAATAATTTGTATCTTGTCGTTAATTACTTTATATTTGTATCATTAATAACCTTAATGATAGAATATGAAAAAATTTAACGAAACCGAGGTACAAGAAATTATTGATGACTACAAATCTGGATTAAGTTCTGTAGAGATAGGAAAAAAGTTTGGGGTAAATACATCTAGGATTCTATATATCCTTCATTTATATGGAATTGAAATACGTCCAAGAAAAGGATTAAAACACTGTACACACTCTAAACGGACTGTATCTTTAGATATCTGGACTTCTCAAGAAGGTACTCCCAATTTTGATTATTTTATAGGTATTCTAGCATCTGATGGGTGTATAGTAAATACTCAGGTTGCTTTAGAACTTGCTGAAAATAATAAACAAATATTGGATGATTATAATACCTTTTTAAACGGAGTTTGTAACATAAATTCCAGGTATTGTAAAAAGAGACAAAATACTTATTATAATATAAAGTATAAAAACGAGGATATTGTGAAGTTCCTAGCAGGATTTGGAATAGTTCCTAGGAAATCTAATATTTTAAAGCTAAAGTATATCAATTGGAATGTACTTAGAGGAATATTTGATGGAGATGGAAGCATCATTCAAGATCCTAGATGTAATTGTAGTTTTAAATTTAAAATCACTTCTGGCAGTGTTGATTTTATAGACCAACTTAAGGAGTTCTATAGAGTAAATGGAATTCATTTTTATATAGAAGAATGTCTTGGTAAAAAAGACTCCTATTGGTATAATATTATTGTTGGAAGAAGTGAAGATATTTATAAAATTTATTATAACATGTATAAAGATTCCTCCTTTTGTTTACAAAGAAAAAAGGATAAATTCGGCCCCTTAGTAGAGAAATTTACTAAGTGTATCTCTGTAAATTCAGTTAACGAGAGGGAAAACTCTAAGACTGAGCCAAGCTTCGATGAAGAAGGTGCAGAGACTAGAAACAGAGAACCTAAGTTAGAGTAACTTATTACTCTAATATGGTTAAGGTATAGTCCGACGTGCTTACGTTGCGATTAAGTTCCTCTAATCCTAATATTTAAAATTGGGCAATATAAAAGTGATTTTATAATTGAATGCGAGTGAATTACTGGGAATCTAAGGAGGTTATTCTCTATGACAATCAGTAGCCAAGCTTAATGATGTAGTAAAGGTAATTAAGAAGGTTCAGAGACTACCTGTTGAGGGACTACACCCAATAATACAGACACGAGCGCCGCCACCTTAAAACTAGGTGAAGATATAGTCCGATACTCCTTGGAAACAAGGAGATCAGTTTAAACGGCTGATATAACTATTGAATTTACAACAATTGCCCAAAGATGCACTAACTAGATCATGCTTTGTAGCAGAAAAAGGGAATAAATGGATTAGTTGTGACTATTCTGGTTAAAATTGCCATATATAATACAGTATTATTTAGTACAAATTATACGTTTATATAATGATGCTCATTATCTCTTATAGAGATAATTTGGCCCAATATTAAAGAAATTTAATATATGTAACTCCGTAAATTCAGTTAACGACGAGCATTCCAAGACTGAGCCAAGCCTTAAAGAGGAAGGTGCAGAGACTAGAAACGGAGAACCTAAGGAATAGTATTAATATATACTATTCTACGGTTAAGGTATAGTCCAGTGTTGGCACACTGCAAGAAAGTTTTATAATGGCTTCATTATCCAATGATTCTGCTATGTTAGATGAGCTTCTTAGGGGATCGGGAGACCTACACTCGTTAACAGCTCGAATGGTGTTCGAAGAGATCCCAAATGATACTCCACTCAAAGAAATTAAGACGAAATACCATGATCTTAGACAAAACGCCAAGGGTTATGAATTTTGCTTTAATTATGGAGGTAATGCCTCTACTTTAGTGAAAAACTATGGGATAAATGAAGATTATGCTAAATCTATTTATGACAACTATATGTCTGGTTTCGATGGTTTATGTAAATATCAACAGAATCAGAGAAACTTTGTTAATAAATATGGGTATATTATATTAAACAAACTAGGTCTTCGCGCTCATATATATGACTTCTCTGATTGGGAATATTTAAAGCAGAATAATCCGAGAGAGTATAGACAGCGTAAGGCTGCTTCAGAGAAACAGGCGATCAACTACCGTAAATTGTATGCGGCTTTATACAGTAATGTATATTGAAAAATTGGGTGGATTGCGGGAAAGCTAAGTTGTAAAATAAGCTAATCCGCAGCTAAGGCTAGGAAGAATCTAGGTACTAGCAAAGTTCAGAGACTAGAGATTGAGTAGTTCAAACAATAATATCTCAATAGCGCCCAACATCCTATAAGGATGATGAGATAGTCCAATCCTATATGAAAATATAGATCATATATAAAATATGATACAAGGCACCGGTGCTGCAATGTGGAAACTGGCAATGGTAAAGATATTTAATTGGATTAAGAAGAATAATTATCTTAATATAATTAAATTATGTGTGCCAGTACACGATAATCCTCAACTTTGTCGTGTATAAACTTGGTTAATTGCTGGAAATCTTTAAAATATTATATACTACAAAAATATTGAAAAATATTTTGAATGTTTTAATAAATATAGTATACTTATTAAATATGAGGATAAGATAATCAGCAGCTTCCATCTCTAAATGATATATAATCACATGAGAGGGAGTTCAGAGACTATCCAGAAATGGAGTAAGCTCCAAGAGGAGTTGAAACGCCAAGGTAAGATAGTATTAGATTTTAGATCCTATTTATTATCTAATAAATTATCTTATAAGATATAGTCCGACACTGCAAGAGATTGCAGAAATATCATGGAATCGATGATATTGATAACATAAAGGAAGTCAACTTAGAAGCACCAGAAAGTATCGCAAATGAAGTAGCTGATATAGTAGTGACTGCAATGAAATCTGCTGGAGTATATTTTTGTCCAAATGCTCCTCTAAACGCTACTTGTGATGTAGGAGATTTTTGGATTCATGATTAAATATAAATTAATCATATGACTACTAACGAAGAATTATCCCTAAAACTTGATCAAGTTCTTAGAAATCAGGAAGAATTAAAAACGATAGGATTATTAATAATCCAAATCCTGAACAAATTTATAGAACATGAAAAAGGTCCAGAAGATTTTATTAGGAATATAATAGCTAATATAGCTGGAGATGAAATAGAGTGGAATAGAAGAGGACAATATATTAAATAATGTAATATGATAGAGTTAAAAATACTACCAAAATTTTATAATGATATCCTCTATAAAGATAAAAGGTTTGAAGTAAGAGATACTACAGATAGAACATTTAGACTTGGAGATTTAGTTCTTTTAAGAGAATACTATAATGGAGAACATACTGATCGAGAATGTATCATAAAAATTATATATATCTTAAAAGACCCTAAATACTGCAAAGATAATACATGTATTTTTGGATTTGAATTAATTACCACTAATCAAATGTAATGAAAAAAGAAGATAGAATAAAAGAGTTAATAGAACTCTGGAGAAAAAATAATGGAAAGGGAAGAATAATTCTCCCTAATCAGTTCGGGAAACAGTTATTAGTATCTAAAGTATTAGAGCTTTTCTTAAATAAAAATCCTTCTTCTGAGGTATTTATTATAACTCAAGATTATTCTTCTTCTTATCAATGGAATACATGGTTATATACTCAGAAGTTGCATAATAAAGGTAAAGCTTATAGTATTTCTTATGTATTAAATAATTTATCTAATTTTACCAAATTTCCATTTTTATTACTTGATGACATAACGGCCGAGAAAAGTTTACATATTATCTTAAAAATCCCACATAAATTTCTATTATCTATAACTACTTTCTATGATTTAAATTATCTAAAGTCTCTTCCAATTGTTGGGGAAATTACTAAAGATGAAGCAGTATCTAATAAATGGATTAATAATTATAAAGAGTATAAAGTTATTATAGATGTCGATGATTTAGATTTATATAAAGAGCATGATCAGAAATTTTATAAATATATGAAATTATTTAACTATGATCTCACTCTGGCAATGAATTGTTTATCATCTAAGAAAGCAAGAGAGGAATTTAGTAAATTAAAAAATTGTAAAATCGAATTAGTTAATGCTTGTACTTTTGGAGTTTATAGAGAGCTTAAATGGAGGAAGAATTTTGTATTTTTTCATCCGAAGAAAAGAGAATTAACTGAAAAGATTTTAGAATATAATAAATTTAAAAGAGTAATTATATTCTCTCCAACTATAGAAGAATCATATAAATATGGGGATATTCAGTATAATAGTAAATTATCCGATAAACAGAAGTTTGAAGCATTAAAGTATATTAGATTTCCAAGTCCGATATTAGTATCTGCTGTAAATGATATCTCTCATGAGATAAATGCACAATTTGATGTGGAGATTATTACATGTAATAATTCATCTAATATATTGAAAGAAAATAGATTAAAGTTAATAAAAGATGAGGGTAAAATTTTTACATTCGTTATCAAAAATACTATGGAAGAGGCTTGGTATAAATTAAGTACTCTAGATAATGATTATATAACAATTACCGAAAAAATGCTACAAAGAGTTTTAGATGGTGAAGAAATTCTCGAAGAAAGAATAGAAGGGCCAGAAATGATTTTTAATTATTAATTATGGAAGATTTATCCCCGAAAGTAGTGTTAAAGAATTTATTAAGATTAGATCCTCGTAAATTCTCATTGGAAGATGATGGTGAGAAATTTGTATTAAAAACATCTTCTTCTGATATTACAAAGTATATTATTAGTTTTTATAAAAAGACTAATGTAATCTTTTTTACAATCTCTAAAAATGTACAGACTTTTAGTTACATGATTATAGAACAGGATATTGCAAAAAAGATACGTACTTTGATAGATACTATAGAACTAAGTGTCTTAGCTACTATAGAACTAAGTGTCTTAGCTACTAGTTTATGTGAAATACTTGATATTCTCGATGAAAATGACAAAGCGGAAGAATCATCCATGAAAATATGTGAGGCATGTGGATCTCCTATAGATGTAACTACATATACTAAAAATGGATGAGTACGTACTAGATGTAAAAATTGTAAAATTTAAATATTATGCCATATTATAAAATATTAATGAATGTACCATGTACACAAGTTAAAGAAATTGAAGTATATGCTGAATCAAAAGATGAGATTAAGGAGCTTTTCAAATATGATATGTATATAGATAGAGATCCTAAACAAGGAGAATTTGGGGATATTGCATATTATGATTGTATAGAACATCTTGTAGAGACATCTAATACTGTAGATGTATATTATGATGAGCCGGTTACATATGAAGATATCGAATCCATAACAGAAATCTAATATTAAATTTAAAAATTGATAACACTATTCCATTCACACAACATCTAATAAACTAGAATTAACTGTGCTTGTTTGTGTTATATTGTATAACAATATAAACAAACATTAATGGAAAAAATCTCAATCTCATTAGATCGTGAATTAGATTTAATGACACAGTATAGTCTATCAGCCGAGGAATGGTGGATTATACAATTATTATTCCTCGCTCAATATCCTGAGGGAAGGATAGATCCTTTGGAAAGATATAGTAAAATTATAGGTGGATTTAGATATGATATAATTGAATCTCTTCAATCTAAAGGAGTATTAAAAAAGATAAATATTAAGAAAGGGGATCATTTTGAGATAGATGATTTACAATTTAATTATGTAAAAGGTGAAGATAAGAAAACTTATCCATTAGATATCCCATTCACTGCTAACTTTATTAAGTCTTATTTAAAGCATTCTGGAGAATTGGGGAAAGAATTATTTCTAGAATATCCAACTTTTATATACATTAACGGTTCTCCCGTAAATGCTCGTAGTATAACAACTAATGGACATTTTGGATCTATGGAAGATTTCTTTTTCTTTTACGGAAAGACTATTAAATGGAATCCAACATTACATAGAGAAATAATTGACTTATTACAATGGGGAAAAGAGAATGATATGATAAAAATGGGGATTTCTACATTTGTTATTAATCAATCGTGGATTGCTTTAAGAGAGGCTAGGGATAGGGGTATGGGATCAGTGGATATTAACACTCTTATATGAATTTAATTGATTCTTTTTATCAAAAAGTAAAGGAGGGAAAGAAAGGGAATAATATGGGTATACCTTCAGGGTTTCCTAAATTAGATAAATACATATATGGAATACAAAGGCGCTTTATGTCTGTTATTATCGCGGACTCAGGCGCCGGAAAGAGTTCTACAGCCATATTTATGTATATCTATAAACCTTTAGTCTATTCCTTAGAACATCCAGAAATACCTGTAAATATCCTTGCATTAAGCTTTGAAATGTCAAAAGAGGTACTTCTTGCTAAACTTCTTTCTCTTTATATCCTTGATAAATACCATATTGATATTAGTTATTCTGAAATATTCTCTTTAAATAAAACAATCTCTGATGAAAAGCTTAAATATATCTATGATGCACGGGAGTGGTTATTAAAAGTAAATGATAAATTAACCATTTACGACACCCCTTTAAATTCTACTGGGGTATATAATATTCTTAGAGCATGGGCTGGATATTTTGGGAGATTTGAAACAGATGACAATGGTGAGAGGTATATAAAGAATGATAATAATCAATATTTAATAACAGTATTAGATCACTGTAAACTATTAAAGAATAATGGTTCGGGAATTAAACATGAGATAGATGAAACAGCTAAGCATTTTATTTATTATCGTAATTTATGTGATATGACAATATGTGCTGTTCAACAAGCCAATAGACAATTTAAATCTATGGATAGAAGAAATTCCGAACATAATTATCTAGAATTACAGGATGCCCAAGACACTGCTGATATGACACAAGCAGCAGAAATTGTTATTGGTGTCTATCACCCATTTAGAGAGAAGAAGGCAAAGTGTGAAGGGTTCGATATTAAGAAACTTAGAGACAATTTTAGATTGATCCAATTGCTTAAAGGACGATTTGGACAATCTGATGTTGTTGAGGGTTGTATTTTCCAAGGAAGTATAGGATATTTTAAAGAATTAAACCCTCCAGAAGATGGGAAGAGATTTGATTATGATAGAGTTCTGAAAATGGATTATTTATTTGAGGAATTTGATAATCAACAACAGAAAAAAGAAGAATTAGATGATAATATTAAAGAAGATGAAGAAGATGAAGTACTTGAATGTAATTTTAATGTATAAATGGCTATAGTATTACCAACAAACAAAGTACAACCAACAGAAACTGAACCTAGGGTATTAGTTATATTCTCGAAGCCAAAATCTGGAAAATCTACAGCTTTAAGCCTATTAGATAATAACTTAATACTAGATACAGAAGGAGGAACAGCATATATTGAAGCATTAAAAGTAGATGTTGCCTCAGTCAAGGATATAGTAGAAATATGCAGACAAATTAAAGCGGCAGGATGTCCTTATAAATATATAACTCTAGATACGTTAACTTCTTTAGAAGAAATTCTACAACCATATGCTTTAAGTTTGTGGAAGAAATCTAATACATATAATCCAGAAAAGAATCCCGAACAATTAAAAGTAACTGATATATATACTCTACCCTTTGGATTAGGGCAGAAGTATATGAGAGATTCATATTTAACAGTAATTGGATTATTACAACAAGTATGTAAGAGAATTATTCTAGTATGTCATTCAAAAGATGCTAAAATAAATGAAAACGAATTAACTATAAAGGATATTGATTTAGCTGGAAAGTTATCTGATATTATTGCATCTAGATATGATGGAGCTGGATATTTATATAGAGATAAAGATGATAATACTATTATCACCTTCGATATAAAACAACTCGCAGCCGAATGTAAATGTAGAGTCCCAAGATTGGATGGTAAAAAGTTTGTGTTAATCGAAAATAGAGATGGGAAATTGATACCTCATTGGGATCGTATTTATTCCTCAGAACCTTATAGTGGAGAAGATGTAGTTACAACTCCTCAAATTAATGTTACAGATATTTTAGGTGAAGAAGAATCTAAAGAAGAGATTAAATCTGAAAACTCTAATACATCTAAAGAGAAATCTGAATTAGACGAACTTTCGAATATAGAATTATAAAATGGAAATAAAGCTTAATCTTTTACTTACTCTATCTGACAATTTAGAAGTTACTGGTGTTAGAATTAATAATTTCTCCAATACTTTTGATGAAGCAGCTTCTAAAACTATAGAAGTGAAAACTCCTAAAAAATCTAAATCTAAAAAAGATCAGGATGTAATAGTTTTAGAGGATAATAAATTAGTATTAACTCAAAAATTATTGGATATAGTTGAGGCTGAGCCTGGGGATAGATTATTAGTTTCTTTTAAAGAGGAAAATGGTATTTATTATCCGGTAATAGCTAAATCAGAGGTTTTTGCAGATCCTGAATCTGGCAACAAATTAACCAAGAGTCTTACTCTCTCTTATAGAGGAAAACAAAGAGAACAGTTATTAATTTATGGTACAGAATTTAGATTTGAAGAAACTTCTGAAAATTCTAAAGTATGTAAATTAATTGGAGATAAAGAAGTTAAAGCGGATGATAAAGTTATTAAATCTAATAAGGATATTGTAACTTTTGATTCTGATGAAGTAGAAGATGATACAAAGAAAACTTATGTAAGGGAATTAAAAACCCCTTTCGAAGTTACTCTTGAAGATGAAGAAGATTATGAAATCCCAACAGATCTTAAAGATTTAGATTTAGAGGGATTAGAAGAGCTAGATGAAGATTCACTTTTTAATTCAATTAATTAATTTTATTTAACATTATGGCACTAAATTTTGGAGCAGATTTTAACAACGCAGGGGAACACACATTAGCTAAAGGAAGTTATTTACAGGGTGATAAAATTCATACTGTTAAATTAAAAGAAGCGAAAGCTGATAGACAAAAATTAAAAGATGGGAGGGAATTAGATACTATTAATGTAGTATTTGAGGATGAAAATGGGGCAACTTTTGAGGATAAAACCTTCGAATTAACACAAGATTCTATTGAAAGAAAAACATATGGATGGGGAACTTCCGCATCAGTATATGATTCCGCAGTATTAAAGTTTAGATGTTATATTGAACACTTTGCGCCTAAATATAATGAGAAATTAATTAAAGGAGAAGTAAAGCTTGAAATGAAGAGTTGGAAACAATTCCGAGATTCAATGGTCGCAATTCTCCAAGCTGTTATTAAACAGAAAACACCTGTATGGTGTAAGCTTAAATTAGTTAAGAATAGTTCTGGATTTGCTAGTCTTCCCTTCTTTGCAGCAATAGATAAAGAAGGAAATGCATATGTAAGTAATAACTTTATCGGCAATGTAGAAATCTTAAAACAACAAAATAGAGACATTGCATTTACTGCCTCTGAAATTAAGAAGATTAAAGCTAGAGAGGAAGCTGCTTCTGGAGCTACTACTTCTACAGAAGAATTAATTACTTCTAATCCAGAAGAAGTTTCAGATATTAACATGGAGGACTTTGAAAATATGACTCTGTAATGGGAGTTAACCTCAGTAAAGTAGATGCTTCTAGTCCTTTAATAGCTGATTATGATTCCATATTTTCTGAGAAGTTAACTCAAGAATTATTACTTAGATATAATTCAGAGGAAACTTATATGGAACATTATTTAGGAATCCCAGTTAAAAAAGGATTATTTAAATCTCCTCTTAGAAAAGATAGTCATCCCACATGTGCGTTTTTTAGAGATAGTGCAGGAAGATTGGTATTTAAAGATTTTTCTGGATCTTTTTATGGAAATTTTATTGAGGTAGTTAAATATAAATATAATGTTTCTTATTCTAAAGCGTTAGCAATTATTGCTAATGACTTTGGAATAAGAAAAAATATTAACTTTCCAGTTAATAAATCCTGTATAAAAGAATATACTAATTCAAAATTTGAAAAAACGGAAGGATCAGTTATTAAGGTAAAGATCAAAGATTTCACAGAGGAGGAATTAAAATGGTGGGGGAAATTCGGAATTAGTTTAACTACTTTAAAAAAGTTCTTTGTATTTTCCCTAGAATTAGTATATTTAAACGATGAAATATTTTCATTTAGTACTTCTAAGAAGTTTCAATTTGGATATTATTATCCTACTATGGATAAAGAGAAACAACTGTGGAAAGTTTACTACCCGATGAATAAAAAGTATCGTTTTATAACTAATTATAGGAAAAGTATAATTCAAGGTATCTATAACATTCCAAAAAATGGAGAGTATTTAGTAATAACAAAATCTCTTAAAGATGTCATGTGTTTATATGAACTTGGAATACCAGCAATTGCACCTAATTCAGAAAATCAGTTTGTAAGTGATATTTTATATTCTAAATTAAAGGAAAAATTTAAGAAAATATTTTTATTCTATGATTCTGATTTAGCTGGAATTAGTAATATGAATAAAATTAGAAAGAAATTCCCTGACACAATTCCTATTTATATTCCAAGAAAGTATAAAGCTAAAGATATTTCCGATTTTTATTCTAAATATGGAAGTTTAAAGACCTTTGATTTAATAGAAATTGCAAAGAAGTTATATTTAAATGGATAAAATACAAAAATTAGAATTGGAAGAATGTATAGCAGATATAGAAGCCACATTACATAGTATCTATAACTATAAAGATAAATATAGTGTTGACGGTTTTGATACTGTGGAATTATATCACCTTAATTTAATACAAGCATACACTGAATCTTTAAAACAGTTTCTTAAAGCAAAAAGAGAAAATGAATAATATATAAAAGATTTAAATAATTTATGAAAGATTTAAAAATCATCTGCGATATAGATGGAATAGTTGCAGATTTTATGGGACATTATAAAAAATGGTTTAATGTAGATACATATCCATCTAGATTACAAGAGTATGCAATATTAAAAAACGTATACAATTTAAGGAATAATAAGCAATTTTGGACAACCGTTCCTAAATTAAGAGATATTAATTTCCCTATAGTTGCTTATTGTACTAAAAGAATTAATTCTAAATCATATACTAGGGAATGGATAATTAAAAATAATCTTCCTGATAAACCTATTTATCAAATGGTATGTTACTCTGGAAATAAATCTAGATTAATTAAAGGGAAATGCGATGTGTTTATTGAAGATTCTATAACTAATTTTATAGAGTGTAATAAATCTGGAGTGTTTACATTATTACTGACTACTCCAGAAAATAAATATTATAATACTCCTTTTAGAATCGATTCTCTAAATTATGGGGATATATATAATAAATACGAAGAATATAATAAATATTAAATACTATAATTTAATCTTATGGAAGTTTCGAAACTTGAACAAGTAGAAGTTGATAAACTATACAAACAATTAGCTTACTATAATTGTCACTATGGATGGTTATTACTATCTATAAATAAAACTAATCATAAATTTAAGGAGCAGAATTATTTAAATATTGCATATGGATTAAATCAATCCACAATAACATACTATACACATCCTACTGATGTAGTAGATATAATGGATTTATTTGATAGAAATTTATTCAGGAATATTATCTTTGAATATTTAGATGTTTACTTCGGAGAAAATAATAGAAAGTTTAAAGATATAATAATAACTCCAGAAATTCTTCAAAATATTGTTATCATCACTTTAAATAAAGAATCTAGAGATGAAATAATAAAAGCTCTAGAAGAAATACTTCCAGAGTATTTTGATTATATCGATTTAATTATAGAAAATGAATATTGACAATTATAAAACCTATTTAGATACTACTATTTTAAAATGTCTTAATGCATGTAGTATTTCTGATGAGACAGAGGTATTTTTAAAACTTATAAACCATCTCTATAAGAATTATAAAGAAGAATTATTTGTACCAGAGTATTATATTATAAATGCTATTAAAAATTCTACAGGCAGTGCTTTAGGAGATATATATGAATCTATCCTTAATGAAATACTTAAAGATTTATTGGGGAATGAAAATATACTAGATTCTATAAGCTTTCATGTCTTAACTACTGATTTTGGATTTAGCCTATCTATAGAATATTATACAATTGAAAATTTTCAATGTGGAAGAAAGTTTATATTTGATTTAAGAAGGATTATTCCAGACATTATTATATATGAAACTATAAATGGAGTACCACAAAAAAGAAGAACTAATATCTAAGGAAGTATTATCTAAATTTAAGATAAAAATAGTATCAATAAACACTCTAGATATAACAGATGATATTTATTTCTCTAAGGCTTATTCTGGATATATATCTAACTCCAAGCTTAAACTTATTAATCCGGATGAGGAAGGGTCTTTTAAAACCTATCTTGAAGGACTAAAACAATTCTCTACAAGAAGTATGGACATAGGTGCAAAATATAAAATAATTTTTTATAAATAAATTTCTATTTACTTGTTTCTTTGATTTTAAAATGTTATATCTGTCATGTTAAATTAAAACATGACATCAATGAAAAATGTAACAAAAATAAAATCAACGTTAGAAATAGAAAGAGAACTTCACGAAGTTTTTCCTTTTATAGATATAATTGGAGAATATACTGGAGCAAATAATAAAATATTACATAGGTGTAATCTTTGTGGGCATGAATGGGAAGCTGTTACTAGGTCTGTAAAAGCATCTAAACATGGATGTCCCAAGTGCCAAGTAAACAAAGCACGTAAAGAACTTTCTTTAAAAAATTTTTTAGATAAACTAGATAAGGATAAATACGAACTTGTAGACTTTCAAGATCAGCAGCATGTAAAGGTCAAGTGTAAAGATTGCGGGAATGTTAGAGAGACTACTAGCTCTAATATCCTAAGATTTGGATGTAAGCATTGTTCTTCTAAAAGGAATAACGAACTCAGAAAATTAACGAAAGATGAGTTTGTATCTAGAGCATCTATTATTCATAGGAATAAGTATGATTATTCAAAAGCAGAGTATATTAATTTTAATACTAAATTATGTATAATATGCCCTACTCACGGAGAATTTTGGCAATCCCCTAATAAACACTTATCTGGACAAGAATGTCCTAAATGTGCTTTCAGAAAAAACTGGACCACAGAAGAATTTATACAACATGCAAAAGAAATACATGGTGACAAATATGATTATAGTAAAACAGAGTTTTCCCAATGGAAAGATCGAGTAACTATTATTTGTCCCAAACATGGATATTTTGAGCAACTTCCTTCTGTACATATAGATTTTAAATGTGGATGTCCATTCTGTAAAGAATCACACGGAGAAGCGTTCGTGAACAAGATATTGCAAAGTTTGAGCATACCTTTTGTTAGACAAAAGGTGATAAGAAATAATCACAGACTATTCAAGGTTGATTTTTATCTAGAATTGAACAATAAAATATTTATAATTGAGTATAATGGAAGACAACATTATTTCCCAATAGTCCATTTTGGTGGAGAAGAAAGTTTTATTAAACAATGTGTAAGAGATGAGGAATTAAGAACCTTATGTAAAGAAAATAATTATTGTTTGCTAGAATTACCATATAATAAAAATGATAGTGAAGTAGAAGAAATGATAAAAAGTTTTTTAGTGCCGTCATTACAGGAATGTAATAGATTATCACAGGGCAATAACGGGGAAAGCTGTGATGCCAATCCCGTGATAAATTCAGAGATTACGAAAGGCTCTGAATCATCGTAACGCGTAGAGAGTGAACAAATATAATCTCTCCAAGAGTGTCCTGCACCCTAAGGGTGAAAATGTACGCTGATCTATAACTAAATAAGAAGTTATAGAACTTTAGGATAAAAAGCCTAAAGGATAACAAAAATGACTTCCATACATGAATTAATCTTGCAGCCAGAGGAGTTTGAGTTAAATGATTATACAAAACCTTCTGCCAAAGCTGGTAAGATGGTAGAATCTATATTTAAATATAGATGTAAAGGGTATAGTATATCCAAATCTATAGAACAAGCATCTGAGGATGTGTCTTATTACGTGGGACAATTAAATGGAAATAAAATCTCTAAATTGATTTCCTCTGGATTAGAATACTACCTTTTTCTTAGAGCTAATAAAGATGTTCCTTATGGAAAAGAACAAATTATCCTAGATAAAAGGACTAGAGAAACATGTCTTAAATGTGTAGAATCTATAAGAAGAAACACAGATGCAATGAATCTACTAAAACCTGATGAGTTCTCTCTAGATCAATATTTAAATAAGAATGAGGATACTATAGTGATGGAAATAGTAGTAACCTTCCCTAATAGTACTTCTGATCCAAATGCAGAAGAAGTAAGTATTTTGTTAAAGTTAAAAGCTAAGATAGATAATTGGAATTTAAATATAGATGAGGGTTTATTAAATCTAAATGATTTAAAAACTACAGGTGAGTAAAATTTTTTTATTGTATTTTATTTGTTTTATTTCATTAAATGTATTTAAGTTGTATATTATTAAATAATACAATAAAAATACATTTATGAATAATTTAAATCAAGCTATTAGTGATTATGAACATTTATTTATAGGAATTTGTGAGTTAAGTAAAAAATATAAAATTCCTAATAAAGAAATTAGAAAAGCGTTAGAAGATAAAGGATATTATTTAGGAAAAGGAGTATCTCCAAAAAGTGTTGTGCATATTAAACTTGCAGTAGAGGAATATAAAAATATTCTTAATGCTGGTGAAGAACCTAATATTCATCAACTGGCATTAAAGTATGATATTTCCGATACGTCTATAAAAGACAATTTAATTAGATTAAATCTTCCTGTTGTAAGATACCCTAAAAAAATCCATTTTGATGAACATGTCTTTGATGTTATAGATACTGAAGAAAAAGCATATTGGCTAGGATTTTTAACTGCTGATGGGTATATTTGTAGTAGAGATAATACATTTGGAATTAGTCTAGCTAGTATAGATAAGCATCATGTAGAAAAATATGCCACATTTCTTAAATGTCCTCAACATGTTAAATTTAAGAATAACGAATATGCTGGAATATATAGATGTGATTTAGGAAACGCTCATGTAAAGCAAGTATTACAAAAATATGGATTTACTGCTTCTAAATCTTTTGACTGTACCTTTTTAAAAGACCAGTTTTTTGCAAATTCCGATTTAATAAGACATTATATTAGAGGATATTTTGATGGAGATGGCTGTGTCAGTTATAAAAAAAAGTATAGAAAAACAATTAATGCCACTATTTATATTCCGATAGTTTCTATAGTTGGAACAGAAGCTTTTTTACAAGAATTAAGAAATAAATCAAGTTTAATTTGTCTTTTTCAGTCACAACAAAATTTATGGAATTTATATGGATCTGGAAAAAAGGCAAAAGATTTTCTTTATTACATTTATAATAACGCTACTATTTATCTAGATAGAAAATACAATATTTATAAAAATTATATTGCCCCACACTTAGAGAAATCGAGTGTTCCGCAGTGGCCAATATCGGTGGATACTGAAATGTAAATACCGAGATAAATTCAGAGATCACGAAAGGCTCTGAATCATCGTAACGCGTAGAAGGTGAATAAATATAATCCTTCCAAGAGTGGCTGCCACCTTAAAGGGTGAAAATGTACGCTGAACTATATCGAATAACAAGATATAGAAATAAAGGATAAAAAGCCTTTATGATAACAAAATTGAAACCATGGTATTTATTCCCAGGATCTATAGTAAATGAAACTGGAGAATTTGTTGAGGGTTCCTTCCAACATTACCATTATTATCGTCAATTAGCAATGTATTATTGGATGTTATTATCTTATTTAAATAAAGAAAATTATAAGGTATCTAAATCATATTTAAATATTATATCAGTACAAACTATTCCAAATTATTCTAGTACAGTATTTAAAATCCCTAATAAATGGTTAGTTAAAGGATTAAAGGAATTTAAAACCTTACTATCATACGCTGCTTATGCTGAATATAATAAAGAAAGTATATTATCATGATTCCATACAGAGATGATGTTTTAATATCAGAACAAATCGTACAAGATTTAGTTAATCAATTTAATAATTTAACCCAAGAAGAGAAAGAAAGATTCTTCAAGAAAGTTTTATGTATAGGCTCTTTGGCAGTAGATTCTTTAGATACTGTTACAGCTTTAATATCTATAATTATTGCTATATATAGAAAATATGCTGAGAAACATCCAGATGTTCCTATAGAAAAGTTTACTAAAGCATTTTTAAAGGATACTATATCTACCTATGACGATTCATGGATGGAAAATTTCTTGCCTCTATGTAAAGCTATCACTGACTGTAAAAAAGTAAACCTATGTGGGGCAAAGAATCTTGAGGAATGTAAGTCTAAGATAACCAGTGTATTAGATAAATTACTTCCATTTTAATATAGGAATATCACCACTTTAGATAAAAACAATACCTCACTAGAAATTATTAATAAATTTTTAGTGATTAATATTTTGATAACATCAAAAATCCCCTTATCTTTGTACTATCAAATTAAGGGAAAATATAACAACTTAAATATTTATTAACCAATAAAATTTTTAGAATTATGGCAAAATTGTTTATGACCAATGTAAAAGGATTTAGTAAAGAAGAAGCAATGTGTGAACTTCCGTTAGAAATTAACCAAAATGCAACTGCTAAATGGCGTGCTGCTGGAGAACCTACCTTTGGTTCAGATGATTTTAGAGCATTCGCTGAAAATTTCATTAGCAACAAACATATGATTACAGGAGCTGGAGCTTATATTCAGAAAACTTCTCCGGTTGCTGATACTCGTACGAAACCTTATAAGATTGTAAATTTCAAGAAAGAAGGTAAAACTAAATGGGAAACTGTATATAATGTTTGTGAAGCTGAATTTTCTTTGGATAAAGAAGGTAAATTTAAATCAATTGAATCAATTGGTATACCTGTAGATCAGTCTGCTGTTAATAAAGCTGATGCAGAACGTAAAATGCGTGAGTTGATTGCTCAGAATAAACGTAATTATGTAGTAAGAAAAACTAAAGAAGTTGTTGAGGATGAAGACTCTAAGAATGGAGAAGTTTTGTGTGCAGGAGTATATACTCCGTCAATTACTACTAGACAGGGAGAATTTTACGTATTTGGATTAGTTAAAGAATAATTTAAATATAATATATAAAATACATAATAACTTAGAAGGGTGTAATATTAACTTATTACACCCTTTATTTTTAAAAACATAACAGTAATAATTTTAACAGTGTTGCTACTTAAAGCTATAATTAAATATGAAATTGGAATTATCTAAATCAATCTTAGAATCTATCTCAAGTAGAGTAAATAATGATATTTTTACATTTAGTGATATAGAAAACACATATAAAATAGAAAACGTACAAGAGAAGTTATATAATAGATTATATAAAAATTATCAGGATTTAACTCCACCACAATTTGATTTAGATACATTTAGATTTACATATAAAATACTTTGTCAAAATTCCGGAGTGAAGAAAACTCCTCAGAAACAATTAAATAAGATTAAGGATACAAAAGTTGTTTATGATGCTACTACCGATGAATCTTTCGAAAATAGGATCATTGGTTCATCTGTAAGAGATATAGATGGTAAAGTAACACATTATGAATTTAGAATCCTTATTAGAGATAAAGAACCTTTTGAAGGTGTTCTTACATTATCCGAAATGCAGGATATATATGTGGGATATTCTAGTAGAGGGTATAATTTATCAGCTAGGAAATTATCCGAGAAATTTCCTCAGTATGATTTAGTACAATTGAAGAAAATTTTAAAGGCTTTTCAGATTACTAAAGATTGTTACCCCTTTGCTCCACATATCGCAGAAAGTAAAACTAAAGAAGAATTAGAGAGAATGTTACTAGATTTAAAGTTACATTCTGCTTCTAAAAATGCTGATAGAGATGAGATAAAGGATAAGAATAATTACATTTTAGAGTTAACTAAAGAGCTTAATAAATATAGGGATAAAGAAGCATTTATTAAGGATGTACTTAAAATTCCGGTTAAATATAATACATCTATAATAACAGAAGACATAAATCCTACATTTAATGATAGTACATTAATTGTATTTTTATCTGATATGCATATAGGAGCATACAATCCTAAGTATGGATTTGTACAACTGGAAGATTATTCTAAAGAGGAGATTAGTAAGCGGTTGGATGTAGTATATAATTTTATTATTAATAAATCTTTTGAAAAGCTGATTATTTGTAATTTAGGAGATAGTGTGGATTCTTATAAAGGGGAAACTGTTAGAGGTCATGAATTACCGACTACTATTACTCCAAAAGAACAGTCTAAGATGTACTTAGATATTATGTTAGAGTTCTTTAATAAATTGCTTGTCTATATAAATAGTGGAGATATAAAGTATATTTGTATTGGGGATTCAAATCATTAATTATATTTAAAAGTATAATTTGTGCTAATAATAAGAAATTATTATTTGAAACTAGGTTAACTGCTGGGACGCCTGAGATGGTAATCAGCAACCAAGCTACAGATTTAAATTCTGTAGAAGGCTCATCGACTATTCCTGAAATGGAAGTAGAATCAAGCGATTCGAAATGCCTAGCCCTTAACATTATATCTAACACAGATATAGATGAAGGTGAAGATATAGTCAGTTCTCATATTAATAAGGAAATATGAGGAGGTTTTATTAACCCGTATAAGAGTAGCGAACTTATATGAACATGAAGGACGGTGACTGGGGATGGCTAAATAATGTTGTTCTTGCTTCTAAACTAGAGCAATTAAATATAGAATCTTATATCTCAGATCTCCCAATCGATAAATTTGATATCGGAAACAATTCTATATTATTCATGCATGGTGATATATTTTTCATATTTTTAATATAATTATATGAAAGATATTTAGAATATTGCCGTCTATATGAGGAATCATATAGAGAATTAGAAACCAATAACGGGGAAGGCTGTGATGTCAATCCCGTGATAAGTACAGAAAGTAAAGAGTCTGTGCCATCGTAACGCGTAGAACTTGAACCTCGAAAGAGAATAAAATAGTTCCAAGAGTGGTTTCTACCCCAACACTTTTATAAGTAGTGGGTAAAAAGGTACGCTGGACTATAGCAAAAAGAAGCTATAGAAGTTAGGATAAAAAGCCTAACGATAACAAAATCGAAAGATAGCGATTCCCAGTTTAAAGGAATGCCTCTAGTCTTAAATGATAGAACTATCAACTGGTTCAATGATTTTATCTATGACTCTGGATTAAAATTTAAAGATAACATTTATATAGTGAAGGGGGATTTACATCAATATGCTATTACTGAATCTAGAAGATTTCAATATATTTCAGTTCCAAGTTTATATGGATCTTCTAATTATATAGCTGCTAATTTTGGAAAGACTGAATGGGGTGTGGCATTTATGGAAGTATTTAACACTCATGTCACAACCGGAGTAATTAAAGAATAAGGGAAGGATACATTGCAGTATTTAATATAAGCCATTGATTTTAATAATACTAACTATGTTTTTGAAAAATAAATACAATGAATGCATTTATATTTATATCCAAAGATTCTTCTAAAACTCCTATATTATATTTAAATAATCCTCAAGAAGTTCGTGAATTTTGTAAGAAAAATAATATAAGTTTGGATAGTTATATTGACGCAAACTATAATCTTACATATTCTATTGAAAATTCCGATTATTCTGTATGTATAGTTGATATAGATTCCCAAGAATTAGAAAGTTTCTTAAATAATTGTAGTTGGAAATTTTGGAATATAGTAAATTTTGTTACGTTATCTAATAAACTTAACGAATCTGATTTACTTATTAGTATTTTATATTTTGGTGAAATGTTTATAAAAGATATACTTAATGAATATCCAAAAGCTCTTAAACGATTTATGGGAGCTATAAAGATAAACTATAATATAGAGAGTACTAAAACTTTAATAAAACTTGTTTTTGGAGAATCTATAAATAATCAAAATCTTATAAAATACATAGATATAGATGCTATATTGAATAGTTTAGATGTAGTAGAAAATGAAGATATGATTTATTTATTTAATCCAAAAATAAAATAACTAAATTAATACATGGAAGTAACATTAGAACAATTACTAAAAGGAAAAGCAACGCAAATAGGAAAGAAGGAATTTTATTCCACTAAAGATTATATAGATCCCTTTCTTCAATCAATGAGTAAATTTACAGATGAATTTATATGTAAAGTAAAAGAACCAAAACAAATCAGTATTGGTGAAGAGAAAGATGTGATGTATAATAGAGTTTATATTCAAGCTGTTTTACCTAAAGACTACTGGGAATGTGAAAATCATCAACAAGTAATATCTTTGATCTATGGATTAGATTGTAAAGTCCCAGTAGTAAAGATTTTTAGAGGAGGAATAAATATGGCATGTTTAAATCTTTGCGTATTTAATACTACATATTTAAATACTCAAGTATTAGAGCCACAAAAGATGTATGATATCTCTCCGATTAAAAACTTAATGAATTTAACAGATGATTTAGGAGTTAAGATTAAGAAATTAAAGAATACATTTATATCTAGAGATAGAGTAGATATGACTAATACCCTAGGTAAATGGGTAGATTTTTGTATTAAATCTGAATATAAGAGTGATTTCGGGAAAGCTAAATTATCCCCAACTACAGCTATTTCAGCATATAAAAATCTTATTTTAAATCCCGATTCGGAGTATTATGTTCCAGAAGATGAAGAGGTTTCCCTATTTACTGCATATAATGCATTTACTGAATTATTAAGGGATGATAAAGACGTTGTTAATCCCTTCGAAAAAAATCTTCTTTTAAATAATTTATTCGAAATTTAATATGTACAATGATCAATCAAATGCTTTAGGAGAGTTTATATTCCAATCTAAATATGCTAGATATAATCCAGATTTAAAAAGGAAGGAAACTTTTGAAGAATCTGTTGATAGAATATTACAGATGCATATAAAACATCTTGGAGATGAATATCCGGAAGCATTAAATAATGCAGAATTTAATAATGATTTTCTAGAAGCTTTTGATGAGTATAAAAAAGCTACAGTCTACGGTTCTCAAAGAGCATTACAGTTTGGAGGGGATCCAATTTTGAAGAAAAATGAGAAAATCTTCAATTGTTCATATACTTACATAGATGATTTAGAAAGATTCAAACAGATTGAGTATTTACTGTTATGTGGGTGTGGTGTAGGTTGTTCTGTTGAATATAAACATGTGAATCTACTCCCAGAAATGCCTGAAACACTTAATAGCTCTATTGAGGAGTATGTAATAGGGGATAGTATAGAGGAATGGTCGAAAGCTATTGACCAGCTCATTCAGCACTATTTTAATTCTAATATATCTTATCCTAAATTCGATTATTCTAAAATCAGACCTGAGGGAAGTCTAATATCAAGTGGATTTCTAGCACCAGGTCCAGAGGGATTAAGAAGTGCTCTAAATAAAATAGATTCTTTGCTAGATAGTGTCCATAAAACTACTAGAAGACTCTCTCCACTTAACTGTGCTGATATATTATCGCACTGTGCTGATAGTATACTTTCGGGTGGCGTGCGCAGGTCTGCTTTAGCTATATTATTCTCCCCTAATGATGAAGAAATGTACAATTCTAAGGTAGGGAATTGGTTCTATGATAATCCTCAACGTGGAAGATATAATGCTTCTGTTGCTTTAGAGAGGAGTGATAATAATAAAGAAGTATTTAATAAAATCTTTGAGTCTACTAAGGAGTATGGAGAACCTGGGTTTTTCTTTAGATCTGATTCTGGTGTAGGTTGTAATCCGTAAAATAATGCGGCTATATATAGCGATATATATAGAAAACTAGGTTAATTCGGGGAATCTCTTATTTATAATAAGACAATCCCGAGCTAAGTGATTGAGTATTCAATCTAAATGTGTAACGACTATCCTGAAAAGGAGTAGAATCAAGTGATTCGAAATGCCTAGCATCTTATATTAAATATATAAGATGGTGATATAGTCTAATCTCTATAGTAATATAGAGGATCTTTAATTGATCAAATGAGAAGTAACGAACTCATTTAAATATAATGGTTTCGAGATAGGTTTTAAGCCTGTACTAGAAACAACCAAACCAGATGGGGTATCTAAAGAAACTGGTATCGAATTTTGTAATTTAGTCTCCATTTCAGGTAAAGAATCAACGACAAAAGAAAAATTCTACCAACAATGTAAAGCAGCAGCTACTATTGGAACAATTCAGGCTACATATAACTCTTTCCCATTCTTAGGAAAGGTAACAGAACAATTAGCTAAAAATGATCCATTAATTGGAGTATCTATTAGCGGAATTATGATGAATCCTGATATACTACTTAATCCTGATATATTACAGGAAGGAGCTAGGATTATTAAGGAACAAAATAGTAAAATAGCTAAGTTATTAGGAATTAATCCTGCTTCGAGAACTACTTGTATAAAACCTGACGGCAACATAAGTACTTTAACAGGAAATACTCCGGGATGTCATGGTCAACATGCGAAAAGATATATCCGGAGAGTTCAGGTTAATAAGGAAGAAGAAGCAGGTAAGGTATATGCTAAATATAACCCCAAAGCAGTAGTGGAATCTGTTTGGTCTAATAATCATACTGATAATTGTATTATGTTCGCAATTGAATCGGATGATAATGTTAAAACTAAACAAGAATTATTAGGAATAAAACAACTAGAAGTAGTTAAATTACTATATAATAATTGGATTATTCCAGGAATGGTAGATCCTACTAGTCCTATATGTAATAACGTATCTAATACTGTTACTGTTCCAAAAGGACAATGGCATCTTATCAGAGATTGGGTTTGGAGTAATAAAAACTTTATAGCTGGGGTATCTTTTATCCCAGATAGTGGCGACATACAATATACTCAGCCCCCATACACAGAAGTATTTACTCCGGATGAGCTGGTAGAAATGTATGGAGATGGAGTTATATTTGCCTCTGGATTAATTGTAGATGCCGAAAAGATATTTGGAAATTTATGGAAAGCTTGTGATACATTTAATTATAAAGGAGAGAAGTTATATTCTACTGTTGAAGATGCTAAGGAATTTATTAAAGAACTTAATGTAACAGAAGATCCTTCATATTTAAATAAACCTCATTCTGAATGGGTGAAGGCTAATTCAATTCAATATAATAATTGGGTTAAAGTATTATCTACATTAGGATATACAGAGGAATTTATAGATGAAATCTTAGATTCAGATATAGAAATTCCAATTGCAGAAATTCAAAAGTATTTAGATAAAACAGCATTTAATACTGTAAAAAATCTAAATGCTAAAAGGGATATAATGAGGAGAATGAAAAAGTTTGGAGATGTGTATTTTGGAGAGGATTATGATACAATGATAGCTGCTCTTAAATATGTACAATTATATCACGATTGGTGCGATATAACTATAAACTATACCCCTATAGATTGGACATTAGTTAAATGGAAGAAAGTACTAGTAGATGCGAATACAACTGGGGCACAAGCTTGCTCTGGAGGACAATGTGATATAACTAAAATATAATAATTATGAAATTTAGAATTACTTATACAGTATCCTGTGATTCTACATTTTATGTAGATATTGATGCCGATACTAAGGAAAAAGCAGTGGATAAATTTAATTCCGGATATTGGGATTATGATCAAGAAGAACTCATAGATTCTTCTTGTTTAGATCCTGAAATAGAGGACATTCAAGTAATAAATGAGGAGAATATTTAATGAAATATACTATTCATAATTTAAATAATGGTTTGTATTGGGATGATATATGCCAATTATTTAAAACTGGAGGATTTGTCCCATTATACAACTCTGAAAAAGATGCCGAAGATATTATAAATAAAAGAGAATTAAAAGAATGTGAGGTACTTCCTGTTTTATTAATTCCAAATTGCAATAACGATGATTAAATCTTTTTATGCTATATATAACTCTAAATTATCTAATTACTACAATCCTGTAACTAAAAAATTTGAAGTATATAATACTAATGCTATATACGATAAAGATACTGCTTTAGATATAATAAAAAGGGAAGGATTAAAAGATTGTGAATTAAAAGTAATATATAAATACTTTAAATCATGATATTAAATCTTATATATAATAGTTTGGATTCCGATTTTGATCCTATAAAATTAAATCTTATAGATAATGATGTAGTTCCGAATTTAAATATAAATTTCTATGATATATCATATACCAAAGATAAGAAAAAAGGAAGAGCTATATTAAATAAATATGCTGCTAGAGAACTTCCAGCATTTGAATTAACCGATGATAATGGAAATTATTTATACTTCTCTTATGCAGAAAGTAGGTTATATAAACTGGATAAAGAATTTATTTTATCTAAAGTAAAAGAATACATTGAAGAATAAATAATTTCAAAATTATGTTAGCAGAAGATCTAAAAATCGGGGATATCATACTTGTAGGAGGAGGAATAAATAATTATAATATAGAGGTTTTAGATATATTATCCTCTAATATTAGATATAGATATACCGATTTACCTAAAACTAGTAATTGGGTAGATTTTTCTACATTTAATAAGACTTTTAAAATATTTGAAGTATTGAAAGAAGGAGATGGAAAGAGAAAAGGGAAAGGAAGTAAAACTATAACATCAGCAAAGAAAGTTAAGAAAAAATGAAAGTAAAAATATATAATAAATCTAATAACGAATTACCTAAATATGAAACTACAGGAGCTGCCGGAATGGATGCAAGAGCCGGTTTTAGTAATATTGATCCTAAGGATTTAATTAAATATGGATCTGTAGTATATACCTTAGATACTACAACTATGAAGATTAAATCTATATCTATGCAACCTGGGTCTAGAGTATTAGTACCTTTAGATATTTATACTTCTATTCCAGAGGGGTATGAGGTTCAAATTAGAATGAGAAGTGGATTAGCTTTAAAGAAAGGATTATTATTAGGTAATGGTGTAGGAACCATCGACGCTGAAAATTAACAAATTTTAACACTTTATCTATTGTTCCAGTCATCTTAATTATCTATATTTGTACATTAATAACTAAATTAATTACTTTATATGGATGAGACTTGTAAACAATGTGGTAAGGTTATAGAAACCTCTACTAAAAAAGTTCCTAAAAATTTTTGTTCATACTCTTGTTATGAACAATGGGCAAAATTTAATTATACTCCTAATTGTGAGTGTGCAGTATGTGGAAGAAAGATGTATATAAAACCTTCTCATATTAAAAAGGTAAAAAATGGAGTAACATGTTCTAAGAAATGTGCATATATTCTAAAATCAGAATATTCCAAAGGAGAGAAAAATCATCAATATGGACTTATTGGAGATAAAAATGCCTCATTTAAGGGAACTACTATTATATCTAATTATGGATATATATTAGAATATTGTCCTGGGCATCCTTATCCCCATGATCGATCAACAAAAGGGACCAGAGTACTGCAACACAGGTTAGTAATAGAACGTAATTATGAAAAGTTTAACCCTGAGTATTTCGAAACTATTAATGGAAGAGTTGTTCTTAGACAATGCTATGATGTACATCATATAAACGAGGACAAACAGGATAATCGTTTGGAAAATTTAGAAATACTTTTGCGGTCAGAACATACTTCACATCATAATCTACAAAAACAAATTATAAGGGACGATTTAGGTAGAATAGTCGGCGTCGTTAAATTGGGCAATAACGGGGAAAGCTGTGATGCTAATCCCGTGATAAATTCAGAGATTACGAAAGGCTCTGAATCATCGTACAGCGTAGAAGGTGAATAAATATAATCCTTCCAAGAGTGCCCAACACGTTATGTGAAAAGGTACGCGGAGCTATAGCAAAAAAGAAGCTATAGAAGTTAGGATAAAAAGCCTAACGATAACAATTATTGGACTATAGAGGAAATTATGGTGTTATCCTAGTAAATCCTAGTTGGAATTCTGCTGTAGATATCGCAGAAGGAGATAGAATTTGTCAATTAATTCTCCAGAAAGTAGAAGTATGTGAATGGGAAGAAGTAAATAGTTTAGAGGATTTAGATAAAACAGATAGAGGAATTGGTGGATTTGGATCAACTGGAAAACAATGATGCTTATATTAGAAATATTAGGAATTGAATTTTCTACTCCGAATAAATCAGGATGTAAAATATTATTCGATGAAATAGAAAATATAGATCTTATTAGGAAAGCTTCTAGATGTATATATAATTACCAACAAGATTTAAATTTTAAAACATTACAGAATGTATTCTCCTATGATCTTAATGTAGATCAAGATCTAATGAATTATATAGAAGTGATGTCAGAAGATTTTGATCATATTTCTAGCATAGTAATACATACTATAAAACATATAAATGAAGAGATTATGTTCTAATGGAGAATGCAAATAACATATTTTCTGAATTTGGAAGTGCTTTAATACAAGAAAAAGAAGATCAAGAGTTGGAATCTGAAATAAAAGGATTCCATACTCTGGATTTTGAATTATCTTGGGAACAATTATCTGCAATTAAGAAAATTATTAAGTTTATAAATAATAAAAACATTAGTAACAAAGACAACACTGATAATAATAAATTATTATTGTCTGGAAAAGCTGGAACAGGTAAAACTTCAGTTATATCACAAGTAATAGCATATTTAGATAACCATAGTTATGATTATGTAGTATGTGCTCCAACTCATAAAGCTAGGATTAATCTAGAGAAACTTACTAAGACTGAAACATTAACATTACATCAGTTATTGTTGTTAAAGCCTAATCTAGAAATTGAACAATTAAATATTAAAGAATTAGAATTTCAAAGTGGGTTGAAACATAATTGGAAAGCTAGAATTCCTAGATTAGTAATAGTAGATGAATGCAGTATGATAACCTCTGATTTATACGAGTTTATAGATAAAGAGTTAGTATCAAAAAGGAATGTAAAGATAGTTTTTCTAGGTGATTCAGCACAACTACGAGGAGTTAAAGATTTAGAAATATCTAAAGTATTCTCTTTAAAGAATAAAATAGAATTAACCAAAATATACCGACAGAAAGATGAAGCTCCGTTATTATATTTATTAGATGAATTAAGAACATCTCCACATTTTGGTAGGTTTAAAGAGTTTAAGTCCAACTATGGATCTTTATATAACTGTAACAATGTAAAAGATTTTATAATCGAAGCTGGAAAGAATTTTAAGAAGGCTATTAGTAAAGAAGATCCGTACTTATGTAGAATTCTTACATATACAAATAAAAGATTAAATGAGTATAATACTGTACTTAATAAACTTTTATTTAATAATAATGAAGAATATAATATTGGAGGATTTCTAACTGGATATGATAACTTTGAGTCCGATGATTATTTTGGAAAAATATATAACTCTCTAGATTATATAATAAAAGATGTAAAGCCTTATATTAAACCTCCATCTCAAATATTTCCTCTAGAATTAAAGGGATTTATATTAACTTTAAGAGATTTTATATATGAAGATGATATAGAAGTATTTATTATATCTAAATATATAGATCCTGAAATATTAAATTCTTTTATATCCTTATTTGAAACAACTAGACTAACTGCTCTAAAAGTAGACAAGAAAGTAAATTCTAGATTATATGGAGCATTGTGGAGTAAATATTATAAGTTACAACAATACTTTGCATCCCCGATTGATTTATATTATGATGGGAGATTAATAAAATCAGCAACACTAAAGCCTGGATATGCTATTTCAACACATAAAAGCCAAGGAAGCTCGATTACTAATGTTTATATAGATATGAAAGATATTTTAAGATGTAAAGATGAAGAGGAATTAAGACAATTACAATATGTAGCATTGTCTAGAACTAAAAATAACATTTATTTATTAAATTAAAATGGATTATAATATAGACTTAAATTTTCCAAAAGATATTCCTGTAGAGATTTATACTCCAGAAGGAGAATTACTCGCTACTGTAACTACTCAAACTGAACTTTTATATATCACAAATCAGATTAGATCACAGAAATTAGAAGGATTCTATATTAAGTTCAAAGATTTAGAAATACGTATAACTAAAGATGGAACTTTAGAAAGTACTCCTGAGGAAATGTTCTGTAATTATCGTAAAATTATTAATGAGACTATATATGGAATGCCTTTTGAAGAATATAATAAAGTAAAAATAGAAGTAGACGTAAACGGAGTTTTAACTGAAGTATATTATAAAGGTAATTTCTATGCTAAATATCTTTCTAGAATGAGTAAAGACTCCTTTACAATAAAAACATATCCAGAATGGATGGATGTAATAACTTCTGTAGAAATGGAAGGAACAACTCAAAGAAAGATATTAGAAGAACTTTCTAATGGAACATCTTTTACAACTATATGTAATCTTTTACTATCTAATGAGAACAACGTATAAGAATGAATTAATATCTAGAGATTCTAAAGGAAAAATTAGAGTAGTATATGCTAGTGCTAAATACCTCCCTATACCTAATGAATTTAGAATCTTTAAAAAAACTGGATTATTTAAAGGAAAACTCATTGAACAGCCTGAGAAAGTTATTACAGAAGGTAAAGCTAAAAGAACTGTTCATCAACAAGGAGATTTAGAATATAATTCTATTATATCTAAGTATTTAGATAAAGGATATAAGAAAGTAGAAGAATTATTCACAAAGCCTTTGGATAAGTTATCAGAAGAAGAAATAAATGAAAAACTTCCGTTAATAAAAACTAATGCCGATAATGTTCCTATTCCAATGGGATGTAAAAAATATACGGAAGTAGCTACTAAAGCTTTTGATAAAGAATATTTAGCTTCAAGAAAATTGGATGGAGTAAAGTGTATCTTCTATCAGAGGGATGGAGAGATTAGGACAAGTTCCAGGGGCGGTAAAGACTACAACATAGCAGCAGAACATCTAATTAATGATCCTGCTATGATAGAGATATTTAAAAAGTATCCGGATATAATGTTAGATGGAGAAATTTATAAACATGGATGGCCGTTACAAAAGATCTCTGGATTAGCTAGAACTAAGGAAATTACTCCTGAAAAATATCAAGATATTATCCAATTACAATATTGGATATACGATATCGCTGATGATAAAATGAAATTTGAGGATAGATGGGAATTAATGCAGGAACTAGAACCTATTATATCTAAATCGTTTCACTTAAAATTAGTAGAACAAACTCCAATTTCTGGATGGTTAGGAATCGATAAATTAAATAAGAAATATGTAGCAGAAGGATTTGAAGGAGTAGTCATTAAACGATTAGACGCATATTATGGATATGGAAAGAAGACTAGCGCAGCTATAAAGATTAAGGACTATAAGGATGAAGAATTTCTTATTGTTGGATGGATTCGAGGATTAAGACCTGAAGAGGATATGTGTTTTGTAATGGAGACTAAATCTGGAAAAAGATTCAAAGCAAAACCTGTAGGAGATAGGAATACTAAATTGGATTATATAAAGAATATGTCTAATATTATTGGACATATGGGTACTGTTACATATTTTAATATGTCAGAAGGTGGAATTCCAACTCAACCTGTATTTAAAACAATTAGATATGAAGAAGATATATATAATAATTATGATGAAGAGGATTAAATAATAATTGAATATGAAAATTGACAGTAGAAAATCGATCAATGATGATCTTCAAAAGTATGATCACTTAAAAAATAAGTCTTCTTTTATAGAAATAACCGAATGGACTAATGGAGAGGGATGGGATATAGCTATAAATGAAAAAATATTTGATCTAACTTATGGAGAACTTGAAGCTATAAATTATCTTACTAAAGCATTAGATTATGAATCCAATTAAGTCAAAGATAAAGAGTATTAATCACTATAATAATCCTCTTTATTATTGGTGGAAAGTTAGAAAAATATTTAAAAGACCTAAATGTCATCTTATAATTAAGAAAAATTTATGGTTTTTTGGACTTCCTATTAGAAGAGATTATTATAATCCTATTATAAGTATAAGATTCTCAGGGTTAGGATGGAAATGGAAATATGATGAAGTTAGACATGAATGGGATCCTTATATTCAAATATGCTTATTTAGAAAATATCATATTGTATGGATATTTAATTGGGCAAAATATGATGACTTAGATTCTGATACAATAAGTATGGCTACGTGGGAAGCTATACTAGATTATTTATATAACCATAAAACTATACAGGAATGTATAAATTATCATACTTGGGAAAATAGTAATGGAAGAACTTTAATGATAAAAGAAAATATAAGAAAAAAGTATCTAAAAACTTTAGAATAAACTAACTTAAATCGAAATGAAGTATAGAAAAAAGCCTGTAGTAATAGAAGCTGTACAGTTTTTAAATAATGACTCTTCTATATCAGAATGTTTAAAATTCCTGTTTAATGATACTCCTACACAGCATTATATAGATCTTATTAAAAAACAAGGATATTTATTTATTGAAACTCTGGAAGGACCTTTAAAGGCCTCTTTTGGAGATTATATTATTAAAGGAGTACACGGAGAGTTTTATCCCTGTAAACCGGATATTTTTGAAAAAACCTACGAGAATATTGAATAGTATGAAAAGAATCTTTATTTTTGCATTATTATCACTAATATTTTTATTAACAAAATGTGCCGGAGATGTATATAAAAAAGATAAAAGTGAATTAGTTCAAACGCTATCTTCAATGAATTTATATACAGTTCCTGTAAAAGAAAATTTATCTACTGTAGTAACATTTGGAGAGGATACTTTGGCAGTAACTAATACTCCTATAAATATTTATATTCCGAATGTGTTAAATAGATTTGATAGTCTTAAATTAGATACTACTGCTGTAGATACTAATAACTTATTTAGTCAATATACTCAAACCATATTATTTGAAGATATAGAAAGCGGAGATCATGATTTTAATGATCTTGTAATATATATTAAAAATAAATGTAAGTATTTAAATAACAAAGATTACTTCTTGCAATCTATAGAAATCCAGCCTATTGCTCTAGGAACTACACAGAATATAAAATTAGGATGTGTATTAAGTAACGGTTCTGAGTATATTATATCTAATAATGTTAGAGAAGAGTTATTTAATAATCATAAAGGATATATAAATACAATATCAGGAAAAGAAAATATTAAATTTAAATCCTATTTAGCACTTGATAGTATTAGATTAAATAAAGACTCTAATCCATATATTGCTTGGTTCATTGAAATAAATAAAGCTAGATATTATTCAGTATGTTCAGAAATAGATTGTGAGGAATATAATATGTTTGGAGATAGAGATATTCCATATGGACTAGTCTTTTATAATACTTTCATGTATTCGGAAGAAGGAAATCCTATATTTGAAGTATATAAGGACTTCTATCTTTGGAGAGATGGAAAAAGATCTTCAATAGGAGAATATTCTGATTCTAAATGCTATAGGTATTAAAATATCATTTAAATAAATGAAAGATTTATATAACACTATAAATAAAGTAATTAATAACAAATCTTTAAATTCTGAGGAAGCAACTAACTTAGTTCATATATATATTACAGAAGAGTTAGGAAAAGAACCAACTTCCGAAGAACTTACAGAAGTATTAAAATTACTACAAGGAGGTATATTTGATTTTGAATATATGTTGGATATTATATTAAAGAAACCTCATGTATATGGATTATATACTTGTAGTATTTATTCTTCGTTAGATGAAAGTGGGAATAGAAAATTTATAAAAAGAACTCTTTATAGAAATTAGAATGGAAACCTATATTGATTTTGATGAACCCTATACATCAGATGTATTTGATGATGTAGATCCTTTATTAGAAGTAGAAGAACTTCCGAAAGAAATTAGAAATGAGTTATTTAAAGAAATCGAAAAAGAATTTGAAGAAGAAGAAGAATCTGATTTATTAAAAGATTAATTATGAGAAATTTTAAAATTACTTTATCAACCGAAGAAATTATTTCGGAAGAAGAATTACTTGATATTATAAATTATTGTTATGATACTAATTATTTAACTTTTTCTGATATTCCCAAAGAATTGATAAAAGAATATATAATTAGCGAAATAGGAAGTATATTTTCTTTCGAAACCTCTAATATAGATATTAAAGAAGTACATTGTAAAGAATAAATATATTGATATTACTAGGGAAGATTGGATTAGTCTAATCTCCCTAGATAAAAATAATCCAATAAATAAAAAATTGGGAGCAAAATTTATTTGTCAAGAAGAAATTAAGAAGACGGAGGAAACTATTTTATATAGAATATGTATAGAAGATATAAAATCAAAACGATTATTTTGTGTTAAATATATTCTATTTAAAGATTCCGAAGGAAAGCCTGACATAGCAATAAATACTGAATATACTGATAAATTATATAAAATCTAATAAGATGCTTACACATTATTTAAGAAACTTCTGGCAGGATTGTAAAATAGATTCAATTCAAAAAATTCGAGAAGCTATTCCAGATATAGATGATGAAACACTTCTAGAAATTTTAGAAGGTAAAAAGAAAGCTGTAACTGAGGATGGTATAAATTTTACTATAGAAGATGATCATGAGGAAGATAGAATGTATTTAAGTAGAGATAGTATACAAGAATCTTTTGAATACAAATTTAGGGATTTAGCTTCTCAGGTTATGGGATATTCAAAAGGATTGTATCTTGATACAGATGAGGATAGAAAACATTATTACTCTCTTTTAAAAAATACTTTTAAGGAGATTCACGAATTAGAGAATAATTGGAAAGAGTTTTGTACTTTGATAAAATGTAATATAAATCTAAAAGTTAAAGATTATCTTTATGACGAAGAGTCTTTGGAAGCAGATAATGTTGATGTATTTAATTATGTCGAACATTTAGATTCTCCTAATAAAGCTTCTTCTTACAAGGACCTTGTTTCTGAATACCTATCCACACTAAACTTTAGTTTTAAATATGCTCTAGATTATTTAATAGAAGAACGTGACTATCGAACTATAGAATTATTAAAATTAGATTCATCTAACGGATTAAATTATATCCCGGAGCATAAAAAAGCTCAATCTGAATTAGATACTCTTAGAGGAGATAATATCTTTCCAGAAGATATTCTTGAATGTATATGGAATAGTGGTTGGTTATCTCCAAATGGAGAATTATATGGATGTCCAGATTATGATCATATAAATTTCTCTAATAGATTAGTTAAATATTTAAATTTATCAGGAACAAATTCTGATAGAATATTAGAAACTAATGGATATATTAAATTCTCATGTGGAAGATGGTTATATATGGAGAAAGATTTTACTCCTACTATAGCCCAATTAGAAACAATTTTAAAGTGGAATAAGGAAAGGAATAAAAGTCTTAAAATTTGTATTGGAGATGGATTATCAATGGTTAATGTAGATATTATAGAGTCTAAATTAAATTCTTTAAATAAATAAAATGAAAGTACATAATTTCCAAATAGAGAAAAGAATGGAATTATTTAATCGGTGGGTTAAGAAAAGGGGCGAGAGAGATAACAATTTCATTAAATATTTTTATGATGGAGGTAATGATATATACATAACCCCATATCAATTACAAGATCCGGATTATATCATCCCAGAATGGAATAAGACTATCCCTTCAAGGTTAAGAAAGTTATATAATAAAATAGGAAAATTATGTAAAATCGATGGTGATGTTATTGGATATTTTGCTGGGATAGTATGTGATTATACTGATTTTTATTATAGAATAGTATTAGAAGATGAACCTAGAAGTATTTTACATTCATGTGTTGGAAAAATAGATTTTATTGATTAGTATTAACATTTTAAATATATTTATTATGAATTATTCAGAGGTTATGGAATTACTAACTGATGAAATACTTGAATTGTACGAAATAAAAAATAGTGATTACGGAAATTCTTTTTATAAGCAATTAGATGAGGATGGATTATTAGTATCTAAGATTAGATTGCAGGATAAATTAAGTAGATTTTCATCTATTATTAAAAAAGGTACTATAGAAGTAAAGGATGAGAAGCTTAGAGACACATTAATTGATCTCGCTACATACAGTATAATGACTGTTGCATGGATGGATAATAAGTAAAACATGAAGAAAACAATTAGAGATTTAAATCCAGACGATATTGTATGGGTCATCAGTTTTAATGAGATTACTGAACATAAAGTTAAATATTGCAGACCTTATAATGATCATCATTGTTTAGTAATTAAAGATTTCTCCACTTCTAAAGGATATCCAAATCTGTTAAGTGAACATCCTGTAGATTCGGATAGAAGTGTTGTATATATAGATAAACATTATATAGTACTTAATAAAGAAGATATTCATGAATACCAAATGAAGTGTCTTATAGAACGAAGAAATAAACTATATGGATTACTGAACGGATTAAGGAAAGCAGAACGAACTTATATAAACCAAATAGATGAAGTTGAAAATTTAATAAACAAATGCAATGAATAATTTTGAAGCTGCTATAGTTAAATATGTCTGTCCTATATGTGGTAGTGTTGTTGAAGATAATATTATAATGAACTCCAGATTAACGGAAGAAGATGCTTCTAAGGTACGAGAACTCCATAATAAAATTGTAGGTTATTCTGATCATGCTTGCGAGGAATGTTCTAAATATAAAGATGATGTGGTATATTTTATCAAAATAGATTCAGAAGAGTCCGTTGGTAATGATATGCATAGAACTGGACGAATTAGTGGAATTAGAAAAGAATCAGAATTAGTTACGGCTGCCGAGGAATATATAATTACTTTAGAAGATGGAACTAGGTTTTGTTATATAGATAAAAAGGAAGGAAAGAGAATTGGAATGTGGAATGATTAAATTTTTAATGAATGAGACTAATTAAGCCAAGTGTTGAAATATGGGATCAAGAAGAAGGTTTAAATGGGGTATATAAAAGTATTGAACGTGCGGGACGTATTTGTTATAAAAGTTCTGATAAAATAACAGAGGATTCTGCTGAACCTTTTGTAGATAGAATGATTAAATCACTACATCACTCTATGCTAGAACAGGGTACAGTATATCTTACTATTCCAAGAGAAGATATTAACTACCATATTTATTTAAGTAAGTATAGAGATGATCCATATTCAGAATACAGAGTTGCTCAAACTTTAGAAGGTATACCAGTTGGAAGTTTATATATTAGCACTAATTATAGAGTAATTATAGAACATGACTGGACAGATGATTTAAAGTATCTATGTAAACCAACAGAATTTCATAAGAAGAGAATTACTGTTCATTTTACACTAGACAGGGGTGTATCGACGGAGGTTTTAAGACACAGAAAGTTTAGTTTCGCTATGGAAAGTACACGTCAAATAATAATGGCGGCTTAAATAAGTAATTATTTACGAATAATTCAGTGAATTGCTGGAAGGCTAAGGTTAATTAGATTAACTATGCTAATCAGCAGCCAAGCCAACCTTTAACAAAGTTGGAAGGTTCAGAGACTAATAGTATTATATGGTAAAAACAAGCTAAATGTTTGATTATGATGAAAGAAGAAAAAGCAACATTAATTGGATTAGTGCTAGGTTATGGTCACTTAGCATGTAGTAAGTATAAAAATTGCAATGCTTTCCACCAAGAGTTTTCTTTAATCCATTCTATAGAACAAAGAGAATATCTTGAATGGAAGGTTAATTTAATACATTCCATTTTAGGAGGACATAAGCCATCTATTATAGAGTTTAATAATAATGGATACAAAGGTGCTAAAGCTACGAAGTCTCATAGATATTTTAGGGTTTTATATAAATATTTATACAAAAATGGAATTAAAACAATCCCATTAAAAGCCCTTAATAGATTAACTCCTCTGGCTATTGCTATATGGTGGATGGATGACGGTTCCCTATGTAAGAAAGTTAGAAATGGTAAAGTTCACGCATGGGAATTATATCTAAATACCTATTTGAGTAAGGAAGAAAATCAAACTATAATTGATTACTTTCAAAGTAAATGGAATGTTAAATGGAATCTTAATTTGAGTAAAGGTAAATATAGATTAAGATGTTCTACAAGAGAAGGTAGAAAATTTCTAACTATTATAAGACCTATTGTATCCCAAATTAAGTGTATGCAATATAAATGCTTAGAAATCTAACTAATAATTGAAACTATGATAATTAAAGTATTAATAACCTACCCAGACCCTATGGATAACTGTCTTCCTCCCCAAGTATTTATTAGAGAATGGAGGGAAGTTGAACTTACTCCACAAGAGTGGTATAAAGTATTAGCACATCCCTATGGGTATAATTATTATAGAATATAATATTAACACGAGCGCTGGACATCCTGTAAGGGATGATGATATAGTCCGATACTCCTTGGAAACGAGGAGAGTTAAGGATAAAGAGCCTTAACATAACAAATGTATTGTAACTATAGCAAAGATAAGTTTGGTAATGAACTTACCTTTATTATACCTAGCTGGTTAGACCTTAAATCTGGTTCTTATTCTATTGATGATGTAGAGGAACCTTATGATAGGTGTCTTATTATTGACAGATGTACAAATGAAGAAGAAGCAGCATTTGTTAGATCCTTGTGTTATACAGAAAAAGAATATTTGCAGCTTATTCAATTAGGGTGGGCTCCCCAACAAGCAAGACAAGTACTACCTAATGCTCTTAAAACAGAGCTTGTAATGACAGGGTTCATTTCTGACTGGAAACATTTTATAGATCTTAGATATAGAGGAACTACTGGAAAACCTCATCCAGATGCATTTTATCTAGCAGAGAAATTATATAATCTATTTAAAGAAAGAGGTATTGAAGTTTAATGAAAGAATATATTCGATTTGGAGAAATTCCTGATGATGAATGTTCTGGTATATATAATAATGAAGGGGAATTGGTTGGGAAAGAGCGTGGAGTATCATGTTATGAATGTATATGTTTCAATAACCAATATAGAATTTTATTACCATATAAACCTACTAGATATACGTGTATAACTCTACATAACTTATATGAACAATATTTTGAAGGAAATATAAATATGTATCTTATAACAGGATTTAAAGTTGGATATGGGAGTGATAATGAACCATTATTGAAAAATATACAGGTATTAAAGAAGATTAGTAGAAAGTCCTTTAAATCTTAATATCTAAATTAAATATAATATGTCAATTAAAATAAGGTCTAGAGTTTTAAAAGCTTCCGAATACACCCATTCCATAATATTATTTTCCGATAAATTTCCAGAAAATGAAAATTTTATCCAGAAAATAATATATTACACAGCAAAAGGTATTTTAAATCTTTTTTCAGTATCTAAATTAGGGGATTTTTTATCCGGATACGTTCTTCAAAAAGTATTTAAACATAGAGGAATATTTGAATATTGGATAAAAAATAAATGCCAAACTAAGATCATATATAATATACCTCGCTACCAATTAGACACCCTTGTCGAGCGTTGTGACAAAGAAAATATTCCAGTCTACCAAGATATCGATTTCAAGACAAAAGAGTGCGTAGGTCTTTATATAGGGCCTTATTGGACAAATAAATTGTATTATATCTTAGATAATAGGATTGTACAAGAAAAATTTGAATTAGATTTAGATATAAAGAATGATGATAAAAATATATAAAATAAAGTTTAGAATTTAAATATGAACAAGAATAAGAACCCTTTCGTATCATATTCGGAGTTTTTTACTAAATTAGATTCTAATACAGAAAAAGTATCTCCAGAAATATTAGATATGAAATTTAAAGATTTAACAAATGATAGAAACAATATTTCTAACAGCTCTAGCGATAATGCTTCTAGGGTATCTAATAGTAGCAGCTCCAATAATTTTAATTTTACTAAACCAGCTGATGCTAGCAATATGGGAAGTAATAAAACCGATTTGGGAAAAAATCAAAAGAATGAATTAAAGAAACAAATTACTTCTTATATAAATTCTTTAGATATAGAAAATGATTATAAAAAATATTTAATTAAACTAGCTGAAAGAGAGAGTAATTTTAATCCGGAAGTAATAAACGCACAAGGATATAAAGGATTATTTCAATTTGGAGATGATGCTTTAAAAGATATTGGAATGACTACTACTGATTACATGTCTGATTGGAAGAATCAAATTGATGCTGTTATTAAATTTACGAATTTAAATAGAGAAAGACTTAGAAATACTCTAAGAGGAACTAATGGAAAAGATGTAGACGGGACTAAAATAAATGAGTGGGGATTATTAGGAGCAGCACATTTAGGTGGTGTAGGAGGAGTAAATAAGTTTTTATTTAAAGGATATAATCCAGCCGATGCAAATAATACTAGTATAAAGGATTATTTAATATATTTTAGTAAGTAATGAAATATAAAGATATTGTATTAGTATTCTACTGTTTATTAATTATAATTTTAACTTTTGGAATTGGAAGAATCTCAGGAAAGATATCACATCAAAGTGACATACTAAAAGAGAATTTAAATATACAACATTATCTTCCATCTATAGATATTAGGAGATATTCTCCAGTGAAAGAAACTGAACAATCTTTATTAAATAAAATGAGTAAAGAAGGTTATTGTTTAGTTGATGTAACAACTGAAAATGGAAGAGTATTCTATTATTTCCAGAAGATAGTATATAAAAAAGAATTTAATTTAAAATAAAGAAACCCTAGCAGTGCATTATGCATTGTTAGGGTTTTTTCTTTTTCTACTTAGCTGGATATTTCTTATTAGATATATATTTCAAGAATTTAAATTGAAATAATTTCCTTTTATTTAAATATTCAGGATTATTCTCATTATATTTAGCCTCAGTCTCAAAACATATATTCTTATAAGCTAACTTATATGGAGGTAGAATTATTTCAATAATCCAACATATTACATAAAGTAATAATGGAATTAAAGGAGTAAAAAACATCCACCACCATGATAAATTAAATAATATACAACATAAGATAGAAATAATAATTGATGTAATCCAAATTTCTGTTTGTTGATATACATGAATTGTCTCATGTCTGAAAAATCGTTCATTAAGTCTTCTAGTATCTCCTTTATGTTCCCTTCTTATCCATAAGATAAATAAAGTTACCATAGCAAGAAATCCATCAAAGGGAATAAATTTATTATATATAACTATAGGAAATATACTTTTCTTTGTTTTAGATTTACTCATATACTATTTATTTAAATTAATCCTCAGTATTTAATAAGTTAAATACATTCTGAGCCTGTTTTATTGCATAGAAATTTTTAGGAATCTCTCTCCCAAAAGAACTTTCTCCTTTAGCTATTCTAATAGTAGAATCTTTCAGTCTTTCTAAAAAACTAAGAGCTACAGGAGTATCTAAAGAAAGCCCTAAAGGGGCCCAAAATACTAATTCATCTGTAGAATTTAATAAAGTCTGCCTTAATATATTTTTAGTTAAAGGATCAAATTCTTCTCCACTCTTTTCTTTTTCTTCCATAAGTAATCTAAATAATAGTGCAAGTAAGGCAGCCCACATAGAATCTATTAATAACTGTTTGGCATTTCTAATTCTATAATCTTTATGTTCTAAAGTAGCATCAGTATCTTTCTTTATATAGTATTTAAATAAATACTGCATATAATAGAATGTACTATTTACCATTCCTTCTATAAATCTTCCAGTCCATTCTTTAGCTGGAATATCTGTAACTTCTGTAGTTTCTATTAAGTGAGATTCCCCATTTTCATCCACTATAGATTTTAAATAAAGTAAATTTCCTTCATCATCAGTCTTTTGCCTCCACTCCCCTTTAGGAGTTTTATCAGTTCCACCTAAGAAAAATCTTTCACGAGTAGACGAGAAGTAAGATTTAAATTGGAATAGTATTTTACCAACAAATTTATGTCTAGCAGCAAAAGCATTTTCATGGTCCATATAACCAAATAAGGAATCCGCTGAGGATTTTATATTTCTTTTTTCTGCAACGGTATATGCGGAAGGTAATGCTACTGGATTAGATTCATTAAATTTTAATTCTTCCCAATCAAGATCATTTTCATGTTCAATATTAAATTGAGTTAAATGAGCAATGTAATCTGCTTTCTGTTTATTATATAATGGATGTGACTTGTCTCCAGATGCGAATATAGAATATCGTCCATCTTTAGTCCAATCGTATATTAATTCTCCATCTTTCGATATTACATGGGCCTTCAAACAATCATCATGAATCATCTGAGCTACTATAAATACCATCCTATTTAAAAAATCTGGAGCTGTAGTAGCCCAATAAGCACCTCTTCTTAATAATCCCTTATAACCCTTTCTATCTGAATTTAATTCATATGCCAAAGAATTAGCATCCATTCTAGTCATTCCATAGAAATGATTTAAGGCTTCTACTAATGTCCAATTATCAGTACTTACACCAGTATTCCCCATAACTATTCCATAAGCTTTGGCAGCTTCTGAGGAAGTAAATCCATTATCTCCTAATAATCTACCAGCAGCACGAGTCATTAGAAGATAAAATCCTTGGATAGGTTCTCTAACTAATGAATTGAGATTTAATGCCAACATTGAAACTCGCGCAGCCGTAGTAAGTGGCTGAATTGCTTTATAAAATTTCTGACTAGATTTTTCTATAGCACTTTCTCCAAATATAACAGTTTTTAGATAAATATCAATTTGTTTATTTAAATTCTCAAAGTTAACATTAGTATCGTATGACTGTAAATATATAGCATGTCTTATATCATTAATAAAAGGAAGAATAGTATCAAAAGAAGATTTTCTTATATAAGCATGAACGAATACATCCTCTAATAACTCTAAGTTAGTCTCCCAATAAGAGGTATCTTGTTCTGAAAGATATTTTTCTCTAGTAGTTGGAGAAACATTTAAGAAATTATACATAGTTAAATAATCATTCTTTCCGGCTTCTGAATCCTGTTCAATAGTTTCTTCTTGAGCTTTAGTAGCCCTTCTTATATCAACCTGCTCATTCCATTTATCTTTTATCCATGAAAAGAATCCCTTACTTTTTAATTGGGAAAATGCTGTACCTCTTAATAAAGGTATATCAAAATAATGTCCGCTTTGAATTAGTTCCTGCACAGGAGTAGTTTTTATTGCTTCTTCTTCTGTTAAATTATAATCAACCCCACGCTTTATTCTATTTATATTCCATAAAAAAGATTTTAACCATTTCCGTTCAGCTTGAGAAAGATCATTTGTCATATCGTATGGATTTTTAGCTCTAAAATTTCGAGCTATTTTACCAGTAACATCTCTCTCAAACATATTCTTAAATGCATTAGTTGAGTCTTTAAAAGTCCATCGTTCTACTTGAGTATATCCTTTTGATTTATATAATTCCAACACTCTTTGTAAAGACTTTTCTTTATATCTTTCAAACCATTCTCGCATTTTTTGGAACTGTATTTCGGTTAAATCCACTATATCCTTCATTAGTGGAATCATTTCGGGGTTTTCTACATAATATCCCCCTATTGTCATTGTTTCAGATATTTTTTTAAGATTGAAACTTATCTGATCTATATCATGATCTGAATCAAAGTAGATACGTTTATAATGTAGAATAGTTCTAGATACTTGAGAATATAATAAGGATAAACCTGTTGGATCTGAATCATAATTATTATCTGCTCTAATAATCAACCTATTTCCAGCAGCCTCTCTAATAATATCCTGTAGCTTCCGTAATTGTTCTATTTTATATTTACCAGTCTCATTATCACGTCTATAGTTATTATAGAAATCATATATTAAATCAGAGGCTCCTTTCACTAATTCTGTTCTATCTTGTCCTAAAATAGTTAATAGTCTTAGTTTCAATGCTTCTATTCTATCAGCAATAATTAATTCAGATTTAAAATAATTAGTAATATCTAATTCTCTAGCTAGGATATTAAAATTATGTGTTAGTTTATTTATATCAATAGGATAAGATTGTCCTTCTCTATAATTAATTACCTGAATATTTCCTATTTTAAAATTACTAAAATAATCATGTAATTCATTTATAACTAACATTGTCTCTAATAATTTAGCATTCCCTACAGTATTAGATAATAAATTCTTTAAATTCTTATATTTAGCCTCTGAACCTAAATTTCCAAAGATATTACGAGAATCATTATTCCATTTAAGTTTTTTAGTTAAATCTATATCTGTCATAGATACAATATCAACTATATTATTAGCTACATCTCTAAATGCATAGACACCTAATTCGGCTAATTCTGGAAGATCTAATACTTCATATCCAGGGTTGTCTATATAATTACAAAATACTCTAGTTAAATATGTATTTGCCTTTTGTGGGAGATATTTGAATTTATTTTTGCTTTCTAAAGATCCGGAAGTTTTCTTTAAATAGTCAAATTCTTTCCATAAAGTGAAATAATAGGACTCACTTCTGTTCTCCATTTTTTCTTGGTACTCTCTAGCTTTTTCTATTAACTCTTCTCTAGTTGGAGCTTCTATTACAGGAATATCTTGACCTTCTTTTTTAGATAGATAATCATTAAAAG
>ULSK01067062.1_pt1 | contig 96904 bp, 89 predicted proteins | sample 1956311 | NCBI WGS metagenome assembly ULSK01 (sample SAMEA4835706, study PRJEB28245) | human gut metagenome | biome: gut microbiome; material: fecal sample | place: Denmark | collected 2008 | reverse complement strand
CTGCCACATGTTCTTCCTCTGCCAGTATTTTATCTTCTGTCAGTGGTTCTGTTGACCATACCACCCGGTCTGCTCCCGAAAGATAATTGGAGCCTTCCGTTCCTGCATCTGTTACATTTCCGGTAATAACAATATTATCTTCCTTGCCTGTAATCCATGTTTTATATCCGTTCTCTACTGCTTTTCCATTCTCTGTAACAGTTACTGTCGGTGGAACTGTATCAAAAATAAATGTAACCGGTTTCTTTAGTTCATAGCCTATCTGGTTGGCGAAAATATTCCACGGACTCTCCAATTCCCAGATATTGTTTATAGTCTTTTCTGAATCCAGTATCTTATTCTGCTCATAATCTCTTACCCAGAAAGCTCCCAAAACTGACTTCTTCTCGTTATTAAAAGAAATTGATTTTCCGCTTTTGCTTTTTATCGTAACTGTCTGTCCTTTTGAGATGCTGTAGGTTATCCCATCCTCTGATACTTCTCTGGTATTTTCATCCTGCGCATTAGAAAAGACAATCTCTATATCATCCGGGAATTGCGCTTCCTGTTCCACTTCTGCCTGTTCAAAACTTACTGTCAGTGCTGCATCCTCTTTTAATGCCGGAAGTGATACTTTTCCTACTGTATCCTCATCCTGTAAAATCGTCAGTTCACCGTCATTCCAGGTTGCTGATTTTATAATATATCCTGGTTTTGGAATAATTTTTACATTTTCAAAGGTGTCTCCATATTTGCAGTCTATTTCTTCTGATTTGTTATAAGCTGTATTACCAATCTGAATTCCGCCACCTTCTGAAAGTTCCAACTTTATTTTCACTTTCTTAAGTGCAAAAGAAATCTGCTCGGAATAAGATAATTTTTCCGTGGTGCAGGAAAATGTTTTATAATAAATATCTTTTTCTTCATCATAGGTATAATCATCCGGTTTCTGGTTATTTTGAAATTCATATCCGGCATCTCTGTCCGGTTTAACCTCTATGCGGTAATCATTTTCTGCATTTACATTATATTTTTTTACACCCTGTGCCGACTCAGATGGTGTACATTCTTCTTCCCCATCCTCTTTGATTTTATATACGGTTACGCTTCCACCGGAAAAATCACTCTTTCCATCCGTAACTATATTCAAAGTCATTTCCCCTGTTGTTTTCTGTGCTTCTGCTTTAAATCTGAAAAAATTATTATCTTCCGTGCAGGAAAAAGCATACTGATATCCTTCCCCTTTTTCTTCGAAATCATTTTCTTCATCTAAAACAATTTTATAATCTTCCTTCGGCTGTACCTCAATCAAATAATCCTTTCCAGCTTCCAGTTCATCGGTATAAAAAATCTTTGTATCCTTCTCTGTATCACTGTTCTGTGTATCTTCCTCTAACTCTTCCCATGGCAGTTCAACATTCTCTGTGCCATCCTTAGATACTTCCCTTACTGTAATTTCAGCCCCATCTGCATTTATAATCTCACCTACAATTGCATACTCTGTCGGTTCTTCCACTGCTGCTCTTGCATCTCCCACCGGTACTACACTCAATGTGACTACAACCGCAAGTGTCAATGCTAATATCTGCTTCCATTTCTTCATAAGTCTTCCCTCTTTCATTCTCTTTCCTATAAGTTTTTCATTTACTTATATTGTCTCATTCGTATGAATTTCCATAACATCCTCTAACAAAATCAGTCCATCATTCTCCGATATATTCTGTTCTTCGTTACTCAGCAATACTGTACCTTCTTCCAACAGAGTTGTCTCATCTTCCAGTACTGTTGTTTTCTCATCCTCTGCTGCCGGAATTGTTCTAGATACCGCTTCCTCTTTTACCGGATATTCATTTTTTATCGGCACTCTTCTTCTGTTTGCTTCCTTCCGATTCTGCTCACGAATTTCTTTCATCTGCTTTGCTGCTGTTTTTCCACTTACTTCACCATGCAGAGAAATAATGTCAAAACTGAAAAACAAAATAATTGCAATCAGTAAAAAAATCGCTGCCAGTCCAAATCCTATCCATGAAATAATCTGATATATCATTGTATTCATGCTCCTATTGTTCACTATATGCATTTTTTATTGCATCCTGCGCCGCATCTTTACGTTCTAATATCTGCTGCTTGATTTCATCGGTCTTATCCGTTGTTGTATCCACGGCATCGGTTCTGTCAAGGACATCCTGATAAAACGCTTGTATCCGGCTCTCTTCGATTCCATCTGATTTAAACTTTCTGGCATAATTTTCGATTGAATTCAAACACAGTTTGTATACTTCAAGATTTACAATCTCGCTGTCTTCACCATCTACAATCTCCAGTAAATCTTCCAAATTCTGAAAGTACGGTGCATAGGTTCCCTTATCTGATGCTTCCTCAACATTCAATGTCACATCTCCTGTAAACTGACCGATTTCTTTATATACCTGTGTAATCAGATGATAATCCGATTCTTCGCTTCCATAATCATACGCATCTGAAAACCATTGAACAGAGCTCTTTATTCTTGTTATCTGGTTATCACTGGTATCTGTTTTCCCATAATCATAGTAATACCAGTACAATCTTCCTATTTCATAGGCTAAATCTGCATAATCATCCTGTTCCCGAAGTCCGCTCAAATTATTATTGATTTTCTTTTTAAATTCATTCTCTTCTTCTACCGTAAAAACCGCATCATCTTTAAACGCAGCAATAAGACCTAAATAGGCCTTTGTATCTGTCGGTTTGATATCAACCGCTTCTAAATATATTTCTATTTTTTCTTCATCTGTTGCTGATTTTTCTGCCTGTAACAGCAAATTATCGTAATCATTATTTTTTACATGTCTTTGTAGAAGCTGCCCGGAAATGCCAATTCCCAGACTCACTACTGCAGCCAGCAGCATTCCATAGAATGTATATAACTTTTTCTTCTGCTTCTTCTGATATGTCTCATCCGCTTCCTCATAATGCAAAATTGCATATAGAAGTTCTGCACATGACTGATATCTTTCTTCCGGGTTAATTCTGGTACATTTTAAAATAATACTTTCCAGTCCTGATGACAGATTCGGATTCCAATAACGAATCGGATAAATCTCATAAGGCGGCTCACAGGGATTCTTTCCGGTCACCAGATGATACAATGTCACTCCCAGACAATAAATGTCGGTTCTCTGGTCTGTCTGTCCCTTTCCTCCGAACTGCTCCGGAGCTGCATATCCTTTTGTTCCAAGGCTGACGGTATCCTCCAGATTGTGTTCCTTATATTCTCTTGCAATCCCAAAATCAATCAGCTTTATATTTCCGTTTGGCTGCAGCATGATATTTGCCGGTTTCATGTCTCTATATATAATTGGCGGATTCTGCATATGTAAGTAATCCAATACTCCGCACAATTCTTCTGCCCACTCAATTACAGTTTCCTGTGGCTGAGCACCATCTCTCTCCAGCACCTTATTCAGTGGTTCACCTTCTATATAGTCCATTACAACATAGATAACATCCTCTTTATCTATGATATCTACAATTCTAGGCAGACAGGGATGATCCAGTTTTTTCATCATATTAGCTTCCGCAATGGCTGACTGTACGACTACTTCATTATTCTTATCCCGTGCTCGTTTTTTAATTTCTTTTACCGCCCATTGCTTATTCAGATTCTTATCCATTGCAAGATAAACCTCTGACATACCGCCTTTTCCAATCAGCTTTAATATTTCATACTTCCCCTCAATCAATGTACCTATTATTGCCACAATAATTTTTCCTCTTTAATCTTCTGTACTTTTACCTATATAAATAACCGTGATATTATCCGTTTCTCCACGCTTCATATTTAATTGAATTAACTGATGAAGTTTTTCTTCTATCTGACCTTTAGAATTCCATTTCGAATTACTCAGTGCCTGATATATTTCTAGTTCCGTTATCTTATGCCAAAAACCATCTGAGCATAATAAGAAGCTGCTTTCATTTTCCACTTTGCCTTCCACAAAATCCGGCTTCACATTTTGCGATGCTCCGATACACTGTAACAGCACATTTCTCCGTGGGTCTGTTAATGCTTCCTCTTCTGTCATGTTTCCTCGTTTTATCTCTCTTGCCACAAAGGACTGATCCTCTGTCAGCTGCACAAGTGCCGAATCTATTCTGTATGTCCGGGAATCTCCCACCTGCGCAATTATATACTGTTTATAATCAATTAACAGAATTACGGTCAGGGTTGTCCCCAATTCTACCTCATGTTTTTTCCCGTAATTCCATATTTTTCCATTCAAATTTACAATCAGATTTTCCCACTGTTCTTTTATCAAAGATACCTTCCCGTCTGTATATGGCAATGTTTTCATAAACCAGTCAGAAAACCCCTGCACTACAGTTGCACTGGCAAGTTCTCCCTTGCTTAAGCCTCCCATGCCATCACACAGCACTGCCATGCAGACTGTCTTATCCTTTACCACTGCTATCTTCACGCATAAGCTGTCCTGATTGACCTTTTTCTTCGTTCCAATATCAGTTCCGTAAGCTGTAATATATGTATTCATCCTTCAGTCCTTCCAGAAACAGACAAATAAATACTTTCTCTCATTGTCCTATATTAAATTATTTTATAAATTGTTTGGGATATCTGCCGGAGAATTCCGACATATATGAACTTTCTTACTCTAAAATAAGATAAATATTATTTTCATAGCTCATACTCCCGCTGTTTCTTCAACAACCACTTAATAGCTTAATCATTTTACCTTTTTCTGTCAATAAGCATTTTGTATAAAACATCTCCTCATATTTGTATATTTTTCACAAAAGCGAATTATATAACTTTTACATTTCATTATGTACTTCCCGAAATATATGCTATAATGGACGCATATTTGATTCATTTACTAAGGAGAGGTATTTTACAATGAAAGAAAAATTTAAAAATCTGTCAGCACCCGTTGGAATTGTGCTGTCTATTGTAGCGGTTATTCTTTTTACCGGGTTATTGTTGGGACTTGGCTTTGTTTTAGGAAAAATTCCGGGATTAAATGAACAAAACGACTACCTGCTTCAGGCAATCGCAGAATTTATCATTCTGATTGTTTTCCTGATTATAACCTTTGTGATTGGTTATACCCGCATCTTTACGGAAAATGTTGCCGGCTGGCTCAGAAGTTTATATACCGGCGGTTTCTTTGTGGTTTACTGTCTGTTCAGCCTTATTGCACAGATTTATCTTTGCAGTATGTCAAAAGTGGGAAATGTAAGAACTGCTTTGGAAATTATATTCTATATAGTTGCTATTTTTCTGGTTGGACTGGTAGAAGAACTGGTCTTCCGAGGTGTCATTTTTAATCTGTTACTGAACAGTTTTCCAAAAACAAGAAAAGGTATTACCGGTGCCATTGTTTTAGGCGGCGTCCTCTTTGGTCTGATGCATTTTGTAAATATCCTTTCCGGAGTGAAATTTACAAGTGCGCTGATTCAGGTTATCTCCGCTGCTTTGATGGGTATTTTATTCTGTACGATATATGCATCTACCCGCAATTTCTGGATGCTTGTCATTTTCCATGCCCTTGTTGATTTTGCCAGCCTGCTTTCCACCGGAATTTTCGATGCTGGAAATATTGTGTCCCAGATCAATACTTTCTCCGCAATTAATTCCCTGTCATTTATCATGCTGGCGATTCCGATGTTTGTCATGCTACGTAAATCCAGACGCATCCGCTTAGAGATGCTCTATAATAATGTTCCGATTTATGATGATGAACACGAAGCAAGAATGCTTTCCATTGTATCTCTTGTTCTTGGCATCATCAGTCTGGTACTTTCCTGCATCGGCTATCTGATTGGGCTTGGTATTGTAGGCATTTTTGCAGCAATTCTTTCCAAGAAAGCCAAGCCATATAATAACTCTATGGCTACTGCCGGAATGATTACTTCCATCATAGGAATTATCCTTTCTGCCATTGCTGTGGTTCTTCTCAGCGTGGTCTATTCCAGTGATATGATGACGCATTTTATGTAAAAGTTCAACATGAAAAGCCCGGATTGCTCCGGGCTTTTCTTCTACATTGTTTACATTGTTTAAATTTTTGGATACGAGGGCTATGCTTCTTCTTCCTTGTCATCCAGATTTACTACGATTATATTTTTTCTTGTAACCGCGCCAATTTCCTCCAGTGCATTGAGCATACGGTATACCGTTGCTGTTCCAATGCTTTTGTCCTTCTTGGACGCTCTGTAATAAATTTCCTTACAACTGGAGCAGTTATCTTCTAAGATAATATCCAAAAGAATACGACGCTGCTTTGTCATCCGGCATCCCCGGTCTTTCAGCATCTTGATTATCTTGTCTCTGGTCTGTGTCGTCTGCGTCATGCCTGCCTCCAATCTAGATTAATGGCAATGTCCATCACAGTGCTTGCAGTTCACACCACACTGCAGTGATTTTCCTGCCTTTTTGTCTTTTACCATGCTTCGAATTATCAGTGCAACGACTGCTACAACTACAGTTCCAACAATAACTGTACCCATCGTAATCACTCCTTTCTGTTATGGCGGATTATTTTGCTTTTACTGTTACATTTAATGTCTGGCTTTCCTTATAAGGACGGAACAAAAGATAAATGAATCCGATGATTAAAAGGAATGCGACTACTGTTCCAATACCAAATGTTCCTGCTGTAATTAAGGAACCAATCTGGAAAATACATAAGGATACAACATATGCAAGGATACACTGATATCCGATTGCGAACCAGAACCATTTTGTATTGTTCATCTCACGTTTGATTGCACCCATAGCTGCGAAACATGGTGCACACAGTAAGTTGAATACTAAGTAAGAATATGCTGCAAGTGCAGTCATGCTGCTTGCCAGATTACCCCAGATTTCTGCTCCGTCTTCTGCAACTTCTGCAAATCCGAATAACTGTCCGATTGTTCCTACTACGTTCTCTTTTGCGATTAATCCGGTAATAGCTGCAACTGTCATCTTCCAGTTACCCCATCCAAGAGGTGCGAAGATCCAGGCAACTGCATTACCAATCTTAGCTAAGATACATTCTGCCTGAGCAGCTTCCAGCGCAGTTCCTTCTAGTCCGTCAAAGCTTAACATTCCGAAGCTTCCGTCTGTCCATCCAAAGTTCATTAAGAACCAGACTACGATAGTTGATAAGAGGATGATGGTACCAGCCTTCTTAATAAAGGACCAGCCTCTCTCCCACATGCTTCTTAATACGTTTCCAACTGTTGGCCAGTGATATGCCGGTAACTCCATAACGAATGGTGCCGGATCTCCAGCGAACATCTTTGTTTTCTTTAAGATAATACCGGAGCAGATGATTGCTGCGATACCAACGAAATATGCACTTGGTGCAACCCATGAAGCTCCATCAAATAATGCACCTGCGATCAATGCGATGATTGGAAGTTTTGCTCCACATGGGATAAATGTTGTTGTCATAATTGTCATTTTACGGTCTCTGTCATTTTCAATGGTTCTTGATGCCATAACTCCAGGAACACCACAACCACTACCGATTAACATCGGGATAAATGATTTTCCGGAAAGACCGAATTTACGGAAGATACGGTCCATGATAAATGCAACACGAGCCATATAACCGCAGGACTCTAAGAATGCTAAGAAGATGAATAATACCAGCATCTGCGGTACGAATCCGAGAACCGCACCAACACCGGAGATAATACCATCTACGATAAGACCTGTCAGCCAGTCTGCACATCCGATATTTTCAAAGAAGTTCTGTGCTGCCGGGATAATCCACTCACCAAATAGAGTATCATTGGTCCAGTCTGTTAAAATGGAACCTACTGTTGTTACAGATACATAATATACAACCCACATAACTACTGCGAAGATTGGCAGTGCCAGCCAGCGGTTTGTTACGATACGGTCAATCTTATCGGAAGTAGAAAGTGCTTTCTTGCCATTCTTGGTAATGCACTCACCAATAATGCTTGAAATATATACATATCTTTCATTTGTGATAATACTTTCGGTATCATCATCAAATGCATCTTCCATTTCTTTGATTTCTGCAGATACATCTGCTTTCTGTTTCATCTGCTCTGCAATCTTATCATCTTTCTCAAGAAGTTTGATTGCGAAGAAACGTTTCTGTTCTTCCGGAATGTCACTTCCTAATTTTTCTTCTGCTTTACGGATGATATCTTCCGCTTCTTTCGAGAACTCATGTACCGGAGCTGCTGCTTTCTGTTTTGCTGCTTCGATTGCTTTCTCTGCTGCTGCTGTAATTCCGGTTCCCTTTAATGCAGAAATTTCAACAACTTCGCATCCTAATTTCTTAGAAAGCTTGTCGATATGTATCTGGTCTCCGGATTTCTTTACCAAGTCCATCATGTTTACAGCCATGATAACCGGAATTCCCAGTTCCATTAACTGTGTAGAAAGATAAAGGTTTCTCTCGATGTTTGTTCCATCTACAATATTTAAGATTGCATCCGGACGCTCGTTAATCAGATAATTTCTTGCAACGACTTCTTCCAGTGTATATGGTGATAAGGAATAGATACCTGGTAAGTCCATGATTGTTACATCCTTATGACCTTTTAACTTTCCTTCTTTTTTCTCTACAGTTACGCCTGGCCAGTTACCTACGAACTGGTTAGAACCTGTCAGAGCATTAAATAATGTGGTTTTTCCACTGTTGGGATTTCCTGCTAATGCAATTTTAATCGCCATCTTTTTTACTCCTCTTTTCTTCTTTCTTTTATCATTTTTGAATTTCCTGCATAGAGCCTTTCTATGCTGTTAGTCCGATATTTCTTTTGTTAGTCGGGCTGTTTCAATGTTAGCTTAGCATTCCTTATGTTAGTATTTACTAACCTATGTGCAAAAAAAATTACTCTACTTCAATCATTTCTGCATCTGCTTTACGAAGAGAAAGCTCATAGCCTCTGACTGTCACCTCTACCGGATCACCCAGTGGAGCAACCTTCCTTACATAAACGTCCACGCCCTTGGTAATACCCATGTCCATGATACGTCTCTTTACCGGTCCCTCTCCGGACAGCTTTTTCACCTTTACGGTCTGACCGCAGGCTACTTCTTTTAATGTCTTCATAATTTCCTCCTTCTGGCTGTTACACCATAATCTTATTTGCCATGTCTTTTCCAATTGCTACTCTGGATTCTTTGACATTTACAATCATATTTCCATTTACCTCAGATACTACTGTTACTGTACCACCAGCAACAAAACCAAGATTCTCAAGAAATCTTCTTGTTTCTTCTTTACCGCCGACCTTCTTAATTACGTTCGGCTCTCCTTCTTTTACCATAGATAAAGGCATCATACTCTCCTCTTTTCTATTGTGCTATTGTTAATTTTTTCTCATTTCATTGGTTAGTATATTCTAACTATCATTAGTTGTCAAGAACGTTTTTGAGAAATTTTTATCATTAAGAAACATTTTTTAGATTCACTTTATGATTTGATATGTTCGGCTTAATATGTTATACTTACCTAAATTCATATATTATTATAGAAAAAAACTCTAATGGGGGTGTTGTTATATGGCAACAAATGAATCAGCAGAAAATTATCTTGAGACTATTCTTATGCTGAGCAAAAAGCTTCCTGTGGTTCGTTCTGTAGATATTGCCAATGAACTTGGCTTTAAGAAATCCAGTGTCAGCATTGCAATGAAGAATTTAAGAGAAAAGAATCATATTACGGTAACCGATTCCGGCTTCATCTATCTTACCGACTCCGGTCGTGAAATTGCAGAAATGATTTATGAACGTCACGAATTTCTTTCTACCTGGTTAGAAAGTCTTGGTGTACCAAAGGAAATCGCAACAGAAGATGCATGCAAAATGGAACATGTTATCAGTAAAGAAAGCTTTACCGCAATCAAAAAAGCTCTGAAGCAGTAATACTACTGCTCCAAAGCTTTTTCTTTGTCTACAAACATCATAATGAATGCCATGAACAACACGGCTGCACATATCAAAATTGCTTTCTCTGCCAGTAATTTCACAAAAGCATTTCCAATAATCGCCCCTATTATAAACATCAGGATAATGCCATAATACAGCATTCCCTTAAACGCGGATTCTTTATTCTTCGTATAATGGAAATCACACCAGTTCTGTGTCCCGCTTCTTAAGTTTCCGATGCACATCGTGGTTGCAATTCCGTTTCCATGAATCTTCCGGAAGCTCTCCACCTGTATGCCACATGCCAGTGAAGTCAGACTGTTGGCTGCCAGATTCATGCTCTGTGGAAAAAAGCATACCACAAATAGTACCAGTGCTTCACACAATACAGAAAGCTGCCGCCAATGAAACAGGCTCTTATCTTTTGCATGTACCCGTACTACATCTGCCAATGCTATTCCGATTGCAAAAGCCAGCACCGGGAACAGATAATGCAATGCCATTCCCCAGTTTCTCTCCGATAAATTGATTCCGAGCAATAACATATTTCCCGTCTGCGCATTAGCAAATACTCCATCCCTGCACATATAGGAATATGCATCCATAAATCCTCCAGCCAACGCCAGCACGATTCCAAGTTCTATTGATTCCGACATCTGTCTGGAACGCCTCATAATTATCATCCTCTCATCCTTGGTTTTCTTCTTATTATACTATGGGTGTCAAGGGGTGGGATTCTCTTTCGAATTAACTTCTTTTTCCTTCTTCCGCAGAGCTTCCTTAAAGCCCTTCAGGGCATCGAAGGGCATAAACTGCTTGGCACGGTCTTCGATGTCCATTTTCTCTCTTCTCAGATTCTCTCTCTCATTCCAGCCGGATGCTGTTTCCTGCCGTCCGGCTCCCATGGTGTCTCTTCTATACGCCACTCTTATGCCCTCCAATCTGACCGTTTCGTTCTATTGTCGTTGCACTCTCTTCCAAATTCATTCCCTTTAAAATAGCATTCCTGCCGTAGCGCTGCTTGATGGAGATTGCTGCACGCTGTGCCTTCACATCCTTCTCTGTCTCTTCCGGAGCTGAAAACAAATCAAATTGCTGATAATCTTCTGTCATTACGCCGGTATAAGTCAATGTAATCCGCCGGATATATGCTCCCGGTCTTACAATTCTCCGGTATAGCTGCTCTACATAAGACAGCAGCCGGCGGTTGGAGCTGGTTGCACTGCGCAGCGTTGTGCTTCCTCTGGCAGGTTCAAAACATTTCTGATTGCTGTAACCGATTACCAGACTGATATGGGATGTTACAAGGCCCTGGTCTACCAGGTCAAGGCACAATAAATCTGCCATCTCTTTCACTACCAGAATGCCTTCCTCATAGCTATAGTCCCTCGGCAGTACCTGACCACTGGAAAGAGAAGTATTCTTCGGACGATAAGCCTTGATGTCCGCTATCGTTACCGGTTCTCTTCCCCATGCGTGATCAATTAACAGCTCTGCATCTATGCCAAAAGACTTATATAATAAAGACTCTCTGGCATGGGCAATCTCTTCCATTGTGCAGATGCCCATATTCGATAGACGCTCTACCGTTCCACGCCCCACCCGCCAGAAATCAGTCAGCGGTTTATGTTTCCAGAGCTTCTCCCGGTAGCGTGCTTCATCCAGATAGGCAATCCGGTCTGTTTCATGCTTTGCCAGAATATCTAAAGCAACCTTTGCTAAATAGAGATTGGTTCCTACACCACAGGCAGCCGGAATCTTCGTGGTATCTAAGATATCCTGCATAATTTTTCTGCCCAGTTCCACTGCTGTCATCTGGTAGAGATGCAGATAATCCGTCACATCCAAAAATGCTTCATCAATGGAATAGACCTGAATATCTTCTTTTGCAATATATTTTAGATATACGCCATAGATTTCCGCTGCATAATCAATATATAGCTGCATACGGGGTGGTGCCATCTTATATGGAATTTCTTTGGGAATCTGAAAGACACGACACCGGTTGGGAACTCCCATCTGCTTTAACGCCGGTGATACGGCAAGACAGATGGTTTTCTCTGAGCGTTCCGGGTCTGCGACCACCAGCCTGGCAGTCAGCGGATCCCATCCCCGTTCCACGCACTCCACCGATGCATAAAAAGATTTTAAATCAATACATAAATAGATTTTATTTCCATTCATATCAATGCCTTTCAAGAACATTTGTTCTTGTTTTATATTAGCACATATGTTTGGATTTTACAAGAGGAATTCTCATACAGGATTTCCACTTTCTGCTTCTAATAATACGGTTCCAACCGGAAATGCTGTCCGGAAAATCTTTCTTACCAACGGACCTGCAATCAGAAGCTGAAACGGCAGTGCCATAATAAAATTCTTTGGAATATTGGTAAGCCAGATAATCAGAAGCATATTCCATGCTCCGCTTTTTACGCAGGCTTCCAGTCCACCGTATAAGGACATGAAAATTACCATCGGAACTACCATACAGCAGGAAACTGCAATCACTTTTTTCGTTGTGCTGCTTTCCGGTTTTACCAGAAAACGAAATGCAAATCCCTTTGCAATTTTAGATACCAGAAACCAATCCAGACACATTGCGCATACATATGCCAGCGGGAATCCCAGCCAGCCTTCTCTTATTACTTCCATATTCAGTGTTCCCATATGCAGTGCTACATTATACATACTCATCCATAACACCATGGTAAAACACATTAACACCGTATAAATCAAACTTTCTCTCTTATGCATTGGCATAATCATTACCTCCATTTTTCTTTTATTAAGTCGCAAAGCTACCTATTGGTTCAAAACGAAAGTGAAATCAGAAAAGAAAATTTACACGGTAACTTCCTCCTCTTCCGATTTCACTTTTATTTTATGCTTAGGAAATATTCTGTAACATCATCTCTGTCATTCGCAGAAATGCTTCCATCTGCTCCGGTGTAAAATCCTTACACATTTCTTTTACAACCATTGCTTCTTTCTTCGCAATCTCCTTATGAATTCCACGGGATTTCTCCGTACAGGATATTTTCTTATAACGCCGGTCATTCTCACTTGGTGCACAGATTAAAAATCCTTTTGCCTCAAGCCTTTTTATAATTCCCGTCATTGTCGGATGTGTCACCTGCTCGATATGTTCTAAGTCCTTCTGATTTACTTCTTCCACTCCATTATCTTCCATCAGACTGACTTCTCCTAATACCCGAAGCTGGACGGCAGTAATTCCGATTTCTTCTGCCCATTCATCCATTTTGCGACGGAATGCCCGGTCTATAATTGCAATCCGAAGTCCAAGCGGCATCTTCACTGCCATAATTTCACTCCTTTTAGGTAGCTTTGCTACTTATTATAAATGTTTTTCAAAAAATGTCAATCTCATTATTCCGTCCGGAGTGCTGTTACCGGGTCACTCTTCGATGCTTTCTTTGATGGGATCAGACCACCCAGAAGTGTCAAAAGGATACTGAGTAAAATCAGCACCAGTGCCGGAACTACCGGAAGCACCGCACTTACATCGGTTGTATTTGCAAGATTATGGATAATCGCATTGACCGGAATAATCAGAAGCAGTGTAAATCCAATTCCAATCAGTCCGGCACACAGTCCGATAATAAAGGTCTCTGCATTAAATACCTGGGAAACATTCCGCTTCGATGCTCCGATGGCTCTTAAGATTCCGATTTCTTTTCTTCGCTCTAACACACTGATATAAGTAATGACACCAATCATAATTGAAGATACCACCAGCGAAATTGCCACAAATGCAATCAGTACATATGTGATAATATCCACAATATCGGTTACGGAAGACATCAGCGTTCCTACCATATCGGTATAGGTTATCACCTGCTCGTCCCTGCCTTCCTTTTCCATGCGGTTATTGTATGCATCTAAAATTTCTACCACATGCTCCTTGCTTTCAAAATCCTTCGGATAAATATTAATTCCGCTTGGCACTGCAAAATCCACATAGCCTAATTTCTTTAAGTTATTCTCATAGGTTGTTCCGGTTGCAGAACCCATAGACATCAAAAGCTCTGTCAGCTCATCCTCATTCATATTAATCTGAAATGCATTTAAAAATGCTTCTTCATCCACCTGCATGCCGGATGCCATGGCACTTTGCAGCTTGTTTTCCATCTGTGTCACTGCCTGCTGCATATACTGCTGTATTGCCGTCATCATCTGCTGCTGTACTGCGTCCACATTCATAACATTCGAAAGTCCGGCTGCAATTCTCTGCTGACCATCTGCTGTATTCAGATATGCCGCAAAAGAATCTCCCAACTTTGCCGGGTCAGGTAATCCATTATTCTGTGCATAAGTCTGATAACCTGCAAATAATTCAGAAGACAATTTCTGCATCTGCTCCTGCGTAATCTCAATATTTCCACTACCTGTAAATATCTCAGATGCCCACGCTGTTATGATTCCCTGGGCTTCCTCTGTCTGCAAATATTCTGCTAAGTACTCATCAAATTTCTCCGGGTCGGTATAACCATGGTCTATGACATACTGCTGATATCCACCCATAATCTGCTGGATGAGGCTCTGTATCTGCTCCGGTGTAATAGTTACCATGCCATTTGCCGTAATAATCTCTTTGATATTATCGGATAAAATTTTCCGGGCTTCTTCCGTATTTAAATAGTTCATAAAATACTGGGACAGATTCGAATAATCTGCCTGGGGATTATCCTTTGCATACTGCTGGTAGCCCTCTAAGAGACTGCCTGCAATTGCCTGCATTTCTTCCGCAGAAATTGACTGACCCATGGAAGAAGCATCCATGGAAAATGCTCCGGACAAATCGGCACTTCCCATATCCCCCATAGAATTTTCCAACCCGCTTAAGGCACTTTCATCAAAGGAAAATGCTTTTTCCAATGCTTCACTGTCTACGGTAAACAATGACTGCATATCAAATCCTTTTTCCTTATCTACCTCACCAAACACTTCATTGGTAAAGACATTTACGGATGGATTTGCAAGCTGCTGTTTTACTATCTCACTCTTTGCCGATTCCTCTGCCACATGCTTTGTCAGAGATTTTGGATATGCAATTCCTGCATTTAAGGATGCGGCATTACTTCCTTCTGCCGGCTGCACCACACCTACAATCGTAAGCTCTTCTCCGTCTGCCACCAGTTGTTTCATAAAGTCTTCATTATCCGACTTATCCTTCCAGACCTGATACTCTTCATCATAAGTATAATAATCCGCACTGTTCACCAGTTTAAACTGGATTCCTACCAGATCCTTATAAGTATAAGTTCCAAAATCAGATGGTGTCTCAATATTTTCCTCACTGGCAAACTGCTGTATCATCTCGTCTAATTCCAGCGGGTCACGAAGACCTAATGTATACAGTAAAAAGTCACTAATTCCGCCATTGGAAGTAAGCACCACCACACACTCATTATAATTTTCCGGCCAGCGTCCTTCCTTAATATCATACTGCTTTTCATATAACTTACTGTTTTCCGGCATCTCATAAAAAACATCCGTGCTCATCATGGATGACATCAGACTATTGGAACCAGATGAAGATCCAAGACCTACTGCATCAAAAGATTTGTCCGGATTTACCTGACGTATCCCGTCTTCATTTTCCTTAAAAATCTGCGGACTGATATTATAAGTATACTCCACCGCTGTAGTATACTGCCCAATTCCACTGTCTCCTTCATCAAGATACTTTTTCAAAGCCTCCAGGTCATTAGATGCCATCGTGGAAAACATATTGGTTACCATCTTAATGACTTTTACTTTATCCCCGGAATTTTCTTTATCTGTTTTGGCATTTCCGTCATCACTTTCCGTATTCTTTTCAGAATCTGCCATTCCAAGACTCATGGATGCCAGACTGAATCCCGTACTCTGAATCTGCAGCGGATACTCGGATAAGGTCTCTTCCTCTACATTTTTGATGTATTTATTTACACCGGTAGAAAGAGATAATATCAGTGCAATGCCGATAATTCCAATAGAGCCTGCAAAGGAAGTCAGCAGGGTTCTTGCCTTTTTCGTTTTTAAATTATTAAAGCTTAAGGACAATGCCGTAAGAAATGACATGGAGGATTTTCCCATGTTTTTATGCTCCGGTTCCTTCAACATTGCCTCATCCACTTCATAAGGATTGGAGTCAGCACGAATTTTTCCATCACTTAATCTAACAATTCTGGTAGCATACTGCTCTGCTAATTCCGGGTTATGGGTTACCATAACTACCAGCCGGTCTTTTGCCACTTCCTTCAGCAAATCCATGACCTGCACACTGGTGTCACTGTCTAATGCTCCCGTCGGTTCATCCGCCAGCAGAATATCCGGGTCATTGACCAAAGCTCTTGCAATGGCTACACGCTGCATCTGTCCACCGGACATCTGGCTTGGCTTCTTGTGTAACTGGTTTCCCAGTCCCACCTGCTCTAATGCCGCAACGGCCCGTTTCTTCCGCTCTGCCTTACCGATACCGGAAATGGTCAATGCCAGTTCCACATTTGCAAGTACCGTCTGATGGGGAATCAGATTATAACTTTGAAACACAAAACCAATGGTATGGTTCCGGTAAGAATCCCAATCCCTGTCCTTGTATTTCTTCGTGGATATTCCATTGATAATCAAATCTCCGCTATCATAACGGTCGAGTCCTCCGATTATATTAAGCAATGTGGTCTTTCCCGAACCACTCGGCCCGAGGATTGCCACGAACTCATTATCCCTTAAATTTAAGCTGACATCATCCAGTGCCTTCTGCACCAGACTTCCGGTCTTATATTCCTTATAAATGTGTTGAATCTGAAGCATATGATATTCTCTCGTTTTCCATTTTTTATTTTTCTATTTTACTTTTTCTTTCTCACTCTGTTTTTTATATTACCTTATTCCGAACATTTTTACATCTCACTTTCGAAAAATATCATGGTTTTCATAAAAATTTTAGAAATACCAGTAAGTGCATAACAAAGAATGTGCCTTGGCACATTCTAGCGCCTGCGGCGGTCGCTTGCGACATCTACCTTATACGCCGCAGTGCGCATCCTCGCGGAGTGTTTTTTACTTTACAGGAAAGCAATTTCCTGTAAAGTAAAAAGAGGACTCTGTTTTCTGACCTGCTGCCAGATTCCAGAATCCTCTTTTCTTTTTCTTTATCTTCTAATCAAATAATCCAATGTGATATTTTACCTTCCGGCAAATCTTCCATACCAGAAGTACCGGCATTGCCAGTACCAGATAAGCACAGGAAAGAATTCCTACTCCACCACCTAAGATTATCATAATCCAGATAAAAATATTCATTTCTTACACCTCGCATATTATTATTTTATGTATTTAATATGCGGGTGCCAATGCTTCCTTCTTTCCGTCCGCCTTCCGCTCAAACCTTGCTAACATCAGGCTCCTTAGTACATTATCGCCATGCTTCTTCCGGTTCCTCTGAATGCGTCCCATAAAAAGCTGTGGCAGTACCACCAACAGCAGCCAGAACATCATTCCAATATTTCTCCTATGGTTCGCCAGTCTACCGCTGCAGCCTAGTGTCAATGCCGCAATGCCTGTATTCTGCATCTGCTCCTCTCTGGATAACATCTTATCCGGAGTATCTAAAAGACGGACATTCTTTAATTCTATGTAATTTACTGCAAAGGCTTCTTTCTCTGTCGGGGAAACCTGTTCTGTTCTGGTGGATGCGCCTGCAATGGCTACCAGAAACAGGATGCTCCACAGCAGTGCCAAATGCCTGATTATCTTTTTCCGATACATCTGTCTCATTCCTTACCTTGTGATTAAGCTTAGTATATGTCGCAGAACAGCTTCCGTCAAGAGTTGATGCAGCCAGATGGGCTAAGGACAGAGAGAAAAATACAAGCACAAATTTGCAGCCGGTGTCCGGGAAGAAATTTTTGATGAAATGCGTTATCGTTCTTGAAAGTGTTTTTTCTGATAATAAATTGTCTTTCCGCTGCTTTGACTGCTCACCCCGTCTGTCCGTCGGAAGCGGATGCGAACTGGAATCTGCAAGGGCACATAAGAATTTCGATATTGTGTTTGATTTCGGCTGGCAACCGGCGCAAATTCACATCCGTGTTCAATTGCGCCTCACTGGCACATCCCTGTGCCAGTGTTGCCGGTTACAGACGAAATTCTAAGAGCCCTTGTGCAGATTCCGATAATGCATCCGTACTCCGACGGACAGACTGGGCGAGATGTCAAACATTGGAAAGACTATTTTAATATAGAAAGAAAAAACACTTTCTTAGAACGGTCGCATTTTAGCAGCTTGCTTCTACCCGGACACCGGCGCAAATTTGGCTTATTTTTTTAACTCTCTCACTCCTCTGACCATCTGGATGACAACGGTCGGAAGTGCTGCCAGCAGAATAATCTCAATCACAGCAGGACAGGACAATGATTCTACTGAAAATAACCCCCGCAGCGGCGGTACAAAAAGCACCAGTCCCAGCAGCACGCTTCCAGACACAAATGCAAGGATACTGTATGGATTTCCGGTAAAGCCCAATGCAAAAATGGTCTTGTTTCCACGACAGTTAAATCCATGGAAAAGACGCGCCAATGTCAGTGTTGCAAATGCCATAGTGGATGCCATTGCCGCACCTTTTCCATTTCCGATATAAAATGCTGCCATGGTGGATGCCGCAATACATAAGCCCTGCAACATAATTCGCCGGAATGTCTCTCCAGATAAAATTCCTTCCGATGCCTGCCTTGGTTTTTCTTCCAATAAACTTACATCCTGCGGTTCCACGCCAATGGCAATTGCCGGAAGGGAATCTGTCAGCAGGTTAATAAACAGTAAATGCACCGGAGCAAATGGAACCGGAAGCCCCAAAAGTGATGTATACAATACAGATAAAATTCCTGCCATGTTGCCGGAAAGTAAAAATAAAATAGCATTTTTTATATTACGGTAAATATTTCTTCCGTTCGTTACTGCTTTAATAATCGTAGCAAAGTTATCATCTGTTAATATCATGGCTGCCGCATCCTTTGCCACTTCCGTTCCGGTTATTCCCATGGCTACTCCAATGTCTGCCTGCTTTAATGCCGGTGCATCATTTACACCGTCTCCGGTCATGGAAACGATATTGCCCCTCTTCTGCCAGGCTTTTACAATCCGTATCTTATGTTCCGGTGACACTCTCGCATAAACAGATATTTTATCAATCTTTTCTTCCAGTTCTTTTTCCGGGCAGGCATCCAGCTCTGTTCCGGTTAATGCCAGGTCCCCCTCTTCATAGATTCCAATACGCTTTGCAATCGCAACGGCTGTGATTTTGTGATCTCCGGTAATCATTACGGTGCGGATTCCCGCCCGCTTCGCATCTGCTACTGCCTGTATGGATTCTTCCCTTGGCGGGTCTGCCATGGCAGCTAATCCTAAAAAGGTAAGTCCATTTTCCTTTTCCACCGTCAGTTCTCCCCCGGACTTCTTACATGCAAATGCCAGTACCCTGAGTCCATTTTCAGAAAAATGCTGATTCTGCTTCTGGATTTTTGCGATTTCTACATTATCCATCGGTCTTATCTCTTCTTCATATGCCACATTTATGCAACGGTTTAAAAGGACATCTACTGCTCCTTTTGTAAAAATAATTTCTTCTTGGCCATGCAGCCGGTATTTACTGCTCATGCATTTCCGTTCAGAATCAAATGGAATTTCTTCTAATCTCGGAATCATATTTCGAATCGTTTCTTCCTGTATGGTAAGCTGCCCTACATTTTCCGTTCTGTCCCGATTCAGGCGGACTTCGTGGAACATTTCCAACAGGGCAGATTCTGTCGGATCTCCCAGTACTTTTCCATCCGTTATGCTGGCATCATTATTTAAAATAGCATTGTATAAAAAATGCCTTTGCAGGCTGGACTCCAAGGTCAGCTCATCCGGTTTACAAGTCATACCATTCAGATAAACCTCTTCCACATGCATCTTATTCTGTGTCAGCGTTCCCGTCTTATCGGAGCAGATTACCGATACACAGCCTAAGCTTTCCACAGCTTTTAATTCTTTGACAATGGCGTGCTCCTTTGTCATTCTCCTGCTTCCCATTGCCTGCACAATTGTAACAATGGAGCCTAATGCTTCCGGTATTGCCGCTACTGCCAATGCAACAGCAAACATCATGGCATCAATGACCGGCATCTTCCGGTAAATGCCAAGGCAAAAGACCAGTGCACAGATTGCCATAATCAGTATTGCCAGCTTTTTGCTGAAAGAATCAAGACTTATCTGAAGCGGAGTCTTCCGCTCCTTCGTCTGATTCATCAACCCGGCAATCTTTCCTAATTCCGTCTCCATTCCTGTTGCTGTTACAAGTACCTCCGCTCTTCCATATGTTACAAAGCTTCCGGAAAATACCATATTTTTCCGGTCTGCCAACGGTACTTCTTCCGGCAATACTTCTTCATTTTTTTCTACATTGGCAGACTCTCCTGTCAGTGAGCCTTCATTGACCTGAAGGGAATAATTGCGAAGAATTCTTCCGTCTGCCACAATCATGTCCCCTGCTTCTAAGATTACATAATCCCCGGGCACAATCTCTTTGGATGCAATCTCCTGACGTTTTCCATCCCGGATAACCCGGGCCGCTGGTGCCGCCAAATCCTTCAAACTATCCAGTGATTTTTCTGCCTTCCTATACTGTATCGTACCAAGAACAGCATTCATAAGTAATACCAGAAAAATTACGATGGTACTCTCGGTATTTCCGGAAAACATGGAAATAATTGCTGCAATAATCAGGATTATTACCATCAAGTCACAAAACTGGCTTAAAAACACCTGCAGCAGACTCTTATGTCTGCCCTCGCTCAGCCGGTTTTCGCCTGTCTCTTTTCGTATTCTTTCTACTTCTTCTTCTGTTAATCCTTTTTCCCGAAAGCCAAACATTTCTTCTAACTGCTCTTTCGTACAATTCCAATATGCTTTCATATACGCTTAACCTCCTGCTTTTTATGTTACCGGGTATCAACTATGCGCAACAAAGAATGTGCCTTGGCACATTCCCGCGCCTGCGGCGGTCGCTTGCGACATCTACCTTATACGCCGCAGTGTGCATCCTCGCGGAGCGTTTTTTACTTTACAGGAAAGCAATTTCCTGTAAAGCAAAAAAGGAACGAGCACTTTTACCGCATCAAAATAATACGGTAAAAGTCTCGTTCCTCTGCAGTGTATATTCCGGTTATCCCTCTTCAGATAACGTGATGACGAAAAATACAACACCGGCTATCCAGTGCGAACTACTCCCTGATACGTCATCATCATAACATATACCTTTTTTCTCCGTCAATGCCTATTTTTCTGACTCTTCCCAGTAACAATAGGTATCCTTTCCTTTATGCTTTGCTGTATACAAAGCTTTATCTGCCTGCCTGATACTATCTTCATAGTTATAGCTGTCTTTTCTAATCAGGGTGATTCCAACACTACAGGATACCGGAGTCGGAAGCTTCTCCCGCAGCTGTTCCTGCATCCGTGCGAGTCTCTTATCCAAGGTTTTCTTTGAGCCAAATCCTTTAAACAATACTACAAATTCATCCCCACCAAGTCTTCCTATATAATCGGTACGGCGGAAGCTTTCATGAATGGTATCCACAAAAGTACGCAATACTTTATCTCCATATGGATGTCCCTTGGTATCGTTAATCTGTTTAAAATTATCAATATCCAATATAAGAAGTGCACACACTTCCCCTTTCTTTGCTTCTTCTAATACATAATGGCTGGTATATTGTTCAAATATCCGCCGGTTCAGTACGTTCGTCAACGGATCGGTATTGGCTGCACGCTCTTGTTCCTGCTGACGGCGTTTCTGTCCATCTATATCCTTAAGATACAGCAGTGCATACATATTTTCTGTTACCTGCTCCTGAAATACATGTACGGTAAGCTCCATCCAGTGGTAACTTCCTCTTGCCATCCTTCTGCGAAGCTGATAATTCACAGTAGCCGTTCCACTGTTATAATTATAAACCATCTTTTCCTGCTCCAATACATCATAGCATCCAACCTGGTCTTCCTCTAATACCAGTTCATCAATATGACGGTTGAAAACCTTCATATAATTTAATGCTTCCCGCTCGCCCTCTGCTACGTAATCTTTCCAGAGTCCACCACTGCTTTGAATCTTACCATTACTCAGGTCTACCTCAGCATATGCCACGGTCTCCGACAGCATTGCCTGATAAAAGTCCTCTCTCTGTAAATATTTTAACTGGATATTCTGATGATCTTCAATCTGATAAATAGTAACTATCCTCAAATTTTCATCCTGTTTCTGGTCTCCAATTTTACAGATATCCAGGCGGAACCATTCAAACTCATCCTGCTTGTTTTTTAAAAGAATTTCTAATACCTGATCCTCTTTTCCATATTCTACGCCGGTAAATGCTGCATGAAATACATCCCGGAAATGAGGATGTACCATTCCATCCTCCCAGCTTTCCGGAAATCCAACCTCTTTTAGCTGATTGCCCTTTAACATAGAACGATTTGTATGGAAATAAATGGTATGTTTCTTCTCATTATATTCCATACGTTCATATTCCTGACTCTTTAAAAATTTTTTCCGAATCATATCATTATTAATGCGATGATATCCTTTTAATGTATAGACACCATTTTCCTGATGACCAAGCACTCCAACGCAGCGTACTGTCACTTTTCCACGTTCCGGATGATTCCAGGTATATTCCATCTCGATAATCTTTCCGGTTGTGATAATATCATGTAATGCATTCTGTACATAATCGTAATAACCATCACTGATGTTATCATACCAGAACCTGAAATATTCCTCGCTGTTCATAATGTCGTCTATGCCCAGAATGCTGCGCATGCTCTTATCCACATACAGACGGTTCTTTCCATTGACAGTATCCAGTTCCAGCGTCCACAGTCCCAGTTTTACAGACTGTAATATATTTTCCTCCTTCAGCATACCCGTCATACGGGCTATCATCTCACTCTTTACATCCATCATTCCGTCACGAATCAGTATATTTGAAATAAAAGGACGTATTCTGGCAAGAAAAGTCTTATCATTTGGGCGGTATTTCGGATTATCCACACCAATAAATCCAAATAAATGACCTTCATTTAACAATGGAAGAAGCATCAGCCTGCGTATTTCCTGATGCACTAATATTTTCCACAAATCCGGTGCTGACTCCCGATACATATCCACATCTTTGATAATAACCGGTCTGTCTTCCTTCAGACTACCAATCACCAGTTTTACCCGGTCACCCGGTACCGATGCCAGATAAAGCTGCTGGCTCTGAATCTCATTTTCACACCACTCACAGACATTACTCCAGCTATCTGCCTCTTTGGAATATAAAAAGATATAGCAGCGGTCTGCCTGATAAAATTCCCCGGTATGATGAAGAAGTTCACTGATGATATCAGCTTCATTTTCTTTTTCTTTCGCCTCTTCCAAGGCTTTCACAATGCCCTTTTCCACTTCTAACTGTTCTTCCAGCCTGCTCATGGAAATATTGATGGTATTCATGTCAATACCTATCTGAAGGCGTGCTGCCTTATTGCCCCAGTTTACTAATTTATCCTTCATCAACATCTGGGTTCCTAAGAATTCATTATTTGCATATCTGGTCAAAAACTTCTTATGCTTTAATTTTGCCATATTACAATCTGGGCACGGTTCTTCCCTGCCCTCTAATACCTGATAACATTTCTTGCCGGCATAATCACTAACGCCGCTGATTCGTTGTCCGGCAGAATTCATATAATATAACTCATAGCTTTCCGCATCTATGACATAGACCATCTCTTCTAACTGGTCTAATATCGCTTTATAATCGGTACCGTCTCCTGCTTCCGGCAGAATCACTGTACTATTCCCACAATCTTCCTGCCACCGTTCTTCCTCTACATGTCCAAAAATATACTGTTTTTCAAACAGCTCTTCTTCAATCGGTTTACTGAAATAGAACCCCTGTAAAACTTCAGGTGCAAGCTCTGCAAGTGTCTGTAATTCCTCCGGTGTTTCTACCCCTTCACATACTACCCGGATCTGTGCACTTCTTGCCAGTTCCAAAATATTACGAAGAAGCCGGTAATTGTATGCACTCATATTAATCCGGCTGACAAAGCAGCGGTCAATTTTAATCTCATCAATTGCCAGACTCTTAAGATAACTTAAGCTGGAATATCCGGTTCCAAAATCATCCATGGAAATCTGTATACCACGCTTGCCCCACTGATAAAATAACTGATTGTATTTGGTATAATCCTGTAACTGCATGCTTTCTGTCAGTTCCAGAATAATAGCTTCTCCGGGAATTCCTTCCTGTTCTAATAAATCATAAATGTACTGGCTTAAATCCGGCTGCTGTAACTGTATATAAGAAAGATTAATACTCATACGGAATTCCGGATTATAACGCCGCCACTTTGCACACTGGGCAATGGCTTCCTTTAATACCCATTTTCCCACCTGCACAATCATTCCGCTCTGCTCTAATATTCCAATAAAAAGATTTGGTGACACCACCCCATGATATTTTGAGCGGAAACGGAGCAGTGCCTCTGCTCCCACTACTTCATAATTACTCATCCCAATCTGTGGCTGGAAGAGAAGATAAAATCCATCACACTGGTTGCGGATACTCTTTCTGATTTCTTCTGTTAAGTCAATAACCGACAACTGTTTCTCATAATCTTCTGCTGAGAAAAGAATCAACCGGTTCTTACCGCTCTTCTTGGCACGGTCCAGAGAACTTTCCGCATAGTTAAACAGTGTATTGGCATCCTTGATTCCGGACATCGGATAGCAGACTGCACCTGCTGAAAAGGTACAGTTCTCCATCATCTTCATCTGTATATTCTGGTATACCTCACGCACAGCCTCCATATCATATCCCACAAAATTAACTGCAAACCGGTCACCATCCAGACGATAAATTTTTATGTTTTCATCAATACTATTTTCCAGAAGAGCCGCAATCCTCTTTAAAATAAAATTACCATGGCCTCTTCCATATTTCGTATTGATATTTTTAAAATTATCCACACCAAGGACAAGCAAAACACCTTCTTTTCTGCTGTTCAGCATTTCATCCAGATGTTCCATTAATTTAGTACTATTAAAAAGTCCGGTAAGTGAATCTGTCTTTCCCAAAAGGACAGTATCTGATGTTCTTCCCACCATTACATAAGGAATCCCGGTCTCATCCAGTTCAGCTTTCCCACGACAGCTGATCCAGACCAGATTGCTGTTTCTGTCTACCAGCCGGTATTCCAAATCATGTATCAGGCTTTTTCCAGAGCAGATAGATTCCATATCATTAACCCACTGGTTTAAGTCTCTTTCATATACAATATCTTTCCAGTCATCTATGCCGCAGCTGTTGTTTTCATCCATGCGCAATGCATATCTCTTTGATATATCATTGCTGGCGAAATAAAATTTACCCTCTTTTAAATCTGCCAGAAATAAATAATCATCGGTACTTTCACTTAATAACTGCAGAGTCTGGTAACATTCCGCAAATCCTTTTTTCCCTTTAAACAATTCATCCAGCGTATTCTTCTCCTGCATAGCCCCTCCAAAAAATATATATTTTTCTGTCTATACATTCCTTCCTGCATTATTTAATTGTACATCAAATTATCGTTTTTTACAATATTTATTCAGAAAAGTGTCATAAAAGCACAACCGTATTCATCCGGCATCCGATGGCAGGCTGTCCGCTGCACACAATACACCCCAGCCCAGCCTTGGATTTGGGAAAAAAGAATATCCCGGCAGTGGTCTTGCTCCCCGGATGAGATATGCTTTTATTTTTTCCCCATATAAAAAAGCATCATGTTTCTCTACAATTCCCCATTGCATAAAAAGTGCTGCCGTCCCGGTTACAAATGGCGTTGCCATTGAAGTTCCGCTTCGTACGGTATAACCGCCGCCTGGTGCACAGGATTCAATGTCCACCCCTGGCGCACAGATGTCCGGTTTCACCTGATTGGTCTCTCTGGTGAACCCTCTCCCGGAAAAGGCTGCCACCTGATTATATCTTGCATCATAGGCTCCCACCGAAATTACCTTATAGGCAGTGGATGGAATTGTAAGCGTTGTCTCTTCTGTGGGATATAAAAATCCGGTTGCTTCTCCGATGACCGCAAGGGAAGGCAGCCACATATTATAGACCCCGGTTACAATCTTTTCCGGTATCAGCGTTATTTTATAGATTCCGCTGTCGATATAATTTTCCACCGGAAGAAAATCAAAATAGATTTCCTGAAAAGGACTGAAAGGGCTTGGTTCTCCAAAATATAATAAAACCTGCGTTCCTTCGATAGTAAATCTCTGGGGGCCCTGCAGCTGCCGGATAATCCCCACCGTTTTCCCACTGGGATGTGTCATCCGGATGGAAAAAATATCCGCATAGGATTTCCAGATTTGTAAGCTTAACGCAGGCTCATATTCTCCTACTGCAAATTCCACTTCCTGTTCTCTTCCCATTACAAGCTGCCCGGAGGTATGCCCTCTGGCACTGCCTTCATTTCCGGTGCCAATCACCAGAACCGATTTCCAGTAATTTGCCATATCAGATAAATAGGTTTCAAGAAGAGAGGTTCCATCATGGGAACCATAGGTATTGCCAAAGCTTATATTTACTGCCACCGGCTGCTTAAGTTCCAGTGCTTTCCGGAGAATATAATCCATTCCAAGCATCAGCTCTGTTGTCCTTGGAAAGGAATTTTTCCCCGGTGTGCCAAGCTTTACCACCAGCAAATCACTTTCATATGCCACGCCCCGGTTTCTTCCATTGGATGATCTTCCATTTCCCGCTGCGATTCCTGCCACATGGGTTCCGTGCCCGGATAAATCCCGGCTGGGGCAGATACGGTACCCCTCCTGTATATCCTCCTGCTGCAATGCATCATTAATTATATTCCGGCCATATTCTGTCCCGAGCCGGAATCCGGCCGGTGGATTTCCTGCAATGCTTTGATCCCAGATTGCCAGAATCCGGCTGCTTCCATCTTCCTTTCTAAAATCCGGGTGTCTGTAATCGATGCCACTATCTAAAAATGCCGTTATCACACCTTTCCCACTCAATCCCGTTCCCCCTAACCCCATTTTTCTTGTATAAAGGGACGTAATGCAGGAGGCTCTGATTCCCTGCTGTACAGAGAAAAAGAGCCTCTTTGGTTTTTCCATATATTCAATTTCTGTCCGGTCTGTTACCGCATCCATCAAAGCCTCCGGCAGCCGGATAACTGCATATTCATTGCTCAGTTCTGTAACTTCAATATCCGGAAATATCTCCTCTAATTTTCTGAGACTTCCGGTATATTTTACAATGACTTCCCATGTGTCCGTTTCTTCCTGATATCCTACATTTAAGTTTAAGGACTGCAGTCTTTCCTCTTCCGTTGCATCCAGTGCCAGATTCAGTACGTTTTCCCGTTTCGAACTGTTCATTCCATCTCCCGGCAATTTCTTTTATTACTACTCTATCGCAATCCGATATTTTTATGCACTTCTTTTCAGCTTATTGTACCAATACTGTTTCATACTCTGCTGTCTCTTATTGTGGTGTTACGGTTCCGTCATCCTGCACCGTTACGCCAAAGGAAATGCTGTTGATATAGTCATTCAACTGCTGCTGTTCTAATTCATTCATCTGTCTGGTCTTTCCATTTTCTGCCTTTGCCCCCACCAGCTTATAAGAAATTGCACCATCCTTATCCACTACCATTTCCACTGCCATGGTGCGCTCAATGCTGCTGCCAAAAACAAAATTGCCAAGGCTGTAAAACACCGGCTTTCCATCGATATATTCAATGCCCTGCAGACAATGGGAATGTGCACCAAACACTACATCTGCACCGGCTTCAATATATTTCTGTGCCAGTGTTCTCTGATATGCCTCAGGTTTTTCCTGATGTTCCAAGCCCCAGTGGACATAAACCACCAGCACATCACACTGACTGCGTGCTTCGGCAATGGCATTGACAAACCGCGTTTCATCATAAGTAGAAAGGACTCCCGGTACTGCGCTTTCTACATTCCAGCCGGCAACCGGAAGTACACGGGATGCTGCAAGAAATCCATACTTTTTCCCATTTACTTCTATTACCTGCACTTCCTGCGCCCGCTCTACGCTGTCCCCTGCTCCGGCATATAAAATGCCCTGTCCATCTAATGTTGTAAAAGTATCACTCAATGCTTCCCTTCCATAATCGAGGATATGATTATTTGCCAGAGTGACCACGTCCACGCCCATTTCCTTTAATGCGGCTGCATAGGATGGGTCTGTGCGGAAGGTATACTGCTTGTCCTCCATCTGGGTACCCCGGTTACTAAACGGAAATTCTTCATTTACCATGGTAATATCTGCATTTACAAGCAGCTCTTTCATGCCATTATCTATGACAGCGTCTATGCCTCCAGCATCATAATTTGTTTTAAAAGAATTGGCAAAAAGTACGTCTCCGGTAAACATCAGTGTTGTATCTTCTGTTACATCTGTTATTTCCGTGTTTTTCCCAATCTTCTTATCTGCATCTTCAGAAGCTGCATCCTTTCCGGCTTCCGCATCATTTTTACCGTCAGTTTTATCACTGGTCTTTAAATCGGATTCTCCATTTTTATCCTTGCTGTCTTCTGCAGCTTCTGTCCCTGCTGTTGCGGCAGTCTGCCGGCTGTCCTTCTGGCGGATGCTTCCACCGTGATGGGCTGCATATATCATTGCTGCACCCAGCAGAATCACACACACTATAGAAACTGTATATAATGCAATCCGAACTTCTTTCTTCATTATTTTATCTCCTTTTTTGTAGTCATGTTTCCGTGACTATTTTACCAATGAATGAGCATTTCGGCAATCGTAAAAATTTGTATACTCCTTTTGCCTTCAAACTGGCATGGTCATGTTTGTTATATCTGGCTATTTTAATCAAACCACATTTTACATATGATAGGGAAAACGATTTGCAGATCACATACCAAAGAAAGGATTTACTTTATTATGAAAAATACAAAGAAAATGGTTACTGCGGCCTTGCTTGCTGCATTTACCTGCATTGCAACTATGATTATTAAGATTCCTACACCAACTTTTGGATATATTCATTTAGGAGACGGACTGGTACTCCTATGTGGTATTATCTTAGGACCTGGAATTGGTGCACTTGCCGCTGGTATCGGCTCCATGTTTGCTGATATTTTCTCCGGCTATATGACCTGGGCTCCTGCCACTTTAATCATCAAGGCTCTGACCGCATGCATCGCCGGACTTCTGTTCCACAAACTGCGTCTTAACATTTCTTCCAAAGCCAACCGCAGTGTCCGCGTTGTTATCGGCGGTATCGTAGGTGAGGCTCTTATGGTACTTGGCTACTTCCTGTTTGAAGCAGGTCTTGCTGCATTTGCCAGCGGTTCTTTCTCCTCCGCTGCTCTTGCTACCGGAATTGCTTCTTCTGCTGCAGGTATTCCATTCAATATCGTCCAGGGTGTTGTCGGCATTATTCTCTGCCTGATTCTGCTCCCGGTTTTAAGTAAAATCAATGATGTAAATGAGTGGGTTTCCAAGTAAATAATTTTATAAAAAATGATAGCAGGCAATGTCTTTTCACATTATCTGCTATCATTTTTATGCTGGCAGCCCACAAAGCGTGTTTCTCATCGTTTTTCAAAAATTACATCAACATTTCCCACGTCACAGTTTATATCCATATCATAATCTGCACCATTGTCGATTTCGTCATCTCTGCCAAGTCCGGCAACAGAAATATCTCCTGCTTTTATAGAACCAACACCACAGCTTAAACTGTAATTGTAATCCTGCTGCTCACCGGTTAATTTCAATTCCATGTTTCCCACATTACAATCAGCGTCCAAATCACCTTTTACTTCACCGGCAAAATCAAGATTTCCGGCATCCACATCAAAGCTTGCATATGCTGTCGTCAACAGTCCTTCTTTTATATCAATATCTCCTGCTCCTACTTCAACTGAAAGTTCCTCTAACTCAAGCTGTTCCGGCACTTCAATAACCACCTGTAAACGATGCACTCCATCGCCCCAATATGCTGCATGGAAGTTTTCGCTGATTATTAAAGTTCCATCTTCCAATGCAGTCTCTACCTCAGCATTTTTAGAAGTTGTTATTACCTTAATCTCTTTGCCTTTTCCTTTGACTACTTTCAACATTCCTGCATCCATATCGATATCAAGTGATTTCACATCTTCCGGTGCAAATGCAGTCTCTTCTGTACTGGCTGTTCCTTTATCCTGTCCTTCCCAGTCAGTTACATCCCAATGAAATGCAAATTTATTATTTTGCACTGCTTCTACAAATTCCCGCATGGTTCCACCGGTTGCAATTCCAATTCCTAATACCACGCAGCCTAAAAGAAAGCAGCCTAATGCGATACCAAAAATAATTTTTAATGTTTTTTTCATGCGCAAGCGCCCCCTTTCTTCTTAAACAGTGACTGCCATAATTTTGCAATTCCTTTTGCAAACCATGGAAGAAACTTTCCACATACCAGAACCAGAAGTCCGGCCGCACATAATCCAATTGCAAGCATCAGAAGTCCGGCTGCCATAGAAATAAAACCTAAGGAAATTACGCCTGTTACCAAAATTGTAATTGCTACACCTACTACCGCTATTCCGCCGATTACACAGCCGACTGCAATTCCAAATAGTCCTCCGATGATTCCTGCTAACGTTCCACCAATTGCTACTAAAATACCGCCCCAGATTGGTGAAGTAAGCACCAGCAGGATTATAAGCAGAATATTTCTTGTGGTATTGTCTTCCCTCTGGATCGTTCCGTTATAATTCTGCTGCCCCATATTCTGGCTTGCACCGTTATAATTCTGCTGCCCCATATTCTGGCTTGCACCGTTATAATTCTGCTGTCCCATACTCTGGCTTGCACCGTTATAATTCTGCTGATTACCGGAAGATGCTGTCTCACTATTATTGCATCCTGGAAAATCTGCCCGGATGGTTGCTGCCACTTTTTCCGGAGATTCTAATTCCCGGATTATCTTCTCTTCATTTTCTTCTCCTGCATCCTCAAAGTAGCTGGTATAGTATGCAATTGCTTCCCGTTTTTCCTCTTCCGGAATTCCTTCTAATAACTGCTCTAGCCTTCTCATAAACTCCTGTCTGTTCATATCTTCTCCTCTCCGGAAAATAATTCTGTTATTTTCGAAGAATAATTTTCCCATTCCTTCCGATAATATGTTAATCTTTCATTTCCATTCCCAGTTATCTTATAATACCTTCGATTTCTGCCCCCACATTCTCTGTCGTATACTTCCAGACAACCGTCCTTCTGCAATCTTCGCAACACCGGATACAGCGTTGATTCTGACACTTCAATGGCTTTCCGCACATCCTGCGTAATCTTATAACCATAAGTACCTTCCTCATCCTTTGATACTACAGCTAAAACAATTGCATCCAGAAGTGCCGCGCCTGTATTAAATACCATGCAATCACTCCTCCAGATTTTCATAAATATAATATTATTTTTATTGCATTACTATTTTATATCCAATACTATATATCATATAATATTATTTGTCAACCTATAAAACCTGTCACTGGCAGCCTTTTACGAATGCGGGCAACTAAAAAAGAGCCTTGCTTCGTTCTTTTCAAACAACCAAGACTCTTTTTCTCTTATTTCTACATTCGTTTCCTGTTTTCTATTTTAATTATTTTCCGGCAAATACTTTTTCTACCACTTCCGGAAGCTGTGACAAATTTTCAATTTCCGGTACTTCATCATCAATTGTGCCAAATCCATATGCTGCATGGATAAAAGCGACTCCTGCCTTTTTGCTGGATTCGTAATCGCTCTGGATATCTCCCACATACACTGCATCGGTAAGTGCATTCCGGGATACTACCAGGGCTATATTATCTTCTTTCTGTTTTTCATTATTTCCATAGCATTCTATATCAGAAATATATTTTCCTAATTTATAATAAGAAAGAAAAGCCTCGATATATCCGCTCTGACAATTGCTTACGATATAAAGTTCATATTTTTCCTTCAGCTTTGCAAAGGTTTCTTCCACACCCGGATATAACACTGCACCATGCCCGGACAGATATTCATTTTCATATTCGCCACATTTATCTAAAAGTTCCATCCGTTCTTTTTCCGGCATATCCGGGAAAAATTTTGCTGCAATAACATCCATTGTTTTTCCCATGATTCCACGAAAATCCTCTACAGTCAGAGGTGTACGGTTCACTTTTTCCTGTTTTAATATTTCATTCCAGGATTCTGCCACACCGACTGTAGAATCCCACAGAGTTCCATCCATATCAAAAATTATTCCCTGCTTCATTTTTCTTTCCTTCTTCTATTTTTTTGTTTTCTATTAGTTTTCTATTAGTTTTTGAATTTTTTGTTCAATTTTATTCCTACATGGTGTATAATACCATTATTATTAAAAAAATTGCAAGGAGATTTCTTATGAGTCAGGAAAAAGTTGACCGCTATAAAGAACAAAAGAAAAATCGTAAAAAAATAATGAAACAGGAGAAATGCAAGCGTTATCTGGGTTATACCGCTACCGTTGTTGTCATTGCACTTATCATAGGCTGGGCAGGCTTCTCCATTTATAAAAATCATGAAGCAAATAAACCGGTATCCTATACAGAGGTAGATTTAAGTGCTCTTACGGATTACTATTCCAATCTGCAGGTGGACTAATTTGAGTGGAACAGATATCATCCAATTAGTAAGTCTTGTCATACTGATTCTTTTATCAGCATTCTTTTCTTCTGCTGAAACCGCTCTTGTAACCGTTAACCGGATTAAGATGCGGACCTTGGCAGATGAAGGAAATGTAAGGGCAAAGCGCGTGCTTGCTATCACGGATCATTCATCTAAGATGTTAAGCGCTATTTTAATCGGGAATAATATTGTAAACTTATCCGCCTCTGCTATTTCTACAGCACTTGCCATCCGCATTTTCGGAAGTGTTGCTGCCGGAATATCAACTGGAATTTTAACTGTTTTGATTCTGATTTTCGGTGAAATCACTCCAAAAACAATTGCTACCATACATTCCGAAAAACTGGCATTGGCGTACTCCGGAGTTGTCAGCTTTCTTATGAAGGTTCTTACTCCTGTCATCTTTATTATTAATATGCTTTCCCATGGCTTCTTAAAGCTCCTGCATATTAATCCTGATGCCAAGAAGCAGACCATGACAGAAGCCGAGCTTCGTACTATCGTAAATGTCAGTCACGAATCCGGTGTTATTGAGAATGAAGAACGCAATATGATTAATAATGTGTTCGATTTAACTGATTCTGAAGCAAAAGAAATTATGGTTCCCCGCATAGATATGACTTTCGTAGATGTCAATGCCAGCTACGAAAAATTATTAGAGATTTTCCGGGAAGCCAAATATACAAGATTACCGGTATATGAAGATACCACGGACAATGTCATTGGTATTTTAAATGTAAAGGATTTATTGCTCTATGATGACCGGACGAATTTTTCCATCCGCTCTATTATGAGGGAACCGTTCTTTACATATGAGCATAAGAACACTGCTGAATTATTAAAAGAAATGCAGGCTTCTTCCCTCAACATTGCTATCGTATTAGATGAATATGGTGCAACTGCCGGTCTTGTTACTTTAGAGGATTTATTAGAGGAAATTGTAGGCGAAATTCATGACGAATATGATGCCAATGAAGAAGCTGATATTACTGCTTTAAATGAAAAAGAATACCTGGTCAACGGTTCCATGAATCTTTATGATATGTGTGAAAAACTGGGGATTCATTTAGAGTCGGAAGATTATGATTCCATTGGCGGCTATATCTTAGAACATTTAGACCATCTTCCGGACGAGGGAGAATCCATTACTACAGAAAATGGAATTCTGCTCCGGGTTGAGAAAATGGATAAGAACAGAATTGAAAAGGTATATCTGAAAACTCCTTAGGGAGTTTTCGATATACCTTTCTTTTTCTATCATCAGTCATCTGCATACGGAATATGATAACTGAATTTACTTAATCTTACATGATATGCACCATCATAATTTCCCACAAAAGTTGTACTTACCAGTCTGGTATAATGTAATTCATACAATTCCTTGTCCACTCTTACTGCATCTGCAATATCATAATCCATCGGCCAGTAATATCCCATAGTTCCATCATCAAAACTCATCACTGTCCAAAGCGGATACGGACATGGATTTGCTGGCTTTGTTTCCTCTGCCGGCGGTTCTGTCGGTGTCGTTGCCGGAGTTTCTGACGGTGTCTCTGATGGTGCTGCCGGAGTTTCTGACGGCGTATCTGATGGTGCTGCCGGAGTTTCCGATGGTGTATCTGATGGTGCTGCTGGAATTCCACCGACAGGTTCCTGTCCCCCGGATGTCGTTGCGTTTTTCTGAGCTGAAGGGGTCTGCCCTCCTGCAGTTGATGCCGGCTCTGTTGGTTCCTTTCCCGGTGTCACTTCCTGTGTTCCCTTTTTATCGGTTTTCTCATTCTTTCCCTCGGATTCATCCGGCACTTCCTGCTTTGCCAACAGAACCTCTTCTTTCTTCTGCTGAAATACCTCCTGCAATGCTTCCGTCTTACATACCACAAATCCTGTTGCAGTATGCTCCTCTGCTTCGTGGAATTTTCCTATGGATGTTTTGTTCAAAACATGATTACTGCTCTTCTGTACGAAAAATGTACCACCAACTACAGCTGCCACTGTAAGCAGACAGCCTGATAAAATCAATATTTTTTTCTTTGGATTCAATTTTTCATAACTCCTTTCACTTTTCTCCAACTATACCATAAGTTATTTTTATTGTGCAACCAATTTCTTCTTTCTTTCTAAATTTCGGCATTTTCACCGATACAATGGATAAATTTATTCCGAAAACGCTCTATTTCCGTCATTTTCCCGGTATTATGCTGCAATTCATATTCTTTCATCTCATTCATCTGTTGATGTGATAAATTCCAGACTTCTAAAGCCGTATTCCTTTGCAATGCCTCTTCTAACTGTCTGTAATTTTCTTCTCTCCTCCAAATAGAATCCTGTGTTATGGTATCAAGATATTTTTCACTGATAAATCGAAACGTTTTTTCTTTGTCCTCCACCTGTTGCGAGGTAGTATCCACCAGATAAACGGTAACCTGTTTTCTGCTGACATTGCCAACTGCATCTTTTGCATAATAAGTAATCGTGGTGGTTCCTTCATGCGCAAAGTTCTTCCACTCTTCTTCCGTATAATCTTCCACGCAAAAAACAGTATTCTTCTCTTCATCTCCTCCGCTCTTTAAGATACCTTCCGGATTATCTTCTGAGCTGCTTTCTCTGTCCTTTGCACATGCCTGCTGCAAAAGTATTTCCTCTGTAATCCTGCCGCTTCTTGCATCCGTCAAACTATAATACTGATCTTTTGCCTCAATAACAGGACTCTCATCCCACTGTGCATATAATCTCTGTTCCCCTGCATGGCAAAAAACATCTTCTTCCCCGATAAGTTCTTTTTCCTGCCATACTACATCCGGCTTTTTATCTTCCTCTTTGTCCTGTTCTGCATCCGGCTCTGTGCTCCATCCTAAGAAAAGGAAGTTCTCCCGCACGGCGTCTGGCATTTCTCCATAGGGTGTCCCATAATATCGGCTCTCCTGCTTTGTCTCTTCTCCATCGATAAGACCTCCATTTCCAACAAAAATGATTGGAAAACAATAGCAAAAATCCGTATCTGCTGTTGCATAGCCATCCAGACTGTCATATGCATAAATTGAAATCAGATGCCTTCCATATTCATTCTTATGTTTTATAGCAGAGGTATAATAACGGTAATTGTAGTTTTGTCCCTCTATAAAATAGTCCCCTTTTTCTCCTAATTCTGCCACCTGCCATTCTGCCGTCAAATCATCCTGTCCCTGATGTTCACTCCACACAGCAAAAGCAGTCTTTTGGATTCCATCTCCGCCATCCCGCACAAAGACATATGTATAGAATCCATCCGTTCCATTCTGAATCGATATCGTCCGCTCTATAACCGGTGGCTTTGATTTCTTCCAGATGGCATAAAAGGTCTGATTCTCCGTTACCACTACCTTATCTCCTGAATTATATACCGGCTCTTTCGCATCTTTCCTGTCTGCCCAGCCGGCAAACGCATACCCACTGCGCTTTGCGGATGGAAGTATTACTTCTGCATCCTTCCATTGTGCCTTTAATAGAACCTCTCCCTTATGCTTTGAAGATAAATTTAATACCTGTGCCTTATCTTCGTATACAGAAAGTTCTGATAACGCTTCCGGCACACCGATTGTGCCTATTCCCTCTCTATGCTCATTATATCCATGATTTATCCAATGTAATAAATATGACTCACGCCGACTGCCAAATGCCTGTTTTAAATCTTCCCCTCCATATTTCATATAATCCGTCAATCGAAAATATGGACTGGATATTCTTCGTTCCCTGCCCTGTATCACATACTGATAGAAATGTTTTACTAGTGCTGCCTTATTAAACCCGAAACTTTCCAGTAAATCCTGATTTGCTTTTGCATAACAGGGGGCATCAAATGCATACCACGGAAATTCTATTCCGTTATAATAAAAACTGTTATGATCTTCCCACCCGGCAAAGGTGCTTTCCGCGGTAAGTTTCTCTGCCTCAGATGTTCCACCATTTCCATCCAAGGTTACTGTATACTCTTTCTTATACTGATTCTGCTGTAATTGAATCTGTTTTCCATACAGCACATCCGGTTGAGAAGCAACAGTTCCGCTGGTAGCCCCATTTCCATCATAATGAATGGTATAACGATTTTCGAGATAATTTACTTCGATATTATCATTATGCCATGCGCCATCATCTCCCCAGGGTGTCATTCCACATCCATTGGTGTCCACCACAAAACTACAGGTTTCCTCTTCCATACTCTCAAAGTATGTCTGATAGCAGTTGCTGGTAGACACTCCTTCAAAATGATGCCCCAGCTCCGGCAGACGAAACGTAACCGGAAGATGATATTCCCTTGCTCCTATTTCAGAAGTTGCATTATCATGTCTGGTATAATATTCCCTATCTTCTAATGTAATGCCAAGCTCGTCTCCCCCAATCAGATACATTTTATAATAGATTCGATAATTAATCCCATTGGAATGACGTTCCCCTATATTACAGTCAATCCGGTAACGAGCCGTTCTTCCACCTGCATTGTCACGAACTATCAATATGAAATACCCGGAAGTTTCCGGATACCAGGTCTGGGCACTTCCGTAAACAGATGAAGTCAATTCATCCGGCATTTCTTCCAACTGCTTGGTTTCTTCTGTTTCTAATACTTCTGTTTCTAATACTTCTGTTTCTAATACTTCTGCTTCTAATACTTCTGTTTTTTCAGATTCTGCCACCTCAGTTTCTTCTACCGTTTCCGCACTTATCGTCTGAATACTGCACGGACTCATAAAAAGAATCATGCATCCGCAAAGGAAACGGCATACTCCCTTTCGCACCTTCTTTTTCATGCTTACCCCCCTATTCAAATACTGCATAATATGTCTGATTTTCTTCTACACACTGTGTAAAATCCGCGAGATAATCCTTGCTGTCCCGCCACTCTAAAAACTTCTTTTTCAAATCATCACAAACCGGTTCTGCCGGAGAGGTACAGTAATCCCCCTTTTGTATTTCCAGCTTCTTATAATAAGATTTTCCCTGTTCCATTTCTTCCCTGGAGCGATAAAAGATTACCGTCTGCATTGCCACTTCTTTTTCCCCTTTCTCCGTTTCTTCTCCATTCCCATCGTCATCTGTAAGAATTGTACGGCAGCACTTTATACTGCCCATTTTCCCACCCGGATAAGAAAAATGCTCTTCCACTTCCACAGAAAGTAATCCTTTTTCTGCATCTGCTGCAATCATCCGAACAGTTAATTCTGAATCGGAATTCATCTGCGGAACCAGATTTCGAATCAGTAATGTCCTCATATCTTCGGAAGTATAATCTCTGTCTGCATCCGCCTGTACCATCTGCAATGTTGTTTCCATTGCTTCGGTAAGACTCTGTTCTAATTCTTCTTTTCGCACATTCTTATGCTGCATGGTCAGTAGCATCACTACAAAAAGTATGACAATGCCGCCGGACAATACCCCAAATACCATATGTTTCATATACCGCCTCCATTTACCGGAATCCGGAAACGGGAAACCGTCTGCTTTTCATATGCATCTTCTGCCCGCACCTCTATTTCATAGATTCCTGCCTTTTCATAAATATCTTCTACTGTTTTTCCTGCCTGATTTCTGATATCAGTTATCTCAATCTTAAGTTCCTTTCCATCTGCATCCACTGCGTGAAACAGTTCTGATAACGCTATCTTATCTGCAATCGTTAAGATGCGATTATCTTCATAAATAATCACCGGAACCTGACGGCTATGAATATCTTTTAACATTTTTCCGTCCATATTATTTCCAACATCTGCACCGGCTGCTGGACGTTCCATCCCACTTCCAATTATGCGAAATCCCCATAAGCATAATATCAGTAACATTGCCGCCACTAATACAGTAATTACTGTCTGTCCATATTCTTTCCATAATGTTTTCATTTGTTTTACCCCAATGCCCCCTGTGCCCTGCTTATCATTTCATAAAGATAACCTCCCTGTGAAAACAGTCCAAATAAAATTCCTGTCATAACAATGACTGCCAGAACCGCTATCACAAGTCCACCATATTCTTCCATAAAAAAATGCATTTTTATCCCCTTACCGGACATAACCAAGCAAATACCACAACACTCCGATACAACCACTTCCAAGTACTGCATAGATGATTGCCTGTCCATAATCCTCCATAATTTTTCTCATAAATCTACCTTCCAAATCCCCGGATACTATGCTCCGTTTTACTGTGAAATGGTCCCATCCGGTATGCGTAATGCAATATCACCTCCGCCATGGTTACCTCCTTTTCCACGGGCGGCACATTCCCATTTTCACATACAGTTATAGCTCCGGAATCCTCATATAAATTAACCTGCAGCTGATAGCCCAGTTCATCAGCCTGCTTTATACAGGCATTTATTACTTCCCGGTTATAATTGCTGTTTTCCAGTTCCACTACCACATCCGATTTAAAATTTCTTGCCTGACAAATCTGCGCTTCTGCTACAACAATACCTATTCCAACTGTTGACAGCAGCATCATCAGAAATATTCCAAGATATGTTTTTATTACCTGCTCCATCTAATCCCCTATCTATGTACGCTTGCTAAAAATACCACCAGAAATGCCGTCATATCAATCATCATTTTTCCTGCTCCAGTCAATGCCGGGGCTAAAAACAATGCATATAATCCAGCCAGTGAATCCTGATTTTGTTCTCTTTCTGCCTTATCTAAAAGTTCCTGATTCCGTTTTAAAATCTGACTTAACTGCTTTTCACTGTTTCCATATCCGCCGTTGGATAATGCATACAACATCCGCATAGCAGAATGCACATCCGGTAAATCATAATCTTTTAAAAAATTAAGATATGGTTCCAGACTCTCCGGATTCTGTGAAAGTTCTTCCAGCATATCATCCACTGCCGGTCTTAGAACCTCCGGTGTCTGCGGCCGGATACGATAGAATGCCACCTGCACATTTTCAGTCTGAAGCAATAAAGAAATGTCCATTAACCACTGCGGAAATTCCTTTTCCATTTTCTTTCTCAGATACTTCCGGTAGAAATTACTGCGCACTCCTTTATGGAACTGCACATAACGATATTTCTTTTCATCCCCTTCTCCATAAGATTCCCTTTCCTTCAACCAGTTGTGGCAGGTACGCTTCATTGCCCGGAAGCAAATCAGCATATCCAGGGACAGAAAAAGAATTGATGCAATCTGGCAAACCAAAAGTTGCGATAATTCAATATCTTTTGGCAGCAAATGATTCGTTATTGCGCATACCAGAATGGATAAACCCACCGCTAAGAATACATTTCTTCGATATTTCTTACAGTCCTGCTGATGCAGTCTGACCCGTTCCATCCACTTCTGCAAATCCTCTAAAAGCAATTCCACCGTTGTCTCGTATGCTCCGCCATACTGTTCTACCATCAGAAAATACGCATGCATCTCTTTCATTCTGCGATTCTCATACTGCTGCTCAATCGCATCTAACTCTTCTTTCATATTGCTGTCATATTCTTTTCGTAAATGAAAGATTGCAGTTTCTATCTGTTTTCGCATGGCCCCCGGTTCAAACAATGCACAAACTGTCTCCAGTGCAGATAAGATTTTCGGATTCTGCAAAAATGCATACAGCATCTGCTCCATATACAATTCTGCTTCCTGCAGACGGGTCTGTTGCTTCTTTTCTTCCTTCAACACTTTATCCATACGCCACATAACAAGAACAAATACAATACTGCAACAGATATATCCCTGCCACTTAAGCTGTAATAAAAATGCTGCCAGCAGCAATAATCCATAACAGCCTCCATAGACAACGAAACGCTCATTCTTTTTCATATCCTTCTCCTTCCAGACGATGTTGTATCATCGGATTATCAAATGGCTCGGGAATTCCATGCCGCTTCATACGCGCAATCAGCCCTTTGGGAAGTTCTCTCACCATAAGATTGCCATCTACCACCTGCATATGTATTTCATTTCTTCCTTCTTCTCTAACAAAGAAACAGACCTGGTCTATATAACGATACAATTTTCCTTCTGCACTCATTTTCTTCCGCAGCAGAATTCCAACATCAACATAGCTGTATACATCATTTTCCATGCGGTCTGCATCCATACGGCTCTCCATCATATTTAAAATACGATCCGGAATTTTACGCACATCATCCGTATGAAGCGTGGTAAATCCACGGATTCCGGTAGACCAGCATTCCAGCAAAGACTTTACTTCCGTAGAACGTGCCTCCGATAACATAATCCAGGATGGATTCTGTCTGAGACATGTCTTAATGGCTTTGGTATAATCAAAATCCGGATTAATTCGCAGTTCCACACAATCTTTTCCGGGATTAATCTGACTGTAATGCCATTCCGGATTATCCTCTATTGTAATGACACGTTCTCCTGCCGGAATAAACTGCGAGAAAAATTTTGCACATTCTGTCTTTCCCGCCCCCGGTTCTCCACAAAAGACAAAATTCATTTTTGCAGCCACACAATTGACCAGCAATTCTAATACCGGAACAGCTACATACTCATCCTCCACCATCTTTTTTACCTGCATACGCAGCATTGGCATTGATTTACGGATGCAGATGCTCCTGCCGGATATGGCAACAGATTCATGCACAATACTGATACGCAGCGTGTCGGTCTCCGCCTCCAACAAATTATTTTTCTTGTTAAAAGGCTTGCTCACTTCATTGGCAATCCGATGGGAAAACTGCTCTACAAACTTCTCTGTAATGCCATGCCTTCGAATCAGATAGCGTTCATTTTCTACATCTGTAATCCACAACTGGTTTCCGTTATAGTCAATATCTGTAATCTTATCATTCCGGACATAACGCCAAAGGGGACCAAAATAATCCGGCTCCATCCGGATACCCAGTTCCTGTCTGTCCAAGTCATCCCCTCCTATGGTGTTCCGATGTTATTTCCAAAGTTATCAATTAAGTTCTTAAATGCATCATAAACGGGACCACTGGTTCCATTTCCCATAATTGCTGTCACAAGTGCTGCTAATGCTGCAATCGCAACTACTGTTATAATTACCCCACCATACTGTTCAAAAATTTCTTTCAAATAAGAAAACCCCTTTCCATACTGAATTTCGTTTCATTGTTTGGAATATTTGGGAGGAAACTCCCGGATAAAAAAAGATAAATAAGATGGCTCTAATCATACCTGCTTTTTCTTTTTTTGTAAAGATATTTTTTCATTTTTATAAAAATTTTACATTTTCATTTTTCATTATGCTATAATAAAAAAGGTATGATTTTATGTCACAATTTTATATAAGAAATACAGGAGGACACATGAATAAATTTATTATTACCACCGACACTACCGCAGATTTGCCGGCAGATTATGTAGCAGAACATAATCTTGGCATGCTGTCACTCACTTATACTATAGACGGCAAAACCTATGACTGGAAACATCCAATGGATGTCAAAGAATTCTATGCAAAGATGCGCGCTGGCTCTCTGCCTACCACCTCTCAGGTCAACCCGGAAACTGCCCGCGAAATCTTTACAAAAATTGCCACGGAAAATGACTGTGATATTCTTCACATTGCCTTTTCCAGCGGACTCAGTGGCAGCTACTCCAGTACAAAAATTGCTGCAAGTGAAATGGAAGAAGATAATTTCCCACATAAAGTCGTTGTCGTAGACTCTCTCTGTGCTTCCATGGGAGAGGGACTTCTGGTTCACAAAGCTGTCCAGATGAAAGAAAATGGTGCCACTTTAGAAGGAACCGTAAAATGGCTGGAGGAAAATAAACTACATCTGGTACATAACTTTACGGTAGATGATTTGTTCCACCTTCACAGAGGCGGACGTGTTTCTAAAACCGCTGCGGTTCTTGGTACCATGATTAACTTAAAGCCGGTGCTTCATGTAGATGATGAAGGTCATCTTATTATGGTTTCCAAGGTTCGTGGACGTAAAAAATCCCTGATTACCCTGGTTGACAATATGGAAAAGCAGATGGGCTCCTACCGTGACCAGAATGATATCGTATTTATCAGCCATGGTGATGCTTTAGAAGATGCACAGTTTGTTGCAAATCTTGTAAAAGAACGTTTTGGCATCGACAGCTTCTTAATCAATTATGTCGGTTCAACTATCGGTGCACATTCCGGTCCTGGAACGATTGCATTGTTCTATATGGGTGAATATCGATAAAACACCGACAGATACAAACCGGTCAAAGTCAGCTTCTTACGGATGTCTGGCAAAATGTCTGACAACTACGAGAAACACGCTTTGCGAGTTTCTCGAGTTATCGCGGTGCTCGCCAAATCTGCATGCAAGCATGCGATTTTTCTCGCTACTCGCGTAAATCAAAAAAGAGTTATTGTACCACGGTTTAAAATTCTGTGATACAATAACTCTTTTATTTATGTGAGAAACATGCTTTATCTGTTTCTTTATTTTTCTGCAGCTTCTTCTGCTTCTTTTTCTTCTACTTCTTTCTCATCCACTTTGATGCACAGTTCCTCTAACTGCTTCTCATCTACGATATCCGGGGCATTTGACATAAGGTCGGATGCATCCTTTACTTTCGGGAATGCGATGACATCACGGATGGAATCTGCATGTACCATATGCATAACCAGACGGTCAAGACCATAAGCCAGTCCTGCGTGTGGTGGTACACCATAGGAGAATGCATCCAGAAGGAATCCAAACTGCTCATGTGCTCTCTCTTTTGTAAAGCCAAGAACCTCAAACATTTTCTCCTGAATATCACTCTGGTGGATACGGACAGAACCACCGCCTAACTCGGTACCATTTAATACGATGTCATATGCTTTGGCACGTACTGCACCCGGATCTGTATCAATCTTATCCCAGTCCTCTTCCATTGGCATGGTAAACGGATGATGCATTGCCATATAACGATTCTCTTCGTCTGACCACTCCAACAATGGGAACTCTGTAATCCAGAGGAAATTATACTGGTTCGGGTCTAAGAGGTCTAATTCTTTGGCAATTTCAAGACGAAGTGCACCTAATACATTCCATACAATTTTATTCTTGTCTGCTGCAAATAAAAGCAGGTCTCCCGGCTTTCCGTCCATTGCTGCTACCAGATTCTTCAATTCCTCTTCTGTCATGAATTTTGCAAAGGATGATTTATAGCTGCCATCTTCCTGTACAGAAAGATAAGCAAGTCCTTTTGCTCCATAGCCTTTTGCAAACTCTACCAGCTTGTCAATCTTCTTTCTTGGCATTGCGCCCTGTCCTTCTGCATTGATACCACGGACAGAACCACCCTGCTCTAACGCACTGGTAAATACACCAAAACCGCAATCTTTTACAATATCAGATACATCCTTTAATTCCATTCCAAAACGGGTATCCGGCTTATCAGAACCAAAACGATCCATTGCTTCCTGCCAAGGCATTCTCTTAAGTGGAAGTTCTACATCTACACCGATGGCTTCTTTGAAAATGTATTTTAACAGACGCTCATTGACATCTAATACATCATCAATATCTACAAAAGAAAGCTCCATATCTGCCTGGGTAAATTCCGGCTGACGGTCTGCACGTAAATCCTCATCACGGAAACATTTTGCAATCTGGAAATAACGGTCATATCCGGATGCCATCAGAAGCTGTTTGAACAGCTGTGGTGACTGCGGCAATGCATAAAAGCTGCCCGGATGTATACGGCTTGGCACCAGATAATCTCTTGCACCTTCCGGTGTAGATTTACAAAGAATCGGAGTTTCAATCTCTAAGAAACCTTCTTTTGCCATAAAATCACGCATCAGATATGCTACTTTACTACGCAGCATCAGGTTACGCTGGATATCCGGTCTACGTAAATCAAGATAACGATATTTTAAACGAATCTCATCTTTGGTCTGGCTGTTCTCTTCAATCTGAAATGGCGGTGTCTGTGATTCTGAGAGAATACGGATACTCTCAGCAATTACCTCAATATCACCGGTCTTTAAATTCTCATTAACTGCTGCAGAACGCTTCTGCACGGTTCCTTCGACTGCAATAACAAACTCGCTACGCAGTGTTCCCGCTTTGGCAAAGCCTTCGCTTCCTACCTTTGGCTCGTCGAATACAAGCTGCAGAATTCCGGAACGGTCTCTTAAATCTATGAATATAAGACTTCCTAAATTTCTTCTTTTCTGTACCCATCCCATGACGGTAACTTTTTCTCCAATATTGGCATTGGATACTTCTGTACATCTATGGGTTCTGTGTAATCCCTGCATGGATTCTGACATTTTCTTATCCTCCTAAAAATCTTATCAAAATTATTCCATTTTCTGCTTCTTGCAGAAAAACAGACTATCTGTTAAAAAACTCCACAAATTCTTCATAACCCTCTGCCGTAAGCTTCTCCTTCTGGAACTTCTTGTTCTTATTCATACGAACCACTAATACCTGGGTTCCTTCGGAACGTTCCTTCTGAGCCTGTGCAATTACCTCCTGCAGCTTGTCTGCCGGATATCCCTTTTCGATGAGATATGCCTTCTTCGCTGCCTGTCCCGGAATCTTAAATCCGCTCTCTAAGAGCAGAAGAATGATTCTTTCAAAACCGATGGAAAATCCACATGCCGGTACATCATTTCCGGTAAATCTTCCAACCATCTTATCATAACGGCCACCGCCGCCACAGCTTCCGCCGAACTCCGGCATAGCTATTTCAAAAATAGTTCCTGTATAATAACCCATGCCACGCACTAAAGTCGGGTCAAATACCATTTTAAAGTCTGCTGCTTTGGTTGCTTCTACGCTGTCGATAATCTCTGTCAGGTTCTGCTTTACTTCTTCCTCTAAGAATCCAGCTTCAATTAATGTATCACATAAGGTAACCAGTCCGTTTTCGGTACCTTCTGCTTTTTCAAATAAGGATAAGTACTTATCGACCGCTTCTTCTGCAAAGCCTTCCTTTTTCAGTTCTTCTGCGACTCCGTCCAGCCCAATCTTGTCCATCTTGTCTAAGATGATAAATACAAGGTCGTAGCTTTCTTCCGGAAATCCGCTGTAAGCTGCCATTGCTTTTAAAATGCGGCGTTCATTGATTCGGATTTCAAAATTCTTAAATCCAATCTTGCCGAGGGTTGTAGTTGTTGCAAGAATCAGCTCAATCTCTGCCAGATTGGACGGCTCTCCTAAAATGTCAATATCGCACTGCATGAACTGACGATAACGCCCTCTCTGAGGACGGTCAGCACGCCACACATTTCCCATCTGTAATGCCTTAAACGGGGATGGGAGCTGGTTACTGTTATTGGAATAGAATCTTACCAGCGGAACGGTAAGGTCGTAACGCATACCAAAATCCACTACATCTTCTTCTTTTTCTGCTGTCTCTAAGTTCAGCTTTTCACCACGTTTTAATACTTTGAAAATGAGTTTTTCATTTTCTCCACCCTGTTTGCTGGTGAGGTTTGCAATATTCTCCATACAAGGAGTTTCAATTGGTGTAAATCCAAAACTCCGGTAGGTCTCTTTGATTACATTCTGCACATAATCACGAATCTGCATCTCCTCCGGTAAAATATCCTTCATGCCTGTAACCGGCTTCTTACTCAATGCCATGAAATTTCCTCCATTTTCCGAGATAAGCATTTTATCTATTTTTCTTATTATATATTTGTATTCATACAGAACTATTATATTTTTCGTGTTCTGATATGTCAACCGCTTTTATTCCTTTGTAAAGAGCCGGCCCTTCCGTTCAATCATCTCATCAATCCTTGTGATATACTGTGCCACATCCTTGACATTCTCGGCACGTTCAATCCGGTGTGTGCCATCGGGATTTGGCTGTACCCAGACACGCTTCGTGGATGCACCAGCACCACAGGCTACAATACTCTGTTTCTCTTCCATAATAAGAACATTGTATACACCGGCTTTTCCCGGTGCTGCATAGCCTACGTTTTCAAAATTGCCTGCCATATTCTTCTGGCGGTATAAATAATATGGGAAAAGGCCCATTTCTTCTGCCACTTTCGAAGTCAGTGCGATATGGTCTGCGGTATTGACAATTTCAAAATCCTGATAACGCTCTCTTTGTATATTCAGCCTTGCTGCACGCTTGATGGCAAGTGAGTGAACCGTCAGATTATCCGGTGCTAACTTCCGGATTACTTCCATGGTATCTGCTACATCCGAAAGACTTTCTCCCGGAAGTCCTACGATTAAATCCATATTGATATTATCAAAGCCTAATTCTCTTGCCAGATAAAAGCTGTCAATGGTCTGCTGTACGGTATGATGTCGTCCAATCAAATCCAGAGTTTCCTGTTTCATGGTCTGTGGATTAATGGAAATTCTGCTGATATCATGATTGCGAAGCACCATAAGCTTCTCTTTTGTAATACTGTCCGGTCTTCCGGCTTCCACTGTAAATTCCACTAAATCTGATAAATCAAAACTACATTTAATCTTTCGAATCAATCTGTCTAACTGTTTCGGATTTAATGTGGTCGGTGTTCCACCACCGATATAAATGCTGTTTAATTTCTTATGTGCAAATTTGACCGCTGTATAATCCAGTTCCTTTTCCAGTGCACTTAAGTAGTCATCCATGCGGTTTTTCCAGGCTGACATGGAATAAGAAGTAAAGGAACAGTAAAGGCAGGTCGTCGGGCAGAATGGAATTCCAATATAAAGGCTGTAGCCTTCTTCGTAGTCTAATTTGTGTAAAAGTTCCAACTCCCGCTCTGCAATTTCAATACTGAGCTTTATCTTCTCATCGGAGGTAAAATACGTTTCCTTCATATAGCGGGCAATTTCTTCCTCGCTCTTACCCTCTTCTAAAAGCGCCATCGGAATCTTCGTCGGACGGATACCGGTAAGATTTCCCCACGGAAGCTCCACTCCGGTATATTCTGACAATAACCGATACAGTGTCCGCTTTAAACTGTTCTTGGTCTCCTTGCGGTTTGTATAATCTACTGCTACACATTTTGTAATTCCGTTCTGATTCGCATTGTCTTCCGAAGCCTCCACCCGTTTCCAGGAAAAAATGATTTCTTCCGGTGCAAACTGTACATCCATGTGATAATGTACCGGCTCTTCTTTTTTCTCCTTATCCTTCGTGGAAACATATACCTCTTCCTTCGGATAAAATGCCTTTACCAGCGAATGGATATCATATTCAAATTCTGCTTTATCTAATAATACTGTTATCATGGTTCGTCCTTATAAATACGGATTATGCATCCGCTCATAGCCTATTAAAGTGCTTTCGTCATGTCCGGTATACACGGTCACATCATCCGGCAGCGGCATCAGTTTTTCTCTGATTGCCCGGATTAAATCCGATGCACTTCCTCTTGGGAAATCGGTTCTTCCCACAGATTCCTGAAACAGCGTATCTCCGCTGAAAAGAATCTTCTCATCTGCAATATAATAGCAGCATCCGCCAATGGTATGCCCCGGTGTAAAAAATACACGGATGGAAAATCCTGCAAGATTTAATACTTCTTCGTCTTTTACGAAAATATCTGCACGATAGACCTTATGCTCTCCTATCATCCCGCAAAGGTTAAGTCCCGGGTCTTCCAAGGTCTCCCTCTCTGCCTCATGAGCATAAATGGAAATCTGGTATTTATCAGCAAGTTCTTCTGCTGCTCCTGCATGATCAAAATGTCCATGGGTCAGAAGGATTGCCACCGGTTTTGCTCCGGTTTTCTCAATCCGCTTTTCAATCAACTGTGCCTGGTCTCCCGGGTCTACCACAAGAAGTTCTCCTGTCTTATGATTTACCAGAAGATAGCAGTTGGTGCAGACTGGTCCCACAATATATCGTAATACTTCTGTCTGTTCTGTCATAATTTTCCTCTTCTATAATAATAACTGTCTTTGAATGCTTCATAAATCAGCAATTTATTTTGCTAATGCTCTATCAGCCGGTAGTACGTTCAATATCAATCACGCTCTCTACCTGACGGATTTTTTCTATTAAGCTGCTCAATTCCTCTTTGCCTTTGGTATTAAAGGAAATAGAAATGGTCGCAACACCCTGTTTGCTGGTCTTGGAATTAATGGAACTGATATCAATTTCCCGTTCGGTGAAAATTCTGGTAATATCTACTAAAAGTCCGGTACGGTTATTACCAAATATTTTAATCTCAGCAAGATAAAGTCCATTGTCACCCTGCTCTGCACCCTGCTGCCACTCTGCATCAATCAAACGCACTTTTTCCAGCTCGGAAAGGTTCATGATATTAATGCAATCGGTACGATGAATAGAAACACCACGGCCTCTTGTTACAAATCCTACAATTTCATCTCCCGGCACCGGGCTGCAACATTTGGAAAAATGCACTGCCACATCATAAAGTCCTTTTACAATGATACCACTCTTGGATTTCTGTGGAACTGCCTTATCCTTATTCTCGGAAGACACATTGTTCAATACATCCTCATCGGTAAGCTGGATTGGGTGGTCTTTCCGGTACTCCTCCAGCATCTTATTCACGACCTGGCCTTCTTTCAGTCCGCCGTGTCCTAAGGTTGCCAGTGCGGAATCCCAGTCATGGAATCCATATTTCCGCATAACCTTACTCTGATATTCCGGCTTGTTAATATCCGTAAGATTAATGGATTTTGCTTTACAATACTGGGCAATCAGTTCCTTGCCCTTCACGATATTTTCTTCTTTTAACTCACTCCGGAACCACTGGTTAATCTTATTTTTTGCCTGTGTACTCTTAACAATATTTAACCAGTCACGGCTCGGTCCCTTGGAATTCTGGGACGTGATAATCTCAATACGGTCACCGTTCTGAATCTCGTAATCAATTGGAACTAATTTACCATTTACCTTGGCTCCAATCATCTTATTTCCAACTGCCGAGTGGATACTGTACGCAAAGTCTACCGGTGTAGAACCCGTTGGCAGGTTCTTTACATCTCCGGACGGAGTAAAGCAGAATACCGTATCAGAAAAGAGGTTCAAATCACTCTTTAACAGGCTCATGAACTCTTTATTATCTGACATGTCTTTCTGCCATTCCAAAATCTGGCGCAGCCAGCTTAACTTCTCTTCCTCTGATTTGGTGGTAGCCACTGTGCCGCCGTTATTGGCAGCTTCCTTATATTTCCAGTGGGCAGCGATACCATATTCTGCGGTACGATGCATCTCAAAGGTACGAATCTGAATCTCAAACGGCTGTCCGGTCGGTCCAATCAGTGTGGTGTGGAGGGACTGATACATATTCGGCTTTGGCATAGCGATATAATCTTTAAAACGTCCCGGGATTGGTTTATACATCTCATGGATGACACCCAGTGCTGCATAGCAGTCCTTGACATTATCCACGATAATTCTTATGGCAAATAAATCATAAATCTGGTCTAAGGTCTTATGCTGATTGACCATTTTCTTATAAATAGAGAAGAAATGCTTTGCTCTTCCATCAATCTGTGCCTTGATTCCTGCATTTTCAATATGTTTACTCACTTCTTTTACAAGGCTCTGCACATAATCATCACGGACACTCTTACGAAGTGCAACCTTTTCTACCAAATCATAATATGCTTCCGGCTCCAGATACTTTAAGGAAAGGTCATCTAATTCGATTTTAATTTTAGAAATACCAAGACGCTGTGCAATCGGCGCATAGATGTCCATGGTCTCTCTTGCTTTTTCCTTCTGCTTCTCCGGTGTCATATATTTTAACGTACGCATATTGTGCAGCCGGTCTGCCAGCTTGATTAAGATAACACGGATATCCTTTGCCATGGCAAGGAACATTTTTCTTAAGTTCTCTGCCTGAACCTCTACTTTATCCGCATCATAAGATAACTGACCCAGCTTCGTAACGCCATCCACTAAAAGGGCAATCTCTTCTGAGAACTCGGAAGCAATTTCCTCGACTGTCATGACGGTATCCTCTACGACATCATGAAGCAGTCCTGCTACGATGGTCTCCTTATCCAGCTCCAGCTCCGCTAAAATAATTGCCACACACAATGGATGAATGATATATGCTTCACCGGATTTTCGTACCTGTCCCTTATGTGCCGTATCTGCTGTCTTATATGCCTTTTCAATCAAAGAAATATCCGTCGACGGGTGATATTTCTTCACGCTTGCAATCAGCTCCTGATACAGGCTCTCCGGACTGACGAATTCCTGCATGGTCTTTATGTTGTCATCCTTAGACACCACTTCATTTTCTAATTCTTCTAATTCTTCTGTTGTAATATCTGCCATAATTCACACCAACTTTTTTGCGTTTTATCCCACTTTTAACTATGATTTTTCATTATAATAAAAAATATATAAAAATGCAATCTTTTATACTTGCCATTTTCCCCCGGAAACCTTATACTTTATGGCTGAATGGCAGATATTTTCTATCTCTTTTAGAAAGGAGTTTTCCCTTATGCATCCAGTTATATTATTTTACAATTTAGAAAACAGCAAAGGCAGAACATTAAAAATGCTCTGCCTCCGGTTAAAAATAAAAATCCGTATTATCACCAAAGAACAATATAACCAGACTTTAGGTGCCCTCGCAGGGATTGATGGCTTCCCTTTGAAAGAAGAGGTCTATACCGGCGATGGTTTCACCGACGAAATGCTGGTATTCAAAGGCTTTGATAATGCTCTTTTAGACCGTTTCCTGGTGGAATTTAAAAAGCTTCATCTTACCAGAATCGGACTGAAAGCCGTTCTCACGGAGCACAATATCAACTGGGATTCCATTGCACTTCATGAAGAACTCTTAGCGGAAGATAAGAAAATGCATGAAAATTAATCTTCTCCTGCAATTTCTATGGTGTATGCTGCCTGAAAGCATGCACCCTGCGCTAACACATGTCCCCATTCCCTTTCTTCCAAGCTTCCGTTAAAATCCTCTTTATCGCATCTTCCAAACCAAGGTTCAATGGCTGCATATGGTGCATTCTTCTTCTCTGCTGACCAGAGTCCAAATAACGGAGCTTCCGGGAAATACACATTTAAGTAATTCTTTCCTTCCGGATCACGCAAGGATACTTCATGAGTCTGGTTATTCTCTATCACATAAGCACCATTGTCAAAGAAATCCTTCGTAAATGCTGCAAATCCATTTTCTAACTTAAGCTCACTTTTGCTGTTTAATGCCAGTCCGGATTCTACGTCAAAATCACGACAGATGACATTTCCATTCATATGCATGTCATAGCCATAACCGCTCTTGTCCGCTTCGCCATGTACCGGGCAGGAGAAGCATGGATGGAATCCACAGGAAAAATACATTTTTTCCTTGCCGGTATTCTTAATGTTCCATGTGATTTCCAGTCTGTTGCCATTCATATGATAGATTAATTCCATCTCATAATCGAAGGGATATTTTTCTTTTGTTGTATCATCGGACTGATGGGTAAAAACGAGTGTGTTTTCATCTTTTTTCTCCACCTTCCACTCTACATCACGGACATAACCGTGCTGTCCCATCTTGTAAGTCTTTCCCTGATAATGATAGACTCCGTCTTTTAAGCTTCCAACAATCGGAAACAGATTTGGTGCACTCCGTTTGTAATACTCCGGATTGCTGCACCACATGTACTCAATGTTACTTTTCTTTCCAAGCACAGATTTCAGTTCTGCCCCAAGGGACTCAACTTCCACCTTCATGCTCGCGTTTTCCATGGAATAACGCATATTCTTTCAACCTCTTTTCTCGTATTCTATGATCTGACATCACAGTATCCAGCACCTGATAAAATCGTCTGCTGTGATTTGCTTCTACCAGGTGTGCCAGTTCATGAGCAGCAACATATTCTGCGCATTCTAACGGAAGGTCTGCCAGTACTTTATTCAAAGTAATAGATGTCTTTGCCTTGCAGCAGCTCCCATAGCGGCTGGTCATGCTGCGGAATCTGACCGTTGGCATAGAAATATGATAAGCCCGAAACAGTTCATACTCCTGCAGCAGTATATCTCTTAAATACTGCTCTTTCTGCCGGTTCCACTCCAGTGCATCCACATCTATCCTCTGCTGATTTGCAAGCTTCTTTTGCATCATACGAATCCACTCCGCCTTGCTCTGCACAAATGCATCCACTTTCTTTTTGCTCATGCGATAGGGCATCGTTACTGTCACTGCGCCATTGGCTTTTACCCGGATGATAATATTCTTTACTTTTTTTGGTGTCAGTTCATATTGTATTGTATTCTCCATTCCATTATTATAGCTTTTTGGTCCCGGCACTGACAAGCCTTTTTCTTTTTTTCCTTTTGCTATTTCTGTCGTATCATTTTATACTGTTACTCCGCCTCTGTCTCCGGGGCAGCCTCTGCTTTTTCCAGGGCATCATCAATGGCGTGAATCAGCACCATGGACGTATACTGGTTATCATCGGAATAGCTGAGATTATCCGTTGACTGATTTTCATATATCTGTTCTTTCAAATTATCCAGTGCCGGCTGCATCAATGGATACATTGCGGTTACAGTTTCATCGAGATTTACCAGCGAAATGGAATTGATTTTATTCTCATCCACCACAACCTCCACATCCACGGTTTTATCATTAAATATGATGGAAGACGTATATACCCCTGCCACATATTTCATGGTCTCCCGGCTCTCCTCATCTTTATCCGGAGAAAACATATAGACCAACAATAATACCAGTAATATTCCAAGTACCGCAAAAATTCCTGTGTAAATCAGTTCCTTCATATGAAGCACTACAATCTTTGTCTTTGCACTCAAGGGAGTCCTCCTGCTTTCTTGCTTATTGTATTTTATGTGAAAACTTTTCTAATATTACACTTGACAAACCCTTTTTCTTATAGTATAGTAAGTTTCGTGTTCAGCACAAATGCGATAGTGGCGTAGTTGGTAACGCGCGACCTTGCCAAGGTCGAGACCGCGGGTTCGAGCCCCGTCTATCGCTCTACTTTTAAGAAAAGGACATCCGATTGGATGTCCTTTTTTGCTTGAACAAGACTCTTCTGTGGCTCGAAGGTTCTCCCTGAACTAAAATTCCAGACTATCGTCATTTAAAAGGAAATATTTCATTCCCATAATCACAAATCCCTCATCATTTCTCCAGGGTTTCTTTGTTCCATTTACAATAACAATCTTCTTGAAAGAATCCGAAATATTTCTAAGTGAATTAAACTCCTGTGCTTGTTTTTCCTCAGAAGACATATCATAAGCTACTTGAATATAATATCTCTTACTGCCTTGATTTACTACAAAATCAATCTCTAATTGTTTTCGAATCGTTTTCCCTTCTTCATTTTTTCCATAAACCTCTACAATACCAATATCTACATTGTATCCTCGTATAAGCAGCTCATTATAAACAATATTTTCTATAATATGTGTAGGCTCCTGCTGTCTGAAATTTAATCGTGCGTTTCTAAGTCCTATATCAGTAAAATAATATTTTTGATTTGCGCCCACATATTTTCTACCTTTAATATCATACCTGCTTGCTTTCGATATCAAGAAACTTTGTGTCAGATACTCAATATGATTTGATATCGTTTTATTACTATAAGTAATACCTCGTTCTGATTTAAATGTCTTTGATATTTTGGTTGGATTCGTAGGTGCTCCTATGGCAGAAGCCAGAACATCTACCAGCGTATCTATTTCATCAACGTTCTGAAGTTTATTTCGCTCTACCACATCCTTTATATAAACATTCGTAAACATATTCTTTAAATATTCTGCTTTTTGACGTTCTGTAGATAATTGAATCACCTGAGGAAGCCCACCATATATCATATACTCATTCCATGCATCATCATACACCCCTTCATATGCCATATAAAATTCTGCAAAAGACAATGGATATATCCTAATCTCATCTCCTCTTCCCCTAAACTCCGTAACAACATCACTGGACAAAAATTTAGAATTACTTCCTGTTACATATACATCAATGTTGTTGATACGAAGAAGACTATTCAGCACTTCCTCAAATCGAGGCATAAACTGAACTTCGTCTAAGAGCAGATAATACTTCTGTTCATCCTGCATTACATCTTTAATATATTGATAGCACTTCTTCGGATTTCTCAATTTCTCATTTTCAATACCATCCAATGCTATCTCAATAATATGTTATTTTATCTTAATACAAAATTCATGTTTCCAAACGCTTCAACTTTATCATAGTTAATTAAATATGTATAGTAATATCTTTTTTACAGCCAAACGCATCCTATCTACTTTAATACTTCTAGAAATCTAATCATTCTTTCTGTAAAACTCTGTGAATTATTTTTTGATTTTTGAACCGTAATTTTCTTTTCTTTTTCAATACCAAGCCCAATCTCATCCACATCAACAACAGTCCCTTTGTATGTAGAATAATCTTCTTTTTTTGTAATTCTAACAACATGCGTTAATAAGCTATCATCTAATACTAAATCTGTTCTAATTACTTCTGCCTTTTCACTTATTTTAAATGTTTCAAATGGTTCTAAACCAATTATCATCATTGGAATTGTCAATTGATTCATCATCGGTGGTAAATACCTCAATACCTTTTCAAATGAACCACTTGCAGAATCAATGTTGGCTGCAATTTTCATATTATCTGTCGCACAAACATAAATACCTATTTGACCCTGAACTGCCTTTTCTACATGATTTAATTCACATGAAAGAACAGGCTTTAATAAATTCCACGCAATTGCTTCTCCATGATTAAATGCAACCTCAACACAGAATGCATCATCACAAGCAAAATCCAATCTCCATTCTGTATTACCTATTACCCCTGTTGTATCATTAAAAATATCTACTTCTGCTTTCCAACCCGGAATAGCAAGCATTCTCTCTTTAAGAATGCCATTAATAGAAGGCGTCATGCTTTTGAACGCTGTTCCTCTCTCTGTAGATTTTGCTTTTTTCTTTAAAAAATCATTTATCAATTCCTCATCGGTCATACTTCTTAATGCACCAACAAACTGTTCATATCGTTCCTTCAATTGTGAGTCACTATTAATAATAGCTTTCGCATGACGATGTGAATATTCTATAAATTTCATTGTACATACCTCCTAACATTTGTTTCATATATATGAAAAAGCCACTCTGTTCTGTAATATTCATAACATTTCATTTAAGATATAATGGTAATGTTATAATTCATTCATTATTATATTGTCCAACACTTTTCCCATTCTAGTTATCATGGGTACAACCAATGCATTTCCCATACAAAAATATCTCATTCTTTTTGGCATTCCTTTGTTTGTCCAATTATCTTCAAACCCCTGTAAACGTTCAGCTTCAATAGGAGTCAATAATCTTAATCTTCCTGTTCCAGGATCAGTTACTACATGAGTACTCCTATTTAATGTCGATTCACTTGTTAGCATAGTTCTCCCTGGTCTATCCCATGAATCTGGAAATGCTACAGGTCCTTCTGAGAAAATATATTCATGACCATTTTTTGTTTTTCTAGGTATTTTTTTTGCGCCTTTAAGATATGCCCATTTGGATTTCTTATCTTCAGTTATATAAAACTCTTCATCAACATTTTCTTGTAAAATTTCTTTTATTAAAATTGGCTTTTCTTCAATTTCTGTTACATCACATGTATAAATCTTACCATTATGCATATAACCCGCCTTCTCAAATCCAAATGCAAACTTATCCGATATATTCTCAATGTCCTTATCCGTAATCACATCCATATTATCTTTATTCACTTTGTAATCCAACAAATTCGATTCACAAATTTCCGAATGTCCACTAATTGGAAATGCATTTGCCATCAAACCAATTGTCAATACTATTTCATCAACACTTCTATTCTTCATTTTTTTCCCATAAACTGTATTATTTCTATATGCGAATATAAAAGTTCTTCTTCGTCTTTGTGCAGCTCCATATATAGCAGCATTTACAACTCTCCATTCAACTGAGTATCCCAATTGTGAAAGACAAGATAAAATAATCCCAAAATCTCGCCCTCTTTGATTTGCAGGAGATTTTAATAATCTATCTACATTTTCAAAAATACAAAACGCAGGTTTCTTTGCAATAAGAGTATCTCTAATCTGCCACCATAAAACCCCCTTCTTACCCTCTATTCCATGTGAAGAAGCAAGAGTATGTGCCACACTATAATCTTGGCAAGGAAAACCACCTACAAGCAAATTATGGTCTGGAATACAATCTTTATCCATTATAGATATATCTTCGCCTGTATGATATTCTCCTCTAGTATCAACTGAATCCCCAAAATGAGCCACATAGCAATCATGCGCCCATTGATTCGTTTTACCCGGTTCCCACTGTGAAAACCATGTTGTTTTCCAACCAGTTCCAAGTTTTTCCATCCCTAACCGAAATCCTCCGACTCCGGCAAAAAGTTCACAAATCGTTTTCTGCATAAAAAGTCCTCCTTGGCTCCCTGCCATCTCACTTATAATCTTGAACCCTAAAATTAAATTAGCACCATCATATGATGGATCATGGATTCTTACACGTTATGTCCATTACCTAAAATAAATGTACCAAAATACATACTCAAATACTATTTTTATTGATTATCAATCATTTTATTGATAGCAGTTCTTATAGCTTCTGATTTTGCAATGTTCATTAGCTTACAATACTTTTCTAATCTTGCAATAGTATTATCGTCCATACGAATCGTGCAAACACGTTCCATATTATTTTCGCCCTTTGGTCTTCCCATTTTTTTCATGTATGAACTCCTTTCGTGCATATATGTTATATTACTTTTTGTAATACAAAATATCAAGTCTTTTTTTGTATTACAAAAACAATTGACCACACACAATTATTTCTGGTAAAACATACTTACAATATTAATCGAAGAAAACATATATAATGTTAAGAATCCTTTATTCTCATTCATTTAAGATAAAAAAGCTCGGCTATTCCCATCTTTTATTTATCCAACAACTTCATCGTTTGAATTAAAAAACTTCAAATTTTATCCTTATCATTTAGCACTTTTATCTATGATTTTAAGAAAACTCAGCAAAATTTGACATCATATTTGCCGCATTAATAGCAAATATCTTTGATTCTTTTGAAAATTCAAACTGCCCTAAGACAGTGTGATACTTACTTCCACTATATTGTGTAACAAAAATAGCATTATAAAAACGTTTAATTATTTCTTCTTGTGTCACAAACTTCTTTCCCATTTCCTTGTCAAATGATTCATCATTATTTAACATCCTTATCAGAACTCGTTCTATTTCATCCTCACGAAACAAATCCCTTAAAGGTTCTATATCCTGACCATTAATAAAATTATTATATTTTGATATATCTGCAATTTCTAATCCAATTAGCAATGGAACAATGTACACAAGAATAACATGTTTTCCTTCGCCGACCTGAAATGAAAAGTCATACTCTTTACTATTGTGTGTCGGTTCATATACCGCCGCCTTAACTTGTGAGTAAAATCTTGTAATTTCACGCAACTCAAAGTTAAACATTTTTATCACATGTTCTATTACTCTATCAATGCTATATTGGGGTCTAAGTTCAAGTTGATTATAAAATTTCTCCATATCAGCGGGCGGAATGGTAATTCTCAAGTCAAAAAATCTATCTAAATATCTACATGAATCAAATTTTATTCCATAGTAATGCTGTATTGTATATTGCAACTGTTCTAAATTAACAGAAAACACAAATGTAATTCTATCATCAAATATGTAATGTTTTATTTGTTCAAGAAAGCGAACCGCAAAAATCGGTTTACATCTATCTAGTTCATCAATGAAAATAACTAAGCGATTTCCTCTCTCAGCTAATAACCCAGTAAAAAAATCTTTAATTTTATCCTCAATACTTTTTTGCTCTTTAAATTTTGTAAAAATATTCTCTGATGCCAGAGCCTCTTTAATCCCATTTATATTGTGTCCGCTAATAGCCTCTACAATTGTGCCAGCAATTTTAACAATACTTTTATCTGATAATGAAAAATCTATACACAACTGCTTTGTAATTTCATAAATTAACGAAAAAATAGGTTCTTCATCATTATCATTCTTCCATGCATCATAATACACCGCAATAATACAATTATCACTATTTTGTTCATCCTTTAAGGCTGAAAATCTTTTATAAACTTTTTCTCTCACTTTCTCGTCTATAACACTTAAAGGATTTAAGGCATTAATTACCATCTTTGTTTGACGCACAAAAAATGTTTTTCCACTTCCCCATCTTCCATCAATTGCGATAGTAGCAATTGAGTCTTGTGCCTGTAATATTTTGTAAAAATATATAATATCCTTATTTCTATTAATTGTATCATTATATAAATACTCCATCAGATTTTCCTCTGTAGGTAATACTTCATAATTTTTCAAAAAATCACTCTCCAATACATAAATGTTATTATGTTTAAATTTTGCTTTTAGTCTTTAAAACTATCTTTTAAACAACCTTTTTAAAATGCCCTTACCTTTTTCTTCCTTTAAAGCATTATTTAATTTTTTTACTTGATTTTCCAAATCAAGATTTTTCTCCACCAATTCTGTATTTTTTCTCTCTAGTCTCTCTATTGAAGATATTTTTGTTTCTATATTATATAATTCAATTTTCTTCTCTTCTATTTTCACTCTTACAACCTTCTCTTGTTCTTCAAGCATACCAATTTTTTGTGTTCTTTGTTCTATATCCCTCTTTTGTTCATTTATCTTTTTTTGGTATTCTCCCACAATATCTGTCATTCCTTTTATTTCTTCTTCATACTGATTCAACTGTAAATACCTCGCTTCCCATTCTGATCCTTTGGGTGGATTGACATTATTAATCATTTTTCCTACATTTTTACCATTAAGTAATCTATTTTTAACTATCCGAGTGTAAAAGGAAATTTCCTTTTCACTCCACAAGTCATCCGGAATATATTGATTATTATATATCTTTACTTCACATACTTGAAAATTTTTTAATTCTAAATCTTTTGCTTTTGATTTACTCACCTTATGCGTGACATAAATTTCTATTGCAATTTTTCCTCCCCATTTATAATAAAATGATTTTGGTTCTGTGCCTCGCAATATTAGATATACATCAATAAAATATGCATTATTTTCGGTTTTAACAAAGTATTCCGGACGAGCATTTTTAATATACAATCGTATTTCTTCACCCCAAATATATAATTTCAATTCTTTTACTTTTAACATAGCCAATTCATATATTATATGTGTCATTGACTTTTCACTAGCAATTCCAGCATGTGTTGAACTTGGATAATACGAAAAATGAGCTTCTCTTCCATTTGAACTTGTTCTTTTAGGAAACATCAATTCTCCTATCTCTACATTTGGACTATCATAAAACAATGCTTCAGCATCTCTGTTTTTTATTTTCCTATTTCTTATTTTAATAGCCTGATAAACTGTTACAACTCGGAAGCCCTTTTCAGTTTTCATATATGCCAACTTCTTTTTTGCCACTTATTCCATCTCCTATTATTATAAAAACAACCTATATTTCATAATTTTCTCTAAATAATTAGTGTTCCTTGATTCTCTTATTCATAATCTTCATCAAGCTGCTGCTCTATTTTCTCTTGTCTGCAGTCAACAATATCCTCAATCCAAAGTACTACCTCTGACACAGCCACTAGTATTAATCCAGTCTTCACTAGTGTCTTTCCCACAGCATCATCCGTTTTCTTTGCCACCTCAGCACTCTTTCCAAGTAATCCAATCAATCCTATATTTGCCAGTCGCTGCAAATTTCTATTTATGAATTTATTATCTCTATGAATTTTTCTTAATATTGCCTCATTTGTCATAGTAATTATCCCCCTTACCTTCACCCAACCATATCATTAATATCTTCTGCTAAATACATATTCTCTTTCTGTCCATCATCTACCGGCTGCATTTTAGTCACTTCACTATGCTCCGGGATTTCGATTCCCATTATCTCTTCAATTTCTGCCAAATTATCTTCACAGGTATCAGCCAAAGATTCACAATCAATGTAATCCGTTAATGCATACAAGCAGTTAAGTTCTTTTATTTTTGCTTTTTTCTCAAGCCTCAGCTCCTTAAGTCTCTTAAATATTTTATAACCCTGAGCCACATTACAATTAGCATCTTCTATTTCCAAAAGGATATTTTCAATCTCAGTATCTAGCTCTTTGATATCTATCTGAATATTTATTATATATTGCCCGGCATTTCTATAAAACTCTGCCTGCTGCCTTGCAAATGAAACCCAGTCATTCTCTTTTTCATCCAACGGAGTATAACTTCTTTCTTCTACCATTGTTACTTCGCCATCCTTTTCATCAAATGTAGGTTCAACGCTATATCTTTGCTTTGTATCTGAGCTAATATGGACTGTTCCATGTATATCATCTCTTTGTAACCGTCTGTCTTTAAGTATACAGTTTTCAAACAGTTCTTCGTATTTTCTAGGTTTATACTTTCTTGTTCCCAGACCTTTGATACTTTTTAATGCCTGCTTTGCCTTAGTGACATTTGTATTCGTCCCAAAACTATTTTGAAAATATTCAATTCTTTGCAGTTCATCCTTAATATCTCTTCTGTTTTCCCTGCACACTCTTAACAGCTCAATCAAATCAACTGCTTCATTATCATCTGTTTCACATAATTCAATATAATGAAGAATATCGCATATCTTCTGTTCTACATCTGAATGTTTTTTCGACAATTCATCCCTATAATCCTTTAGACCTTCTACCAGGTATGTAAAATGTGTAAGATATTCTGCCCAGTCCATTTCTGATAGGTCATATGATGCAACATTTTTCTCAATCGGTTCCATTACCTCATCGTATGTTAGTTCTTTTATTGGCGAAACATATTCATCATTATTTTCTTCCTGCTCTTCAACAGGTAATGCACTGAAATTGTCACTTATTTCATCACTGCCAGATACTTCCCGGCTCATATCTTCCACATTTTCTTCAATCGGAACCATACAATAAAATGCTGCTTTCTTGCCCACACATATTCGGCTGTTTGCCTGCGCAAATGTAAATACTGTTGCGTCCTGTTCCCCCGCCACAGCTACCAACTGATCTGCTTTATCGGTTCTATAATAGTGACCACTATAATCCATTATGTAATATAAAGAATCCGTTTCCATAGGCACCTCCTATTCTAAATGTCCTATCATTTCTACATACCTCATAACATTCACACATAATGCAATATTCCTTACAATCCTTAACATGTAATACTTTTTTCTAATCTAATACCATAACCTTGCCTGTTTCAAAAAAATAAGAACCAGTAAGAGCTTATCTCTTATCTGATTCTTATTATAAAAACTAAGGTGTCCCATAAACACACCTTGCATATCGAATCTTTGTTCTTATTTTTTATATTGTTCTATCAATCTGTCTATTTCAGCATTCATCATTTCAACAACATTATCTGGTCCTGCAAGTGTTACACCCTCACCAAGCCCTATGATCCATGCTAAAAATTGTCTGCTAACTGCAATTTCCACATTGATTGCGAAACGTTTATCGTCCAGTCTGATCATGGATACGTCTTTGCCAAAACGGTCTATCATTACACCTGCAAAAGAATTATCGCATTCAATTCGTATCCATTCCTCTTTTCCTCCATACATGCCAAATGTTTTTCTGGCATATGCAGCCATATCAAAGGATTTAAACGCCTGTCTTCCTTCTCTTACTTTGCCATTTAACTTGATAGAAAGCATTTTATCTACACGAAAATGCTTTATTATCCCATCATTGCTATCATATGCAATAAGATAATAGTTTTCATCATCCCATGATAAAGACCATGGACTAACCTCATAAAGTGCCCCCTCATGACGCAGCTCCATTTTCTTATCAACATTCCATTGGAAATATTGAAATGTTATCCTTGAATTCTCTGCTATTGCTGTATGTATCCTGTCAACATTATAATAAATACTTTCATTCATTGTCTTTACACGACCAGCTACAAATACCTGTCTGTGTAACTGAGATGCTTCATACTTACTAGCAAGCCCTTCTATCTTTTTAATAAGCTCATTTGACTTCTTAGCAGTAATAAATTTTGCCGACTGTACAGAATCAACTAATAATTTTAATTCTGCCAATTCAAACTGTCTGTTCCCTATATGATATGAATATGTCCTGTCTTCCTGCATTCCTATAATATCCAGACCATACACTCTAAGATTTTCAATATCATTATATAAACTCTTACGCTCAGCACTTATATCATATGCTGCAAGTGCATCAATAATCTCTGGCATAGTAATACTGTGTGTTTCATCTGTCCGCTCCAGAAGAATTTTCATAAGATATATCAGTTTCAATTTCTGATTTGATGATTTAGGCATATTGTACCTCCAAACTCCCCAATAAAACCAAAAGCTTCTCCTATATGATACCATAAATAAACATATAAGAGAAGTTTTATCATACCAGTAAGCCTTACTATTGGTACACTATATATTTTCTCTGCAATATACTCTTCAAATTCCAGATTCATAATCAAAAATTATTTCTACTTTGCAGAGCAGCACACCACAATCAAAATCAGTACTACAATAACAATTATCAATAAAGCAGGCTGAGTAAATAACCATAACATAGCAAATAGTAATACGAAAAATCCAACAACCTTACCGATTGCTGCTATTCCTGAATAATCGCCGTCACAAGCCGCAATAATTGCTCCTACTACAAACATTAAAATCAATGCTAATATATGCATAACTACCACCTCCGTAAAAGGACATCTTTACTTCATAACCCATTTATCTGTTTCTTATACTTCATTTATATCACTTATACTGTCCAATAATCGTCCCCGGCACATCGAATTAATATTCTGCCTCAGGATAAAATAACAGAAAAGGACGCAGGATTTCTCCCACGTCCTCACATCTATCTGGCTTTATCTTCTCTTACCTTCTGTGCTTCCTATTTAACCCCATCCACATCTCTAGCCTTAAATACACCTGCATTATACTGATACTCCTGTGGTTCAGCTACCATTGGAACATACTCGTTCTCTGCATTGACTCTCTCTGGCTCTGCTTCTGTCCTGTCAGATGCTTTCTGCTCCTCACTCTTCGCATACTTCATACGTTTTTCTTTATCAAACTGCACTTTCATTGCAATATACACTACCATTTTATGTGTATAGTTATATTTTTATGTAATGAAAAATCAATTGACAAACGTTCCCCCATGAATTAGTACGCAGTTAGTTGCAGTAAACTCACTAAGATATGAAACGGAGGATATCAATATGGAATTTCAGACCGTACTGGAAAACAGACGAAGTGTACGCTCCTATGATGCGAGCAAAACCGTAACCACGGAATAGATAAAAAAAATCATTGAAGCCGGCATTTTAGCACCATCCCGGAAGAATTCCGGGACTGCGTGTTTTTTTGCCTGCTATTCGGAAAACCCTCCGATATCCGACCTGCAAATTCATATTCTAACTGCCAAGCTTCTGGTTTCTCCATTCATTGGCAGACATTCCTTCCTGCTTCTTAAATACACGGGAAAAATGTGCCAGATCCAGGAATCCTACAGCATCAGAAATATCCCCGATGCGAAGGGACGGATCCTCTAACAGCTTCTTGGCATGTTCAATTCGACAATGATTTAAAATATCAGAAAAACTCTGACCGGTATGGCGGTTTAATAATTTACTCAAATGCCACTGGCTGACATAGGTTTTCTCTGCCACCTCACACAAGGTCAGTTTCTGATTATAGTTGGCTTCTATGTATTTTAGTGCATTCTTTACAATAAAACTGCTGGATGCACTTTCATGTGGCTGGGCCGCTGCATTCTCCTGTGCCCCGGTGCCATCACCGGCTGTCACCTCAGATGTTCCATCCTCTTCTTTGGCTTCTGCTTTTTCCGCCGCTTCTCCTGTTGCTGCACTCTCCTCACCGGTAATGGATTTCTTTTTCAAATTCTCACACATGGCAGAAATTGCTTCTTCTAATTCGTCCATATTTGATGGTTTCAAAAGGAAACGGGTTACACCCAGGCGGATTGCCTTCTGGGCATATTCTGTTATATCGGATGCCAACTACGAGAAACACGCTTTGCGAGTTTCTCGAGTTATCGCGGTGCTCGCCAAAATCTGTAAGAAAAGAAGCTCGCTCAGGCAAGCCTGGCTCCTTCTTTTCTTACAGATTTTTTCTCGCTACTCGCGTAAAAAAGGGACAGCAATTAAAATCGCTGTCCCTTCTATATTTTCGTATATCCTTATGATACTGACTTATAATGCCTTAATTCTCTCTAATGCTGCAACTGAATTCTCATATGTTCCGAAGGCTGTCAGTCTGAAGTATCCTTCTCCGCTTGGTCCGAATCCGGATCCCGGTGTTCCTACTACATTGGCATTTTCTAAGAGGTAATCAAAGAAATCCCAGGATGTCATCTGCTCCGGTGTCTTTAACCAGATATATGGTGCATTTACACCACCGAATACTTCGAAGCCTGCTTCTTTAAGACCGGTTTTGATTACGCTTGCATTTTTCATGTAATATGCAACCTGTTCTTTCAACTGTGCTTTTCCAGCTTCGGAATATACAGCTTCACCGGCACGCTGTACGATATAAGGTGCGCCGTTGAATTTGGTGCCGTGACGTCTTGCCCACATATCATGTAAAGATACGCCATTGCATTTCAAATTCTTTGGTACTACAGTATATCCAAGACGTACTCCGGTAAATCCTGCATTCTTTGAAAAGCTCTTAATCTCGATGGCACAGGTCTGTGCTCCTTCACATTCGTAAATGGTATGAGCAACATCTGCTTCTGAAATGTATGCTTCATAAGCACCATCATAGATAATCAGTGCGCCTTCTTTATTGGCATAATCTACCCATTCCTGTAACTGTGCTTTGGTGATGGTTGTTCCGGTTGGATTATTTGGCAGGCACAGATAGATTACATCTGGTGTCTCCTTCGGGAATTCCGGCACGAAATTATTTTCTCTGGTACATGGCATATAAATTACATTGCTCCACATCTGGGTATCCGGGTTATATGTACCGGTTCTTCCAGCCATAACATTGGAATCCACATATACCGGGTATACCGGGTCACATACAGCAATTCTTACATCCGGTCCGAATAATTCCTGAATATTTCCAGAATCACTCTTTGCTCCATCGGATACGAAAATTTCATCTGCTTCGATTGCACATCCTCTTGCCTGATAATCATTTTTTACAATAGCATTACGCAGAAAATCATATCCCAAATCCGGTGCATATCCATGGAAGGTTGCAGGATCTGCCATCTCATCAACTGCCTTATGTAAAGCCTCAATAATTGCCGGAGCGATTGGCTGGGTGACATCCCCGATTCCAAGACGGATGATATTCTTATCCGGATTTGCCTGAGTAAATGCATTTACTTTTTTGGCAATGGTACTGAATAAATAGCTTCCTGGTAATTTCTGGTAGTTTTCATTAATCTGATACATAATATCTCCTTTTCTTCTCTCTAAATAATCTACTATATTTAACCTATTTTTCATATTTATGCATGCATAAGGCTCAAAATCATCTGTGCCGTCTCGATGAGTCCGGTTCCATTATCCATACTCCGTTTCTGGATATACCGGTGTGCTTCTTCTTCACTCATGTTATTTCGTATCATCAGAAGTTCTTTAGCATCCTGTAACATGCGTTTTTCCTCTTCGCTCCGTACCTTCGGTTCCGTACGCCGTTTCTTACGCATTCTGGTAATAGTATAAGACATGGTCTCTACCGTCTGTATCAGTTCGTGCACTTTAAGCGGCATGGAAAGGCACATAATATCAGCAACTTCATGCTCATTACAGATATCCGGCGAAGCAACAAGAAGCATCTGAAATGTAGCAGGAATATATTCATGCAGTTCTGTATACATCATGTCCACAAATCTTGGACTGCAGACCAATATACCTCCATCTAACGAATTCGCATACTGCAATGCCTGAGCCCCTGTTGTGACTGCTGCATCTACATGAAATCCACTGCGCACAAGTATATTTTTTATACTTTTGGCATTTTCTATCTTAGGGAATGCAACAATAACATTAATCAAGTTCTTATCTCCTGTAGCATTTTCTTACATCTACTAAATCTTATACAGATACTCATCAATCTCCCACTGTGTCACCTGGGCTCTGTAGTCCGCCCACTCAGCCTTCTTGGCTTCTGCATATTTCTCTGTAATATGTGGTCCTAAAACCCCTTTGATATAATCATCATGTTCGAACTCTTCAATTGCTTCCATTAAATCTCCCGGAAGTGATTCAATACCTTTTTCCACTTTCCTGGAAAGTCTCATTTCAAATACATTTTCTTTTACCTCTTCCGGCGGCATAATCTTATTTTCAATTCCATCTAAGCCTGCTGCAAGGCATACTGCCAATGCCAGATATGGATTGGCTGCCGGGTCCGGACATCTTAATTCCACCCTGGTTCCTGCCCCTCTGGATGCCGGAATACGAATCAGCGGACTGCGGTTCGTTGCAGACCATGCAATGTAAATCGGTGCTTCATAGCCCGGAACCAGTCTCTTATAGGAATTTACCAGCGGATTGGTAATCGCTGACATGCCTTTCATATGTTTCATTATTCCGCCAATGAAATAATATGCTTCTTTGCTCAAACCAAGTTCACCGGATGGGTCATCAAATATATTTTTTCCATTCTGGGAAAGTGACATATTAATATGCATGCCGGAACCGTTGATTCCATATTTTGGCTTTGGCATAAAGCTTGCAAATAAGCCATGACGCTTTGCAATGGTCTTAACTGCCAGTTTAAAGGTCATAATCTTATCGGCTGTTGCCAATGCTTCATCATAACGGAAATCAATTTCATGCTGTGCCGGTGCTACTTCATGATGGGATGCCTCGATTTCAAATCCCATATCCTCTAAAGTCAGCACCATATCACGTCTTGCATTTTCACCTAAGTCTACCGGTCCTAAGTCAAAGTATCCTGCTTTCTCATGGGAAATGGTTGTGGGCTGACCATTGTCATCGGTATGGAATAAGAAAAATTCACACTCTGGTCCTACCTCAAAGGTATAGCCCATCTTTGCTGCACGCGCAATCTCTTTCCGCAATACGTATCTTGGGTCTCCTTCGAAAGGTGTTCCGTCTGCACAATAAACGTCACAGATAATTCTTGCAACTTTTCCCTGCTGTGGTCTCCATGGGAAAATAGTAAATGTGTCTAAATCCGGGTAAAGATACATATCGGACTCCTCAATCCGGACAAAGCCCTCTATGGATGAGCCGTCAAACATACACTGATTATTCAGTGCCTTCTCTAACTGACTTCGTGTAATTGCCACATTTTTTAAGGTTCCAAACATATCCGTAAACTGAAGCCGGATAAATTCCACATCTTCTTCATCTGCCATACGGATAATATCCTGTTTTGTATACTTCATACTGCCGCTCTCCTTTTCCTTATACTTGATTTATATACTGCAGAACCTCTTTATATGCCATTCTGCCGCCAAACAGGTCTAATGCACTGCCTATCGTCACATTAAGCCTGCCTTTTCCATGTTCTTTTAACTGCTTTAAATCTTCAAAACTGCCGACTCCTCCGGCATATGTAATTGGAATTCTGCCCCAGTCTCCTAACATTTCTGCCAGTGGGACTTCAATGCCGGATGCTTTTCCCTCTACATCTACTGCATGTACTAAAAATTCATCCGCATATTCCTTTAATTTATCTAATAAATCCGGCGTGATTTTCTCTTCGGTAAATTTCTGCCAGCGGTCTGTCACTATATAGTAGTCACCATCTTTTTTCCGGCAGCTCAAATCCAGAACCAGGTGCTCTTTTCCTACTGCTGCAAGAATTTTCTCCAGATTATTATAATTTACTTTTCCATCCTTAAATACATAGGATGTCACAATTACATGACTGGCTCCTGCCTCGATAAATTCTTTGGCATTCTCTGCATGAATGCCGCCGCCAACCTGCATACCACCCGGATATGTGTGAAGTGCAAGCAGTGCCTGACGTTTCGTTTCTTTATAATAAGAACTGTCTGACGGATTCAGCAGAATGATATGTCCGCCACGAATCTTATCTTTTTTATAAAATTCTGCAAAATAAGCGGCATCCTGTTCCGCCACAAAATTCTCTTTTGCCTGATTTCCTTCATCCTTAAGACTTCCGCCCACAATCTGCTTGACCTTGCCATTATGGATGTCTATGCACGGTCGAAATTCCATCCTTTTTCCCCCTCTGTTTGAAAAAAGGACAACGTTCACCCTTGGTTGACCCCGTTGTCCGTCTAAAAGAATAACATATTTTTGTATAAAATGGAATAGTTGTTTTAACAATTGACAGTATATTATTTTTTTGCTAGAATTGAGAAATTAAAGGCTTTATTATATTACACACTTTTTAATAAGAAAGAGAGGAAACGAGAAAATGGGTAAAATTATCGGTGAAGGAATTACATTTGATGATGTTTTGCTGGTTCCTGCATATTCGGAAGTTACTCCTAATATGATTGATCTTACCACTTACCTGACTAAGAAAATCAAATTGAACATTCCAATGATGAGTGCTGGAATGGACACAGTAACTGAACATCGCATGGCAATAGCTATGGCAAGACAGGGTGGTATCGGAATCATCCACAAAAACATGTCTATCGAGGCTCAGGCGGAGGAAGTGGACAAGGTAAAACGTTCCGAAAATGGAGTTATCACAGACCCATTTTTCTTATCCCCAGATCATACATTAGCTGACGCAGAAGATTTAATGCACAACTTCCGCATTTCCGGAGTTCCTATTACAGAAAACGGAAAATTAGTCGGCATCATCACCAATCGTGATTTGAAATTCGAAACAGATTATACAAAGAAAATTAAAGAAAGCATGACTTCCGAAGGTCTTATTACTGCTCCGGAAGGAATCACATTAGACGAAGCGAAAAAAATTCTCGCTAAGGCAAGAAAAGAAAAGCTTCCAATTGTTGATAAAGATTTTCACTTAAAAGGCCTTATCACAATCAAAGATATTGAAAAACAGATTAAATATCCATTATCTGCAAAAGATGACCAGGGCAGACTGCTTTGTGGTGCTGCTGTTGGTATTACTGCTAACATGATGGACCGTATCGATGCACTGGTAAAATCCCATGTCGATGTAATCGTTGTAGATTCCGCACATGGACATTCCTTAAATATCTTAAATGCAGTTAGGAAAATCAAAGCTGCTTATCCTGATCTTCAGGTTATCGCAGGTAACGTAGCAACCGGTGAAGCAACCAGGTCTTTAATTGAAGCTGGTGCTGATGCTGTTAAGGTTGGTATCGGACCTGGTTCTATCTGTACTACCCGTGTGGTTGCAGGTATTGGTGTTCCTCAGATTACTGCTGTCATGGATGCCTTTGCAGTTGCAAAAGAATATGGTATTCCAATCATCGCCGATGGTGGTATCAAGTACTCCGGAGACATGACCAAGGCTTTAGCTGCCGGCGGTAATGTATGTATGATGGGAAGTATGTTCGCAGGATGTGACGAAGCTCCTGGAACTTTCGAATTATATCAGGGAAGAAAATACAAAGTTTACCGTGGTATGGGTTCTCTTGCAGCTATGGAAAACGGAAGCAAAGACCGTTACTTCCAGGAAGGTGCTAAGAAGCTTGTTCCAGAAGGTGTTGAAGGACGTGTGGCTTACAAGGGAAGCCTTGAAGATACCGTATTCCAGTTAATCGGTGGTATCCGTTCCGGTATGGGTTACTGCGGATGTCCTACTATTCCAGAATTACAGGAAAAAGGCCGTTTCGTTAAGATTACTGCTGCTTCCTTAAAGGAAAGTCATCCACATGACATTCATATCACAAAAGAAGCACCAAACTACAGTATTGATGACAAATAAATTTTTCACCAAGAGAAACAATTTTATATGAGTCATCGTGGTACTCATATTATACAAAACAGGATTGAAAACTTTTCATTGAGTTTTCAATCCTGTTTTTGCATTTAAAAATCTTTATTCAAAACTATCTTGCTGTTTTTGCATTATTATTACCATTTCCATTGGTTCCGGTTGTCGCATCATCCACAGCATCTTTAATTCCGGTTCCGGCATCATCTACTGCATCATCTACACCATCTACAATATCTTCTGCGCCATCTACTACTCCATCTGTCACATCATTTACCACACCGTCGCCATTATCTCCATTGTTTGTGGTATTGTCACGATTATTCTTGTCATTTGTGTTATTCTTATTGTCTGTGTCATTCTTATTGGTAGTATTGTTACTTCCTGCTCCGTTTTCCGTAGTATTTTCCTCATTTCCATTCCTATTACCACAGGCTGCCATACTGCCAAAGAGGCACACTACCATCATGGTCAACACCAGTTTTCTTAATTTCTTCATGTTCAATATCTCCTTTTTATTGATTTCAAGTTTATTGTTTCCAACCTATCCTTTTCTATGCATCTTCTGTGTGGATTTTCTACTTTCTCATCTTTGGTTCAAATATCAGGGATGCCAGATAGGCAAATACCAATGCAGCAGAGATTCCTACCGCCGTTGCCGTAAATCCACCCATGAAGATTCCGATAAATCCATTGGTATCAACTGCTTCCTTAATTCCCTTAAACAGCGTATTGCCAAAGCCTAACAATGGCACCGATGCTCCCGCCCCTGCAAATTCCACGAAAGGCGGATATACACCGATTGCTCCCAAAACAGCTCCAGAACATACCAATAGCACCATAATCCGTCCCGGCTGCATTTTCGTCTTTTCCATTAAAATCTGGCAGAGGGCACATATCAGGCCTCCTACCCAGAATGCATTCACATAATCCATGTGTTCTTTTCCTTTCTTCCATCATTCTTATCAAAACTATTATTACTTTTTATTATCTACCAGGCTTTTGTTACGGCACATACTCAAGCATTACTCCATGGGCAATTCCCGGTACATTTTTCCCTTCGTTATAACTTACTGTGGAAAGCAATGCTCCGGTTGGCACAAATAACACCTTTTTCCATTCCCCTGAAATAATCTTCGGCAGATAATAAGCAGATAAAACAGAAGCACTGCAGCCACAGCCGCTTCCTCCAGCATCCGTATCCTGTTCTTTTGCATCAAAAATTTCGATTCCGCAATCTGAATGATTGTTCTCGATGTCATAGCCCTTTTTCTTTAGCAAATCAAATAGAATTTCCTGTCCGACAGTTCCTAAATCCCCTGTTATAATACGGTCATATTCTTCCGGCCTGCTTCCAAAATCCGTAAAATGTGCTGCTATGGTATCTGCTGCTGCCGGAGCCATCGCTGCTCCCATATTTAAGGAATCATGAATTCCATAGTCCACAATTTTTCCGGTGGTGATTCCACTGATTTTTACATGAGTCCGTTGGGTGGACAATACATAGGCACCACTTCCGGTAACCGTCCAGGTAGCCGACATGGGACGCTGATTCCCATATTCCAACGGAAATCGGAACTGTTTCTCCGCGCTGGCAAAATGACTGGATGTAATCGTCAGGACATTTTCCGCAAATCCTGCCGCCACGCACATTGCTCCAAGTGACATGGATTCCCCTGCCGTAGAGCAGGCTCCATACACACCAAACAGCGGAATTTCAAAGTCGAGAAGTCCAAAGGATGTTGCTATAGTCTGACCCAACAGGTCTCCTGCAAAAATATAACGGATTTCTTCCGGCGTAAGCCCAGATTTTCCCAATGCCAGGGTTGCTGCTTCCTTCTGCAAGGTACTTTCTGCTTCCTCCCATGACTCACATCCAAATTTGTCATCATTTCCAATCACATCAAAATACTCTCCCAGTGGTCCTTCTCCTTCTTTCTTTCCGACCACCGATGCCGAATTTAAAATAAAAGGAGTCTTCGCAAAGCGAAGACTCTGTTTTCCCTTTACCTCAGACATGTCATCACTCCTTTTTGTGATTAGCATGTCCAGGTTCTGGCATTTTATGTATTTTTCAGAAATTTTTCATGTTTCTTTTCTTTACTTCTATCTACGGTTATGCTGTAATAAATCCATGGCAGCAATTAATTTCAACATTTTTCAATATTTCCATTGAACTTTTTGAGAAAGGAGAAACTGACATCTATAATAAACTATTATCTCATTATAAGAATCTTACGGAGCAAATCTCTGCCATTCAGGATGAACTTTCCACTCTGCCACCCGGCACTCTTTATTGTACCCACAATGGCAACTATACCAAGTGGTATCATCAACTTCTATCCCAACAGTTTTATATTCCCAAGAAAGAGAAAAATTTTGCTCAAGTCATGGCCCGGAAAAAATATTTAGAACTAAAACTGCAGTCCCTCTCTTTTGAGCGACAGACAATCCGCACCTGTATTGACACTCTTGCCTCACATCCTTCTAAAATTGAAACTCTTTTTCAAGAATCTTCTCCCTATTGTGAATTATTTCATACTGTCCTCCAACCCATTTCCACAGAATTAAATCAATGGATGAATGCTGATTTTGAATACAATATCAAATACCCGGAACAACGGATTCACAAATCTGCTTCCGGTCTGATGGTCCGTTCCAAATCAGAAGCACTGATTGCAACACTGCTCTCACATAACCGTATTCCTTTTCGTTATGAATGTGCACTGTGTTTAGGCGAAACTACCCTGCACCCTGATTTCACGCTTCGTCATCCTAAAACAGGAGCATTTTATTACTGGGAGCATTTTGGTCTGATGGATTTTCCTTCTTATCGAAAGAATGTCTTTTCCAAGCTTCAGCTTTACACCGCACATAACATTATCCCATCCATTCAATTAATTACTACTTATGAAACAAGTGAGCATCCCTTTGATTCTGCTTATGCCGAGCAATTAATTCATTACTATTTTGGGGATTAGCGGGAAGCTGACTTTGTGAATTTGTTTTTCTTCTCCTTTTGGGCAAAACTCTCTTGTTTCTCAACGATTTTGCCCAATTTACCGCGGGACACGGCTCCTCTTCCTTGATAAAATCTTGCTTTTCTACTTCTTTTGGGCAAAACACTCTTATTTCACAATGATTTTGCCCAATTTACCACCGAACACGGCTCCTCTTCCTTGATAAAGTCTTGCTTTTCTACTTCTTTTGGGCAAAACACTCTTATTTCACAATGATTTTGCCCAATCTACCACCGAACACGGCTCCTCTTCCTTGGTGAAGTCTCTCTTTTCTACTTCTTTTGGGCAAAACTCTCTTGTTTCTCAACGATTTTGCCCAATTTACCACGGGACACGGCTCCTCTTCCTTGGTGAAGTCTTGCTTTTCTACTTCTTTTGGCAAAACACTCTTATTTCACAATGATTTTGCCCAATTTACCTCGCTATCAGCTGATATATCCAGTATATGACCCCAAGTAGCCAGCTTGTAAAGATTCCATAAAGGATTACCGGACCCGCAATGGTAAAAATTTTGCAGCCAATCCCAAAGACCTGACCTTCCTTTTTGAATTCGATGGCAGGAGCCGCCACTGAATTGGCAAATCCGGTGATTGGAACGAGGGCTCCTGCCCCGCCAAATTTTGCAATTGATGGATAAATATTAAGACCGGTAAGAATTACGCTCATGAGGACAAGGATCATACTGCACCAGCCGCCGGAAGTATCTTTATCCAGTCCTGCGTTCTGTGCAATATTTAAAATCACCTGGCCAATACAACAAATAATTCCGCCGGTCACAAATGCTTTTAACATTTTCAGGGCAAGATTATGCGTTGGTGTTACCTGCTTTACATATTCGTTATATGCCTGGTTTCTTTCCGCAACATCCTGCTCCTGTACTGTTTTATTCAGATTTTCATTTTTTTGCCGTATATCTTTTTCTGATTCACTTTTTGCCATGCTAAAACCTTCCCTGTAATTTTTGTTTTTATTTTAGTATGGCAAAAATTGTTTCTTTTATACATACACCGGCAGCTTCTTACGGATGCCCGGCAGTTCCTTATGAATGTCAGTCAACCAATATACGATTTAAGATTTCATCTTCTCTCACCAGACGCTTTGCTTCTTCCCGGTATTTTTCTTCGTGAAGGTAAGTGTGACGGAATGGCTTAATAGACGGTGCCAAATCAATTGCCGCAAGGAAATCGCTCTTTTTCATCTGAAGTGTTGCTGCAAAATCAAAAAATCCGGTCTCTTCCAATACGGTCTGTACCCGCACATATCTGTGATTGTGCACCTTGCTCATGATATAGGTTGCAATGCCGACCTGAATACCGTGTAACTGTGGTGCTTCCAATAATTTGTCCAGTGCGTGGGAAATCAAATGCTCGCTTCCACTGGTCGGTGCGCTGCTTCCGGCTATTTCATTGGCAATTCCGCTCATGGCTAGAGAATCCACCAGTTCTTTTAAAAACAATTCATCCTTTATGCTCTGATATGGAGTCCGGACAAAACTGTTCACCGCTTTCTTCGCTATCATAACCGCAAAATCATTTACCGTAGAGTAACCACATTTTTCCTCATAAATCCAGTCATATAATGCTGTGATTTTTGAAATCATATCTCCGATACCGGAATAAATAAATTTCTCCGGTGCCGTGCGGATAATCTGCGTATCCACCACAATGCCATAAGCCAGTTTTGCCGGAACCGAAGTTCTCTTGCCATGCACCAGAAGGGAGGCGCTGGCACTAGAAAATCCATCACTGGAGCTGGAGGTCGGTACGCTGATAAATGGAATATTTCTTAAAAATGCGGCATATTTTCCGGCATCGATTACTTTTCCGCCACCAATTGAAATAACTGCCTGCGTTTTATTCGGCATGGAAAATGCAAGCGTTATAATATCATCAATATCAACGGTATCCAGTTCGCTATACTCCAATACTGTAATTTCTTCTTTTTTCAGTGATTCCATTACAGTCTCACCAAACATATCAATCAAACCATTTCCAAGGAAAATAACTACCTGCTTTAGACCTTCTCCCTTTAAATAACTTCCCAGTTGATTTAACGTGCCATTTCCGACTTTCAGAATTGCCGGAACTGAAATTGCTTTTCCTGTCTGCATATTTATTTCTCCTCTTTTCTATCTCAACTTCTTAGATTTCTCAAACTTTTGAAATACTCTGACTTTTATTATATGTATTCTATGCCATAATATCAAGCTCGCTCTACAGAACCTGTCACTGGCAGCTTCTTACGGATTCTTTGCGAAAAAAACGGCAGCCAGAAACCTGACTGCCGAATTATATTCCTTACTGTACCTTGAAGATACTTACTGATGTATCCAGATCCTCTGCATCCATCTGAAGCCGTTTTACCGCATCATTTAATACTTCTACTGCCTGTAACTGTTTCTCTGTACTACGGGCAAGTTCTTCAGATGCAGATTCTGTCTGGTTAGAGGTTGTTGAAATACTTTCGATGGCATTCATGGTATCTTCTTTTGCCTGTTCGATACCCCCCACACTCTGGGTAATCTTCTCAACATCCTCTGCCAGCTTGCCTACCTGCTGACTGATATTCTTAAATACATCAACGGTATTATTCAATGCTTCTGTCTGGAATGCAACGCTCTCGCCTGCAAGCCCAGCTGTCTCGATGGTAGCTGCCAGACGTTCCTGAATATGATTGATAATCTCACCAATCTGATTACCCGCATTTCCGGACTGTTCTGCCAGTTTACGGATTTCTTCAGAAACTACTGCAAATCCTCTTCCTGCTTCACCGGCTCTCGCCGCCTCAATTGATGCATTTAAGGACAAAAGATTGGTCTGTTCTGCAATCTCATTGATTGTTCCAATGATGCTGTTAATTGCAATAGATTCTTTGTTCAGTTCTCTGATTTCCCGGATGATGGTCTCTGTTACTTCCGTTGTACCCTGAACTTTTTCACCAAGGTTTGCTACGATAACCATACCATTTTCAATTGCTCCCTGGGCTTCCTGGGCAATTTCGCTGATTTCATCAGTATTCTCATGTACAACATTGATTCTTTCTGCCAGACCATTCATCTGCTCCAGGCAGCTTTCCGTATCCTGTGCCTGCTGGGAAATACCACTGTTGATATAATCCACTGCTTCCGTAATATTCTTTGTTACTTCCAATAAAACTTCGGAGTTGGTTCCTACCTGGACTGCCGAATCAGAAACATGACCGCTGACATTGGTCATCTTGAGAATCAGATCCTTCATACTGCCAATCATTTTGGTAATGCTGGATGACAACACATTAAACTCATCCTTACGCTTCATGCTGATCTGTCCGGTCAAATCTCCATCGGAGGTCTTTTTTAAGACACGGTTAACCTTACGGATTGCTTTGGAAATTCCGCTTGCAAGAACGGAACCTACCACGATTGCAATAACTGCACATATTGCTACGGCAATTAACGTATATCTGAGAATCGCCTGTGCACCTGCCATAATCTCTTTCTGCGGAACCATGGCACATACCAGCATATTCGTACCTTCAATCCTGCTGTATGTAAACAGATAATCTGCGCCCTCATAAGACACTTCTTTAGAACCCTGCAGATTTTCTCCTGCTAATGCTTCCTGATAAAAGTCCGTATCTGTAAATTTTATATCACTATCTCCACTTAACACCTGGCTTCCATCCTCTAATACAAAGCCCTTGATGCTGTTATCACTAATCTGTGCATTATCTAATATATCCTGGATAAAGCTTGTCTTAACATCAATGATGATATATCCAACAGATTTATTGCTATTATTCTTAAGAACGGTAACAAGAGATAATGCATACTCATCACTGTCATATCCGGTGACTTCATCAATGGCTGGGTGGCTGCTGATCCACATACTTCCCATGCCAATCTCAGACTCTACATTCTTTCCTTCTTCCGACTCAACAAACGCATTATATACATCTCCACGGATTGCACCCTTTTCACTGCATGCTGTTCCACTCTTCGCACAAACTATAATGTGATCGATGAATTTGTCTGCAGTAGATTCATTGCTCAATGCAACCTTTGTATCCATCAGCATAGACTCTGACTTTACTTCTGAACCTGTATAATAACTTGTAATTGCAGAATTAATAGAAAGACGTGTTGCCATCAGTTCAATATTCTCAAAACCAAGTCCGAGATACTCTTCCAATGTACCAACACTGGTATTTGCAGAAGCCTCGTATGTACTATTCAAGGTAGTACTGCACTTTGAATAAATCATAAAACCGATGATAACAAACAGGATAACCGGAATCATAAATGCCCCGATTAATTTCACCTGAATGCCACGAAGCCCCATTCCCTTATCCTTCGCAGCCTTTCTACTGTTACCTGTTTTCTTCGGCTGTGGTTTTCTTACCTTTTCTTTCTTTAACTTTTCCTTTTTTGGCTTTACTTTCTTAAGCTTCTCTTTCTTTACTTCCAACTGCTTTCTTTCTTCCCTTTTTTCTACTTTAAGCTGCCGAGTTTCCTGCATTTCTTCTGGCCTTTCCTGACGAATTTTCTGCTTTCTTGTCTTCATCCGTATTACCCCGTTTTCCCAATTGTAAGCATATCTTTCTCCCCGCTGTTTCTGTCTTCATTTGCATGGAAACGTTACCATATGATTTGTTTTATTCTAGCATATTTTCGTTTGTTTTTCAACACCGGCTTATTACGAATTCTCGAAATTTACATTACGGCAGACTGTCTTGCGCCGTTTCTTTTTTTCCTCATACAGATATTCATCAGCATGCTTAAACATCTCAATAAAATCAATCTTCTTTTCACAGACAAATTCTACTACTCCAACTGAAATTCCAACATAATACGGTTTCATGGAATGTTCATTGTACTGTTCACATTTCTGGTGAATATTGTAAATGAGCTGTTCCTTCTCTTCCATCTCGCTATATCTTACAATGCCTGCAAATTCGTCCCCTCCGAATCTTCCCACATCTCCATACTGTCCAAAGACTTCTTTTACAATTCCTGCTGCTGTCCGGATTGCGCAGTCTCCTTCCGCATGGCCAAAATTATCATTGATTTCCTTTAAATGGTCAAGGTCCGCTATCATAAGACAAGCTTTTTTTCCTAAATTATCCTGATTAAACCGGACCAGACTCTCCATCAGTCCCCTACGGTTATAGATTCCGGTCAGTTCATCGTAAATTGCAATAAAATTTAATACTTCATTCTTTTCCCGCAGCCGGTCACGATATTTTTTCTGTTTAATATTTGCTTCCAGAAAGCGGAGAGATGTTCCAAGCTGCAATGCCAGTATATAATAAAAAGAAATCTCTTCCGGTTCAATCTCAAGCATCAATAGTCCGTACTGCCGCTTTCCATCAATTAATAGAAAGCTGATATAAGAAAAATGATCTTCACCGGAGCTGCAACAATCCAGTACACCAAAGCTTCCATCTATATATGGACGTTCCTGTTTCTCAAATACCTGAATATTTTCCCTGTATTGGTGCATAGTTAAATACATCCTTTGGGGCATCTTCCATTTCTGTCCATTTTCATGGGTAACCGGCTGCTCCAACAGATAAAGCAGGGAACTGCGTATACCCAGATGATAAAATACTTCTCCACTTTTCCGGTAGAAAGATTTCTCATTCTCTGCTTCCTGCATCAGGTCCCGGATCAGAAATGGTCCAAGCCACGATTTATGCTGAAAAAGCCTTAATTCATCAATAATATGAAGCAGCTCTGTTTTCTCATCTGCCTTTTCTTTCGCTCTTCGTGTTACTTTGCAGCCACAGGATTCCCGGATTATAAGTTCTGCATCCAACCGGACAGATTCCACTGGTCTGCCTGCACAGATATCTACTGCCTTTTCTACCGCTATCTGCCCCATTTTATAAGCATCCTGGGAGACAGTCGTCAATGGTGGATTACTATAACGCGCCCTCTCCACATCATCAAAACCGGTAATCAAAATGTCTTTTCCTATCCGGAGTCCATGGGCTTTGCATACACGATAACACGCCACTGTCATTTCATCATTAGCTGATATAATTGCTTCGGCATCCGGATTGTCCTTTAGCAGCTGTTCTACAAGATTATCCACGAATTCCGAATAATCTCCTACCGCCATCATTTCCGGCGTCACGGGCAGATGATGTTCTGCCATAACATTTAAAAATGCTGCTTTCCGCTCTATGGCATCCTGATTGTCTTCCGGTCCCCCAAGATAAACCAGATGCTTTAAATGATGTTCTATAATAAGATGCTCCACACATTTTTGCATACCACCAAAGTTATCCACCATGACATAGATACCCCGTGGATCATCCGTCGCATCTTCTAACAGTACATATGGTATTCCTGCAAATTTATCCAGAAATGCCTGTTTATCTTCATTTTTCTGAAAAATGCAAAGAGAGCCATATGCTATAATCAATACATCTACTTTTGCTAATTTTGCATAATCATAGACGGTATTATACTGATAATCAAAATCCTCCAGTGCAAATTTCTGGTTGAAACGCACACTCTGCGTTCCCAGAAAATAAATCACATTAACATCCATCCCGCTTGCTGCTGCCCGAATCCCTCTCATCAGGTCCTTCGGATGTGCTGTATGCACATTTCCAATCAATACCCCAATTGTAAATTTCTTCCCCATAACATCGCTTCCTATTCCTGCCACAAATGCTGTTCTGTCTGTCCTTCCTGAAATAATTCACGCATTTGTTCATCTAGTTTATCATCCGGTTCATAATCTTTTAACATCCGAATCAGATGCTGCTCCCGCACATCATCTGTCATATAGTCTGCCAGCATCCGGTTGACCTCTTCAATTAACTGCTGTGGTTGTAAAATCTCTGTTGCCATATTTCCGGTCAGTTTGTATGCAAGACCTGCCGCATAATAGAATTCATAGTTTCCCATCATAATAGATGCCTGCAGATTACATTTGATTACAACACTCTGACGTGCAATTGACTGTATCATTTTTTCACTTCTTCCTTACGGATTTTTATATTTTCATTTTATAACATTCCGAGAAAAACATCAACCCGAACTGCATATTGTTCTACCAATTCCTGTCAATTATCTTTTCTCACTATTTTACCCTTTACAGTGTTTTTACTTCAAGAATCTGATAACCGTCTTATAAAATAGAAAAGTGAGCCTGCTGTCTTTCCCAATGCCATAAACCAGAGAATCACCCACAATCCCACTTTTACTTTCGTTCTGCGGAAGATAACCGGGAAGGTCTTTAAAATTTCCGCCAATGCTACTGCCACACAGCCTACGAATAATCCTGCACAGATTCCATATACTCCAAGAAAAATATGTCCCAGCGGAATCCGCATCATAAGGAAAACTGATAAGAGGTTTCCTCCGATTCCGCCTAATACAATCATATTCTCGTAAAGACAAATCCGGGCGGCAGTCTTCGTCTTTCCAATCATCCGGGGAATGATATTTAACATAATCAGAAATGCAAAGGTTCCTCCAGCCACCGCAGCGCCGGCGGTCAGTCCTGCCAGTCCTAGGAAAACATGTCTAATCCACATCAATCGTCTTGCCTCCCCGTCCGCAGTTGGCAATGTAAGTATCATCTACATCTTTTTCGTACTTACGCATCTCCACCTGGATTGGTGTCGGGTCGTTTGTTATCTTGCTGTTTCCAAAATGGTTAAAGAAAATGATAACTCCCACAGGCAGACCAATGCTATAGCAGATTTCCAGTTCCGTAATGCCGGTAGATTCTTTCCCCATCACCTGATAATAAAGCTTCTGGAACAGTTCCGTCACAGAAATGTCATTATTAAATGCCATGATGGTAAACGCCGCTCCAAAGAAAACCAGCACACATAAAACAGCTGTTTTTGCATACTCTGCTGTTTGGGAAGGCTGCAATGCCGGTTCATATTCAATCACAAAATCCGCTTCTCCTTCATTGGTAATGTCCACATTGGGATACTGTGCCTGTATCATTTCAAAAATTTTTAGGGAAGTCATCACCTGAACATATTCTGTTTTCTTTGCTTTCTGTGGAAAGGAATAAATTTTCATCTGCTTCAACTGGCGTATCATTGCTTCATCCGTTCCTGTCATCCTGGCAACATCCGATAACTTGACATGGCGGTCATTGACCATGGAATTCTTTTCGATTTTAATATAAAGACTTGTCTGCTGACTGTTCATGAAAATGGCATCCTTTCTACGAATTTTGTTACAAATGTTCCTTCGCCCTTCGTACTTTTATTTCCATTTTCATTGGTATAATAAAGAATGCCTCCTATCACGGCGATTATCACCAGTGAAAGGAGGCAGATACGATACGTCTTATGCTTCATACTATTCCGCCTCATTTCCTGTATTTTCCGGAATAGTATGTGTTACGATTCGTTTTTTATTCTTTTATTTCGTTTTCAGGGCATCTATCTGAACTTCTTTTCCATGTCCAAATGCACCTTCCATCTGACATACTTTTGCAGCAAACTTTGCAGCCTCTTTTATGCTCTCTTTGATTGCCACATCATCATGCATACCCTTTTTCTTGCGGTCGAGATAACCTACCATAAAAGTTGTAATAAGAGAGTCTCCTGCACCCATTGTATCTATTGCCTTTTCAATCGGGTAAGCTGACTGTTCAAAGAACTCATGATTAGCATAGAGCATACAGCCTTTTGCTCCTCTTGATGCACATACAATTTTCGGTCCATAAGATGCTACCTTCTGAAGATGCTCCTTTACTTCATCATCTGTTCCATCAAAGGAGCAGAATGCATATGTTACCAATGGAGCTATTTTTTCATAATATTCCGGTTCAGAATCATCAGAAAAGTCAAAGGATAACGGAAGTCCTGCTGCTTTAATCTTTGGAAGCTGTGACTCCATATAACAGTAATTTCCACTGTGTACCAGATCAAATTCTGCAAGATATTCCAAGTCAAATTCATCCAGATCATAAATATGTCTGCTCCGGACTCCACCTTCATTATAATCTAAGAATACACGGTCACCATCTTCTAAGGTACATCTGGAATAACCATTTTCTCCCTCAATTTTCTTACACTTTACCAGTTCAATCTGTTCTTCCCTCAACGCAGAAATAACATGATCTGCATTTTTATCAGTACCAAAATAGCCCATATAGGCACACCTTTTTGCACCAAACATTTTGGCATACACAGCAAGATTTACACAATTTCCACCTGGATACTGTACATTCTCGTGAGTATAAATATCTACCACGTTATCCCCAAAGCCTACCACACTTACGTCATATTTCATACTGTTTCTCCTTTCGTCTAGTACTCTACAACTCCCATATACCGGCGCATATCCAATGGGTGTCCGCTCTTATTCTGAATTGCAGTACGGTATAACACGCTCATTTCATAGAACAATGGAGCATTAAAATAATCTACGCAGGAATCATCTATTGCATCCATTCCACAATCTGCTGCATCAATAATCTCATATTTTTCCGCATATTTATTTAAAAATACTTCTGCTCTTTCATCAATCATTCTTGTTTTTCCTACCGATTTTAAGAGGATATAAATATGGTCTTTATCTGTTACCTCAAATGGTCCATGGAAATATTCTGCGGAATCAAGATAACAGCAGTCCATCCACTGCATCTCCTGAAGAGAACAGATTGCAAATCCGTATGCCTGTGCATATGCAGAACCGGATGCCATAATATATAAAAATGGTGCATTATAATAATGTTCTGCAAAATTCCATGCCTTATTCTGAAACTTCTTTGTTGCATTACGGATAATTGCATCGCATTTAGTGATTCCATCCTTCATTCCTTCATAAAGTTTATACTCCGGCTCCTGTCTGTGAATCAACTCATTTATAATACTGTAATTTAATCCTAATGGTCTATCCTTCTGTAATGTTTCCGGCTCCCAATCATAGACAATTGCATGGAATTTTTCACTGTCGCAGGCACTGCCCGGTGTATGTGTATATGTAATTACAAATGCACCTTCCTTTACACCAAGTTCTGCTGCTTCTACCGTTTCTTTTGTATTTCCACCATGTGAACAGATAATGACAACAGAGTGTTTTCCAAGTTTCTTTGGAGGGGTTAAAACAAATTCTTTACTGGTAATCCACTCTGCTGTCATGGTGGATGATTCTCGGTTAATAAAGTAACATGAAGAATAAAGGTCAACCAGAGAGCCTCCACAGGCCACAAAATATACTTCACTGATTGTTCCATTTTCCTTTTCAATTATATCAACAAATTTTTCTACGTTAAATTCTGATGCATGCATTTTTAAATACCTTCTTTCTTAGTTATTTTTCTTAATCAGTTTTCTCATTAAAATTGTTATAACCATACCAAGTACAGCAGTTCCCATCAGGAAGCCAAAAATCATTGGATAAGCATTATTTCCAAATTTATCCATCCACTTTCCAAAAATTATATAGTAAAAAGAATCTGGCAAATATCCGATAATAGATGCAATTCCAATTACAGTTCCTGCATATATCGGTTTAAATTTACATTCCTGTAATCCCGACCAGATTACTCCGTAAAGCATCATACCAATTGCACTTGGTAACAAAGAAACAATTGTTGCCAGTACCGGACTGATGTTGGATGGCATTATCAATACTCCACCATAAATCACAATTGTAATTCCAAATGCAGTAATATACCATTTTGTAGAAGATTTAAAAATCTTATCTACGATAATTCCACCAATCGGACATAAAAGGTTCATAAGATTACTTCTCACAATACTGATAAAAGATGAATGTACCAACGGTATACCAAGTACATCCGTCAGATATGGTGAAAAATAGGATACACTTGTATACAGACCATATGCACATAATACCATCAGTGAAAAGAGCCAGGTCATCGGATTCTTTAACGCTTCACCGACATATTTAATTTTAAATTCTTCATCAGAAGATTTTGTCTGTGTAATACTTTTTTCTTTAAAAAATATCATTGTCAGAATTAAAGCAACTGCTGTAAATGCTACCATTGCCCATACTGCAATACTAAAGGAAGTAGATGGGTCATCTGATAAACGGCTTACCTGTAAACATACTGCATTTAAAATTGCAGAAATAATACCTGATGCAGCATAATAAATTCCATAACACATTCCCTGCTCTTCTGCTGTGCCAACCTGACCTACTGCTTTGGTTATTGCTGCCCAGAATACAAAAATTGTAGACACACCAAGTCCAGCCCATAATACGCAGGCTACTGCAAAATTCATGGTAAGTGCATAAATAATTCCGATAACTACAGAGCCCAGAATAGAGCCTACTAGACATTTTTTCACAGACCACTTATCAGCTAATATTCCACCGGGAATCAATGTAATCGTATTTGCTGCCGCATAAATTGTCATTAAAATTCCTGACTGGGTATTTGTAATTCCCATAGCTGCAATCTGCTGATCATAAAACACATATCTGATATAAGGGAAACAATACATAACTGCATTTACAAGTCCCAGAATAAAAAGTACCCATAACGTTTTTGCACTCAAATGTGCTTTTGTTTTGTCACTCATCGCAAAACCTCCTTTACCTATTCTCCATTTCTTTATAAACATCCTGTCCAGCACATATGGTTCTTAAAACATGTGCCTTTCGAATTTCTTCAATATCTGTTTTGAGAAGATTCCTGTCAAAAACTACTATATCAGCCTGCTTACCGCTTTCCAGCGTTCCTAATATATGTTCCTGTTCCATGGCATACTGGCTTCCAATTGTCCAGGTTTTTAACATTTCCGGTATTGTCAGACCATTTTCCGGCTGAACCGGTTCTTTTCCATCTGCGGCATAGGTTCCGCATCCATAATAAATTGCCTCAGGTATATCCGGTATTAACATCGGAAGATCCGTTGCACCACTTAAAATCACACCATGATCTGCCATTGAACGATAATTCATATAACGGCTCCGCCTACTACCAAGTTTTTCATCATAGTCTTGTTTCCAATTTTCACAGGAATCCAACTTATAAACCTGTGTATAAATCTCACCAAAGACTCCAAGCTGTGCCATTTTTTCTTCGTCCACTGCACTCGTCAATTCCAAATCAGTAATTCCATGTCGATTCTTTAATCTTCCATTTTCCTTTTCACATTTATCATAAATCTGAAGAATTTTATGGAAGGAACCATCCCCTTCAGAATGCAATGTAAATCTGAATCCTTCACGGTCTGCTGTAAGTACATCTTCTTCTAATAATGCATAATCAATATTCTTTTGGCAACAATAATCTTTTCCCTCATATGGCTCCATCAGATCTGCCTCTTCTGAGACAATCAATCCATCTGTCATCTGATTATAACCGGAAAACCTTAAAAAATCAGAATGATATTTCTTCTTCATTTCTTTTCCATATGCTAAATCCATTTTCTTTCCTACTGGTTGTGACATAAAGGAAATCCGAAGGCTCAATTCTGCTTTCTGTTCCAATTCAGCCAATATATCTGTAAATCCATAAAAATTATCAAATCCCATTTCTTTTACAGATGTTATTCCATGGCTGTTTAACATAGACATATATGCCTTAAACTGTGGAATAATAAAATTTCTATCATTCAGATAAATTTTCATAATTTTATAAATTGCCTCTGAACTTCCGCATGTATCTGGTGTAAACCCAAACACTTCTTCTGCAACTTTGTTCATAGCACAATACCCATGTCCGGCAGTAAATAAAATAACCGGTCTTTTAACCTGTTCCAATTCACCTCCCTTATTTATTTTTTCTGCCAGCTCCGGTTGTAAATGATTTCCAAATAGAACGACCGTCTCCGGATTCATTTCCAGATTTTCTGATAACCGTTCAACTATTTGTTTCAGATTAACTGCTTCTGATAAATCCACACCAAGATAATCCACTACATATCCTGTGAAAAATGTATGGGTATCACCAAATCCCGGGCAAATGGTTCCCTCTCCATAGTCCACAACTTCAGTAGATTCACCCACCAGTTCATTTGGGATATCTCCACATCCGACTTCAAGAATCTGTTTTCCTTTTATTGCCACATATCCTGGATATGCCTCTTCTGAAACAGAATCAAAAATACAGGTTGATTGAAATATCTTGTCTGCTTCTTTTTGCATTTTTCCACCTCCTTTTGTTAAATTGATTATATCATCATATAACGTTATATTGCAATATTGTTTCTTTTTCTCAAATCACTTTCAGCATTCTCAACATTTTATTATCTATTTTTTATACTTTCCCTTTACTTTTTATTACTTTTTATACAATTTTTCACATAATCTTTTCAATATAATGTTTTTTAAATTCATATTGTCATGCAAAACATTATATGTTATTATAACGTTTGTGAGGTGATATTATTATGAAATTGAACACAACCAGTGATATACCACTGTTTGAACAGTTAAAAAATGATTTACTCGAACAAATAAAAAAAGGAATTTATATTTCCGGTCAGCAAATCCCGACAGAAACTGAATTGTCTGAACTATATCATGTGAGCCGTATTACCATAAGGCGTGCAATTACTGAATTATGTAATGAAGGGGTCTTAATTAAGAAACAGGGAAAAGGAACCTTTGTAAAAGAGCGGAAAATTTTTCGTAAACTGGAACATACTCTCAGCTTTTCTGATGCATGCAAAACCAATCAAATGGAAGCTTCTACTATTGTAACAAAACGCGAAGTCATACCTTACGAACAATATCATTTGGATAATGCCAAACTTTTTGAGGGTGATTCTATTGTTTATATCCAGCGTATCCGATATGCCGATGCCACACCTATTATGATTGAAAACAATTATTATCCCTGCCATAAATTTTCATTTTTGCTGACGGAACCTTTAGACGGCTCTCTATATCAGCTTTTTCGTGAGAATTATGATATCTGCATTGGTTGTTCACAAAATTCTTATATTGATGCTGTAAAAGCTTCTACGGAACAAGCCAATCTTCTTCATATTTCACCTGGTGACCCACTGTTTCTTTTTCATACAGAAATGTATGATATCCACAATGAACTTATCCATATAGGATATGAATATATCTGCGGCAGTAAATATCGTTTCTGCTATGACAATTCATAACCTATAGAACCAGTTTCTTCTTACGGAAGTCTATCAACTCGAAAAAATGCTCTGTTTTCTATTTTGAAAACAGAGCATTCTTCTTTTCATCCGAAACAGATATTCTTTTACTTATTTTTCATTGCAACCTGCAATGCCTTGGTAATTGCACTTCCTACCACGAAGCAGGCTGCTGCTTCAACCAGTCCGTTGACACCTACAAAGGCAATGACAAAACGGAATGGATTTAATCCGCCTGCCAATGACTGTATGTAATCGGAGCTGAAGAAAAAGATTACCAGTGTTGACATGAAGAAAAAGGTATTTAAGATTGGACCTGCCAGGTTGGCAATTAAAATCTTCCAGTTCTTCATTTTCGGGAATTTGGATAATCCCTTATAGATAAGTCCGGTCAACCAGCCCATCAGAATTCTTGATACTACACATACCACGAAGGTTCCGAATGGATTGATGCCAAGGAGTACTGCTCCAAAAGGACTCATCCCAAAGCACTGGATAAAGCTTGTGATTCCAAATACTGCTCCTAATACTGCTCCACCCAATGGTCCTAAAATAATGGCACCAATTGTAACTGGAACTACAATCAATGTAATTTCCAGACCAAGTGTCTTAATATAACCAAGTGGGGTAAAAGCCAGAATCAGAATGATTGCAACCAACAGAGCCATCTCAACGAGTTTCACTGTTCTGCTACTTCTATTCATAGTCTCTTCCTCTTTTCTGCATCTGTCTGCCGATGCCGCAATATTATTTGTCTGCCACACTGCCAAAACAGTTTCCTGCAAACCTTGTTTAGAATACCACTTTTTCCCACTGTATACAATGTATGTACCAAAAAAAATACCTGCGGTTTAACTACAGGCAACATACTTTGCAAATTTCCCGTCAGGTGCATAAAAAGGGCATCACACAAATCTTCCGGTTTGCATGACACCCTTTTATCACACATCTCAAATGAGACTCATCCAAGATAAAATATTACATCCGTAAACGGATTATTTTGCAGCCATTTCCTCTTTTAAAGCTTTTGTAAGAGCTGGAACGATCTTGTTTAAGTCTCCTACTAAACCGTAATCTGCAACGTCGAAGATTGGAGCATCTTCGTCTTTGTTGATTGCGATGATGAGATCAGAATCTTCCATACCTGCTACGTGCTGGATTGCTCCTGAAATACCGATTGCAAAGTAAATCTGAGGACGAACTGTCTTTCCTGTCTGACCTACCTGTAAGTCAACTGGAAGCCATCCATTCTCTACAACTGCACGGGAGCAGCTTACTGTTCCACCAAGAACTTCTGCTAAGTCCTCTAACAGTTTGAAGTTTTCTTTAGAACCAACTCCACGGCCACCGGATACTAAGATCTTAGCATCCATGATGTTTGCTGTATTCTTAACTTCTTTTACGATATCCATGATTTCAACATATCTGTTGTTTGGTGTAAATCCTGGATTGAACTCGATAACTTCTGCTTTTGCACCTTTGATTGGAGCAATTTTCTGCATAACGCCTGGACGTACAGTAGCCATCTGAGGACGGTTATCCGGACAAGCGATTGTTGCGATGGTATTTCCACCGAATGCAGGACGGGTCATCAGTAACTGATTGTGTTTCTGCTCCTGGTTTCCAACTGGATTGATTGGGAAATCACCAATCTCAAGAACAGTACAGTCAGCTGTCAGACCTGTTGCAACTCTTGCAGATACAGTAGGACCAAGGTCACGACCGATTGCTGTTGCACCAACTAACATAACTTCTGGTTTGAATTCGTTGATTACAGATGCTAATGCATGTGCATATGGCTCTGTTCTGTAGTTCTTCAGTTCCGGATCATCTACTACGATAACTTTATCAGCGCCGTACTCAGCAAGCTGATCTGCAAGACCTTTCACATCAGAACCAATTAATACTGCAGTTACTTCTGTATTTAAATCTTTTGCAAGTTCTTTGCCCTTTCCAAGTAACTCAAAAGCAACACCATTTAATGTGTTGTCTACCTGCTGTGCAAAGACAAATACTCCTTTATACTCTTCTAAACCCATTTTATTCACCACTTTTCCTTATTTTTATTAGATGATATGTTTCTCTTTGAATTTGCCAATTAAGTAAGATACTGCTTCGTCGGTATCGAGAGCAACCTTCTCGCCTGCACCTTTACGAACTTTGTCAGATGCTTTTGCGATTTTGGTCGGTGAACCTTTCAGACCAAGGTTAGAATCATCTACGTCTTTAAGGTCAGCTCTGCCCCATACAGTTACTTCTTTGTCAAATGCATCGAAGATTCCACCTGGAGTCATGTAACGCGGCTCGTTTAATTCAGATAATGCTGTAACTAAGCAAGGCATTTTTGCTTTTAATACATGATATCCATCTTCAAACTGACGCTCAACGATTACGCTGTCACCTTCTACTTTGATATCCTGTGCATAGGAAATAACCGGAAGTCCAAGATGCTCTGCGATCTGAGGACCAACCTGTGCGGTATCTCCATCGATAGCCTGACGACCTGTGATAATTAAATCATAGTCAAGGTTTCTTAATGCACCAGCGATTGTAGTAGAAGTAGCCCAGGTATCTGCACCACCTAATACACGGTCTGTTACAAGGATTCCCTTGTCAGCGCCCATTGCCATTGCTTCACGAAGAACTTCATCAGCCTTTGGAAGTCCCATGGTAAGTACAGTAACTTCTGCACCGTACTGATCTTTTAATCTTAATGCTGCTTCCAGACCTGCTTTGTCATCTGGGTTCATGATAGTGAGCATTGCAGCTCTATCCAAAGTACCATCCGGATTAAATTTTACTCCGCCTTTTGTATCTGGTACCTGTTTTACACATACAACTATTTTCACGGTATATTCACTCCTTATATTTTTAATTTGTGTGCGCCATGATTTTTCGTTTAAAATCCTTTTGCGCCGATCTGTCAGAAACTATTTTAATAATGCGCCAGAAATAACCATTCTCTGAACTTCGCTTGTTCCTTCGTAGATCTCTGTAATCTTAGCATCACGCATCATACGCTCTACATCGTATTCTCTGATGTATCCGTATCCACCGAATAACTGAACTACTTCTGTAGTAACTGCCATTGCGGTTTCTGCTGCGAATAATTTTGCTTTTGCTGCTTCTACAGAATATACCTTCTGTGTTGCTTTAGCCATAGCAGCTTTGTAAACCAGCATCTGAGCTGCTTCAATTCTGGTTGCCATATCAGCAAGCTTGAACTGGGTATTCTGCTGCTGAGCGATAGAACGACCAAACTGTTTTCTTTCTTTGGTGTATGCAACTGCTCTGTCTAATGCACCTTCTGCAATACCAAGTGCCTGAGCTGCGATACCGATACGTCCGCCATCCAGAGTATGCATAGCGATTGGGAATCCTTTTCCTTCCGGTCCTAACAGATTTTCCTTTGGAATTCTGCAGTCTTCGAAGATTAACTCGTATGTAGATGATCCACGGATACCCATTTTCTTTTCTTTTGTTCCGAAGGAGAATCCAGGAGCTCCCTTGTCCACGATGAATGCAGAGAAGTTCTTCTTCTTTCTTCCTCTCTTATCTTCGGTAACACTTGTGATTGCAATTACGATATAAACGTCTGCAACTTTACCGTTTGTAATAAAGCATTTAGATCCGTTTAATACCCACTCATCACCATCTAATACAGCCTTGGTCTGTGCTCCCTGGGCATCTGTACCAGCACCAGGCTCTGTTAATGCGAATGCACCAAGCTTCTCACCTGTTGCAAGTGGTTTTACATATTTCTGTTTCTGCTCTTCTGTACCGTAAGTCATAATTGGGTCGATGCAAAGAGAAGTATGTGCAGATACGATAACACCTGTTGTACCACAAACTTTAGATAACTCTTCTACACACATAACATAGGTTAATGGGTCACATCCCTGTCCGCCGTACTCCTTTGGTACCGGAATTCCCATGAAACCAAATTTTGCCATTTTATCAACTGTTCCCTGTGGGAATACTTCTGTCTCATCAACTTCCTGAGCCAGAGGTTTTACTTCGTTTTCTGCGAAATCTCTGAACAGAGTTCTCGCCATTTCATGTTTCTTATCTAAACTGAAATCCATGTTCTGAAATCCTCCATAAATTTTATTTTACTGAGCGTCAACCGGGGTCTTTGTACGGTCAGCGTTGTATACATAGAATCCTTTTCCGCTCTTAGCGCCGAGGTTACCACCACGAACCATTTTACGGATTAATGGACATGCACGATATTTGCTGTCGCCTGTCTCGTTGTAAAGTACATCCATGATTGCAAGGCAGATGTCAAGACCAATGAAGTCACCTAACTCAAGAGGTCCCATTGGATGATTTGCACCAAGCTTCATAGCTGCGTCGATACCTGCGATATCAGATACACCTTCCATTTTGATAAATGCAGCTTCGTTAATCATTGGGATTAAGATACGGTTTACTACGAAACCTGCAGCTTCATTTACCTGTACCGGAGTTTTTCCGATTTCTACAGAGATTTTCTTAATAGCTTCTACTGTTTCAGCAGGAGTATTTACACCAGCGATAACTTCGATTAATTTCATTCTGTCTGCCGGGTTGAAGAAATGCATACCTACCATTGGACGGGTAAGACCATTTCCGATTTCTGTAATAGAAAGACTGGATGTATTAGAAGCAAAGATACATTCTGGTTTAGCAATCTTATCAAGCTCCTGGAATGTTGTCTTCTTAACGCCCATATCTTCGAATGCTGCTTCTACGATTAAATCGCAGTCTGCGCAAAGATTCTCTTTTAAACCTGGTGTAATTTTAGCAAGGATTCCGTCAACAGTTTCCTGTGTCATTTTTCCTTTTTCTACCAGTCTTGCATATCCTTTTGCGATTTTCTCTTTTCCGCCATCAGCCCATTCCTGCTTGATGTCGCAAAGAGCTACTTCATATCCTTCTACCTGAGCAAATGCTTTTGCAATGCCCTGTCCCATGGTACCTGCACCAATAACGCCAACTTTCATGTTAGTCCTCCTTAAAAATTATGTATTATATTTACCCGAAAACGAAAGCCTTCTGGGTTATAACTTGCAACGCAAGACCCGAGAAGCGTTTTGCACTTCCCGGGTATATTTACTTATTCAGAAAGAGTGAATTAGTCTCTCTCAACGATTGTTGAGCAGCCCATTCCACCACCGATACACAGAGTAGCAAGACCTTTCTTAGCGTCTCTCTTCTGCATCTCATGAAGCAATGTAACTAAGATACGGCATCCAGATGCTCCAACAGGATGTCCAAGTGCGATTGCACCACCGTTTACGTTTACCTTAGACATATCAAATCCAAGATCTCTTGCAACTGCGATTGACTGAGCAGCGAATGCTTCGTTTGCCTCGATTAAGTCGAAATCATCGATAGACATTCCGGTTCTTGCAAGAACTTTCTTTGTAGAAGCAACAGGTCCAACACCCATGATTTCTGGCTCAACTCCGCCAAGTGCTCCTGCAACCCATGTAGCCATTGGTTTAACACCAAGCTCTTTTGCTTTTTCTTCGCTCATAACAACGATTGCTGCTGCACCATCGTTGATACCGGAAGCATTACCTGCTGTAACAAGTCCACCCTCTTTACCAGAGCAGCATCTTAATTTGCTTAATGACTCAGCAGTTGTGCCTGGACGTGGTCCCTCATCTTTGTCAAACATAACAGTTTCTTTCTTAACCTTAACAGGTACAGGAACGATTTCGTCTTTGAATCTGCCTTCAGCAATTGCCTTTTCACATTTCTGCTGGCTGTTTGCTGAGAACTCGTCTAACTCTTCACGGGTAATTCCGTATTTGTCACATACGTTCTCTGCTGTAATCATCATATGATAATGATTAAATGCGTCTGTTAATGCATCATTTACCATGGTATCGATAATTGTTGCATTGTTCATACGATATCCAAAACGAGCTTTTGTCATAGCGTAAGGTGCCATAGACATGTTCTCCATACCACCTGCAACAACGATGTCTGCCTGACCAGCCATAATCATGTTTGCAGCTTCGTTTACACATTTCAAACCAGAACCACAAACTACGTTTAATGTAAATGCAGGAACCTCGATTGGTAAACCTGCTTTGATAGAAGCCTGACGTGCAACGTTCTGTCCCTGTGCTGCCTGGATTACACATCCCATCATTACTTCATCAACCTGTTCTGGTTTAACACCAGCTCTGTTTAATGCTTCTTTGATTACGATTGCGCCTAAATCTGCGGCTGGAGTATTGCTTAAAGCTCCTCCCATTTTACCGATTGCGGTACGACATGCGCCTGCTAAAACTACTTTCTGTGCCATTTTCTCGTCTCCTTCTGAATTAAATTTGCCTTTTACTATTGTTATTTTTTTAACAATCTTTTGTAAAAAAAATAAAAGAAAGCCTTTCCGGCTCTTTCCCGACAATCTGATGTTATCATAGAAAGGGGATTTTTGCAAGTGAAACTTGCTTTATTGAGCCGGATTTTCAGCTTTCCCTAATAAAATACATGGTTTCCGATTACAGTTCCATTAATCAGTCCGTTGTTTCTGCGGAAATATAAGCAGTTTAAGGTTCTTGTGCCTGCTAATACTTCTGTGGCAGCCTGCACACAGGACGCATCTGCCCCGGATGAAAGCACTACTGCGAAACGACCGCTGGCTACCGGTGAGAACTGCCCGCTCTGATAGATGACACCTACCACGGTATCCGGGAAATAACTGCTGTCCACACGGTTCATGACCACGCTTCCAACGGCAAGCTTCCCTTCATAGCTTTCGCCGCCTGCTTCGCACTGGATCAGTGCTGCCAGCATGGCAACATCACTGGCATTCACTGTCCCGCCACCGGAAGCATCACTTCCTGTGGTATTATCCCCGGTGGATGTCCCATCCGGATTTGCATTATTATCTGAAGCATCTGGCTGCTGACTGTTAATAAGTTCCTCTTCCTGACGCTTAATCTCCTCCTGACGGGCAGCATCTTCTTTCGCCTTCTGTGCCTCTAATTCTTCCTCATAGGCTTTCTGTCTTGCGATTTCCGCATCTGTGTCTGCTATTTCCGTCTCTGCATCTGCTACATCCGACTTTGCTGCGCTTATTTTTTCCTGCTGGGCTGCCACCAGACTGTCTGCCTTGCTCTTCTGCTCCTGCTTCGTCTGTTCTGCCGCCAGCAGTTCTTCTTTTGCCGTCTCTAAATCTTCCTTCTGCTGTTTTAATTCAGCCAGTGTATCCTGATAATCAGAAAGCTCCTGCCTGTCATAATCATAAATGGATTTGGCATATTCCATCCGGTTTAAAAAATCCGAAAAAGAGCTTGCTCCAAGCAGCAGCTCCAGGTAAGACTGATTGCCATTTTCGTACATATATTGTACTCTTTTCTTCATGGCTTCGTACTGACTCTCAGAACGTGTTGTCAGCTCTGCAATCCGGCTTTCTGCTGCATCAATCTCCACATTTTTCGCCGCAATTTCATCCTGGGTATCCGCCAGTTCGTTGCTGATTTCCTGCAATCCATTATTTAATTCCGTCAGTTCATCGGAAAGATTTATCTGATATTCTTTCAAGGAATCAAGCTGCGACTGCTGTTCCTCTCTCTGACGTTCCAGCTCTTCCACGCTGCTTCCGGTGTCCTTAGATGCCAGATCCACTCTTTCCTTGGTACCGGTGTCTGCCTGCACCGTCATCTGTATCATCAGAAACAGTATCAGCAATGCGGAAAACATACGTCGTTTACTGTTTTTCTTCATATCTTTATCCTCTTTTATGGATTTATCACGCCTCTTGTTTTCTTCCTTTATTATAGACGGCATTCTTATGAAAATGCAACGAAAAACTACACTTCTTTTTCAATCCCAAGATTGTTTTTCCTCTCTGCTTGTGCTATATTTGAACTAGGAATTTTAACTGAGAAAAACATATTTTGTAAGGAGGTAACCGCTATGCTATTTATACGGACAGATGACTTAAAACCCGGCATGCGTCTTGCTAAACCTATCTATAATAAATTGGGCGTCATGCTTTATGACCGCGACACCAGACTGACCCGGCAGGGTATCGAAAGTATCCGGAATTTCGAGCTGATTGGTATTTATATTCTGGAGCCTGCCGAACCGGTTCCGCCATTATCCGACGAGGATATTGCTTTCGAACAGTTCCAGACCATTTCCATGTTCCAGCTTCGCGACTGCATGGATATGATTCGTAAAGGCAGACAGCCGGACAAGCTTCCAACGCTGGTCTCTTCGATTCTGTCCCAGTATGGCCGTCTTGACCACAAGCTGAACTTTGCGCAGAATTTAAGAAGCTCTGCGGATTATGTATACAAGCATTCCATCAGCGTTGCTATTCTGGTCGCCATGCTGACTCACCAGTTAAATATGCCGGATGATTTTCAGCAGACCTGTGTAACGGCTGCTCTGCTCTATGATTTTGGCTGGCTTTTAGTTCCGACCGAGCTTGCTGAAAAAACGGATCCTTTAACAGAAGAAGACGAAAAGAAAATCCTTGCCTGCCGTATCAAGAGCTTAGATTATCTGAATCCGCAGACTCACAGTATAAAGTTATCACCGGATGCTTTAAGAATCATTACCCAGTTTATTACACTCTCCGCTCCGGAAGAGGCTGCTGACCCATCCAAGATTTTCCGCAGCAGCGGCACAAAGCTTTTACAGGTTGCAGATGCCTTTGACCGGATGACCGCCATGAGCCTAACCAATGAGCCGATTTCCGAAATCGTTGCCATGAAATATTTGCAGGAGTTTCCGGAAAAATATGATACAAAGATTGTCCGTGCACTTTCTCTTTGCATCCACATTCTTCCGAGAGGTGCCTGTGTAGATTTATCCAATGGCGAAAAGGCGATGATTCTTGAAGATAACCCGGAGGATTATTCCAAACCTCTTATCTTACAGTTTACTAATAATGAAATCTTTGATTTGCGTGACCCGCACATCTATGACATTATCCAGATTCAGGATATCATGAAGACCATGGATAACCGGATTGCCATTGATGAAAATACTTTAAAGCATTTTACCTCAGACAAATATATCAAAGCTGTAGCCGACCGGTTCCGCAAGCGCCAGAATCAGGCTGCCGCAACAGCCGCTGCCGAGCCGGCACCAAAGAAAAAGGCTGCAAGAAAGAAGCTGGTGTAGGATTCGACAATACAAAAAGGCCCATGTATGTTCAATCTAAAATATTGAACATACATGGTTTTCTTTTAACCACATATCCGATAACCAGATAATACTAATGCTCCAAAATTTTAATGCCACATTCCACTTACCTCTTCCCCCCTCTATCATTCACTACTACGCTTTTATTAATAAGTCCTCTCCTTTTTCTGTACTCTCTTGGTGTAATCTTGTATCTATCC